>Ga0209391_10001156_pt1 | contig 13481 bp, 15 predicted proteins | sample PPLLak3March2015_FD_187246 | JGI IMG/M metagenome (GOLD analysis project Ga0209391, IMG submission 187246) | Freshwater sediment microbial communities from Prairie Pothole Lake near Jamestown, North Dakota, USA - PPLs Lake P7 Core (1) Depth... | ecosystem: Environmental > Aquatic > Freshwater >... | reverse complement strand
ACCGCCTGCTCTATCAACCGGGACAGTTGGGTTTTGGCTTCGTGGATATTGACTGTTTGCATGATAAACCTTATTAAATTAAGTCCAGTTGGTTTAGTTTATCATACGCTATGCAAAAAACCAGGATGTTCCATGGTCTCGTTCCCAAGCAGGAGCTTGGGATTGTGTGTATAAAGATAATGGCGGGAACGTGAAGCAGAACAATAAAAATTTAAATCAAATTTTTATTCAGGCTTAATAAATTTAATCGTCATCCTGTCGCTTTCACCGATAGCGAGGTATTTTTTACGGTCTTTATCCTTTAGAGCTAAAGAAGGCGGTAATGCCCAGACGCCAGCAGGATAATCTTTGGTATCCTTGCTATTGGCATTAATTTCAGACTTTTCCAGAAACTCAAAACCGGCATTTCTTGCCAGTGCAATAACATAATCCTCACTGACATAACCGGATTCAGCCTTTGTATTCTCTGGTTTTAATGCGTTGTTTCTATGCTCTACAACACCCAAAATTCCCCCCGGTTTTAAGGCTTTGTACATAGCGCTGAATACCGCGGCGGCTTGATCGTTATTCATCCAGTTATGAACATTACGAAACGTTAAAACCCTGTCCGCCGATCCGTCCGGCGCAACTTGTAATGATCCAGGGGGCTCCAGCACTGTTAACTCAACTTTGCCGTATATCTTGGGCTCTTTGCGCATTTTATTAACAAACTTTTCCAGGCCCTTTTTATGGTAGGGTAGCTCCGCATCGGCTGAAAAATGCGCAGCATACAGTTTACCTTTATCTTTTAAATAAGGCGCCAGAATTTCGGTATACCAACCTTCGCCAGGCCAGATTTCAACCACCGTCATGTTTTCTTTAACATCAAAAAATTCCAGCGTTTGCTGTGCATGCCGATACTTATCGCGAGCTTTATGTTCTGCAGAACGCTGTTTTCCTGCGATTGCCTGTTGCAAAGAGGTTAAATTTGCATTCGCCTGCACAGATGAAAAACTTATTGCTAGCAACAATGCCCATAAAATTTTTATCATTAAAATATCTCAATTAAAAACAACGACTAAAAGTTATTAGTTAAATAACAATCCCTTGGACCTTCATTATTTTTTATCACAATTCCATATTTGCAACAGACTTAACGTTGCCAACATTAAAAAAGCGACCAATGTCCAGGCGGGCATACTAACCCCCAAGAATGTCCAGTCTACCTTGGCACAATCCCCCGTGCCGCTTAACATTAACTTAAGGGTATCGAACAAGGGAAAATTTTGGAGCATGAACTCTAAGCCGGGACTGCATTCGGGAACTTCATCTGGAGGTAAATGTTGTAGCCAGACATGCCGGGTTGAGATAGATGCGCCTAATAAAGCCGTGACTGCACCCAAAATAGCATAACGGGTTACCCCTTTTTGTCCGGGGTTATGTAGCCCCGCAATCAAGAAAACCAGACCCGTCAATAAAATCGCAAGACGCTGGGAAATGCATAAGGGGCAAGGCTCCAGGCCATCAACAAATTGAAAATATGCCCCCATACCCAACAGGCCCATGCAACCTGCGAAGCCTAATAAAAACCAGATTCTCGAATTAAATTTTAGCATTCTAAACATACTTGACTTCTTCTTTAAAAAATATACAACCCTAGACGGGGCCAATACAACTAAAAGATTATTTTTAGCTAAACAGTCTCAACTTCTTCTTTAAAATATCTGATCTCCCTGGATGGACCCAACACAACCAAAACATCACCGGCATTAAGGGTACATTCCTTTTCTCCAACGGCAAAATGCAATGCTTCGCCGGACTCCCTGTCCACTACGCCTATGAGGATTAAATTATGTTTTTGATCCAACCTTAAATCGCAGGATCTGGTATTTTCAAGACAAGATCCTTCAGGGATTTCTATTTGTGCCATATGTAAATCATGCCGCCCAAATACGGTATGATCCAGGATATTAGTAATATCAGGTTTGGCCAGCATGTCATGGGTTTTTCTGCCGCAAATCTCATAAGGATCTATGATCTTGTTAGCGCCGGCCGCCAAAAGTTTTTCTGCGGACTCAGGATCATCAACAATAGCAACAATAGTAAGGGCTTTATCTATTGCTCGTGCTGAAAGAGTTAAAAACACATTGTCCGAATCTCTCGGATAAAAGCAAAAAAGAATATCAACATCAGCGCCAATACCGATTGATTTGAGCGCATCATCATTACGAAAATCAATAATTTTGGTTTCAAAACCTTGCTCTGCGACCGAAGATGCCTCGTTCTCATCTTTTCCGATAAAAACGAAGCTGTATTGATCTTCATTTAACCGACTCATCACTTCCAAAGACATTATACTGTAGCCAAACACGGCAATTCTCTTCATCGTTCGCGTCCGTTTTTTAATCGGCTTTTTTCAATCTGGTCTCGAAAATAATCAATCGCGACATCTCTGCCCAGAACCACCAGAAGATCATCCGCACGCAATACAAAGAATTGTTCGGGATTAAAATAGAAGTGCTGATTCTTCACCTTATAGCTGTTCTTATGTTTTCGATGCACCGGATTTGCACTAATTACACCTACCAGCATTAATTTTCTGCGATTAAAGTCAATCTCGGAAATCTTTAGTCCATCGATAATTGATCCTGTATCCACACACAATGTTTCTATGATGAACTGTTTTTCTTCACGGATAATGCCCAAAATAGCCTCAAAAGCAACGGGTTGACCAATATATTCAGCAACCACCATTGCGGCTATTTCAAATGGCTGAATGACATTGTCTGCCCCAGCCTGATAAAGTTTTTTAACATTATCCTGATTGTTCGCGCGGGAAATAATCCGGATAGACGGATTGAGATGCCGGCTGGTCAGGGTAATATAAACATTGACTACGTCATCACCTGTTGTACATAAAACAGCGGCCGCTTTATTCTTGATACCGGCATTGATCAACACTTCATTTTTGCTCGCATCCGCATGAATAACATGATACCCGAGCCGCCTTGCTTTCGATGCATTAACTTCCTTGCTATCAATAACAACAAAGTGTTGCTGATGTTTTTCAAGCTGCTTGGCGATATGCCGCCCTACTCGGCCGAATCCGCAAATAATAACAAAACTTTTATAACGTTTTAGTTCGGTATAGGTTCTGTTTTCACGTAAATCGTGCATTCTGTCGCTAAATGCCGAAACGATAATGGAAATAAAAAAAGATATAACACCCAGGCCAGTCAAAATCAATGCCATAGCAACCAACCGGCCACCTGGCGTATGCGGCGCTATATCGCCAAAACCAACGGATGAAACAGTAATGATCGACCAATAAGCCGCATCAAATAAGTTACTGACCTGTTCGCCATTGGTGGGATGTTCAAAGAAATAAATTCCAGTGCTGCCTATAAACACCAGAAAACCCAGAAAAACAGCCAAGTTATAAAGCTCAAAGCGCTTACTGTCCAGGACTTCGGTAAATAAATTCAGACTTTTAAAATACCGGAATAGTTTGAACAATCGAAAAATAAGCAAGACTCTCAGCACGCTTAATGGCCTGTAACTCGGCAAAATAGCGAGTAGATCAATCACAGCCAACGGCGTGAAAATATACTCAATTTTTTTGGCCAAAATTAGTCTGACAACCTCGCCCAATCGAAAAGGACTATTGAGATACTCGGCCTTTTCGTAATGCTCAAGAATAATTTTATGAACATCATTAAAAAGCCAGGCACGCAGCAAGTATTCAATGATAAATAAGACGACCAGGACGTGCTCAAACAGTATTTCAGTCCTGGTCAACTCCGTATCCACTTCGTAAATTAGCAAAAAAACACTGAGAAGGACCAGGCAAATCATAAAAATATCAAAGTATGATTTGATCCGGCTATCAGGATTCTCCAGTAAATTATAAAAAAACAGTTTGGTGTTTCTATAATACGGCGATGATTTCAGAAAGTAGGCAAAATAAATAATCAGTCGGGTTAACATAACGTTACCATTGAGCCTTTAGAGAAGTTGTAAAAAAACAATTTTTTATCTTCAAAATCATGTCATGCTTGAACGAAAATGCCAAAACAATGACTTGCATAATTTTCCCATTACACATAAAAGTCAATAGCGAAGTTGGAATGCGGGAATTAACCTCAATCGGGTAGAAGTAAAGAGCGGCAACGGAGATGGTGAGATTATTCGGTATTTACGATAATTAAGTAAAACCACAAAGACGAGTAGGGCGCAAGCGTAGTAACTTTTCGCATAGTGGAGTGAGACTAAATGGTACAGGATGATTTGCTTAATTAATTAACACAAGTCAGTCGTGCAAACTAAAAAACCACTCAAAGAAGGGAGGGGAGCCCGGATTTTTGAGTGGTTTGTTACTATCTACTTTGATTTGCTATCTTTCTTTGGTTCGACGACAACAGTTGCCGCTGCATCACTTAGCAAAATGTCGTTTTTGTTTTTTTCGACGGTTTTTTCGCCTATACCTGCAATGTTGGTCAAGTCTTCGGCTGTTTTGAATAAGCCTTTTTCTTCTCTATATTTAACAATGGCTTCGGCTTTTTTCTGGCCAATGCCTGACAAAGCTTCTGAGATAGTCTTCGCATCAGCGGTATTAATGTTAACGGGAGCGGCAATTGCATTGACGGCGAATAAAGATAATAACAATATTATTTTTTTCATTTTTTTTCCTCAAAAATATTAAAAATTGTTACGAATATTTTTGTTATCGCAAATCAGGATAACATGAGATATTCGAAAAAAGTCTAGTGGTTTATTAAGGAAATACAACGATAACTCCATATTATATTTATAGAGGGTCCTTGTGACATGTCAACTTTAGGCATTATTTGCAATAATAATTGCCCGCTTTGGGGCTGGTAGCCCTTCGCAAGTTAACTGGGGGTTTTCTGCGCTAAGAAAATCCTTGAGTGAATTAAATTGCATCCATTCTGTGCTGCGCTGCTCTTCAGCGCTGGTTGTGGTGACATCAACTAACCGGATATTTTTAAAGCCGCACCGTTTCAGCCAACTGATTAATGTTTCGCAACTGGGCAAAAACCAGACATTACGCATCCTGGCATAACGTCCCTCGGGCAATAACGCTTCACCTAATCTGCCGTCAATGACCAGGGTTTCCAATACCAATTCACCACCGGGTTGCAGGCAATCTCTTAATTCCAGAAGATGATCGATGGGTGAACGGCGATGATAAAGCACTCCCATGGAAAACACCGTATCAAACGCATTTAAACCATAAGGTAATTCTTCTATGCCTAATGGCAAAACATAAAGCGGTGCTTCGCCATGAAGTTTTCTAACCAGCTGAAACTGCATAACGTTAAGTAGCAAGGGGTCAATACCGATCACCATTTTTGCTCCAGCGCCCAGCATACGCCAGCAATGATAGCCATTTCCACAGCCTACATCTAATACCATGCGATGGTTAAGCGGCGAGATATGGTTTTTTAGACGATTCCACTTCCAGTCTGATCGCCATTCGGTATCAATGTTAATGCCGAATAAATTGTATGGTCCTTTGCGCCAGGGATGTAATGCCTTGAGTTGATGTTCAAGTTGCATTCCAGCGGCTTCTGACAGGTCATCCGATAGGCCTATCTGCACAGCATCAGCATCCAATAAACGGTGAGTTGTAGCCAATTTCGGCAGGCACTCGATTACAGTCTGCCATTGCTCCAAATTGCCATGTCTGGTTAAATCAAATGCAGTGGCAAGCTGCTGAGGCAATACTTTAGCCCAAGCATCGGCTTTTGCATCAAGTAAATTATTATATAATGGTTGATAATCAATCATTTAAAAGCTTACTCTGTCACCTGATGACAGAGTAAGCAACTTACTAATATAACTTAAGAGCTTTTTGGTGCCAGTGCTTCGGTATTACGTTTTGCCAAGCCATCAATAACAGCGTTTAAAGAACCTTTAGTTTGAACTTCGTTGGTAAAGGTTGTGCGGTAGTTAGTCACCAGACTGACGCCTTCAATCATGATATCGTAGGCCTTCCAATCGCCATTGCTCAGCAACATGCGGTAATTCACCGCGACTGGCTGAAGGCCGGGCTGTAAAACTTCTGTTTTTACGATGACTTTTGTCGCGCCATTTTCCATTTCAAGAGGCAAATAACGAATCGACCAGTCTTTGAATTCGACAAATGCCCGAGAATAGGTTCTTACCAATAGTGTTTGAAACTCCTGTTTAAAGCGTTCCCGTTCGTCAGAAGTGGCGGCTTTCCAAAGTTTCCCAAGGACTAATGCCGAAATTTTATCAAAATCAGTATGTGGTAAAATAGTTTCATTAACAAACCGGGTTACTTTGGCAAAATCCTTGATAAAGGATTTATCCTGCATTTTTTCCTGTAATTTTGTTGAAGCAATTTCTATGGCTTGTTGCGGAGGCGACAATTGAGCCGCCATTACATCAGTAATGGGCATTAAAGCCATCAATACTGCAAAAAAACCAAATAATGTGTAGCGTTTAATGTTCATAAAACCCTCTAAATTCAAACCAGTGTATGTAGACCATATTTTTCAAATATCAGCAGGCACATTCCCTGATACAATAAATCTCTGGATCATTTGATCACAAAGCCCGCCAACTCAGACCCGAGATTCTGATTTTTTCTAACCCAAGAGCATGGATAAGATGACATATAATAACATCAATTTTCCTCGTACACGCATGAGAAGAATGCGTTATAACGATTTTTCCCGGCGCTTGATGCGTGAAAATCGCTTGTCTGTTGATGACCTTATCTACCCGATGTTTGTTACTGAAGGTACAAATCGAAGAGAACCCATTTCATCCATGCCAGGTATCGAACGGTTTTCTCTGGATTTACTGCTTGCACAAGCCGAAGAAATTTATAATCTGGGCATTCCTGCTATCGCACTGTTTCCTGTTACGCCCGCAGATAAAAAATCAGACGATGCTGCCGAAGCTTTTAACCCTGACGGATTGGCTCAGCGGAGTGTGAGAGCGATGAAAAAAGCTTTTCCTGAATTGGGTATTATTACCGATGTTGCTCTGGATCCTTTTACGTCGCACGGGCAGGATGGACTCATTAATCAGGATGGCTATGTTATAAACGATGAAACCATAGACGTCTTAGTCAAACAAGCTTTATCTCATGCTGAAGCAGGAGCTGATATTGTTGCCCCATCGGACATGATGGACGGCCGTATTGGTGCAATAAGACAAGCCCTGGAAGAGCAGAACCATATCAACACGCTCATACTTGCGTATTCCGCTAAATATGCGTCCGGCTTCTATGGCCCGTTCCGAGAGGCTGTGGGTTCTGCGGGAAACCTGGGTAAAAGCAACAAATACAGCTATCAAATGGATCCGGCTAATTCTGATGAAGCCATGCGCGAAATCCAGCTGGATTTACAGGAGGGCGCAGATATGGTCATGGTAAAACCCGGAATGCCTTACCTGGATATTATTCGCCGGGTGAAAGAGCAATACGGCGTGCCAACTTTCGCCTATCAGGTTAGCGGCGAATACGCCATGATTAAAGCTGCTGCCATGAACGGCTGGCTGGATGAAAAACAGGTTGTTTTGGAATCCTTGCTGGCGTTTAAACGAGCGGGTAGCGATGCTATTTTGACCTATTTTGCCAAGTCTGTGGCTCAGTGGTTAAAGGATTAACGCTTGTTACAGCAGCCTTTTTGCCTGCTATTTTATTTAAATGAAAGTAAATGAAATATTAATCATGTTGAAAAATGATGGCTGGTATCTTGCCGCAACGCGAGGGAGTCATCGTCAATTCAAGCATCCAAGCAAAAGTGGTCGTGTCACCGTACCTGGAAAACCTGGCGATGATTTAGCGCCCGGCACTTTAAACAGTATTTTCAAACAAGCAAAACTAAAGGAGTAACCCATGCGTTACGCAGTCGTTGTCGAAAAAGCCGAAAATAACTACTCAGCCTATGTGCCCGATTTGCCAGGCTGCATTGCTACCGGCTATACAGTAGAGGAAGCTGAACGCGAAATTCGTGAAGCAATCGAGTTTCATATCGAAGGGCTGATTCAAGACGGTTTTCCTGTGCCGGAACCAGCAAGTATCGTTCAATATATTGAAATCGCTGCCTAAGTTGTTATTTTATTCCAAATAAAACGTAAAAACCCAAGGGAAGTGCGGATATTCGGAACTTTACTCATTTTTATGCTGCTTTTGGCAGCGCAAGGTTAGTTTAATGTTAGAGAAAACAGAAATGACCGCCAAAAGACGCTTCTATGTTGAAGAAGCGATTTTGATTTTACTACTCACTCTGACATTGGTAGGCGTTTGGATAACCGATTATTCCCCGGTAGATGGGTATGGCTACTGGATGATTATGGTTTTTGTATTTGCCCTGTTGGCAATGACTATCGCATGGCAACAATCCAGGCATCGCATGACAGATTTTAAGAAAATACTACGTGAACAGTCTCTGCATTGGTTCACATCTTTACTCGTGGTGGAAGGCGTCTTCTCATTACAAAAAACTGAACACTTGACACAGGCCAATGCTGGATTGGTCATTATGATGATTTTAGCGCAGTCAACCATTCTTGATGGACTTCGGGTAGGCTGGCGTTTTAGTCTGGTGGGCATTTTCTTAGGGATATCCGCTATTATCGCTGCAAACACGCATCATTTTTTCTGGATTGAATTAATTATCGCCATTTTGATTGTTGCTGTAACAATTTTAATTGAAGTTTGGCAAGAAAGAAGAGCACAGGCATGAAATCATTGGACCGCTATGCTGTCTTTGGCTACCCCATTACTCACAGCAAATCGCCTCGCATTCATAAGATTTTTGCCGAACAAACGGGGCAAGCCATTGAATATAGCGCACAGGAAGTTCCTGCCGGGCAATTTTCAGCAGCTGTGGTGGCATTTTTTGCCGATGGAGGCAAGGGTTTAAATTGCACAATTCCGCTGAAAGAACTCGCCTGGACTTATGCGGATTTAAAAACAGAACGCGCCCAATTAAGTAAAGCTGTTAATACTCTGGCGTTACAGGCGGACGGTTCCATACTTGGCGATAACACAGATGGTATAGGGTTGGTAACGGATTTAATGATCAATCATGCCGTCGCTTTGGCCGGAAGCAGGGTCCTGATTCTTGGTGCGGGGGGCGCAACTAGAGGCATCATTGCCCCCATTCTTGAACAATCGGTGCATTCCATCGTTATTGCTAATCGCACTATTGATAAAGCAATCAATCTGTCTGCAGAATTTCAGCATAAAGGTTCCATCGCAGGTTGCGGCTTTAACGATTTAAAAAATCAGCAATTTGATTTGATTATAAATGCAACATCCACCAGTTTAAGTGGCCAATTACCGCCTTTGCCTGAAGCTTTACTCGCTAAAAAGGGTGTGTGTTATGATCTCGCCTATAGCGATGAGCCCACTGTTTTTGTCCGTTGGGGCCTGGAAAATCACGCAGTAAAAAGTCTGGATGGTCTGGGGATGCTGGTCGAACAGGCGGCCGAAGCCTTTTTTATCTGGCGCGGTATTCGCCCAAAAACCAAGCCGGTTATTGAACTGCTGAATTCGGAACGAACAGTATAAAGTAATAGGCCAAAGGCACAAACTTCCTTCTTGTACCTTTCACCTTTCACCTTGCTTTAGATGTTTATTTTTCAAATGAACATAGTTTTCGGCAGAATATTCCAAGAATTCTTTTTCCGATTCTTTTAAAGGCCTTACCTGTCTGGCTGGCGAGCCCACATATAAATAACTGCTTTCCAGCCTTTTGCCTGGCGGAACCAGGGCGCCGGCACCTAACATCACATAATCTTCAAGAACAGCACCATCCAGGATGATTGCGCCTATACCAATCAAACAATAATCGCCTACGGTGCAGGCATGCACCACCGCCTTATGTCCAATAGTCACACATTTGCCTATGGTTAATGGATAGCCTTGAGACGTAAACTTGCCCGCATGAGTGACATGCAGTACAGAACCATCCTGAACATTGGTACCATCACCAATCTTTATGCTTTCGACATCACCTCTGACTACGACTGTGGGCCATATGGATACGTCATCACCCAGGGTCACATCGCCAATGACCACGGCGCTCTCATCTATGAAAACGGACTCGCCAATTTTTGGCTGCTTATCGTTAAATTTTCTAATTGACACAATACACTTCCTGATTTTTTAGCACTGACACGAAAAGAAATGGAATATTGACATAAAATCACTTTTTAGTGATAGTTAAAACTTAATCAGGTAACAATAAGGTACGGCATGAATGTTATACAAGGAAACGGCTTTATAGCCGATATAATCCGATCATCCAAAAGAAAAACCGCAGCTATTAAAATCCAGAAAGGTAAAGTATTTGTTATTGTTCCTGCCTGTTTACCAATGGCCGCAATTGAATCTTTAGTTGCTAAAAAAAATCGCTGGATTAAAGAAAAACTGGCTATCCAGAATGAAATTATTGCCATTAAACCCAAGGAGTTTGTTTCGGGTGAATCCTTTTCTTTTCTGGGTAGAAATCACCCGTTAAAAATTGAGTCAGGACTCTACCCGGTTATTAAGCTGCATCAGGATGAGTTGGTGGTTTCAGTCAGGGATAAAACAGCAGACAATGCCTTGGCAATCAAGCAGTTGCTGATTAAGTGGTATAAACAACAAGCTGAATCCGAATTGAGAGACAAAACCGAGAATTTTTCCAGAATTATTGGAGTTAACCCAACCTCCGTAACCATTAAATCGTTTAAATCAAGATGGGGAAGCTGTAGCATTACAGGAGGCATCCAATATAACTGGAAAATTATTATCGCACCTGATTGGATTGTTAATTATGTAGTCATCCATGAATTATGTCATATGCTTCATCATAACCATTCACCTGCGTTCTGGAAAGCAGTTGAAAGGTATTGCCATAATTACCGCGATTGTAGCAAGTGGTTGAAAATTAATGGCGGACGTTTGGAAATTTAGGCTACCCACTTAAAGAGGGACAAGAAAATATCGGCCGGAATAATATGACCATCTCAGCATAGCGCGTGGTGGCGTTTCCCGCTTGTCGTGCATCGGTTTGCCGGAAACGCTTAATCTCGCTTACGCTCGAAAAGACTAATTCCTGCCTAAAGTTAATAGTCTTTATTGTTATGACTAAATGACATCAGTATGATTATCAGAAAAATAATGAACAGTACCGGCCAGAAAAAGGGCTCTGCAACGGCAAGCACGGCAAAAGCAATAAAAATGGCGGCGATTAATAGGAACGCGCCAACCCCTAAAAACACCAGCGTCATAAGCACGCCGGTGATTAGCATAATCAGTAAAAAAGCCGGAATAACGGCCATACGAACTAACGGGTCGTCGCCAACAGGCTCGCCGTTCATCATAATGCTAAATGAGCCCGCATCAGGATGAAATAAAAAGCTCAAAAACGCGATTATCAGCCCTACTGTAAACACTTTTGTTATCAGTTTTTTATTACGTGGTTGTTCCATAAATCACCTTTTTTACGAAGTTTGAGTTTTGGTTAAAAATTAAATGGTTAGCCTTTATAACCTAATAGATTATCACCAAGCATTATTAAAGGCATACAAAATTGATACCATGAACAAAAATATTAACCATGCCGCTGCAAACAAAACTGATCGGTTTCTTGCCAAAGCAATGGCATAAGCCGCCTTTAGCAAATTGTTACTGCCGCTGGCCAATATGACAGCGGAAACAATGACCGAATCGGAGACGGTAAATTTGCCGCTCAGCAACGACAGGATAAACGGGTCGATATCAGTAAAACCCACAATAATGGCTAGAGACTTAAGGCCGTGATTACCATAAGTGCTGGTTACATATTGAGTCAGAAACGTAAACAGCATGAATAATAAGGAAAATAAGATGGCTGTTGATAACTCAAGTGGATTGTTGGCATCACTGACTTCGTGCAATTCAGGTGTATGGTTTCTAACTGTTAGTAAACCAAAGATAATGAATAGGGATATAAAAATGATAATGATAAAAGGAGCCAATAACTGTAGTGCCCACACTGCGGTCAAACACAAAAATAATCGCCAGTAACCTGAGGTACATCATGGTTGTTGCCATAATCAGCGCCGATGATACATTGCGCCACGATACGCTTTCCAGACCATGAGCGCGGCGTCCGATAACAATAGTTGCAGACGTACTGGAATAAAGCCCGCCCAGTAGTCCGGTAATCAACAGGCTGCGGCTTTTGAAGAAATAAGTGTTAACAAGGTAACTCAGATAAGAAAAGCCGGATACGATGATAACCGCAAGCCATACTCTGTAGTAGGTGACAGGCAGCATCGGGGCAATGGGTTGATCAGGTAGTAAGGGCAGAATAACGCCGGAAATAATCAGAAACTTGGCCAGTGTGACAATCTCTTCATTAGCCAGTTGATCGGAAATACGATGAATCAGTGGTTTTTCACCCAGTAACAAAATCAGTACGACAATAAAAAGCACCAGAAACCAGCTGGGAAATATGCTTGCAATGGGGCCTATCAAATAGATTAATAGTGCAAATAGCGTACTGAACAGCGAAAACAGCCTTTCTGCAGAGAGCCGGAAGTAAAAAACCAGTAGCAGGCCTCCCAGTAACAATAAACCCGCGGCAAACAATAACCGGCTGGCATCCATTGAATACAGGACAAAACCCAATACCCCGATCAGAACAAAGGTGCGCGTACTGCCAAAATGCAGTTTATAGTTATTGGCATGATGGTAGCTGCGGAACTCAAGACCGACCACAAAAGAAAAGGCCACGGTCATGACAAATTGCACCAGCAGGGGTGGAATACCGCTATAGAATTCCATTAACACGATGAGTCGGGGCTTTCCGAATTAAGCTGATTGATGGTTTCACGGGCTATTTTTGTTACGTAGTACAATACCAGCACTGAAATCAATACACCTAACGCTAACAGCGGATAAGAAACATCGCTCTGCTTTGCTGAGCCACTGACTAAGCCCGCCAAATGTTTCGTGGTATATCCCATGTACACCAGACTGGCGTTATAGATTAAAATACCGCTGGTTGCGCCCAGATAAGGCCAGAATCTGGCTTCTGTGACAGAAAACGCATAGCTGAGCATCGCAAAGGGCAGAGGCGTCAAACGTAATAAAAACATCATTTTGAATGGCTGATGGCTAATTGTGGTATCCAGCGTGGCTAACTGTTTATGTTTGGCTATAAAAGTGACGATTCTATCCTTAAATGCATATCGCCCAAGAAAAAAAATAAGCGCCGAGGCCAGATAGGTTGCTATGGTCATATAAACTTGTGCTGCGCCAAGTGAAAATAATAAACCCGCTGCAAAACACAGTGTATCGACTGATACAAAAACAGGTGTCAGAACGACAAATAACAAGATAAAGCCCAGCGGAGCAAGAGCTCCGAGCTTCTGAATCCATAATTCCAGATCAGGAAGATAATGTTCAAGTTCATGGCCAATAACCAATATAACGCCTGCAACCGTCAGAATGACAGATAACTTTC
>Ga0209391_10001154_pt1 | contig 13490 bp, 11 predicted proteins | sample PPLLak3March2015_FD_187246 | JGI IMG/M metagenome (GOLD analysis project Ga0209391, IMG submission 187246) | Freshwater sediment microbial communities from Prairie Pothole Lake near Jamestown, North Dakota, USA - PPLs Lake P7 Core (1) Depth... | ecosystem: Environmental > Aquatic > Freshwater >... | reverse complement strand
GAAGCGCCACGACGTCCGCAGGCGCCTCTGGGACTTGTCGCGCGCGGTGCTTCCGCGTGCGCGCGTGTTCGACTTCAACCAGGCCCTCATGGACTTCGGTGCCCTCGTCTGCCCGGCGCGGAAACCACGATGTCCGACCTGCCCGATGCGGCGGAGCTGCAAGGCACGGAACCTCTCATGACCCCAACCGTCGTCACCGCCGCCGTGGTCGAACGCGACGGACGCCTCCTCGTCACCCGTCGCCTCGAAGGGTCGCACATGGGCGGGTTCTGGGAGTTCCCCGGCGGCAAGTGCGAACCGGGCGAGCCGCCCGATGCCTGCCTGGCGCGCGAACTGCTCGAGGAACTTGGCGTCGCCGCGGTCGTTCACGAGGAGATCTACCGGACGACGTACGCGTACGGCGACCGCATCCTGGACCTGAGGTTCTTCAGGTGCGCGCTCGCTGACGAGCCGCGTCCGCTGCTCGGCCAGGAGATCCGCTGGATTCAGCGCGGCGAACTCGAGACCCTCGAGTTCCCGCCGGCCGACGCCGAGCTCGTCGGCCGCCTGGCCGCGTCCCGCTGACGCTCCGCGCTGCCCGCGACGACCAACCACTGAGGACACGGAGAGCACAGAGGCTCCTGCGCCGAGGGCTTCGACCGGGGCCGGCCCGCAGGGCGTGGCGGCCGAGTGCGGCGCTGACAGAATGAACTCGTCGTCTTTCGATCGGGTTCATTCCGTCAGCGCCGCACTCGGCCGCCAGGCGCCACGGCTGCGCCGTGGCGCCACCCGGTCGAAGCCCGTGCATCGTCGCACGCGTGACGCTCCGGATCTCTGTGTTCCTCTGTGGGCTCGGTGGTTCGAATCAGGCGGCTGCGAAGGGAAGCGTGACGACGGTCGCCGACAGCATCTGGTCGCCGCGTTGGATTGACAGTGCGGTGCCGGGCGCCAGAACGTCGCGGTGGACCATCGCGAGCGCAATCGGGCCGCCCGCCCGCGGCGACCACACGGGACTGGTCACCCGCCCGGCGTCGCGATCGCCGACGCGGACCGGATCGCCCCGGTGCGGCACCGCGTCGCCCGACACCTTCAGCCCGGCAATCCTGCGCGCGACACGGCCCTGGCGGCGGTGCAGGATGCGGGTGACGATCTCGTGCCCGGGATAGCAACCCTTGGTGAGGCTGATCGCCCGGTCCTCGATGCCAGCCTCGAGCACGATCGTGTCGCCGTCCATGTCGACGCCGAACGCCGGCCGGCCCGCCTCGACGCGCAGGGTCTCCCAGTCGGAGCCGTCGGCAGGAACGGCGCCCGCCGCCGCGAGGGCCGCGGCCAGTTCCGAGACCTGCGGGCGCTCGACATACACGTCGAAGCCGGATTCTCCCGTATCCCACGACGCCGACACCAATGCCATCTGCCCGCGGAAGCTCGACCGCACATTACGGAACTCGGTCCACGCCGCCAGCTCGCCTTCGCCGAGCCCTGGTTGATCGGGGCTTGAGATGACGCCTGCGACAACGCGAGCCGACCGGGGCCCGACAACCGTCAGCCTCCCGAACGCCTCGCTCAGGTCGCCGAGCTTGACGTCTTCGCTGAAGATGAACTGGTCGAGCGTCTGGACGACCGTCGTCGTCACCGCCGGATCCAGGTCGAGCAGCACGAGGTCGCCCAGCTCCAGCACGATCATGTCGGCGATCATCCGACCCTTGGGCGTCAGGTAAGCCGCGTAGCAGCCGCTGCCCGGGGCGAGGGCCAGAACGTCGTTGGTCAGCATCGCGTGCAGGTACGTCCGGCGGTCGCCGCCGGCCACCGCGATCTTCCCGCGCCAGGACCGGTCGAACACCGCCGCCGATGCCCTCGCCGCCTGGTAACCACCCGTCTCCATCCCGCCCTCCCGTCCGCGCCTCCCGTCCGTGCGGATTCCCACCTGTCGCGGCGCGATGCTATCCTCATCATGTCATGCGCATTGCCCATTGTACCGTTGCTCTGGCCCTCGTCGCATTGCTGGCGGCCACCGGTCTCGCGCAGACCAAGCCTCCGGCCGGGCAGGTCGAATTCACGGTCTTCTACCAGGGCTCCCCCGTCGGCGTCGAGCAGGTCACGGTGGAGCGGACGCCCCAGGGCATCACCATCTCCGGAACGGAGCGCTTCGGGCCGCCGCTCAGCATCCTCATCCGCCGGGCCGAGGCCCGGTACACCGCCGACTGGCGGCCGCTCGAGTTCGTCGTCGAGGGAAGCGTCCGCGACCAGTTGATCGCCGTGCGCACGACCGTCAGCGGCTCCACCGCGACGAGCCAGTTCACGCAGGGCGGTCTGCCGACGCAGCGGACCGATCAGATTGCGCCCGATGCGGTGTTCCTGCCGAACCTGTTTTTCGGCGCGTACGAGGCGCTCGCCGCGCGCCTGCCTGGCACGAAGGTCGGCGACCAGCTGGCGGCCTTCGTCCCGCCGCAGACGACGGCCACGCTCACGGTCAGCCGCATCACGGACGACCGCGTGCGGACCCAGTCGCAGCTGCTGCAGTTCCGCCGATACGAGGTGGATCTCGTCGCGGCGAAGAACTCCGCCCACATCGAAGTGTGGGCCGACGACTCGGGCCGGATGCTGCGCCTCACGGTTCTGGAGCAGGCGTTCGATGTCGTGCGCGCCGACATCGCGTCGATCACCTCGCGGCGCGAGCAGGCGTCGCGCCCGAATGACCAGGCCGTCACGATCCCGGCCTACGGCTTCGGTCTGATGGGCACGCTTTCGAAGCCGGCGTCGACGCCGAGTCCCGCGTATCGGTTCCCGGCGATCGTGCTGGTCGGGGGCTCTGAGCCGATCGACCGTGAGGAGTCGGTGGCCGGCGTCCCGGTTTTCGGACAGCTGGCATCCGCGCTCGCCGAGGCCGGCTTCATCGTCGTCCGCTACGACAAGCGCGGCGTCGGCCAGAGCGGCGGGCGCGCCGATACCGCCAATCTCAGTGACTATGCGGAGGACGCCGGAGCCGTGGTGGAGTTCCTGAGGCGGCGGAAGGACGTCGATCCGGCGCGCATCGCCATGCTCGGCTACGGTGAGGGCGGCGCCGTGGCGGCGGTGGCGGCGTCGCGCAGCAACAAGATCGCGGCGCTCGTGTTCCTGGCCGCCCCCGGCGTTACCGGCGGCGCGCTCGCGCTCGAACAGCAGACGCTCATGCTCGCGCGATTGAACACGCCCGAGGCCGAGAGGAACGCGAAGCTGCAGCTCCAGCAGAAACTGCACCTGGCCCTGATCACCGGAACCGGCCTCGAGTCGGTCCCGGCGGACCTCCTGCGGCGCGCCGACACGCCATGGTTCCGCAGCTTCCTCGTGTACGACCCCGCGAGGGTGGTGAAGAGCCTCGAGCAGCCGATCCTCATCGTCCACGGAGACCTGGACCGGGAGATCCTGCCCGCGAACGCGGACAAGCTGGCGGACATCGCGAAGGCGCGGAGGGGACCCGCGGGAGCGGCAGTGGCGCTGGTGAAGATCCCCGGCGTCAACCACCTGCTCGTGCCTGCGCAGACCGGGGAGACCGAGGAGTACGGCAAGCTGGCGGATCGCGCGATCAGCCCGCGCGTCGCGCCGGCTATCGGAAGCTGGCTCGAGACGGTGATGAAGGCCAAGTAGGATGTGGACGCTCCAGAGCAGGATGGACGACGGGGCGCCGGCCCTCACGTTCAGAGTCGGACCGGGCGCGCTGAAGACGATGGGCCGTGCGGTCCGGGCCGACTTCATCCTGGACGCCCCGCTCGTCTCGAGGCTGCACTGCCGCTTCACGGCGCTGCCGTCTGGCGATCTGGAGGTCGACGACCTCGACAGCACCAACGGCACGTTCGTGAACGATCTCCGGGTCAAGCGGGCCCGCCTGCAGGCGGGGGATCGAGTGCGGGTGGGACGGGTGGAACTGCTCGTGTCGGAGGACGGGGAGCGGGCAGGCGCCGAAGCTGGCAGCGGGTAGCTGGCAGCCGTGAGCCGGCAGCTGGCAGCGGATCACGCGAGGCTCGGAGTTCGCCAACAGCTCGCAGCTGGGAGCGGATCCCGCGTGATACGCAGTCCGCTGACAGCTATCAGCTGCCCGCTGCCAGCTCTCTCTACCGTCCCAGCAGAAACGGATTCGTCATGCGCTCCAGGCCGATCGAGGTGATCGGCCCATGGCCCGAGTAGACCTCGACGTCGTCGTCCAGCGCGAAGAGTACCCGACGAATCGAGTCGATCAGCGTGTCGTGGTGCCCGCCCACCAGGTCGGTGCGACCGATCGAACCGGCAAACAGCGTGTCTCCCGCAAACAGCTTTTTCGCCCGCTGCCCGACCGGCCCCACGAGCAGGCAGACGCCGCCCGGCGTGTGGCCCGGCGTATGCAGCACCTGTGCTTCGCAGCGGCCGAACGCGATGGCTTCCGGCACGGCGTAGTATCGGTCGACGGGCGGCGGCGCCTCGATGTCGAGGCCGAAGAACGAGGCCTGCTGCAGCGCGCCGTCGTAGAGGAAGAGGTCGTCGCGGTGAAGGACGACAGAGCCGCCCGTGGCGGCCTTCGCCTTCGCGACGCCTGACACGTGATCGACGTGGCCGTGCGTCAGGAGGATGTGGCGGACGTCGAGCCTGGCGTCGGACACGACCTGCAACAACTCGTCCACTTCGTCGCCGGGGTCGATGATGACCGCCTCGCGCGTGTCGTCGCAGGCCAGCACGTAGCCGTTCTTGTAGAACGGCGGCGCGTCTCGGGTTTCGAGGAGCATGACGATATCATAGCGTCAAATGATCCCCGTCTCCCTCGCCGATATCCGTCACGCGCGCCAGCGCATCGCCGCGACTGTGCGCCGGACGCCGCTCGTTCGATCCGACTGGCTCAGCGAGATCTCGGGCGGCGACGTGCACCTCAAGCTGGAGTCGCTCCAGGCGACCGGATCGTTCAAGGCGCGCGGCGCGCTCAATGCGGTCCTCGCGCTCGTCGAGCGGCACCAGGCGGGCGCTCCCCTGCCGCGACTCGTCACGGCGTCGGCCGGGAATCACGGCCTCGCGCTGGCGTGGGCCGCCGCACACGCCGGCATGCGGCCTGTCGTCTTCACACCGCGAACGGCGCCGGCGGCCAAGCTTGACGCGATTCGGCGCCTCGGCGGGGACCTGCGCGCCGTCGCGGAGACCTACGAGGATTCCGAGCGCCTCGCCAAGCAGCACGCGGCCGAGACAGGGGCGCAGTACCTCTCGCCGTACAGTCACCCCGATCTGCTGTCCGCGATCGGCGTCATCGCGCTCGAGGTCATCGAAGACCTGCCGCAGGTCGGTCGGATCGTCGTCCCGGTCGGAGGCGGCGGGCTGCTCGCGGGAATCGCGATCGCGGCCCACGAGGTTCGGCCGGAAGTCGAGGTCGCCGGCGTCGAGGTCGAAGCGTCCCATCCGTTCGCCGCATCCCTCGCCGCCGGCCGCATCGTCGAGGTGCAGGTCGGTCCCACGATTGCCGACGGCCTGGCCGGCAACATGGACCCGGACAACATCGCGTTCCCGGTGGTGCAGGCGCTCGTCGGGAAGATAGTGGTCGTCGGCGAGAGCGCGCTGCGCGCGGCGGTTCGCGATCTGGTGCGGCGCGAACACCTGGTCGCGGAGGGCGCAGGCGCGGCGGGCGTCGCGGCCGTGGCCGCCGGCGCGGTCGGCTCGCCGTCGCGGACGACGGCGGTCATCGTGTCGGGCGCGAACATCAACCTGGACCTGCTGGCGCAGATACTCCGAGAGAAGCAATAGGAACCACCGAGGACACAGAGAAGCACAGAGGCTCTCACGCTGAGGGCTTCGACCGGGTCCGGCCCACGGGGCCTGGCAGGCTGAGTGCCCCGCTGCGGGAATGAGCCCGGTAGTCGGTCGACGGGTTCATTCCTGCAGCGTGGCACTCGGCCGCAGGGCGCCGCCGCTGCGCGGCGGCGCCTCCCGGTCGAAGCCCGGCCCGCGGTCACGCCGTCACGCCTGACGCTGCGCGACTCCGTGCTCTCGGTGTGCTCCGTGGTTGAAGGGCGGGCGCGGCCTAATCGCGCGCAGACGGCTTGGGCGGGGCGGGGAGCCGGCGGGCGGTCTCGTCGCGCTGGCGCGCCAGGCCCTGCATCAGCGCGGCGCGGGCCTGCCTGAACGGGCCGGACGGTTCCACCTTGTTCCAGGGATACAGCGCCCTGCGGAATGCGAACGAAAGCGTGAAGACGTTCGGACGGGTCCACACCCTCAGGGCCTGATCGCTGGCGGCCAGTTTGGCGACGTAGCCCGCCGCCCTGGGCCCATCGTCGATGGCCGCCGACGCAAGCGCGGCACACGGCAGGAGCCGCGGCGGAGCATCGGGCGCGTCGGCGCGCGCGAAGATGGCGCCGGTGAGGCTGCGGCCCTTCGCGTTGCCGGCGCTGTCCCATTCGAGGGCGGCCAGGACGGCCTGCCCCTCACAGAAGCCGGGGTAGCGCTCCGTCAGCCCGACGGCGCTCTTCCGCGCTTCCTCGATCTGGGACGTCATCGCAGCCGGCACGATGCGCCCGACCAGCCAGACCATCGGCATCGCGTCAGCCGTCGGATCGGTGCCGAGCATCTCCGCGGCCGCGGTGTAGTTGCGCCGGGCGAGTTCGACGCGCGCGCGCGTCTGCCTCCACCAGGGCCGGTCGGGCCTGGCGATCTCGCCGAGGCTCAACTCGGTCTCCGCGTCTCCGAACCGGTCGAGCATCTCGTGCGCGGCGGCCATCGCGCGGCGGCTGACATCGAGGGCTGGATCGAGCTCGAGCGCCCGCTGATAGTAGCCGATGGCGCGGGCGGGGTCACCCTCGAGCACCAGATCGCCGGCGTGGTGCCAGGCCTCGCCGCACGAGGGATCGAGCGACAGCGCGCGCGCGAGCGCCGACGCCGCCGCACCAACGGTCGTCGCGGACAGAGCCAGCGCCATGTGCGCGCGCGGCAGCTCGATGTCGGCCGACAGTGCGGCCTCGGCTTCCCTCCGCGCCTGGTCGAGCGCCTGGGGATCACCGGCGCTCCCGGCATCGAGCGCTTCGAAGTACAGCGTCTCGGACAGGCCCACGCGCGCTTCGGCCAGTTTCGGGTCCATGTCGATCGCCTGGCGATAGAGCGCAGCGGCGCGCGGGCGGTCGACTCGGCCAGCCGCGCGTCCCTGCAGATACAGGTCGTAGGCGCCGGGATCGACCTGCCTCGCCTGCGCGCGCACCCACCGGTTGCCCGTCGGGATCGGGAGGCGCAGCCTGTCGGCCACCTGCCGGGCGATCTCCACTTCCGCCGCCGAGGCCTGGCGCGGCTCCCAGGAGTCGCTCTGGCTCCAGATCACCTGGCCGGTCGTCACATCGACCAGCTCAGCGGACACGTGCAGCGAGTAGGGGCCCGGCCGTGTCGTCCCGCGCAGCGCCACCGCCGCGCCCGTGAGCGACGCCCGTTCGGCCATGGACAGCCCGGGCGACCCGGCGATCGACAGACGCCCGACCACCGTCAGCCCCTGGACCTCCCCGAGCCTGGCGGCGAGATCCTCGGCGAAGCCCGCGCCGAAGTAGTCCCGGCCCGGCTCGCCACCGGTCATCTGAAACGGCATGACGACGAGGACGGGGCTCGGGACAGCCTTGTCGCCGGCGAAGAGCGCGGCGATTCGGCCGCGCCAGGTCCAGGCCGTCGCGCCCAGCGATCCGACGAGGGCCAGGAGCAGAACGGCGACCGCGAGTCGCTTCACCAGCGGGCCCACCGGTTTCGCCGGTTTCTCCTTCCGGCTGCGGGACACTTCCGCCGATACGCGGACGTTGAGGCCGGCGGCCAGCGCGCGAAGGTCGGCCACCATCTCGGAAGCTGACGAATAGCGGGCGTCGAGCCCCTTGTTCAGCGCCTTCGCCACGACCGAGTCGAACCCGACCGGCACCGACGCGTTCTGGTGGCTCGGGGGCGGCGGCGTACCGTACAGCACCTTCACCGCCGTCGCTCCCGCCGTGCTCGACCCGAACGGCGCGCGGCCGGTCAGCATCTCGTGGAGGATCACGCCGAGGGAGAACACGTCGGCCCGGTGATCCGTTCGGCCGGTGAGCAGCTGCTCCGGCGCCATGTAGGGAACCACCGCGTTCGCCCCCGGCGCGTCCGGATCGCCGCCGGCCGCGAGCTGCTCGACAATCGTCCTGCGTTTGATTCCGCCGGAGGTCCAGGCCGCGAGCCCGAAGCCGATGATCTTCGTCTGGTCGGTTGGCGTGATGAAGATCGTCGACGGACAGATGTTGCCGTGGACGACCCCCTGGCGGTGCCCTTCGGCCAGCGCGTCCGCGAGCTGAACGGCGATCTCGAGCGCCAGGCTGGCCTCGACGGGCTTCCCGGTCAGGAGCGCGCGCAGGGCCTGCCCCGGCACGAATTCGTGGGCCAGGAAGATCTGGCCGTTCACTTCACCGAAGTCGAACAGCGCCGCGATGTGGGGGTGCGAAAGCGCAGCGGCGGCGCCCGCAGCCGCCAGAAGGGAGTCGCGGCGGGCGGCGTCCTCGACCACGGTTGGCGCGACCAGGCGGAGCGCCACGGTCCGGCCCAGCCGTCCGTCGCGAGCGCGCACCAGCTCGCCCAGCGCGCCGACGCGCAGTCGTTCGATGATCGTGTAGTGGCCGAAACTCTCCATGAATGTCCGCAAACTCGCGCCCGCGGCGGGTAAGCTCCCCGTATTCGGCTATCGGCGGGAGGTCTTCAGGACGACAGAGCGGCGCCTGGTTCGCGCTTGCGCCATGTCCTCCCGCCGTCGGCCGTCTCGTATGCCGTCCGATCGGCCGCGGTGACGGTGGCGACCAGCTCGCTCCAGGCGTGCACGGAGACGAGATCGGCGGATGTCGGGGAGGGAAGCCGCTCCCAGGTCCGGCCGTCGGTCGTGCGCAGAACGACCCCGCGCGCGCCAACCAGCCAGCAGACGAGGTCGGTGGAGGCTGACCCGTCGGCCAGCGGCGTCGAAACGCCGCTCGCCTGGCGCTGCCATGTCCGGCCGCCGTCGGCGGATCGTTCGACGAGGCCGCCCTCGCCGTAGCGCCACGTGGCGGTCGCCCCGGACGGCCCCACGCCCGACGTCGAGTGAATGAGCTCCACGGCGTCCCGCGCGACCGATTCGGCCATCGACACGGCTGCCGTGCGCGTGGCGACCGGCGGCGCCGGCGCCGCGACGTTTTCGGCCTTGACGTCGGCCTGGCCTTTCGCAACGCCGCCGGGGACGCCACCGATGACCTTGCCGACCACCCCGCGGCTGGGGACTCCGCCGACCCCCTGGCCGACCACCCCGCCGACCGGCTTGGCTTCCGCCCGCACGTCCTCGGCTGCCGGGGCTGGCGCGGCCGCTGCCGGTTTCGCCGCTTCGCCTTCTTTCCGCAGCGCGAGGGTCGGAGCGGTGACGGTCTTCTCGGCGATCTCGCTTGGGCGCGCTGCCGGATCGGCCTGGCGTGTGACCTGCTCAGCCGTGCGGACGGCTTCGGCGATCTCACCCGCCGACTTCCCGGGCGCCGCCGGTTCGCGCGTTTCGGTGAGGGTCGACTGCGCCCGCGCGAGGTCGGGCTGATTCGGCGCACGGCCAGGCTGTTCGCCGGGCGCGCGAAGCGGCCGCTGGGCCACCACGACGACTACGGCGGCGGTAGCCAGCGGCACGAGCCAGCGCCAGTGCCAGTGCCACGGCTTCGCCGGGGCCGGCAGCGGTGCAGCCCGGGTCACGACCGGCTCCGACCGGGCGAGGTCGCCCAGGACCTGCTGGCAATGGCTGCACGACGCGGCGTGCGCCTCTATACGATCGGCTTCGGCTGACGACAGCGAATGGTCGAACCACGCCGCAAGGAGGTCCGCATCCGGGCAGGCGACGCCGGAAGCGTCGGCCTCACCCGCGAGGCCGTGGGCGATGAGCCGGTCGAATGCCGCGTCGCGTTCCGCGTCAGTCGGCTTCACGTGGCGCTCCTTCCCTCAGAACGATCATCCGGGCCGTTCTTGCCGTTCGGGGCTCTGCCGCCCTCCCCGGCGAGCACCGCGTCCAGGTTCAGCCCCACGTCATCGAGCGCGGCATCGAGGCACGCCCGGACCTGCGCGTCGTCCAGGTGGTGGGTCTCGCGAAGCAGCCGCTCGACCGCGGACCGCAGATCGCGCCGGATGCGGTCGAGCCGGCGGGAAACCGTCGCCTCGTGCTCTCCCGTCATCCGGCCAATCTGGGCCAGCGTGAGGCGTTGCAGGTAGTACGCGGACAGCCGAAGCCGGTCGGGCGCCGCAAGGCGGCCGATGGCGAGCGCGAGCGCCTGCTGGGCCAGTTCTGCGAACCTCCGGCGATCCGGGTCGGCGGGATCCCGGGCGGGGCGCACGGCGGGAACCGCCTCGTCAGTCTCTTCGAGCGGGCGGAGCCGCTTCGCCGCGCGAGCCCGGTCGACGTTCCGCTGCGAGAGGATCGAGCGCAGCCACGTCGAAAGGCGGCTGCGGCCGTGGAAGTAGTCGAAGAGCGAGCGCCGGCATCCGTCGCGTTCCTCGAGCCCGTACAATTCCGCGTAGATCGAGTCGGAGAGGTCGTCCCCGGCGTCGCTCCCGGCGATGACGCGGGCAGCGGCCCGGAGGCCAGGCCGGTAGCATTCAAGGAAGAACGACCAGGCCGACACCTGTCCGTCGGCGCACGCGCAGGCGAGCGCGAGCTCTTCGAGGTTGAGCGAGTCGACGTAGTCGGAGATGGCCTTCGGCGTGGCGCCCGCCTCGGTGGCGAAGCGGCTGCTGACGCTGCGATCCAGGGCGCGGGCGAACGAGTCGCGCGTGAGATTCCAGCGCGGCGCGTTCGAGCGCCGAAAGGCGCGGTCGAGCAGGCGCTCGTCCACGGTCCGTGTGCGCGCAGCGGCTGGTGGCGGCATGGAACCGGCGGCGCGAGGCGCGAGGCGCGCCCGGCGTCACCGGCCATTCTACTGCGAGAACGCGGCGGCGCTGCGAAGTCGCAGGCCGCCCGAGAAATCCGACAGTTGCTCGCGGAGAATCATGCGCCCCCGGTGCAGCCGCGACTTCAACGTCTCGTCCTTGACCTGCAGCGCCGCGCTCGCCTCCTCCGTCGTCATCCCCTGGACGTCCCTGAGCAGGACCGGCACACGGTAGATGCGCGGCAGCCCGGCCAGCGCCTTGACGAGCCGCTGACGGAGTTCACCGCGGTGGACCTCGTCGTCACCCATCGACGACCAGTCGGCTATGTCCGGCGCGTTCGCGCCGTCGCCGCCAGCCGGCTCGAAGGGTAACAGCTCGGCGTCGCGCCGGCCTGCTCGGGCGGCCCGGAGGCGCGACATCGCAGCGTTGAAGGTGATGCGGTAGATCCAGGACGAGAGCGCCGAATCGCCGCGGAACGCGTCGATGCTCTGATAGACCTTCATCAGAACGTCCTGAACCACCTCATCGGCGTCCTCTTCGCTCCTGAGGTGACGCAGCGCCAGCTGGCGGATCCGGGACGAGTAGCGCGAGGCCAGATCGGAAACGGCGGCGTGGTCGCGTGCGCGGAGCCGGTCGACCAGGTGCCGGTCAGCGAGTGAACCGTCGATTAGTTTAGCCACGTCTGTGAGAACCCCAGGCTGGGGAGAGTTATTCCAGACCTATCTGGTCTTATATGGACAGACTCGGCATTTGGCTCTTTGGATTCGGGGTTGGAAGTATTCAGTTATGAGTTCTGAGTTGTGAGTTCTGAGTGCTGAACTGCTCAGCTTGATTGGATGAGCTGGCGGAAGGCGTCGATGGTGGCGTCTTCGACCGCGGCCAGCTCGACCGTATGGCCAAGTTCCCTGGCGAGCGACGTCACGCCGTGGTCCCTGATGCCACAGGGAATGATGAGGTTGAAGTAGTCGAGGTCGGAGTTCACGTTGTAGGCGAAACCGTGGCTGCTGACCCAATGCGAGATCCGCACGCCGATTGCGCCGATCTTGCTGCCGCCGACCCAGGCGCCGGTGAGTCCCTCGATCTGCCCCGCCTCGACCCCGAACGTCCGGCTGACCTCGATCATCACCTGCTCCAGGTTGCGGACGTAGTTGTAGACGTCGGCGCGGTCCGGCTTCAGATCGAGGATCGGGTACGCCACCAGCTGCCCGGGGCCGTGGTAGGTGACGTCGCCCCCGCGTCCGGTGTCGCTGAGTTCGACACCGAGCTCGGCGAGCCTCTCCGGCGTGGCGAGGACGTTCGCGCGGGCGGAATCGCGTCTCGTCCCGAGGGTGATGACGTGCGGGTGCTCCAGCAGCAGCAGCACGTCGCCAATGCGGCCGGCGCGCCGGTCTTCGACGAGCGCGCGCTGCAGCGCGAGCGCGTCCTGGTAGGGGACGCGCCCGAGCCGCCGGACGTCCAGAGGTTTCACAGGGCTGCCGGGTCGAACGTCTCGATCTGCTTCTTGACGACGGACATGAACTGGTCGGCAACGGCCCCGTCAATCAGCCGGTGGTCGTAGCCGAGCGTCAGGTACGCCATCGGCCTGATCGCGATCGCGTCGTCCACGACGACGACCCGTTTCTCGACGGCGCCGATGCCGAGGATGGCGACCTGCGGCTGGTTGATGACCGCCATGCCGAGGAGCGCGCCGAAGACCCCCGGGTTGGTGATCGTGAACGTTCCGCCCTGCACTTCTTCCGGCTTCAAGTGCTTGCTGCGCGCGCGGTCGGCGAGGTCCTGCATGGCCCGGCTCAGGCCGAGAACGCTCAGCTCGTCTGCCTGTTTGACGACCGGGACGATGAGGCCCCAGTCGAGCGCCACGGCGATTCCGATGTTGATGTCCTTGTGATAGACGATGTTCGTGCCGTCGATCGACGTGTTGACGACGGGCACGGCTCGCAGGCCGGCCACCACGGCCTTCACGATGAAAGGCAGGTAGGTGAGCTTGGCGCCGGCGCGCTCGTACTCGGCTTTCTTCGCGTCGCGCAGCTTCGCCACGCGCGAGAAGTCGATTTCGAACACCGAGTGCACGTGAGCGGAAGTCCGCCGGCTGGCGATCATGTGCTCGGCGATCTTGCGCCGCATCACCGTCATCGGCACCACTTCGTCGCGAGCCATTCTGGGAATCGGTGGCGCCGCGTGCGCGGCCTCCGCCGCTGGCTTCGTCTCCATGTAGCCGAGGATGTCCTGCTTGGTGACGCGGCCTCCGGCGCCGGAGCCCTCGATCTGCCCGATGTCGACGCCGTGCTCCGCCGCGATCTTCCGCACGACGGGCGACGACTTCTGCCGGCGCAGATCGTCGGCCGACGGCGCTTCGGGCGCCGGCGGAGCCGGCGCCGGCGCGGCGGTCGTCTCCTTCGACCGGGCCGGCTGCGCAGCCGCCGGAGCGGGAGTTGGAGCCGCAACAGCGGCCGCGACCGCGTCGCCGATGACGGCCACGACGTGGTTCACGGCGACCGTTTCGCCTTCCTTGGCCCTGATCTCGGTCAGGACGCCGGCGGCGGGCGACGGGATCTCGGCATCGACCTTGTCGGTCGAGATCTCGAACAGCGGCTCGTCGCGATCGACGCGGTCGCCGACCTTCTTCACCCATCGGACGATGGTGCCTTCGGCGATCGACTCGCCCATCTGCGGCATCA
>Ga0209391_10001153_pt1 | contig 13498 bp, 11 predicted proteins | sample PPLLak3March2015_FD_187246 | JGI IMG/M metagenome (GOLD analysis project Ga0209391, IMG submission 187246) | Freshwater sediment microbial communities from Prairie Pothole Lake near Jamestown, North Dakota, USA - PPLs Lake P7 Core (1) Depth... | ecosystem: Environmental > Aquatic > Freshwater >... | reverse complement strand
AGTCGTCCACGAACACGAAGCCGCCGCGGCGCACGTACTGCTCGAAGTTGCGCCGCTCGTCGGCGTTGAACTCCACGAGCTTGTGGCCGGCGAGGTAGCAGAAGGGCGCGGTGAGCATGCGCGGGTCCGCGAGCGCGAGCACGTGCTCCTTCGGGTCCACCCTGAGGCTCGTGTACTCGATCAGTGCCATGATCAGGTTCGCGGGCATGCGCTGGTCCACGTCCCAGTTGCCCGAGTCATACATCAGCCGCGTGAACCAGAAGTCGTAGTCCGGCTCGGCGGTGGCCGCCAGCGCACCGCGGGGCAGCACCTGCGCCAGTGCCGACGCCGCGAGACCGCCGCACAGGAGCCGCAGGAACTCGGCGCGGGTCATCGCCAGCTTCGCGGGCGCCGCACCACTGCTCAGACCGCGTCCGAGATCGACGTGAAGGTGAAGTCGCGCAGCTTCATGGGCGGGATGGACAGCAGCCTCGAGGGCTGTCCGCCGCCGCCGCCGCTGCCGAGACGGACGGGCCGGCCAAGTTCCTCGACGTTGTTGAGCATGATCACCGGCGACTCGTTGAAGCGGAAGTTCTTCACCGGGTAGCGGATCTCGCCGTCTTCGACGTAGAACGTGCCATCGCGAGTGAGGCCGGTGAGCAGTACCGTCTGCGGATCCACCATGCGGATGTACCAGGTGCGCGTCACCAGGATGCCCTTCTTCGTGCCGCGCACGAGCTCGTCGGTGGACTTGGTTCCGCCGGTCATGATGATGTTGCCGGGCGAGCCCATGGCGCGCTTGTCCTTCAGCTTCGCCCAGTAGCGCGAGTACTCGAGGTTGGCGACCTTGCCCTTGTCCACGAGCGCCATCTTCTCGCGCGCCAGGCCCTCGCCGTCCCAGGGCAGGACGGGCACGACCGGGTCCCAGGGATCGGTGTGGATGCTGACCCGCGGGTCGAACACCTGCTCGCCGAGCTTGTTGCCGCCGCCCTTCTTCGACAGGAAGCTGCGGCCCTCGTCGGCCTGCCGCGCGTCGAAGAACCGCATCATGAAGGAGATGAGCCCCGCGGCCGCCTCGGGCTCTAGGATCACGGTGTACTTGCCGGGCTCGAGTGCCTTGGCGTCCACGGAGCGTCCGGCCTTGCCCATCGCGGTGCGGACCTCCGCGGCGGCGTCGAGCTGGCCGGCATCGTTGACGTTGCGGCCGACCCAGCCGGAGCCGCGCTCGTCGTCGGTGCGCACGGTGCAGGTGTAGTCGAGGCTGGTTGCCTGCTGGTAGCCGAAGTTGCCCTTGCTGTTGGCGATCGCGACGAAGCTCTGGCCGTCGGCCAGGAAGCCTGCGGCCACCATCTTGCCGACGCGGCAGGGCGTGATCGAGTCGGTCGCCACCTTGGCCCGGTATTCCGGCGTGATGCCCGCGACCGAGGCGTTGAATGTCGCACTCGGCTTGTAGGCCTGCTTCTCGAGCGCCGGCATGAACTCCGGGTTCTCGGGCGCGAGCTGCGCGAGCTCCTCGGCGCGCCGTACCACTCGCTCGAGCGAGGCATCGTCGAACGCGTTGGTGGTCGCCGTGCCGAGGCGCTTGCCGTAGGCCGAGCGCACGGCCAGCACCGTGTCGCTCACGATGCCGCTCGTCGAGATGTTGTTGAGGGCGAAGCGCGCGTTGCCCTTGACCGAGCCCTCGAGCGTCGCGGTGCATTCGTCGGCCTTGGACAGCTTGACGACCTTGTCGAGGATCGCGCGCGCGTCCGCTTCGTTGTACATGCTCATGGTGTGTCTCCTGCAGCGGGGCCGCTCAGCCCAGCTTGCGCGCGGTGTTGATGACGTTCACGCCGTTGAAGCGCGCGGTGCTCGAGCCGTGCGAGACGGCCGAGGACTGCGAGGGTTGTCCCTTGCCGTCGAAGAACGACCCGCCGAAGCGGTAGTCGCCCGCGTCGCAGACGGCGGCGCAGGAGTTCCAGAACTCGGGGGTTCGGATCTGGTAGGCCACGTCCTCGAGCATGCCGGTGATCCGGCCGTCCTTGATCTCGTAGAACAGCTGTCCGCCGAACTGCGCGTTGTAGCGCTGCTGGTCGATCGAGAAGGAGCCGTCGCCGATGATGTAGATGCCGTTCTCGACGTCCTTGATCATGTCCGCCACGCCGAGCTTTCCGGCGCCCGGCGCAAGCGAGACGTTCGCCATGCGCTGGAACTGCACGCTGGACCACGAGTCGGCGTAGCAGCAGCCGTGCGAGCCCTCCGCGCCGATGATGTGCGCCTGGTCCCGGATCGCCTGGTAGTTGACCAGGATGCCGTCCTTGACGAGGTCCCAGCGCTGCGTCCTGACGCCCTCGTCGTCGAACTGCGCGGCGCCGAGGCTGTGCGGCTGGGTGCGGTCGGCAAACAGCGTCACCGTGTCGCTGCCGTAGCGGAAGCGCGACTTGAGCTTGTCCAGGGTCGCGAAGCTGGTGCCGGCGAAGTTCGCCTCGTAGCCGAGCACCCGGTCGAGCTCGAGCGGGTGCCCGACCGACTCGTGGATGGTCAGCCACAGGTGCGAGGGGTCGAGCACGAGGTCGTACTTGCCGGGCTTCACCGACGGCGCCTTGAGCTTCTCGCGGGCCTGCTGTGCCGCCGCGATCGCGTCCTCGACCATGTCGTAGGAATTGCCGTAGTTGACGACGCCGTTCGGCATCACGAATTTGCCGGAAGCGTCGCCGTCGAGGTACTCGTAGCCCATGCCCATCGGCGCCGACAGTCCGTCCCGCGTGCGGAACTTGCCGCTCGCCTGGTCCACCGCCGTCACGGTGAACGGCACCCAGATGCGGTGGATGTCCTGGTCGATGTACGAGCCGTCCGTCGAGGCGAAGTACTTCTGCTCGTTGATGGCGAACATGTTCGAGCTGACGAAGTTCGCGCCCGCCTTCAGGGCCGCGGCGTTGACCGCCAGCAGCAGCTCGGCCTTGTCCTTGAGCGGCACGGCCATGGCGTTCTTGCGGATCGGCGTGCTCCAGGCGACCTCGCCCACGCCCTTCACCCTGGCGAGCTGCACCGGCTCCGTCTGGGCGCGCGAGTTGGCCCGTGCGATGGCGGCGGCCTGCGCCGCCGCGGTCGCGGCGCCGTCCTTCGTGAGGTCGCTGGTGGCGGCGAAGCCCCAGGTGCCGTTGACTATCACGCGCACGCCGATGCCCGACGACTCGGTGTTGACGACGTTCTCTACCCTGTCCTCGCGGGTCAGGACGAACTGGCGCAGGTAGCGGCCGACGCGCACGTCGCAGTAGCTGGCACCGGCCTTCGTTGCCGCGTCGAGCGCCGCGTCCGCGATCGCCTTCTTGAGGCTCACGTCGAGCGTGCTGAGCAGTTCCTCGGCCGCCACTGCGCGGCCGTGGATCGGCAGCACGAGCCCGGCGAGCCCAAGGCCGCCGATCGTCAGGAAGTCACGTCTGTCCATGGAATTGCTCCGGGATTGGCGGTGGCTGGGCAGTCGTGGCCGCGATCTTGCGGGCGCGCGCCGGGCCTGGGATCGGGCATGTTGCTGGGCGCGTCCGCGGCGCGTCAAGCCGCGGCCCCCCGCGCCCGCCCGCTATGCGTCGACCGCGGCGCAGCCTTCCTCGGCCAGCAGCCTTACGAGCGGCTGCAACTCGCGCTCGTAGCAACGCCAGCGTCCCACGGCCCGCGCGTAGATCGGCTCGCGCACCTGCACGGCGCTGGCGGTTGCGACGGCAGCGGGATTGCGCTCGAACGCGAGGCAGCCGTCCTCCCAGTCGAGGCCGCAGTACCCAAGCAGGCGCGCGGTCTCGCCCGGCGGGTCCGCGACGAGCTGCTCGTAGGCGAGTTCGTGAATCCGGCCCGGCAGCACCCGGTGCCAGTGGGCCATGAGCCGGTCGAACGCGAGGTAATAGCGGCCCGTGTCCAGCAGGTCGTAGGCGTAGTCGTAGTACGAGAGCCCCAGTGCGAACAGCTGCCGGAAGTTGCTCAGGCACGTATCGAGCGGTTGGCGACGGACGACCACCATCCTCGCGCCCGGCAGGGCGCGCGCGACGTGCCCGAGGTAGAAGAAGTTGAGCGGCATCTTGTCCACGAAGCGCGGCTTCTCGCCGCTGGGCCGCGTCCGCTCGACGTAGGCCCGGCCCACGGCCGGCAGGTCGATGGACACCGATCGTGCGATCGTCTCGACGTCCAGCACGCGCGGCGAGGGCGTGCCGACGGCGCGCTTGAGCAGGACGCCGAAGTTCTGCGACTCGCCGGCGGAGGCCACCTGCGAATGGCTCGCGAGGATGCGCTCGACCAGCGTCGTTCCGGTGCGCGGCATGCCGACGACGAAGATCGGGGCGTCGGCGGGCGTCCCGGGGGCGGGCGGCGCGACGGGCTCGGCGAACAGGCGCGCGAGGGCGTCGAACAGTTCACGGTCGCGCTCGAAGGCATAGCCGAGCGTGGCGCGCCTGCGCGCCTTGCCGGCCGCGAGCTGCACGAACGACTCGGCGTGACGCCCGAGGTCCTCGAGTTCCTTCGCGAGCGCGTGGCGCAGGTGCAGCTCGGCGTCCGCGTCGAGATCGCCGTCCGCCAGCAGCGCCTCGAGCCGCTCGAGGTGGTTGCGCTCGACCGTCTGGCGGCGCAGCTGCGAAAGAGCGGAGTGGGCGCGCCAGTAACGCGGATCGTGCCCGAGGCAAGCCTCGTACGCCGTCTCGGCCTCGTCGAACCGGCCGAGGAACTTGAGCGACGAGGCGAGATTGAAGTGCAGGCTGGCCCGCGACGGCTCGGCGGCTACCGCCCGCTCGAAGCACTCGATCGCGCGCTCGTGCAGGCCGGCTCGACTGAGGATGACGCCGATCGTGTCCAGCGTCAGCGACGCGGCCGGCGCGAGCTCGAGGGCCCGTTCGGCTGCTGCAACCGCCTCGCGGTCGCGGTGCAGCCGCGACAGGAAGCGGCCGTGCTGTGCGTGTGCCTCCGCGTCGGCGGGATCGGCCTCGAGGGCGCTTCGGATGAGCTCCAGTCCTTCGCCGATCCGGCCGCGCTCGGCGGCGGCGACACCCCGTCGCAGCAGGTCGCCGAACCGGGACGTCACCGCATCCTCACAGGTCGAACTTGTATCTCAGCTCGAGGCCGACGCTGCGGGGCCGCACCATGCCCTGGAAGTAGCGCCGCAGGTCGAAGTCGCCGACCGCCCGTATGTACGAGCGGTCCGTCCGCACCGAGGTGACGGCGTACTTGTCGAACAGGTTGTCGGCATACAGCCGGACCATCCAGCGGTCGCTCGAGAGGCCGACGGCGGCGTTGTGCAGGGCAAAGCCCCCGAGCACCTCGCCGTTGTTGCGCAGGCCGACCTTCGTGTAGACGTCGCTGACCGCGGTCATCGAGTAGTCCGCCTCGAGGTTCCAGCGGTCGTTCAGCGGGCGGTCGTAGATCAGCGCGAGGTTGCCCTGGTGCTCGGGTGTGCCGGACAACCGGTCGCCGTCGAAGGCGTCGAACCCGTCGACGAGCCCGGGGGCGAAGCTCGTGAGCTGCGCGTCGTTGTAGGAGTAGCTGGCCGCCAGCCGGAACGAGTCCGTCATCTGCCACTGCGAGGTGATTTCGAGCCCCTTGCTCTCGGCCGAGCTGCCGTTGACGGTGATGGCGACGCTGCCGTTGACCGACGTGCCCGCCACCTGGATGTCCTCCCAGTCGATGTAGTAGATCGAGGCGTTCACCAGCAGCGCGCCGTCGAGCCAGGTGCTGCGCAGGCCGAGTTCGTAGTTGACCGTCGTGTCGGGACTGATCAGCACCTCGTCCGGCAGCAGGCAGACGTTCTGCCCCGGTGGCAGCGGGTTCTGGCAGGCCGGCCCCGAGTTGACGCCGCCCTGGCGATAGCCCTCGCTGATCGTCAGGTAGGTCATGAGGTCGTCCGTGAACCGGTACGACGTGTTGAACTTGAAGATGACGTCGTCGTCCTGGGTCTTGTTGCGGTTGCCCGAGAGGTTGACTTCGCCAGGTACCGGCTCGATGAGCGGCAGCGCGAACTGCGTCTCGAGATCGTCCTCGAACTCGAACCAGCGCGCGCCGACCGTCACCTGCCAGCGGTCGGTGATCAGGTAGCCGAGCTCGCCGAACAGCGCCTTCTCCTCGAGGGTCTCGTCGTTGAGCTCGAGGTACTCGAGCGTCGGCGTGTCCGGGGGCAGGCCGATGAACTCCGGGAAGCCCGGCACGAACTCGGCGCTGCTCGAGTCGAGCGTGAAGTGGTTGTAGAACGCGCCGGCGATCCAGCTCCAGCGGCCGTCGCCCTGCGAGACGAGGCGCAGTTCCTGGTTGAAGGTCTCCTCCTCGCGGTCCTCGCGGGTGTAGGCGACGAACGAGGGAAAATCCTCGTAGCCGTACTCGAAATCGAGCAGCAGGTCGGTCTGGTCACGCTGGCCGTTCGACTTGTAGTCCGAGTAGCCCGTCGCCGAGACCAGTCGCGCGAAGCCGAGGTCCCAGCCGAGCTCGAGCGCCCACAGCTGGTTCTTCTGTTCGCTGGGCTCGAGGACGCGATGCCCCGAGACGTAGGTGCCGGTGGCGAACGCCTTGTCGTGGTTGACGGTGCGGGCGCCGACCTCCTGGTCCTGGTAGTAGTACGTCAGGTTGGCCTCGAGCGTATCGGTGACCTGCCAGAACAGGCCGAGTCGACCGTACAGCGTCTGCTCGGTGTCGGCATCCTTGCGTCGCTTGAGGTTGGCCTGGACGTCGGCCGGGTTGCCGAAGTCGGGTTGCGGGTTCGAGACGCCGCGCTCGCGCACGAGGTAGCCGTAGTCGATGAATCCCGGATCGTCCGTGTAGCCGAGCACCGCGCGCAGGGCCACCCGGTCATCGACCAGAGGCACGTTCACCACGCCGTGCACGTCGGCGCCGAGCCCGTCGCTGTGCGACAGCGAGTAGAAGCGCCCGGCGAACTCGGCTTCGGTCCGCTGGGGATCGGCGCGGTTCGGCAGGTAGCGGATCGCGCCGCCCAGGGTGCCGGCACCGTACAGCGTTCCCTGCGGACCGAGCAGCGCCTCGATGCGCTCCATGTCCACCATCTTGAGATCGACGTACAGCGGGACGTCGCCCATGTAGGTCGCGACCGTCCCGCCCGTGCCGTTGCCGAGGGCCTCGCTGGCGGTGAGGGAGCTCACGTTGAGGCCGCGCACCGTCATCAGGTTGGCCGCGCGCGGGCCCTGGTCAGCGAGATACAGGCCCGGCACCACGCGGGTGAACTCCGCGAGCCTGGTCAGGCGCTGGCGCTCGAGCGCTTCGGGCCCGAGGGCCGAGATGTTGAACGGGATGTCCTGGACGTTCGCCTCGCGCCGCGTCGCGGTCACGATGATGACCTCGAGCGCGGTGCTCGCGGGGGTCTCCTGGGCGTGAAGGCCGGCGGTGGGTGCGGCGGCGCCGAGGGCTGCCGACACGGCGGCCGCAATTCGCGAGTGGACCACGAGTCTAGGCATACGCGAGGTCTCCTGCGGACGTTGGTTCTTGGTTCTGCGCGTCACGGCCAGCGCTGGCGCCGGCACGGACGGGCGGAGTCTAGCACCGGCGCTTGGACGCGGCGGCGGGCGATTTCGCCGCGCTGTCACGTGCGGCCGCTGCAGCAGCTATCCTATCGACGCACCCCGCTGAGCCCGTCCCCGCCCAGGAAATAGCGCGTGAAACGCAGAACGCTTCTCAAGGCCGCCGTCCTCGGCAGCGGCGTAGCCGTTGCGGCGCCGGCCATCTCGAAGGGCCTGATGGAATGGCGCATGGTGACGAGCTGGCCCAAGGGACTGCCGGGCCTCGGCGCGGGCGCGGAGCGACTCGCGGCCAACATCACCGCCATGAGCGGCGGCCGCCTCACCATCAAGGTCTATGCGGCGGGCGAGCTGGTGCCGGCGCTCGAGTGCTTCGGCGCCGTCGCCAACGGCACGGCGCAGCTCGGCCACGACGCTTCGTACTACCACACGGGCAAGACCGAGGGCGCGCCGTTCTTCACGGCGTTCCCTTTCGGCTTCACGACGGCCGAGCTCGATGCGTGGGTAAAGCACGGCAACGGCCAGAAGCTGTGGGACGAGCTCTACGCACCGTTCGGCATCCGCGCCTTCCACGCCGGCAGCACCGGCACCCAGATGCTCGGCTGGTTCCGCAAGGAGATCCGCTCCCTCGATGACCTCAAGGGCCTCAAGTTCCGTGCGCCGGGCAACCAGGGCCGCGTGCTCGCCAAGCTCGGCGTCACGCCCGTGACCCTGCCGGGCGGCGAGATCTTCCCGGCGCTGCAGTCGGGTGCCATCGATGCCGCCGAGTGGATCGGCCCGTACAACGACCTCGCCCTGGGCTTCTACCAGGTGTGCAAGTACTACTACGCGCCCGGTTACCACGAGCCGGGCCCCAACCTGCAGCTGATGGTCAACGAGCGGGCGTGGCGCTCGCTCACTCCCGCGCTGCAGGCCATCGTCCGCACCGCGGCGGACGCGGCGACGCGCGACATGCTCGGCGAGTACAACGCGCGCTCGGGGCCGGCGCTGCGCACGCTCGTCAAGGACCACGGCGTGATCGTGCGGCCCTTCCCCGAGGAGGTGCTGATCGCCTGCGGGGAGAAGTCGAACGAGGTGCTGAACGAGATCTATGCGGCGGACCGCTCGCCCGACCGCATCGTGCAGCGGATCATCGAGGACTTCCTCGCGTTCCGGAAAGAGATCATCCCCTGGACGCGCATCGGCGAGCAGGCCTACCTGAATGCGCGGCGTCTGCCGTTCGAGTTCAGGCTGAAGGCGTAGCCCGGGGGATGTCCGCTCGCCGAGGCGGACCACGTCTCAGATCGACCCTCGGCAGCTGGTCTTCGCTGCGGTCGCGGCCGATGGTCCGGAAGATGCCGGCTTACCCGTAGCGTCGTATCTGGCGCCGTCGGTCTTGAGAAAGGCAACCGGTGCCGCAGGCACCGGTTGCACCATCGACGTGCGAACCTTCTTGATCTAGCGCGCGCCCGCCCGTGGCGGCGGCAGTCCGCAGCGGGTCGCGAGCAGCTCGCGCACCACCACCGGTGGTACCAGCGTCAGCGCGTCGGACTCGCGGGCGATCAGTCGCAGCATCGCCATGTCGTCGACCTCGGCGACGATCGTCGGGTGGATGCCCGCCTCGTCCATCAACAGGTCAAACGAGGCACGCAGGCTGCTTGTGCAGCCTGGCAGCACCACCGGCACATCGCGCAGCACGGCGACGTTCGCCAGCACCAGATCCAGCGTGTGTGCATCGAGTTGCGCCAGCAGTTCGCGCTGCGAGCCCGAGTGCAGCACCAGCTCGATGTCCGGGCGGTCGATCAACAGCCGCAGCAGCGCGAGCTGGAAATTTCGCGACAGCGTGGCGACGGCGCCGATCCGCAGCGGCTGCCGGCCGGCGGCGGCGTGCGGCTCGGGGAATTGTGCACGAGCGTGATCCGCGGGCGCGGCATCCTGCTGCTGCTGGGCGGCATGACGATCGGCGGCCTGGCCACCGACAGCGAATGGCAGCAGATCCAGCCTTTCTACGAGGGACTGTTCCGCGGCATGCTGATGCTGTTCCTGGTCGAGATGGGGATTAACGCTGCGCGGCAGGCGGGCGCCTTCCGCCAGGTCGGTATCTTCATGGCCTGCTTCGGCGCGCTGATGCCGGTGATCAACGGCCTGGTCGGGGTTACGCTCGGCACCTGGGCCGGGCTCGGTGTCGGCGGGGCGTTCGTGTTCGGCGCGATCTGCGCCAGCGCCTCGTTCATCGACGCCCCGGCGGCTTGTCGGGCCTCGCTGCCCGAGGCCAACCCCGGCATCTACCTCACGTCTTCGCTGGCCGTGACGCTCCCGTTCAACCTGCTGCTCGGCCTACCCCTGTACTACAAGTACGCGGCCTGGCTGCAGGCCTCGGTGTCGAGTTGGCTGACAAACAGTCACTGACGTCCATGAAAGGGCGAAATAAGGCGGAAAGGGCCGGGTTCGATTTCATTTCCTAAGTGAGCTGGCCATCGCGCGGCTGACGGTCTGCTAACCGGACTGTGCGCGTGGCCTCCGTCCCTCAGGCCGGGTTCAGCTGCGCCCGCGAGTCGTGCCGTCGCCGCGTGTGGCGGCGCGCGCGGTTCATGCGCCGGCTGCGCAGCACCTTCTCGAACGCGGCCGGTACCGAGCGGTACAGGTCGGCGTCCACGTCGCTGCCGACGATCGAGGTGCCGTCGGTGAACTGAGCGTGCACCAGGCAGCCTTTGTCCGGGCCTCCGCGCAGGCCGTTCACGTCGAATAGACGCACGGACACTCGGGTGATACCGGCGCCGAGCGCCTGGACCAGCCGCGCGATCTCGCGATGGACTGCATTGCGCAGCGGCTCGGTCAGGTTGAAGCGGCGGGCATGGACGTCGATCTTCATGGCGGTTCCTCCGGGGAGTTGCAGATCAATCCTACGGACGACCAAAAACAGAATAAATGAGAATATATGTGCGCCAGCCTTCGAGAAAAGCTGATGAGCGCACCGCCCCCTGGACGCATCAATCTAAAGCACCTGCATTACTTCCACGAGGTCGCGCGTGAGGGCTCGCTGACGGGTGCCGCGCGCCGCCTGCACCTCGCCCCGCAGACTTTGAGCTCGCAGGTTCGCGAGCTGGAGCGATCGCTCGGTCGTAAGCTGCTCGAGCGGGCCGGCCGGCGCCTCGTGCTGACGCCGGACGGCGAGGTGGCGCGCGACTATGCGGAGTCGATCTTCGCACTCGGGACGGAACTGCGCCGCGTGATGGCCGGCCGCGCCGAACCGCGCCGCCTGGGGCTGCGCCTCGGGGTCACGGACAGCGTGCCGAAGCTGCTGACCGCACGCGTACTGGCGCCACTGCTCGAGCGCCACCGCGACCGCATCGAACTCGACTGCGTCGAAGGGACTATCACTGGGCTGCTCGGACGGCTCGCTGCGCACCAGCTCGACGCGGTACTGGCGGACCAGCCCATGCCGCCCTATCTGGCACGCTCCATGCGCGGGCGGCGGCTGCTGAAGTCGGGCCTGAGCCTCGTCGCGGCGCCGCACGTGCGCAAGGCGTTGAGCGGGGACTTCCCCGCCTGCCTCGACGGGGCGCCGCTGATAGCCGGGTCCGCCGAATCGCCGCTCAGCATTGCGCTAGATTCCTGGCTTGCCGAGCGCGGACTCACGCCGCGCGTCGTCGCGCGCTGCGACGACAGCGCGTTGATGAAAGTGTTCGCACAGCGCGGTTTCGGCATTGCATGCGTGCCGACCGTCATCGAATCAGACGTCGCCACGCAGTTCGGGCTGCAACGCGTCGGTCGCGTGCCGGAGCTGAGCGAGCTGCTGTACCTGATCCGCCCGGCCGGCCGCCATGTGCATCCGCTGCTCGAGGAGATCGAGGCGGGCGCCGCCGACGGTGCGCCGTAGCGCCTCAGTTGCCGTACGGGCGCGGCTGACGCAACAGCGTGCGCAGCTCGGCGATCTCGCTGCGCAGCGCGCGCACCTCGCTGTGCAGGTCGGCCTCGATGTGCTCGCGCGCATCTTCCACCGCGGCGATCGTCTCCGCCTTGTCGGCGTCAGTGAAGCTCTGCATGGCGCTGACGATAACGCCAATGAACAGGTTGAGCATCGTGAAGGTGGCCAACAGGATGAAGGGGATGAAGAAAGCCCAGGCATACGGGTACAGCTCCATCACCGGCCGCACGATGCCCATCGACCAGCTTTCCAGCGTCATCACCTGGAACAGCGTGTACAGCGAACCACCCAGCGTGCCGAACCAGTCGGGAAAGTCGGCGCCGAACAGGTTGGTCGCGATGACGGCGAATACATAGAAGATCAACCCGAGCACGACCGCGATCGAGCCCAGGCCCGGAATCGCGGCCAGCAGCCCGCCGACGACGCGGCGCATCGACGGCACGATGGTCAGGATGCGCAGAACGCGCAGAACGCGCAGCGCGCGCAGCACCGCGAAGGGTCCGCTGGCCGGCACCAGCGCGATGGCCACGACACTCAGGTCGAAAACGCTCCAGGGATCGCGGAAGAAGGCGCCACGATGCGCCACGACGCGCAGCACGATCTCGACCACGAACACGGCCAGGATGGCCTTGTCCAGCGCCAGCAACGCCGGGCCCCACGCCTGCATCGCCGCGGGCGAGGTTTCCAGCCCGAGGATGACGGCGTTGATGATGATCAGCGTGAGGATGCTGTTTTGTACAAGCGGGCTGGCAAGCCAGCTTTGCAGCCGGGTGGGTGGTGGCGCGGTACGGGGGAGGCTGGGTGGCACGAACGGGACTCCGAGGGCGCCTTGGGGAAGCCGGGCCCGCTGGATTGTGCCATGCCGGCGTCCTGATCGAGGTCGAGGACCGTGCCCCAATCTACCGCGCTCTCTTACCGTGGCTGCGCGTTCCCGCAGTGCAACCGGCGATCGGACAAAAGGATCGCGGAGAAGCCGACGATCAGCGCGACGCTGCTGTGGCCGGCGGACAGCGGCAGGCTTTCGCGCACGCCGATCTCGTGATCGTCCTTGTGCAGAACGCCCAGGTCGAAGGCCAGCAGCGCGTAGACGATGCCGATGAAGGCGAGTCAGACCCAGGCGGGATTGCCCAGGATGTCGGCCGCGAAGAAGGAGATCAGGGTGTCCACCGGAAGGCGTCAAGTGATCGCCGCGACCAGCGAAGGCGCGAACTTCATCGAAGTGCACCAATGATTCGGTCAGTCCGCGGCTACCGGACCCTTGTATGGCGCCGCAAGCGCGGACGGGCGACGGCGCAGTACGGTGATCAATCGACTGCACACCAGGCCCAGGATGACGATCAGGGCGCTACCGACTCCCCAAACCGCCCAGACCGCCACCGACAGCCCGCCCGCCAAGGCGGGTGCCTGGTTGAGAGCGGCTTCAATGGCCGGACTTAGAGCGGACAGCGTTGAAGTGAACGCGAGAGCGAGTTCGGGTGGAATCCAGGGCGCGAGCCAATCCGGCGCACGCAAGCCGTCGATCGACCCTGAACCTCCCGCCAGCACGCCCGCATTCGAGACCGTCCACGCCGCGATCAACTGGAACGCCCACGCGGCGAGCGACCAAAGCACGAGAAGGATGAACATCACGGACCAGCTGAGGGCGTAGAGCACGATCGTTTCCTGTCTGTAGAGCAGCAGTCCGGATCATCCGGTCTTTTGAAATTCGAATAAAGCAGTCTTAAGCAGAAGAAGACGTCGGCTTTTTCGAAGTGAGAGCGGCATGCAGAGCTACCGCCATCTGAACCACATCTGGGTCGTCACTTTTGGACGAAGTGATGGCGGCTGAAGATGAACTCGGGGAGTTCCTGGCAGGAGAATTTGATGATCTTCTTGCCGATGGCGGATTCACCCGAACGGAAGTAGGGCTCGAAGTTGACTTCTTTCCTGAGCAGGATGAAGCACAGGCGGGCGATCTGGCGCGCGAGGGCGACGGTGGGTGCTGTTCAAGCCGAGTTCGCGTAGGGCGAGATAGCAACGTTGCCAATGCCGGTTGCGTCGACCCTGCCTGGCGGCATTGCACAGCAGTCATTGCAGCTCTGGCTCACCCTTACCGGTCAGCTTGTGCGGGCCGCGATATTGACCGGACTCACGAAACCGG
>Ga0209391_10001152_pt1 | contig 13500 bp, 10 predicted proteins | sample PPLLak3March2015_FD_187246 | JGI IMG/M metagenome (GOLD analysis project Ga0209391, IMG submission 187246) | Freshwater sediment microbial communities from Prairie Pothole Lake near Jamestown, North Dakota, USA - PPLs Lake P7 Core (1) Depth... | ecosystem: Environmental > Aquatic > Freshwater >... | reverse complement strand
CGACGTCGTCGTACTCGAGCAGGTTCTTGCGCAGGTCGAAGTTGTAGGCCTCGACCTTGCGCTGGGCGCGCTCGATCTGTCGCGAGAGCATCTTGCTCTCGATCACCTCGCCTTCCTTCATGCCGGCCGTCGTGAGCCAGCGCTTGGTGCGCTCCGGGTCGCCGAAGATCCGCATCAGGTTGTCTTCGAGCGAGAGGTAGAAGCGGCTCGAGCCCGGGTCGCCCTGGCGACCGGAGCGGCCGCGCAGCTGGTTGTCGATGCGGCGCGACTCGTGGCGCTCGGTGCCCACGATGTGCAGGCCGCCCGCGGCGACGACCTGCTCGTGGCGCTGCTGCCACGCCGCCTCGGCCGCCTGGCGCGCCGCCGTGTCGGCCGGGTCGATCTCGGCCAGCTCGGACTTGAGGTTGCCGCCGAGCACGATGTCGGTGCCGCGACCGGCCATGTTGGTCGCGATCGTGACGGCGCCGGGCCGGCCCGCCTGCGCGACGATGGGCGCCTCGCGCTCGTGCTGCTTCGCGTTCAGCACCTCGTGCGCGATGCCGTGTTTCTTGAGCACGCCGGAGATGAGCTCCGAGGCCTCGACCGAGGTCGTGCCGACGAGCACCGGCTGCTGGCGCTTCGCGCACTCCTCGATGTCCTCGACGATCGCGGCGTACTTGTCCTTCTGCGTCAGGTACACGAGGTCCGGCGCGTCGTCGCGGACCATCGGCTTGTGGGTCGGGACCACCACGACCTCGAGCCCGTAGATCTGCTGGAACTCGAACGCCTCGGTGTCCGCGGTGCCCGTCATGCCGGCGAGCTTCGAGTACATGCGGAAGTAGTTCTGGAACGTGATCGAGGCGACCGTCTGGTTCTCCTCGCGCACGCGCACGCCTTCCTTCGCCTCGACGGCCTGGTGCAGGCCGTCCGACCAGCGGCGGCCCGGCATCGTGCGGCCGGTGAACTCGTCGACGATCACGACCTCGCCGTTGCGGACGATGTACTCGACGTCCTTGCGGTAGAGCGCGTGCGCCCTGAGCGCCGCGTTCAGGTGGTGCAGCAGGCGGATGTTCGCCGGGTCGTAGAGGCTCTGTCCCTCGGTCAGCAGGCCGGCCTCGAGGAACATCTCCTCGACGCGCTCGTGGCCGGCGTCCGAGAGATAGGCCTGCTTGGTCTTCTCGTCGGCCCAGTAGTCGCCCTCGCCTTCCTCGGCCTCCTGGCGCTTCAGGCCCGGGACGATCTGGTTGATGCGGACGTAGAGCTCCGTGCTCTCCTCGGCCGGGCCCGAGATGATGAGCGGCGTGCGCGCCTCGTCGATCAGGATCGAGTCGACCTCGTCGACGATCGCGTAGTGGAGGCCGCGCTGCATGCGGTCCTCGAGGCGGAACGCGAGGTTGTCGCGCAGGTAATCGAAGCCGAACTCGTTGTTCGTGCCGTAGGTGATGTCGGCGGCATAGGCGGCACGCTTTTCGTCCGCCGTCTGGCCCGCCTTGACGACGCCGACCGAGAGGCCGAGGAAGCGGAAGATGGGGCCCATCCACTCCGCGTCGCGGCTCGCCAGGTATTCGTTGACCGTGACGATGTGCGTGCCCTTCGCCGGCAGCGCGTTCACGTAGGCGGACAACGTCGCGACCAGCGTCTTGCCCTCGCCCGTGCGCATCTCGGAGATCTTGCCGAGGTGCAGCACCATGCCGCCGATCAACTGCACGTCGAAGTGCCGCAAGCCCAGCGTGCGGCGCGAGGCCTCGCGCACCACCGCGAACGCCTCGGGCAGGACGTCGTCGACCGTCCGTCCCGCCGCGAGCTGCTCGCGGAAATGGACCGTCTTCGCGGCGAGGTCGGCATCCGACAGCGCCTGCAGCTCCGCCTCGAGCGAGTTGATCTTCCGGACGATGCCTGAGTACTGGCCGATCAGCCGCTGGTTGCGACTGCCAAAGATGCGAGCGAGCCAATTGGCCACGGGGGCTCCGGGTAGGCGTGGGGCGGGGAAAGCCGCCAATTTTACAGGAAGAGGGGGTCGGGGGTAGTGAATAGGGGCGTCGGAAGCGCGGACCTGGTGGTCGCGCATGGACGTGATCAGGGAGACAACCCCGCCGTCGGAAGGTTCACCCTCCGACTACCCCCTGTGCACGATCCCCTGCCCCCTCGGTCGTCCTCAGGGCGACTGCAGGTACCGCATCGGGTTGACCTTGTTGCCGTCGCGCTCGACCTCGAAGTGCACGTGCGTGCCGGTCGAGCGGCCCGTGCTGCCGATGATCGCGATCGCCTCGCCCTTCTGCACCGTCCGGCCCTCGCGCACGAGGTTGCGGGAATTGTGGCCGTAGCGGGTGACATAGCCGGTCGGGTGCGTGATCTCGACCACGTAGCCGTAGCCGTCCTTGTAGCCCGAGTACGTCACGAGCCCGGGACCGGTCGAGATCACCTTGCTGCCCGGCGGGGCGGCGAAATCGACGCCCGAGTGGAAGGCGCCCCGGCCGGTGAACGGGTCCGAGCGATGGCCGAAGTGCGAGGAAATCCAGCCGCCGACGATCGGCCAGCCGCCCGGGATGATGCGCTCGCCGAGGCTGCGCGACGACATCAGGCTCTCGAGCACCACGAGCTGCTGCTGGCGGTTCTCGAGCTGGGCCTCGAGCGTGTCGAGCGCGGCGGTGAGCTCCGGCACCATCGCGGAGCCGCCGTCGAAGGGCACGCCTTCGGGGCCGCCGACCGGCGGCGGATCGTCGAAATTGAATTCGCCGCGGTCGAGGCCGGCGAGGTCGGTCACGCGGCGGCCGAGCGCATCGAGGCGGATCAGGTGGGCGTTCAACTTGCCGACACGCTCGGCGAGCGCGTCGACGGTGCCCTGCATCTGGCCGCGGACGGCATTCAGGTCGAGGCGTTGCTGGTCGAGCTCGCGGGCGAGTGCCACGCGGTCGAGCGAGCCGGCGACGAAGCGGCCGAACTGCAGGCCCGCCGTGAACACGATGCCCGTGAGCAGCAGCGCGCCGGCGGCGAATGCGAGTGCCGTGCGAGGCTGTGCGAGATCGATTTCGCGGACGCGGCCGGTCCGGCGCGACGTAAATTGCAGATTCATTGCGGCGCTGACCCTCTTCGCGACCGTCGAGCTTGCGCGCAGGCGCCCCCGGGTGGAGCGGAGCTGCGTCACACATCAAGCCGGACGTGTCGGCAGGGGGAAGCGCGCTTCCCGGAACCGGTGCCAGGAACGAACCTGGCGGCCGGGAGGTGGACCCGTCCAATGGCAAGGCGGCAGACTATGCCGGAACGGGCTGCGGCTGGCAATCGAGTAGTCGCCTTTATAAATCATCAATTGACAATGTCCGACCCTCTCAAGCCCCTGTTTTCGGGATCCGGTTCTGCGCTCGAAGCGCTGGCGCGTCGTGCCGCGGAAACGACGGCGCTTGCGGACGTCGTGCGCAGCGCGCTGCCCGAGCTCGTGCGCCCTCACGTCGTCGCAGCCGTGCGACGCGGCGAGGACCTGGTGGTCATCGTGGATTCCGCGGCCTGGTCGGCGCGCGTGCGCTATGCGGGCCCGCGGCTGCAGGAAGCGCTCGCCGGACGCGGAGAACCGGTCGCGGGCAAGGTCCGCGTGCGGGTGGGACGCTACGGCTAGGCGGTTGCCGCGGCGGCAGCCACGTAGGAAATCGGCGCGTCCTGCAGCGTCTCGAACGTCACTTCTTCCCAGGCCGAGGCGTCGGCCACCAGCGTGCGCAGCAGGCGGTTGTTCAGGCCGTGGCCCGACTTGTAGCCGCTGAACTCGCCGATCAGGCTGTGGCCGAGCAGGTAGAGGTCGCCGATCGCGTCGAGGATCTTGTGCTTGACGAACTCGTCCTCGTAACGGAGGCCGTCCTCGTTCAGGACGCGGTAGTCGTCGAGGACGATCGCGTTGTCGAGGTTGCCGCCGAGCGCGAGGTTGCGCGAGCGCATGTACTCGAGGTCGCGCATGAAGCCGAACGTGCGCGCCCGGCTCACTTCGCGCAGGAACGTCGTCGTCGAGAAGTCCATCGAGGCGACCTGCGAGCGGCGCTTGAACACCGGATGGTCGAACTCGATTTCAAAGTTCACCTTGAAGCCGTCGTAAGGGTCGAACCGCGCCCACTTGTCGCCGTCCTCGACCTTGACGCTCTTCTTGATGCGCACGAACCTCTTCGGCGCGTTCTGCTCCTCGATGCCGGCCGACTGCAGCAGGAACACGAACGGTCCCGCGCTGCCGTCCATGATCGGCACTTCGCCCGCGCTCAGCTCGACGTAGAGATTGTCGATGCCGAGGCCCGCGAGCGCCGACATCAGGTGCTCGACGGTCGAGACCCGCGCCTCGCCCACGGTGAGCGTCGTGCCGAGCGTCGTCTCGGTGACGTTCCCCGCACGCGCCGGGATGTCGACGGGCTCGTCGAGGTCGGTCCGCTGGAACACGATGCCCGTGTCCGCGGGTGCCGGCCGCAGCACCATCAGCACCTTCTTGCCGGTGTGCAGGCCCACGCCGGTGGCGCGGATCGAGTTCTTGAGCGTGCGTTGCTTGAGCATGGCAGCCGGAAATGGTACCAGATTTATTTATCGGATCCTAAGTCATTGAATCGAATGACTTTCTGGCACCCGACCCCACCGGCGGGCCCGGGCCTCGCGAGCCCGGGTCCGCCGCCTTGAGGCCACACCCGTCGGTCAGTCCGCCTGGCGGCGCAGGAACGCCGGGATGTCGAGGTACGAGTCGTCGCCGTCGGCGCGGAAGTCGTCGCCGACCGCACGCTGCCGCCGACGGAACGCCGCCGGGGTATCGAGATCCGCGTAGTTGTTGTCGAGCGGACGGCGCGGCGCGCGGCCACCGGCCACCACCTCGACCTTCGGCTGCGAGGTGACCGGCATGCCGCGGACCGCGGCCGGGCGACCGATGCCCGTCGCCACGACCGTCACGCGGATCTGGTCCGTCATCTCCGGATCGATCACGTAGCCCACGACGACCGTCGCGTCCTCGGACGCGTACTGCTTGATCGTGTCGCCGACGACGTGGAACTCGCTGGTGCGGAGGTCCATGCCGGCCGTCACGTTGATCAGCAGGCCGTGCGCGCCCGAGAGGTTCACGTCCTCGAGCAGCGGGCTCGAGATCGCGGCCTCGGCGGCGGCGCGGGCGCGGTTCTCGCCGGTCGCGGCGCCCGAGCCCATCATCGCCATGCCGGTCTCGGCCATCACGGTGCGCACGTCGGCGAAGTCGACGTTGATGAGGCCCGGCCGCGTGATCAGCTCGGCGATGCCCTGCACGGCGCCCTGCAGCACCTGGTTCGCGGAGCGGAAGGCGTCGAGGAGCGTCGTGTCGCCGCCGAGCACCGTGAGGAGCTTCTGGTTCGGGATCGTGATGAGCGAGTCGACGTACTTGCCGAGCTCGCCGATGCCCTGGTCCGCGAGCGCGTGGCGCTTGTTGCCTTCCATCTCGAAGGGCTTCGTGACGACGGCCACCGTCAGGATGCCGAGCTCCTTCGCCACCTGGGCCACGACCGGCGCGGCGCCCGTGCCCGTGCCGCCGCCCATGCCGGCCGTGATGAAGATCATGTCCGAGCCGTCGACGAGCTCGACGATGCGGTCACGATCCTCCATCGCGGCCTGCCGGCCGACTTCCGGGTCGGCGCCCGCGCCGAGGCCCTTGGTGATGTTCGAGCCGATCTGCAGGCTCGTCTTGACCTTCGAGTGCTTGAGCGCCTGCGCGTCGGTGTTGATGCAGATGAAGTCGACCCCCTCGATGCCCGAGGTGACCATGTGCGCGACCGCGTTGCCACCACCGCCGCCGACGCCGACGACCTTGATGATGGCCCCCTGATTCTCCGTGTCTGCCAGTACGAACATTGTGTGCCGCTCCGATGATGTGAAGTGGATTGAACCCGCGCCGTCGTCGCACCGGAGGAGCCCATCGCCCCATTTCCATGCGCGCCGCCGGCAAAAAGAAACCCGTACCGCCGCTGCCCTCTCCCTCTGCCCTGTCCCCTGTCCCCTTCTTCCCTACCCCCTATTCCCTGCCCCCTAGAAATTCCCCTGGAACCACGCCCGCATCCTGTCCACGACGCTCCGCATGCCGTTCGCCACGGGCGCGACGCGTCCGCGCCGCACGTAGTTCTCGCGGCCGAACAGCAGCAGCCCGACGCCGGTCGAGTGGATGGGATTGCGGACGACGTCGCCGAGGCCGCTCACGCCTTGCGGCAGCCCGAGCCGCACCGGCGCATGGAAGATCTCCTCGGCGAGCTCGATGACGCCTTCCATCTTCGCGCTGCCGCCCGTGATCACGACGCCCGCCGCGATCAGCTCGTCGAAGCCCGAGCGGCGCAGTTCCTCCCGCACGAGCGCGAGGATCTCCTCGTAGCGCGGCTCGACGACCTCCGCGAGCGTCTGGCGCGCGAGCCGGCGGGCCGGCCGGTCGCCGACGCTCGGCACCTCGATCGTCTCGTCGGGGTTCGCGAGCTGCGACAGCGCGCACGCGTACTTGATCTTCAGGTCCTCGGCGTGGTGCGTCGGCGTCCGCAGGCTGAGCGCGATGTCGTTCGTGACCTGGTCGCCCGCGATCGGGATCACGGCGGTGTGCCGGATCGCACCGCCCGAGAACACCGCGATGTCGGTCGTGCCGCCGCCGATGTCGACGAGGCAGACGCCGAGCTCCTTCTCGTCGTCGGCGAGCACGGCGTAGCTCGAGGCGAGCTGCTCGAGCACGATGTCCTCGACCTGCAGGCCGCAGCGCTGCACGCACTTGACGATGTTCTGCGCCGCACTGTCCGCGCCGGTGACGATGTGCACCTTCGCCTCGAGCCGGACGCCGGACATGCCGATCGGCTCGCGGATGCCTTCCTGCGAATCGATCACGAACTCCTGCGGGAGGATGTGCAGGATCTTCTGGTCGGCCGGGATCGCCACGGCACGCGCGGCGTCGATCACGCGGTCGACGTCGCCCGGCGTGACCTCCTTGTCGCGGATCGCCACGATGCCGTGGGAGTTCAGGCTGCGGACGTGGCTGCCCGCGATTCCGGCGAAGACCGAGTGGATCTCGCAGCCGGCCATCAGCTCGGCCTCCTCGACCGCGCGCTGGATCGACTGCACCGTCGAGTCGATGTTGACGACGACGCCGCGCTTCAGGCCGCGCGAGGGATGGGACCCGACGCCGACCACTTCGATCGTGCCGTCCGGGCCGAGCTCGCCGACGATCGCGACGACCTTCGAGGTGCCGATGTCGAGTCCGACGATGAGATTGCGTTCAGGCTTTCTAGGCATCAGGGGTCGCGTCCTCCTGCGGGGCGACGGCGACGGCGGGCCGGGGATTCCAGCCGACGCTGAATCCATTGGTGTAGCGCATGTCGACGTAGACGATCTCGGCGGAGCGCTTCGCGACGAGCGGACCGGCGAGGTTGATGAATCGGTCGAGTCGGTCGGTGACGTCGAGGCGGCCCAGCCGCACGCGCACGCCGTTGCCGAGCGCCAGCTCCCACGCGCCGCGCGCGTCGAGCCGCACGCCCGTGAGGCGCACGCCGGCCTCGAGCAGCCGGCCCTGCGACTCGAGGTACAGCTGCGCGACGACGCCCTCGCTGCCCTCCGGCCCCTCGAGCAACGGCAGCTCGGGCGGCACGTAGCGCGCGTTGCGGATGAAGAGTTCGCCGCGCGCGTTCAGGAGCCCGCTCTCGTTCCAGCGTGCGGCGGCGACCTCCTCGGTCACCACGAGCTTCAGGGCGTCCGGCCAGCGGCGCTGCACGACCGCGCGATCCACCCAGTCGATGCGCTCGACGCGCTTGCGCACCTGCTCCAGGTCGACCGAGGCGAGACCGCCCTGCACGACTTCGACGACGGCCGCCTCGATCTCGGGCGGCGAGACCCGCTGGAACGTGCCCTCGACCTGCACGCGGCGCACCGGCCGGTCGAGCACCAGCACGAGCGTCCACGCGAGCACGGCGCACGCGGCGACGACGCCGAGCGCGCGCGCGATGGCCCGCCAGTCGACCCGCTCGTGCCACGACGGCTCGTCGGCCTTGGGCCGCACGCGGTTGCGCTTCTTCCAGGGCAGCAGGTTCATCGGCGCCCCTCGCGTGCCGGCAGGCTCGTCTCGAGGACGCGCCAGACGAGCTCGTCGAACTCCATGCCGCGCTGCCGGGCCGCCTTCGGCACGAGCGAGTGGCTCGTCATGCCGGGCGCGGTGTTCACCTCGAGCAGCCAGAGGCGTCCCGAGCGGTCGCGCATGAAGTCGACGCGGCCCCAGCCGGCGCAGCCCGCCGCGAAGAACGCCGCGAGCGCGAGGCTGCCGAGCTCCTGCTCGGTCGCGCCGCTCGCGCCGGGGCAGAGGTACTGCGTGTCCTCCGCGACGTACTTGGCGTGGTAGTCGTAATACTCGCCCGCCGGCACGATGCGGATCGACGGCAGCGCCTCGGTGCCGAGCACGCCGACGGTGAACTCGTCTCCTTCGATCAGCTGCTCGACGAGCAGCGCCCCCTCGTACCGGGCGGCAAGCTCGACGGCGGCCGCGAGGTCCGCGTCCTTGAAGCAGCGGCTCACGCCGACGCTCGAGCCTTCGCAGGCCGGCTTCACGATCACGGGCAGGCCGATCTTGCGCGCGGCGGCGATGACGTCCTCGCCGCGGCCGAGGCTCGCGTAGGCGGGCGTCGGCAGCCCGAGCGACAGCCACACCTGCTTCGTGCGGATCTTGTCCATCGAGAGCGCGGAGCCGAGCACGCCCGACCCCGTGTACGGCACGCCGAGCGCGTCGAGCAGGCCCTGCAACACGCCGTCCTCGCCGCCGCCGCGGTTGCCGTGCAGGATGTTGAAGACGCGGTCGTAGCGCGGACCACCGGCGCCCGTGAGCGCGCGCACGAGCTCGGGGATGCCGTCGACGGCGGTCGCGTCGACGCCACGGCGCTGCAGCGCCTCGAGCACGTTGCGGCCGGAGTCGAGCGAGACCTCGCGCTCGGCCGACGTGCCGCCCATCAGCACGGCGACACGCCCGAACTCCCGGGGATCCGTGACCTGGGTTGCCGTGCGCGTCATGCCACACCTCCAGCGGTCGCCCGGGCCTCGAGCGCCGCGGGCAGGTCGTGAGCGGCCGCACCGATCGTGCCCGCGCCCATCAGCAGCACCACGTCGCCGTCGCGGCCGACGCCTGCGAGCACGGCGGGCAGCTCATCGAGCGACTTGAGCAGCACGGGCTCGACGAGCCCGCGGGAGCGGATCGCGCGGCACAGCGACTTGCCGTCGGCGCCCGGTATCGGCGTCTCGCCGGCGGGATAGACCTCGGCGACCACGAGCGCGTCGGCGGTCGACAGCACCTGCGCGAACTCGTCGAGCAGGTCGCGCGTGCGCGTGTAGCGGTGCGGCTCGAACACGAGCACGATGCGCCGCCCCGGCCACGCCTGCCGCGCGGCGTCGAGCGTCGCGGCGATCTCGGTCGGGTGGTGGCCGTAGTCGTCGACGACCGTCGCGCGACCGAACGCCGCGTCGACGTCGCCGAGCACCTGCAGCCGCCGGTCGATGCCCTGGAATCCCGCGAGCGCGCGCTGGATCGCGGCGTCGTCGATCTCGAGCTCCGTCGCCACGGCGATCGCCGCGAGCGCGTTCAGCACGTTGTGCCGGCCCGGCAGGTTGAGCACGATCCTGAGCGGCGCGCCTTCGTGGCCCCGGCGCAGCACGTCGAACACCGACTGGGCGCCGCGACGATCGACGTTCACGGCGCGGACGTCGACGCCCTCGCCGTAACCGTAGGTGACGTAGGGCCGCGCCACCTGCGGAACCAGCGCCGCGGCCTCGCGGTCGTCGGCGCAGATCACGGCGAGGCCGTAGAACGGGAGATTGTGGAGGAACTCGACGAAGCTCGCCTTCAGCTTCTCGAAGTCGCCGCCGTGCGTGCCGAGGTGGTCCGCGTCGACGTTCGTGACGATCGCGATCACCGGCTGCAGGTGCATGAACGACGCGTCGCTCTCGTCGGCCTCGGCGACCAGGTAGCGGCCCGCGCCGAGCCGGGCATTGGTCGCGGCGCTCTTGAGACGCCCGCCGATCACGAACGTCGGGTCCTCGCCGCCCTCGGCGAGCACGCTCGCGACGAGGCTCGTCGTCGTCGTCTTGCCGTGCGTGCCGGCGACCGCGATGGAGTAGCGGAAGCGCATCAGCTCGCCGAGCATCTCGGCGCGCTTCACGACCGGGATGCGCGCAGCGAGCGCCCGGGCCACTTCCGGGTTCGACTCGTTGATCGCGCTCGACACCACGACCACGTCCGCGCCGTCGACGTTCCCCGCGCGGTGCCCGAGCATCACCTTCGCGCCGAGCGACTCGAGCCGCGCGGTGACGCCGCTCGGCTTCAGGTCGCTGCCCTGGACCTCGTAGCCGAGGTTCAGCAGCACCTCGGCGATGCCGCTCATGCCGCTGCCGCCGATGCCGACGAAGTGGATCGAGTGGATGCGGCGCATGCGGTCCTTCATCGCGCGCCTCCTGCCGCGGCGACGCAGGCGTCCGCGAGCCGTTCGTCCGCGTCCGTGATGGCGGTGCGCCGCGCGGCGGCGGCCATCTCGGCGAAGCGTGGCCGTCCCGCATCGAGCAGCTCGCGCAGCAGCGCCGCGAGCGAGACGGGCGTGAGCCTCGACTCCGGCATCAGCTTCGCCGCACCGGCCCGCACGACGTACTCCGCGTTGCGGGTCTGGTGGTCGTCGACCGCGGCCGGGAAAGGCACGAGCACCGCGGGCACGCCGGCGGCCGCGAGTTCGGCGACGGTGAGCGCGCCGGAGCGGCACACGGCGAGGTCCGCCCAGCCGTAGGCGCCGGCCATGTCGTCGATGAATGCGCGCACGTCCGCCTCGATGCCGCGCGAGCGATAGGCCTGCACGGTCTCCTCGAGACCGCGCGCGCCCGTCTGGTGCAGCACCTCGGGCCGCAGGTCGACGGGCAGCTCCGCGAGCGCGGCGGGCACGACTGCGTTCAGTCGCGCGGATCCCTGGCTGCCGCCGAAGACGAGCAGCCGCGCGCGTCCTGACCGTGCCGCATAACGCCGGTCGGGCGGCGGCACCGCCGCGATCTCGGGCCGCACCGGGTTGCCGACGCGCTCGGCTTTCACGCGGCGGCCGAAGCTGCCGGGGAAACCCTCCAGCACGCGATCGGCGAGCCGCGCGAGCAGGCGGTTCGTCAGGCCGGCGACCGCATTCTGTTCGTGCACGACGAGCGGCCGGCGAAGCAGCCACGCCGCCACGCCGCCGGGCCCCGAAGCGAATCCGCCCGCGCCGAGGACGACGCTCGGGCGATGCTTGCGGACCGCCTTGATGGCCTGCAGCAGCGCGATCACGAGCCGGAACGGTGCGGCGGCGAGCGTCGCGAGGCCCTTGCCGCGCAGTCCGCTCACGCTGAGCCACTCGACCGGTATGCCCTCGGCGGGCACCAGTCGCGCCTCGATCCCGCGCTGCGTGCCGAGCCACACGATCCCGTAGCCGCGCCGCGCCAGCACGCGCGCGGTCGCGAGCGCCGGGAAGACGTGTCCTCCCGTGCCACCCGCCATGATCAGCGCGACGGGCCGCGTCATGACCTGCGCGCCTCCCGCGAGACCGCCGAGCGGCCGGTCATGCGCGTTTCGTGGTTCACGCGCAGCAGCACGCCCAGCCACGCGAGCGTGACGAGCATGCTGCTGCCGCCGTACGAGAGCAGCGGCAGCGTCAGGCCCTTCGTGGGCAGCAGCCCCATGTTGACGCCGACGTTCACGAACGCCTGCAGCCCGAACCAGATGCCGATCGAGGCCGCGACGTAGGACTGGAAGGTGAGCCCCGCGTGGGCCGCGTTGCGCGCGATCACGAGCGCACGGCCGACCAGCACGGCGACGAGGCCGAGCACGATCACGACACCGAGGAACCCGAACTCCTCCGCGAGCACGGCGAACACGAAGTCCGTGTGGGCCTCGGGCAGGTAGAAGAGCTTCTGGACGCTCGAGCCGAGCCCGACGCCGAGCCACTCGCCACGGCCGATCGCGATCAGCGACTGCACGAGCTGGAAGCCGCTGTCGAACGGGTCTTCCCAGGGATTGCGGAACGCGACGAGGCGTCGCAGCCGGTACGCCGAGGTGAACGCGAGCACGGCGAGCCCGGCTGCGCCCACGACGACCGGCACCAGCAGGTGCGTGATGCGCGCGCCGGCGAGGAACAGCACCGCGAGGCCGGTCGCGAGCAGCACCGTCGCCGCGCCGAAGTCGGGCTCGAGCAGCAGCAGCACCGCCGCGGCGCCGAGCACCGCGATCGGCACCATGAATGCCCTGAAGTCGGTGGTCAGCTCGTCCGCGCGGCGCACCGCGTAGCTCGCGACGTACGTGAGCAGCATGACGCGCGCGACTTCGGAGACCTGGAAGTTCATGAAGCCGAGCCGTATCCAGCGCCGGCTGCCGTTCACTTCGTAGCCGACGCCCGGGATCAGGACGAGCGCGAGCAGCACGAACGCGCCAGCGAGCAGCACGATCGAGGACTTCTCCCAGATCTCCGTGGGGATCGTGACGGTGACGGCCGCAGCAGCGAGGCCGATCAGCACGAACACGAGCTGGCGCTGGAAGTAGTAGAACGGCTCGCCGAGCGCGCGGTCGGACACGCCGATCGACGCCGAGGCGACCATCACGAGGCCGATCAGCAGCAGCGCCGCAACGGGGCCGATCACCCAGCCGTCGAGCGTGAGCCGGCGCGGACGACCGGTCGAGCGTGCGTAGGACAGGGTCGCGGCGGTCATCCGGCAAGGCTCCTCACCGCGGCGGCGAACTCGTCCCCGCGGTGCGTGTAGTCACGGAACATGTCGAGGCTGGCGCACGCGGGCGAGAGCAGCACGGTCTCGCCGGGACGCGCGGCGGCCCGCGCGGCCGCCACCGCCGCGCGCATGTCGGCGGCCCGCTCCGTCGCGCACACGCCTTCGAGCGTCTCGGCGAGCTGCGGTGCATCGCGGCCGATCAGCACGACGTGGCGCACCTTGGCGCGGAAGGCCTCGCGCAGCCCCGAGAAGTCCTGCTGCTTGCCGTCGCCGCCCGCGATCAGCACGAGCGGACCGTCCATGCCCTCGACCGCGGCCACCGTCGCGCCGACGTTGGTGCCCTTGGAGTCGTTCACGTAGCGCACGCCGTCGACCTCGGCGACCCACTGCGCGCGGTGCGGCAGGCCGCCGAACGCGGCGAGCGCCTCGAGCACCGGCGCGCGCGGCAGGCCGAGCGCCTCGCACATCGCGAGTGCGGCGAGCGCGTTCGCGGCGTTGTGCTCGCCCTGCAGCCGCATGGCGCGGACCGGGAGCAGCGGCTCGCCGCGGCAGGCCAGCACGGCCTCGGGCTCGCGCAGCAGCACGTAGTCGGCATCCGCATCGCGCAGACTGAACGACAGCACGCGCTGGCCGGCGACCGGCATCGCGCTCACGCGGGCGTCGTCCGCGTTCACGATCGCCGTGGCCGCGCCCGAGTAGATCCGTGCCTTGGCGGCGGCGTAGTCGTCGAGCGAGTCGTAGCGGTCGAGGTGATCGGGCGTCACGTTGAGCACGGTCGCGGCGACGGGCTCGAGGCTGTATGTCGTCTCGAGCTGG
>Ga0209391_10001151_pt1 | contig 13522 bp, 13 predicted proteins | sample PPLLak3March2015_FD_187246 | JGI IMG/M metagenome (GOLD analysis project Ga0209391, IMG submission 187246) | Freshwater sediment microbial communities from Prairie Pothole Lake near Jamestown, North Dakota, USA - PPLs Lake P7 Core (1) Depth... | ecosystem: Environmental > Aquatic > Freshwater >... | reverse complement strand
AGCCTTGCCGATTCGGGTATAGCCGCGTTTCATGATCTTTCTCAGGGCAAGGCTCATGAACTGCAAATGCCAACCCGAACAATGGTGAATGTGCGGTTTCGAGAGCGGGTAGCCCACCGTCGCCGCCGCCAGACGCGAAAAATCCATGGTGACGTGACCCATGGCATCGGGGAGCGGGGTGATGATGACTCCCCGGATCCCTCGAGCCCGCAGGATGCCGTTGAATTTCGCGGTGGTCATCCCCGGCTGGCGACGCCAGATGACGTCAAGACCGTACCCCAGTTCCGCAGCCTGCTCCCTGGCCCCATGATAAAACTCTGTCCAGTGGTTGTGCTCGTCGAGATTGAGAGGAAAACTGGTGATATACCCCAACGTTGAGACGGTGGGGGAAATCCTGCTCTTGCGAATCTGCGCGGTCAGCGTCGAGACCAAGGGATTCGTTTGGTAACCGAGCTTTTTGGCGGCAGCCCTGACCTCCTTTTTCGTCTGCGCGGAGATCAGCGGGTGGTTTGCCAAGGCACGGGAGACCGTCGAACGGGAAAACCCCGTGAGCTTGGCGATTTGATTCTGGGAAACTGCCATGGGGTTGCTGCAATCAAGATTCGAAATAAACTCCTTGGTTTCAAGCGCAATCAAGATCACCGCTCCACAAAACATCAATAAAATCAGTTATTTTGACGCGGTCCGACTGCTGCTTGCCTGAAGCGGTCCCGCAAAACGGAGCCAGTGTGCAAGCTATGAGCTGAGGGTTGCAGGGGGTGGTAAAACCACCACCGAACCAATGAAACGAAAGAGAAGAACACACAGTGCCGATTTCAAGGCCCGCGTGGCCCTGGAAGCCCTCAAGGGCGTCAAGGCCATCAATCAGATCGCCCAGGAAGAGGGCGTGCTGCCCGTGCGGGCCAGCACCTGGAAAAAGGAGCTTCAGGGCAAGCTTCCCGCCCTGTTCGAGTCCGGCGCCAAGCAGCGCCACGACGAGGTAAAAGCCGAGCGCGACCTCGCGCGAATGGGCGACTACAACCATGAGCGCATCCACCAGGCACTCGACCATGCCATCCCCCTGGCAACTCTACCGGCCCAACTCCGGTCTTGCCCAAGCGGCCCGACAAAGATGAAAACCAGCTCCGGAATGCGCCCACAAGAACCCGCGGCTCCAACGAGCTTCCGGCGGGCCCATTCTCGCCCGGGAACCTTGTGGACAACTTTCCTCCAAGGGCGGAACCACACCAAACCAAACACCACAAACACCGCCTCCCCGTCCCTCAAGCACCATAGCTAAAATCCGCCCGCCCCTGACTCCGCCCAAGGGACCGCCTCAAACCGCCAGTTCCTACGGGCGATGGGCATGCCGCAGCGCGCCTACCGGAAGCTGCGCAATCCAGGTTAGATTTGCATGGGCAAGCCGCGGATTTCCTGATTTTTCTCTGACGAATCCACCATGAAACGCCGCAATTTCCTCACCACCACGTCGGCCGCTTTGGCAGCCACCGCCCTCCCGGGATGCACCGGAAGCAAGCAAACCACCCTCCGCGTTTATTCGTGGGCGGATTACCTCGATCCGGAACTCGCCGAGCGTTTCGAGAAAGAAAACTCGTGCAAGCTCCAGATTGACACCTTCGATTCCAATGAGGCGATGTATGCCAAGCTCGCCGCCGGCGCCACCGGCTATGACGTGCTGGTGCCATCCTCCTACATGGTCAAGACCCTCATCCGGGAAAACCGACTCCAACCGCTGGATCACGCGAAGCTGCCGAACCTCAAACACGTGGATGCCGCCTATCTGAAACGCGCGCTGGATCCCGCCATGGCGCACTCCGTGCCCTACATGATGGCACCCACCTGCCTTGCCTGGCTTGGCAGCAAGGTCTCCGATCCGGTGGCTTCCTACCGCATGTTTGATCGCACGGATCTGAAAGGCCGCATCACCCTTCTCGATGACATGCGCGAGGTGCTCGGCGCAGCCCTGCGCTCGCTCGGATTCACACTCAACTCGAAGGATCCCACACAACTCGCCCAGGCCCGCGACGTGGCAGTGCGCTGGAAGAAGAACATCGCGAAGTTTGACAACGAGCAATACAAGAGCGGCATCGCCTCCGGCGAGTTCCACCTCGTGCAGGGCTACGCCGGCGACCTCTTCCAAGTGGCGGAGGAAAACGAAGACATCGTCATCAAGATCGCCGAAGAAGGCACCGCATTCTCCTGCGATGATCTCTGCATTCCCGGCGACGCCGCGCAAGCGGAGCTGGCCCACCGCTTCATCGACTTCCTCACCACGCCGGATGTCGCCGCGCAAAACATGGAGTTCATCGCCTACCGCGCGCCCAACCAAGGTGCCTATCCACTACTCAGCGAGGACTTCCGCGGCAATGAGGTGCTCTTCCCGACGGACGAGGTTTTCGCCAAGTGCGAACCCATCGACGACCTTGGCGACGCCCTCGCGCTATGGTCGAAAACCTGGGACGAAGTAAAGGCTTCCTGAGCGGAACTACGGCCGCTCCAGCAAGACGTCACCACCGAGAACCACCAGTTCCACGCTGCCCTTGAGCGTCTTGCCGAGGAACGGCGTGTTCTGGGACTTCGATTTCATGAAGTCCTTGGTAAAGGTGGTTTCCTTGTCGGGATCAAACAGGATCAGATCCACCGGCTGGCCTTCGGAGATGGAAACCGCGGGCAGTCCCATCAGGCGGCGTGGTTCGGCGGAGAAACGTTTCACTAACAGATCCCAGCCGAATTTCCCGGTGGCGATGAAGTGGTGGTGCAGCGAGACCAGCGCGGTGTCGAGGCCCGTGATTCCGTTAGGTGCGCTGACGAAATCCTGCGATTTCTCAAACGGCGTGTGCGGTGCGTGGTCGGTGGCAATGAGGTCGAAGGTGCCGTCGAGCAGGCCTTCTGACAGCGCCTCGTTGTCCGCCCTGGTGCGCAGCGGCGGGTTCATCTTGTAGTGGGTGTCGAAGTCGCCAATGTCCTCGTCGGTGAAAAGCAGGTGGTGCGGCGCGACTTCGGCGGTGACCTTGACGTCGCCGCGTTGTTTCCACCAGCGGATGGTTTCCATGCCGAGCTTGCTCGAAACATGCTGGATGTGGATGTGCGCGCCGGTGGCATGGGCCAGGCGGATATCGCGGTCGATGATGATTTCCTCGGCGCAGGCGGGGCTGCCCTTGATGCCGAGGCGGTAACTCATCGCACCGCAGTTGAGCGCACGCGGACCGGCCAGCTCGGGCACCTCGCAGTGACTGGCGAAGAACATGCCAAACTCGGTGGCGTATTGCATCGCACGGTAAAGCACCGCCGGATCAGCAGTGGTGTCGCCATCGTCGGTGAGCATTCTCACACCCTGCGCCCTCATGCCGTCGATGCCGGCGAGCTCCTTGCCGTGGCGACCCTTGGTGACGCAGCCGGAAGTGTAAACCGGGATGCGGGCGGTGCGTTTGGCGATGTCAAGCACCTGCGCGACGACGGTTCCGGAGTCGATGGCCGGGCTGGTGTTGGGCATCATCACCACGCCGGTGATGCCGCCGTTGATGGCCGCTTCCGCGCCGGTGGCGATGGTTTCCTTGGCCTCGAATCCCGGTTCGCGGAAATGCACGTGGGCATCGAACATGCCGGGCATCAGGATCCGGCCGGCCGCATCGATCACGCGGGCACCATCAGGCGCGGCCAGGCCTTTGCCGATCTGTTGGATTTTGCCATCGGCTAACAAGACATCCGCCTCATTGAGAGCCGACGAATTTTCGGAAGCGATGCGGGCGTTGGTGATGAGGAGATTCATGGTTAAAAAAGATTAGACCGCCAAAGAACGCGGGAGATCTTGGCGGGCGGCAGCGGAATTACAAGGAGATGGTAAGGCCGGAGCGGTGACCACCACTAGGGACGCGGCAAGCGGTGTTGCCGTTCCACGATGGCGGCGTTGCCTGAGGAAATGCCGTATTCGAGGGCGTGCCGGTTCCAGTTGGCAACACTGTCCACGACTTGAGCGATGATCTCCGCCGGATTTCTCACGTCATGTTCCTGTCCAAGTCGGATGAGATCCTTGGCGTGAATTTCCGAAGCCTTGCCGTTCACGCGGGCCGCGCGGAAGCCGGAGGAGAGCGGATAAGTGGCGAGCGTGAGATCAAAGGCCGGAGCGAGCGTCCAAACGCCGGAGGCATCCATCAGAAACGCGTGGTTTCTGCCGTGATCGTCATCGTTGGCGGCGACGATATTGAAGACCGCCCGGCGGAAAATTTCTTCCACGCTGCGATGGTCGCGGGTCAGGGTGCGGGCGAGTTCCATCAGATCGGCATATTCAAGACCATCGCGCAGCGGCGTGTGGGTCAGACCCGAATAGGAATGCAGGTGCAGGCGTTCACCATTTCCCGCCCGGTCGAAACGCCGGCTGAGAAAATGGCAGGCACCGGCGGCTTCGAGCAGGCGAGTCTCGGACACGGCGATTCCCGCGGCGCGGGCCATCGCGGCATAGGCGGCCTCGATGCGGCCTTCCTGCAAAACAGGCTCGATGTCGAACTTGCACAACCATGCGCCGAATCCAGCACGCGGAGGGTCGTCGAGCCGGATTTCGGAAAAATCATCGGAAACCGCAAGCAGCGCCTTGGGTTGCGCCCCGCCCGGCGACATGCCGCTGCCGATCAAGGCCGCCAGCACTTCACCCGTGCCGCCGCGCAAGGTTTCGCGCGCCGCATCGACCAATGCGCCGAGTTCCGCCACCATGCCGTCGTTGAAATCCTCGTCGTCCATGGCCGGCAGGAATGCCAGCGCGCCCATTTTCCGGGTACCCTGGCAGGCGAGTTTGCGCAAGGCCGTGACCCGGTTCCATGGGATGCCATGGGATTCAAAATGGCGCTGCATGAGACGCTCGCCCCACCAGTCCGGAAGCGCATCTTGGAACAAACCGTGGAGTTCCCCGAAGCCGGGCGTGGGCGTGCAGACCGCACCTTGTGTCGAATTCGGCAGATAGATCGGCGACAGCTCGCGGTCGCCCGCGCGCCATGCGGCATCATATTCAAAAAAGACCGCCCCCCGGTCATTCTGATAGAGACGGCCGACGCGTTGCCCGTTGGGCCCGGCCCAGTGGACTTCAATTTCCATCAGCGGCTCCTTTCCGTTGGCGGCGGGGTGCGCGCTGGCGTTCGGCGCGCTTCACCGCCTCGATGGAATCCGCGGAGGAGGACGCTCCGAAGAGGTCGCGCAACTCTCCATCCACGCCGAGAGCGATGGCGATGCGGATCAGCCTTTGAAAGGACCCCTGCCCTTTCGCCTCGATGAGTTTCAGCGTGGAAACCGCCAAACCGGAGCGCTCGGCCAGTTCCTCCTGCGTCCAGCCCTTGGCGAGACGAAAAGCCCGCAATCGGTGGCCGATCTGGCGCGCCATGACCACAGGATTTCGCTGATTAAAGGCCGATATTTTGTCCATCTGAGCCAATTTAATCCTTAACGGCCAAAATATCAATGATTGAATTCAAGCACCTTAGATTGAGGCACCCGGCTTGAGCCAGTAGAGCACGGCCATGCGGACGGCGATGCCGTTTTCGACCTGGTCGTTGATGAGTGATCGTTCGTAGTCCATCACGGCGTCGCAGAGTTCGACGCCGCGGTTCACGGGGCCGGGATGCATGATGTAGAGGCCGCGTTTGCGGATTTCCTCGAGGCGGACTTCAGTGACGCCGTAGAGCTTGTGATATTCGCGGATGCTGGGGAAAAACTGCACGTCCTGACGCTCCATCTGGACGCGCAGCAGATAGACGATGTCCGGTGCCCAGGCCATGGCCTCGTTGTAATCGGTGAAGCGGCGGATGTTTTCAGGCCCGGTTTTCGGCACCAGCGATCCGGGGCCGAGGTAGGCGACTTCCAAGCCGATTTTCTTGAGGATCGTGCTGGTGGAGCGGGCGACGCGGGAGTGCAGGATATCACCGGTGATGAGGACTTTTTTTCCGGCGGGATCGGGAAATTTCTCCTTGATGGTGAAGGCATCGAGCAATGCCTGGGTGGGATGGGCGTGGGCTCCATCGCCGGCGTTGATGACCGAGGCGCGGGTGAGCCGGGCGATCGTGCCGGGCAGGCCGGAGGCCTTGTGGCGGACGATCACGTAGTCGGTGCGCATCGCCTGCAGGGTCTCGATGGTTTCCCTGACAGACTCGCCCTTGGTGATGGAGGACTGGGCGACGTCGAAGTTGGTGACATCCGCCGAGAGGCGCTTGGCGGCGACCTCGAAGGACGAGTGGGTGCGGGTGGACGGTTCGTAAAAAAGCATCAGCACGGACTTGCCCTTGAGTGCGGGGACTTTTTTCACCGAGCGGGTGAAGAGCTCCTTGAAGGGCACGGATTGATCGAGCAGATGGTCGATTTCCGCGCGGTCGAGGGATGCGATGTCGAGCAGGTCTTTACGTGGCATGCCGGAGGTGTGGGAAGTAGTGGAGTGCGCCGAAAACGAGGACAAACAGGGCCATCACGGCGATGAAGGCCGCATGGTGGCGGGAGATTGGTTTGCGGATGCCGATGATGGTGGCAACCACCAGAGAGACGGTCGCGAAGGCCAAGGTGGCGGCGATGGGAAACTGATAGAAATAGAAGCCGACCGCCCCGGCGATGGCGGAGAGGTAGCCGGGGATGATCAATGCGGGATGTGCGGGGAAAAGTTTCGGATTCGGTCTCGCGTTCATCAGCGCGAGCGCCTCGCGGCGGCGGATTTCCGCGATTTCCCGGTCGCTATGCCGCAGGTGCGGCAGGTTGGAGTCCGGTGGCGACTCGGGATGCGATGCGGCGGGAAGTTGCTCGGACTTGCGCAGGGAGCGGACGGGCTTTGCCTCGCGCGCTGGCGGCAAAACGGGAGCGGGATCCATGGTTTCCGGCACGTTGCCCCGCTCCGAGCGCTTCAGAGAATGCACCGGTTGCGCAGCGGGCTTGGGCAGTGCGGCGGCTTCGGCCGTATGCACCACGGTGGCCTCGTGGTTGGCGGGGACAATGGTATCCACCGGCGGCACGCCCTGCTCATCGATTTCCATCACCTGCGGAGCGCTGCCGGGAATGCCGAGGGTTTCGCGGAGCCTGGCGATCTCCTCGGGCGATTTCTTGCGCTGTGGCAGCGGACTCATGGGTTTTCTTGCTCGACGATCCGGACCTCGTCCGTGCCGTCCGTCCCTTCAAGCGAGACCAATACATGATCGAGACGGCGGGTGTCCAGAGTGATGCCGACATAATCCGGCTGGATCGGCATTTCGCGGTGGCCGCGGTCGATCAGCACGGCGAGCTCGATCTTGCCGGGGCGACCGTAGTCGGAAAGGGCGTCGAGCGCCGCGCGGATGGTGCGGCCGGTGAAAAGGACGTCGTCCACCAGGATGATGTGCGCGCCCTCCACCTCGAAGGGGATGTCGCTTTCCTTGAGCGCCGGATTTTCATGGAGGTGCTCGAAATCGTCGCGATAGAGCGAGATGTCGAGCACACCGAAGGACAGCTCGCGGTCCTCGGTGGAAAGATGGTTGAGCACACGCTCCGCCACCTCGTCGCCACGGCTGCGGATGCCTACGAGCGCAAGCGGCTTGCCATCGGTCTTGGCGCGGATGGCGGCGGCGAGGCGTTCCACTCCGGCGGCGATTTCTTCAGCGTTGAGGGTGCGGTCTTGCATGAGTGGTTTCAGTCGAAATTGAGGATGCCGATGTCGCGCCTGCGTTGCAAGCCGGGGAAACCAATCAAATCCGCAGCGGCGTGCGCCTTGGTGACCGCCTCTTGTCGGGTGGCTCCACCGGAAACCACGGCGAGCACGCGGCCACCGTTGGTTTCCCAGAGGCCATCGGTGTTTTTGAGAGTGCCGGCATGATAGACGCGGAAGCCACCGGTGTTTTCCAAGCCGCTGATCGCATCGCCCGAGCGCGAGCTTTCCGGATAACCCGCGGAGGCGAGGATCACGCAGACGCTCCAGCCATCGTCGAAGGAGATCAAATCACTGCGCAGTTCTCCCTGTGCCCCGGCGAGGCAGAAGCCCGCGAGATCACCGTTTACCAGCGGCATGACGGCCTGGCACTCGGGATCGCCGAAGCGGCAGTTGTATTCGATCACCTGCGGGCCATCCGGCGTGAGCATCAGCCCGAAGTAGAGAAAACCGCGATAGGGCAGGCCTTCGCGGTTGAGCCCGGACACGGTGGGCACGACGATTTCCTCCTCGATGCGTTCGAGCATTTCGCTGGAAACGAGTTGGCGGCTGGCCACCGCGCCCATGCCGCCGGTGTTCGGACCGAGGTCGCCGTCGAGAGCGCGCTTGTAGTCGCGCGCCGGGGTGAAGATGAGGTAGCGGTCGTCCACGATGGCGGCGAAAATCGAAACCTCCGGTCCTGTTAGACAATCCTCCGCCAGCACGCGCCCCGGGCCAAATCGCCGTTGGGTGAAAACCTCGTCAAGAAAGGCCAGCGCGGAAGTTTCATCCGGGCAAACCGCCACGCCCTTGCCGGCAGCGAGACCGTCGAACTTGAGCACCGTGGGATATTTTCCACCGATGGCGGCGAGCGCCTCGTCCAGCGATTCGGTGGCCGTGGCGCGCGCGGTGGGGATGCCGTTTCTAACGAGAAATTGTTTCGCGAACTCCTTGCTGGCCTCCAGTTGCGCGGACTCCTTCGGCGGCCCCCAGCACGGGATGCCGTGCTTCACGCAGAGATTGGCGAGCCCCTCCCCTTTCACCAGGTAGCTCTCCTCACCCGCCACGCAGAGGTCGATCGCGTGGGTCTTCATCCACTCGATGAGCGACTCCAAACCATCGGCCGCCACCGGTTTTGCGAGCTCGAAAATCGCATCACTGCCCGGAAAGCAGAACAACTCGGGTTTGCCCGGCGATTCCGCCAATGCCCTCACCAGCGCGTGTTCGCGCCCGCCTTTGCCAACAACCAGAATTTTCATCCGCGGCGGTTCTCGCGGAATCCGGGCGCGGACTCAATGCAATTTCCGGATGGATGGATGATCCGATCCTTCCTTCACGTTGGGCGTAGCCGGCATCCCTTGAAATGGCGCCGCAGGCCGGAAAGCCCAAGCAACGACCCACCGAGAAGGATGATGGTGGTGCCACCATCCGGCACCGCATGCGCAACTATGCTGGAGGACCAGGTGAATTTACCTTCCGCAGCCACCCCCTGAGTCGTGAACCACCACGTCGCCGGCGTGTCGTTGAAGCCATTGCCCGTGAGAAAGCCGGTTCCGCGGATCGCCAGAAAGTGTTTGCTCCGGTAAACCGTGGAGGACGAAGTCATGTCGAATGAGAAGGCCTCAGGACCGGCAATCGTCCACAGCGGCGTCATGGTCGTTGAGGAATCGAAGATCCAGGGTTGCAGGAAACGCACCACAGAGCCATCGGCCACGCTGCCGAATGAGCCGGAACCTGTTTCCACTTCCGCCATCGTCCACGATTTGATCCCTGCCGCAGCGGCAAGGCTCGTGGTGGCGTTTTCACCGGAGTCCTGGAGGATGATCCCTCCGTCCGGAGAGGAGGAAAAATTAATCGAGCCTGAAATGAACGCCGCTTGGATCGCCGATGTCAGGGCGATCAAGGCAATCAGGCACATCACGGGGGGAGATGTCGTTTTCATGATTGTGGTTATGGGGGGATGGAAGAGCCGGATTCCGGCGTCGGAGAAGGCATGCACCCAGCAGGGTCGTGCTGAACAGCGCCGTCGCTCCGAACTCGGGAATCGCCGTAGTCGTTGAGGACCAGCTGAACCTGCCATTCGCGGCCACGCCTTGGGTCGTGAATTCCCATTCTGCCGGGGTGGCATCGAAACCGGTGCCGCTGAGCGTCCCGATGCCCTTAATCAGCAGAAAACCGGCTTGTTGAAACTCAATGGTGGCGGAGGCAAGGTGGAACGCGAAATTGTCCGTACCGGGGATCGTCCAAAGCGGGCTCAAGGGAGTTGAGGGATTGAAAATCCAAGTGGACGGCATGGAGACCGGATCGCCGTTGGTGACGCTGATGAACGACCCGTCCCGCAAGTCCACTTGCGGAAACAGCCATGATTGAATGGCGACCGCTTGAGCAATATCGGTCGTGGCCATGCCACCGGCATTCTGAAGTATGACTCCACCGCCGGCGCCGGATGAGAAGCTGATCGTACCGATCACGGCCGCAGCCCGGGCCGCAGAACCCAGTGCAATGGCCAACAGCGCGACCCAGATGGTGGATTTTTGATTCATGGCGAGTATTTTGCGGATGCGATGGCGAAACCTGTCGTAGTGATTTCCGTATGGAAAGTTACCCTTCATTGAAAATTCAGCAAAGTCATTTTTACTTACGCGATCACGTACCATGCAATTCCGGGATGTCTGAATGATATCCCTGCCCACAAGAATCAGACTTTCCTTCGGAAAAATCTGATTCGCATCTCCGCATTTTTTCTGCAAGCTTCAAGGGCCTGATATTGCTTGGTGAGCCCGCATTTGGAAGCGGTGTTGACCACCAACACCACCTTGCCGTTGTAAGCCGCAAGCGAGGTCGCCTCGCCGGTGATGGGGTTTAAGGGGATGGCGGAAAGCTCGACCGCATGGCTGCAAACCATGGTGGCCTGCGGCGGCAAGCGGATCACCGGCAACTTCATCGAGTATTACAACACCACGCGGCTCCACTCGGCCATCGGCTTCATCGCCCCCAAGGACCGGCTCGAAGGCCGCCAGGATGCGATCCACAAAGCCCGTGACAAATAGAACGCCGTAAGATCGCCCGTCAGAAACTCACCCTGAACACCAACCGCAACCAATACCTAACCACTCCGGCTGTAACCTAACTCAAAGCCATCTTTCGGACATTCACGCTGAACCGGGACATTTTTGCTGTCGGCCATAATACAAGGCGCCTGCCCCGATCAGGAAAAAGCAGAGGGCGATGACAATCCAGTCGGTAGTTTGCATATGCAATGCTGTGGGTGGGTTTGCGGGAGTTTTTTCAGGCGGACTGGCCGTAATACGCGCCGGAGCCGTGCTTGCGGAAGAAATGCTTGTTGAGCAGGTGATCCGGCGCGGGAGCCGAGGCGGGATGAAGGGAAAGCGTCTTGATGGCCATGTCAGCGACGATTTCCAAGGCTTGGGCGGTTTCCACAGCCTTGGCGGCGGACGGCCCCCAGGCGAAAGGTCCGTGGTTTCTAACCAGCACCGCCGGAACATCGAGCGGGTTGATGCCGGCGAAGCGCTCGACGATCACCTTGCCAGTCTCCCACTCGTAGTCACCGCCGACTTCCGCCGGAGTCATTTCCCGCGTCACCGGCACCGAGCCGTGGAAGTAGTCGCAATGCGTCGTGCCGAGACACGGCAGGTCCATGCCGGCCTGGGCGAAGGCCACGGCATTGCGCGAGTGGGTGTGTACCACCGCGCGGATGCCGGGGAAGTTCAGATAGAGATGGCGGTGGGTGGGCGTGTCCGACGACGGCCGGAGCGCGCCCTCGATCACGTTGCCGTCATAATCGAGCACCACCATATCATCCGCCGTGAGCTTGTCGTAATCCACGCCGCTGGGCTTGATTGCGAAAACCCGCCGCTCGGGATCCGCCACGGAGACGTTCCCGAAGGTGAGGTCCACCAAACCGGTTTTAGGCAAGGCAAGGTTTGCGGCGAGGCATTCCCCGCGGATGGCTTGGTAGGCGGATGACATGCGGTTTTTTTCGTTAGATAAACTCGTTGACGAGGTTCTCGAGCATTTCCTGGCGGCCGGAGGCGATGACGGGCTCCGGCGAGGCGAGGACGTGCGCGCTGATTTCCTCAAGCGAGACGGCCCTGCCCTCGATCTTCGCGCCGATGCCTTCATTCCAACTGGCGTAGCGTTTCGCGACGAATTCGGTGAGGCGGCCGTCGGCACGGATTGCGGCGGCGGCCTTGAGTCCGCGGGCGAAGGCATCCATGCCGCCGATGTGGGCGTGGAAGAGATCCTCCGGCTCGTGCGACTCGCGGCGGCGCTTGGCGTCGAAGTTGAGCCCACCGGTGGTTAAGCCGCCCGTTTCGAGCACCTTGAGCATGATCGAGGTGGTCAGATAGATATCTGTCGGGAACTGGTCGGTGTCCCAGCCGATTAGCTCGTCACCCTGGTTCGCATCCACCGAGCCGAGCGCGCCGGCATCGATGGCGACGGTCATTTCGTGCAGCATCGTGTGACCTGCTAGAGTCGCGTGGTTGGTTTCCAGGTTGAGCTTGAAGTGATCCATCAGCCCGTATTGGCGGAGGAAATTGAGGCAGGCCGCCGCGTCCGAGTCATACTGGTGGGTGGAGGGTTCGCGGGGTTTCGGCTCGATGTAGAACTGGCCGGTGAAGCCGATTTTTTTCGCGTAATCCACGGCCAGCCAGAGCATGGCGGCGAGGTGGTCGAGCTCGCGCTTCATGTCGGTGTTAAGCAGCGTGGCGTAGCCTTCACGGCCGCCCCAGAAGGTGTAACCCTCGCCGCCGAGCTTGTGGGTGGCATCCATGGCCGCCTTCACCTGGGCCGCAGCGTAGGCGAAGACATCAGCGCTCGGCGAGGTGCCCGCGCCCTGCGAATAGCGTGGATGCGAGAACAGGCAGGCGGTGCCCCAGAGCAGCTTCTTGTTGTGCGCCTTTTGCAGGCCGAGCAGGTGGTCGGTGACCTTTTCCAACGCCGCATTGGACTGGGCGAGGTTGTTGAGCTCCGGCGCGATGTCGCGGTCGTGGAAGCAGTAGTAATCGATGTCGATCTTGTCGAGGAACTCGAAGAAGACATCGGCGCGCTTGAGGGCGTTGTCGATGCTGTTGGACTGGTCGTCCCACGGCATGAGCGCGGTGGGACCGCCGAAAGGATCGGACAGGCCGTTGCGCATGACGTGCCAGTAAGCGGCGGCAAAACGCATGTGTTGGCGCATGGACTTGCCCGCGACGACTTCATCCGGGTTGTAGTGTTTGAAGGCGAGCGGGTTCTTCGAGGACGGGCCTTCATACCGGATTTTCGGGATGTTGGACAGGTGTGACATGAGTTTGGATGTTGGTGGTTTGGAGATGGTCAGCCCTGGATGCCTTGGGCGAGGTGGAAGTAGAGGTCTGACAAGCGCAGCTCGTTTTTGTAGGAACGAAGCCTGGTTTCCTTATCGATCACGCTGAGTTCGATCTTCGCCATTTCCGCGAGGTCTTCGAGGTGCTCGCTTGTTAGAGCGTAGGAAAGCACGGTGTGGTGCGCGCCACCGGCGTGGATCCATGCGGCGGTGGCGGTCTTCAGATCGGGCAGCGGTTTCCACAACACGCGGGCCACCGGGAGCTTGGGCAGTTTGTTTTTCGGAGCGACGCATTCCACTTCGTTGACGAGGAAACGATGGCGGCTGCCGAGATCGATGATCGAGCCGTTGACGGCTTTGCCAGCGCCGCAATCGAAGACCATGCGGCAGGGATCTTCCTTGCCGCCGATGCCGAGCGGGTGGATTTCGATCTTCGGAACTTCCGAGGCGATCGACGGGCAGATTTCCAGCATGTGCGCGCCGAGGATGAGCGGGTTCTTCGGATCGAGGTGATAGGTGTAGTCCTCCATGAACGAGGTGCCGCCCGCGAGGCCGTGGGCCATGGCCTTCAT
>Ga0209391_10001149_pt1 | contig 13540 bp, 12 predicted proteins | sample PPLLak3March2015_FD_187246 | JGI IMG/M metagenome (GOLD analysis project Ga0209391, IMG submission 187246) | Freshwater sediment microbial communities from Prairie Pothole Lake near Jamestown, North Dakota, USA - PPLs Lake P7 Core (1) Depth... | ecosystem: Environmental > Aquatic > Freshwater >... | reverse complement strand
TGAAGCAGCTGCGATCTCACGCGACCCGCGACTCGCTGCCCGCGACCGGATGGAACGCCTCGCCGCGCTCCGCCCGCTGTCGCAACCAGCGCGAGGGCTTGAAGCGCTTGCCGTAGCGCTTGGCGAGCCGGTCGCACTCGGCCACGAACTCGCGCAGCCCGATGGTGTCGATGTAGGAGAGCGTCCCTCCCGTCCACGCCGGGAAGCCCCAGCCCAGGATCGAGCCCAAGTCCGCCTCGGCGGCCGTGGTGACGACGCCCTCCTCCATGCAGCGCGCCGCTTCGAGCGCCTGGATGTAGAGCATGCGCTTCTCGACTTCCTCGGCCGAGGGCTGCACCGCGGCCCGCGGGAACACGCCCGCGAGCCCCGGCCACAGGTGCTTCTTGCCGTCCTGCGGGTAGTCGTAGAAGCCGGCGCCGAAGCGGCGTCCCGGGCGCTTCAGGTCCTCGACGAAGGTCTTCACCACATCGTAGGCGACGGGCTTGTCGAAGCGCCGCCCGAGGTCGGCCTCGGTCTGCTTGATGACCTTCCACTGCAGGTCGATCGTCACCTCGTCGGCGACCGCGAGCGGACCGACCGGCATGCCGGCGAGCTTCGCTGCGTTCTCGATCAGCGCCGGATTGACACCCTCCTGCAGCATCGCCATCCCTTCGTACACGAAGGTGCCGAAGCAGCGGCTGGTGTAGAAGCCGCGACTGTCGTTCACCACGATCGGCGTCTTGCGCAGCTGCCCGACGTAGTCGAGCGCGCGCGCGAGCGTGTCGTCGCTGGTCTTCTTGCCGAGGATGATCTCCACGAGCGGCATCTTGTCCACCGGCGAGAAGAAGTGGATGCCGATGAACTGGGCCGGGCGCTTCGAGGCCTGCGCGAGGCCCGTGATGGGCAGCGTCGAGGTGTTGCTCGCGAACACCGCGTTCTTCGGGATCACGGCCTCGGTCTTCGCGGTGACGTCCGCCTTGATGTCGCGGTTCTCGAACACCGCCTCGATCACCAGGTCCGCGCCCGCGAGGTCGTCGTAGCTCGAGGTGGCCTTGATGCGCGCGAGCACGGCGTCGGCGTCGGCCTGCGTGCGCTTGCCGCGGCCCACGTCCTTGGCGAGCAACTGCCGCGAGTAGTCCTTGCCCTTCTCGGCGAGCTCGGGCGTGCTGTCGAGCAGCACGACGTCCATGCCGGCGCGCGCGGACACATAAGCCACGCCCGCGCCCATCATGCCCGCGCCGAGGATGCCGAGGCGGCGCACCTGCGACTTCGGCGGACCTGCGGGCCGCCGCGCGAGCTTGTCGGCGAGGCCCTTGTTCACGAACAGCGTGCGCATGAGGTTTCTCGACACCGACCCGGCGAGCAGCTTGCCGAAGTACTTCGACTCGATGGCGAGGCCCTGGTCGATCGGCACCTGCGTTCCTTCGTACACGCAGGAGAGAATGGCGGCCGGGGCCGGGAAGTTGCGCATGGTGGCACGCGCGGTGAGCGCGGTGCCCGCCATGAAGGCCTGCGCCACGGCCGGCGAGGTCTGACCCGCGCCGCCCGGGATCTTGAAGCCCTTCTTGTCCCAGGGCTGGACGCCCTCGCCGCCCCTGAGGATCCACTGCCGTGCGCGCTCGACGATCTCGGCCACGGGCGCGACCTCGTGCACCAGCCCCTTCTTGAGCGCATCGGCCGGCGCGAGCTGCTTGCCCTCGGTGATGAGGCGCAACGCCTCCGGGATGCCGATCAAACGCGGCACGCGCTGCGTGCCTCCGGCGCCGGGCAGCAGGCCGATGGTCACCTCGGGCAGGCCGACGCCCGCCTTCGGACCGTCCTCGATCACGCGATAGTGGCAGGCGAGCGTGACCTCGAGCCCGCCGCCGAGCGCCACGCCGTTGATCGCGGCCGCGAGCGGCTTGCCACAGGTCTCCATGCGGCGGAACAGCTTCTGCAGCGAGTAGCTGAACTGCGAGGCCTCGAGGGGCGTCACGCCACGATCGAAGGCGCCGACCATGTCCTTGATGTCGGCACCCGCCATGAAGCTCGACTTGGCCGAGGAGATCACGGCGCCCTTGATGCCCGGGTCGCCCGCGACCTTGTCGATGCACTCGGAGAGGTCCGCCTGGAAGCCCGGCGTGAGCACGTTCATCGGTCGGTCTGCGACGTCGATCCGGAGGTGCGCGATGCCGTCCGCGTCGACGGAGAAGTGGATGTTCTGGGTCATGTGATGGTTCCTGTCCGGTCTGCGGCGCGTCTCAGACGCGCTCGATGATCGTGGCCGTGCCCATGCCGCCGCCCACGCACAGCGTGACGAGGGCGGTCGACAGATCCCGGCGCTCGAGCTCGTCGAGCACCATGCCGAGGATCACCGCGCCGGTGGCCCCGAGCGGGTGGCCGAGCGCGATCGCGCCGCCGTTCACGTTGACCTTGTCCATGGAAAGGTCGAGGTCGCGCACGAAGCGCATGACCACCGAGGCGAAGGCCTCGTTGATCTCCCACAGGTCGATGTCGCCCGGCTTCATGCCTGCGCGCTTGAGCGCCTTGCGCGCCGAGCCCGCGGGACCGGTGAGCATGATGGTGGGCTCGCTGCCGATCGAGGCGAAGGCGCGGATGCGCGCGCGCGGCTCGATGCCCGCCTTGCGCGCCGCCTTGCGGCTGCCGACCAGCACGGCAGCGGCGCCGTCGACGATGCCGCTCGAGTTGCCCGCCGTGTGCACGTGGTGGATGGTCTCGACCTCGGGGTAGCGCTGCAGCGCCACCGCGTTGAAGCCGCCCGCCTCGCCCATCATCTCGAAGGCGGGCTTGAGCTTGGCGAGGTCGGCCATGGACGTGCCGGGGCGCAGGTACTCGTCCTTCGCGAGCGCGACCTCGCCGATCACGTCCTTCACCGGGACGATCGAGCGGTCGAACCAGCCGCTCGCCTGCGCGTGCGCGGCGCGGCGCTGGCTCTCGACCGCGTAGGCGTCGACCTGCTCGCGCGTGAAGCCCTCGAGCGTGGCGATGAGGTCGGCGCTGATGCCCTGCGGGATGAAATGCAGCGGCCAGGCGACGGCCGGGTCGATGGCCCAGGCCCCGCCGTCCATGCCCATGGTGACGCGCGACATGTGCTCGACGCCGCCGCCGACCACCATGTCGGACTGCCCCGACATGATCTGCGCCGCCGCCGTATTTACCGCCTCCAGGCCCGAAGCGCAGAAGCGGTTCAACTGCTTGCCGGGCACGCTCTCCGCGTAGCCCGCGACCAGCGCCGCGATGCGCGCGATGTCGGCGCCCTGCTCGCCCACCGGCGTAACGCAGCCGAGCACGACATCGTCTACGACGCCGGTGTCGAGCCCGGTGCGGTCGCGCAGCGCCGTCAGCGTCTGGGCGATGAGCTGGATCGGTGTGATGGAGTGGAGCGAGCCGTCCGGACGGCCACGGCCGCGCGGCGTGCGCACGGCTTCGAGGATGAAGGCGTCGGTCATGTCTGTGTCCCCGGGGTGTCGTTGCGATGCAATACCATGTCAGCAAGTCAGTTTCTTCTCAGCGATCCAGTGCGTCCCGGCCGCGCGCCGCGTCGGGTGCACCGCCACGCCGCGCGGGCGCGACGGCAGATGCGTCAGCCGTAATTCGGCTTGCGCTTGCCGAGGAAGGCCGCGACGCCCTCCTGGCCGTGCGGGTGCAGCGCCTGGGCGGCGATGGCCCGGCCTTCGAGCGCCATCTGCGCCTCGAGCCCCGGGTCGGCCGCATCGATGAGCCGCTTCACCGCGGCGAACGACTCGGTCGGCCCCGACGCGAACCTGGCGGCGAGGGCGAGCGCCTGCGGCAGCACCTCGGCATCGTCCACCACCTGGTTGACGAGGCCCCAGTCGAGCGCCTCGTCGGCGTTCAGCGTCCGGTTGGTGAGCAGCAGTTCGAGTGCGCGACGCCGGCCGACGATGCGCGGCAGCAGGAACGAAGTGCTGCAGTCGGGCGCGAGCCCGACGCCGGTGTAGGCGAGCGAGAAGCGGCTGCCGCGACCGGCGATGGCGAGGTCGGCCATGCACACGAGGCCGACGCCGCCGCCCGCCGCCGTGCCGTTGACCGCGGCGATCACGGGCGCCTTCAGGCGCGTGAAGCCGCTGATCGCGGCGTGGATGTTCGTGGTGAGCTCGTTCAGGTAGCCGCCCACCGCAGCGCCATGCTCCGCCATGCCGCGCAGGTCGCCGCCGAAGCAGAAATGCTTGCCCGATCCCGTGACCACCACGGCGCGCACGGCCGGGTCCGCCTCGATCTCGAGCGCCACAGCGAGCAGGTCGCGACCCATCGCCATGTCCAGGGCATTCGCACCCTCCGGACGGTTCAGCGTGACGGTGGCGACGCCATCGCGCCTCTCGAGAAGCACGGTTCGGGTCATGGTGTCTCCATTTATTCGTCGGGCGCCACGGCAAGGGGCAGGCCGTCGAGAGCCGCGGTGAAGTCCACCTGGCAGCTCAGCCGCGACCGCTCGGGATCGTAGTTCTGCAGCTCGACCAGCAGCTCCTTCTCGTCGCCCTGGGGCGGCGGCAGTCGCGGCATCCACTCCGGGTCGATGAAGATGTGGCAGGTAGCGCAGGAGCACAGGCCGCCGCAGATGGCCGTGACGCCGTAGTCGTACTCTCGCAGCGTCTCCATGAGCTTCACGCCCAGCTGGCCCTCCAGCTCATGGAGGATCCCGTCCCGGTCCGTCACCAGCATTCGCGCCATGCGTCACCCTTGGTCCCAGTCAAGCACCCGATTATCGCAGTGCAACAGGCGCCGGGACAAACGCTCCGTCCGGCCGCCGTCATCGTCCCCGCCGACCGGAAAGCGGCGCCGGTACCACAGCCACTGCACGTAGTCGAAAACCCAGCGCGCCGCCTCGACCAGGGCCTCGTCACCCGGCCGCAAGCCGCCGTACGCGGCGAGGAATTCCACGGTCGCCTGCGGCGCCAGCTCGTGCATCGCGAGGAAACCCGCGAGGTCCATCAACGGGTCGCCCCGCCCGCCGTACTCCCAGTCCACCAGCCAGAGCCGGTCGCCGTCGTCGAGCACGTTGAGATGGTGCAGGTCGTGGTGGCAGAGCGTGGGCGCGAAGTCGCGGCCGTCGATCCGGCCGAAGAGCCGTTCCGCGCGCACGTGCAGGCGCGCATCGTCCGGCCCGCACGGCAGGCCGGCCCGGAGGTGGCGCGCCTGGTCGGAATAGCGGACGGCCCGGATGCCGGTCGGCACCGGCAGCCCGTGAAGGATGCGCAGCCGCCCCGCGAGCCGACGCAGGTTCGACTCCGCAGCGACGTCGATGGGCTGCCAGGGCGCAGCGGTCACGAATCGTGCTACGAGCAGGCCCGCAGCAGGCTCGCAGGCGAGGACCTCGGGCGCGAGCCCGGCCGCGGCGACGGCCGCGAGGAGCCGGCACTCGCTCACGCGGTCTACACCGAGCGCGCGCGCGCCCTCGTGCCCGAGGCGAACGAACCATGCGGTGCCCGCGGCCTCGAGCCGCCACGCCCGGTTGCTCAGGCCGCCCTCGATTACGGTGAGCCCGCCGCCGGCAAGTCCGCGCGTCGCCACGCAGTCGCGCAGGCGCCCCCGCAGTTCGGCCTCGGCGACTTGCCCGGGCTCCTTCGGCATGCCCGCTTCAGGCACGCGCAGGCCCCGCCGACGAGTCCGAACCGCGGGCGAGGTCGGCCCGCCAGGCGACGTACCCGTGCACCGCGATCGCGACGTACAGCACGAACAACCCTGCCGTGGCGTGGAAGCCCTGGGTCCAGTAGAGCACCGCCGCGACCGCATCCACGACGATCCAGTACAGCCAGTTCTCGAGCACCTTGCGCGCCACCAGCCAGGTCGCGAGCACGCTGGCCCAGGCGACGAAGGCGTCCACATACGGCACCCAGCCCGCCGTCGCCCGGCCGATGATCCAGCCGTTCAGCAGCGTGGCGGCGAGCACGAGGCTGATGCCCAGCGCGTGCCGGCTCGCAGCCCAGCGGGACACCGGCAGTGGTGCGCCCGCCGCGCCGCTGCGCCAGGACCGCCAGCCATACGCCGCCATGCCGACATAGAACACCTGCAACGCCGACTGCATGACCAGCCCGCCCCGCGCGAACAGCACGAGGTAGATCGCGGAACTCGCGATCGCGCAGGCCCAGCACCACGGGTTCTGGCGCACCGCAAGCAGCAGGTAGGCGAGTGCGAGCGCCACCCCCACCCACTCGAGCGCCGGCATCGCCGCGAACGACCGGAGCAGTTCGGACACGGCATCGAACGCAGCGCTCACCCGTTGCTGGAGGGCGGCGCCCCGCCCAGCACCTTCATCACGAACACCGCGCGCGCCTCGCCCGCGAACGTGGTCTTCGTCTCCTCCGCCAGCACCGCGAACACCCGGTCGTGCTCGCCCGCGACCTGCGTGCTCATGGCGTTGGTCTCGACCACGAGCCCCGGCTGGCGGTTCAGCCGCTCGATGAAGTCCTTGATCGGCGGCACGTAGTCGGCGTCGAGCGGATACAGGCTGATGTCAACTGCAATGCGCATGCGTCGTACTCCGGGTTTCAATTCGTATGGCGGCTCGCCGTGGCGATGAGCGCGCCCGGTAGACGGTGGACCGGGCGCGCTCATCGCCAAGACCAGCTGATCGTCACGCCGAACTGCCGCGGATCGCCCTGCTGCACGTACAGTTGGTCCGCAAAGTCCGGCGGTTCGAGTCCGAAATAGAAGCCGCGCACGGCGAAGCGCTCGTCGAACACGTTGCGGCCCCAGGCATACGCCGACCAGCGCTCGCCGGCGTAGCCCGCGCGCAGGTTCAGCAGCGAATAGGGCTCGGAGCGCTGGTCGTGGCTGGCGTCGAAATAGAAGGCGTCGCTGCCGGCGAGATCGGCACGCGCCATCCAGCCGCGGCCGGCGTTCCACTCGGCCGAGAGCGAGTACTGCCAGCCGGGCGCGTGCGCCTGCTCGCGACCGTCGAGGTCACGCTCGCCGTAGCGATAGCCGAGGTACTCTGAGTGCAGCAGGCCCAGCGTCGCCCCGAGCGTGAGTGCGGCCGCGGGACGCCAGGCGAGCGAGGCCTCGAGTCCGGCATTGCGGCCGCGCGCGGCGTTGTCGGTGTAGAAGACGTACGACAACGGGTCGCCCGGGTCGAGCTGGAACGAGGTGGCGACCTGCTGCGATTCGCGCCACATGTGGAACAGCGCGAGCTCGGCCGAAACCGAGCCGTCATCGCTCGCGTGGCGCAGTCCCGCCTCGAGGTTCCACAGGTACTCCGGGTCGAACTCGCGCCGTTCCTCGGGCACCAGCGCGCCGATGTTGAAGCCGCCCGTCTTGTAGCCGCGGCTCGCCGTGAGGTACCAGCCGCTGCGCTCACCCAGATCGCCGCCGAGCGAGAGGTGTCCGCCCACCAGTGTGTCGCGGGGCGCGAAGCTCGTGCCGTCACTGTCGTCGTAGTCCGCCGAGCGGGTCTCGATGCGCAGCCCGCTCGACAGCACGAGGCTGCCGCCGAGGCCCCACTCCGCCTCGCCGTACGCCGCGACATTGACCGACTCGTAGCCGGCCTCGAGTACCGGCCGCAGCAGCTCGCCGGCGAATTCGTCCCGCTGGCGGCTGTCCTCCTCGAGCCGCAGGGCGTACACGCCGACCAGCCAGCCGAAGCCGTCGTCGCGGGCGTTGGCCTCGCTCACCAGTCGCAGGTCCTGGCTCAGCGTGCGGCGCGTGCGGTCGTATCGGGAGAAGTAGTCGTAGGGTGCGAACTCGCCCCAGAAGGGATCGTTGCCCCAGTCCCCGTCGAAGCTGTAGACGATGTCCGAATCCGCGAAGGCCGTGATGCCCTGCAGGGTCGCGGAACCGACTTCGCCGCTGACGCGTGCCGCGGCGCCACTCGAGCGCTGTGCATCGCGGCCGGGTCGGTCGGAGATCGTGTGGAAGGAGTTGTCGGGGACGAAGGCGTCGAAACCGTTGTCGAGGTCGGCATGCAGGAGCGTAAGACCGAGTCGCCAGCCCTCGACGGGCTCGAGGGCGAGGCGCCCGCGCAGCGTCAACTCGTCGCGACCGTTGGTGTCGTCGCGCCCGAGGTAGCGATTGTGGCGGAAGCCGTCGCTGCGGGACTGCTGGGCCACGAACCGCCACGCGCCGCCCGCCTCGGCGCCGGGTCCGACCGGGCCGCCGGCGACCAGTCCGGCCGACCACAGGCCGTCGTCCCCGGCGCTGAACTCGGTTTGCAGTTCCTGCTCGGGCCGCGGTGCCCGGGTGCGCACGTTGATCAGTCCCGCAAGCGCGTTGGCGCCGTAGCGCGTGCCCTGCGGGCCGCGCAGCACCTCGACCTGCTCGACGTCGAAGGAGGTGGCCGGCATGCCGACGCCGCTGAAGTCGATGTCGTCGATCAGGAACCCGACCGACGGGTTCGGGGCACCCTGGTACTGCTCGAGTTCGCCCACGCCTCGAAGCTGGAAGTACCGCGGCCTCGACGTGCCGCCGGACCAGTTCAGGTTCGGCACCAGGGCAAGCACGTCCTGCAGGTGCTGCAGACCGGCGGACTGGAGCACGGCGGCATCGAGCACCGTGGTGCTGGCCGGAAACTCGAGCGCCGGGGCCGGCCGCAACGAGGCGGTGACCACGATTTCCTCGAGGGGTTCGTCTGGCCGCGACTCGCTGGCCCCACTGGGAAAGATCGCCAGCAACGCCACCAGGGCACAGAATCCTTCCAGACTCCGGGTACAAGCCAATGAATAATCAAGACAAAACAAGGCGGATCTGGGCACGCTACCTGCTCCCTACGCCGGTACTAACCGGATCAGGTTCAACGGGTTCACCGATGAGCGGCGCGCACCGCGGTCGGCATCTCAGGCCCAGTCAGGCCACCCCAAGGCGAGGCGAAGTATAGCCATGTCGTTCAGCAGCGGGCACACCCGCGGTTGACGGCGACGACGCCCTCGGGACTAATGCGCGTCCCCAACGTCCGGATCCATCGCTCCATGGCCAAGCGCAAGTGCCGCCTGTTCCTCGTCGACACGTTCACGCGTGACCTTTTCTGCGGCAATCCGGCCGCCGTGGTGCTCGACGCGGAACAGCTCACCGAGGAGGAGATGCACCGCATCGCCCGGGAGATCCACGAGGAGGTGGCCTTCGTGCTGGCTTCCGACTCGCCTGAGTACGACATCGAGGTGCGGTTCTTCTCGCCCAAGCGCGAGGTGACTTTCGTCGGCCACGCCACCGTGGCGGCGCATTACGCGCGGGCGCTCACCCTCGGCGTGCCGAAGGGGCGCGTGCGGCAGAAATCCGGCAACTGGATCGTCGAGGTCGAGGTGACGGGCCGTGCCCCCAACCTCAGGGTCGCCATTCACCAGAGTCCCGCGACGTTCGGGCCGATGGTGCCCGAGGAGCGCCGCGGCCCCGTGCTCGATGCCCTCGGTATCAGCTCGGCCAGCCTGCACCCATCCTGCCCCATGCAGGTGCTGAGCAAGGCCAACTCGCGGCTGCTGATCGGGCTGAATACGCCCGACACGCTCGAGTCGCTGCAGCCCGACATGGATGCACTGGTACACCTGACTCCCCATGTCGGTGCCGACGGCTTCCTCGTGTTCGCGATCAAGCCGGACAGCGATCCGCTGACCACGGAGTCGCGCATGTTCTGCCCGATGATCGGCATCCCTGAGGACCCGGTGAGCGGCAACGCGCACGGCATGCTCGGCGTCTACCTGCTGAGCAATGGCCTGCTCGCGGCCGACAAGGACGGCACGGCCCGGTTCATCGGTCACCAGGGCCGATTCCTCGAGCGTCCTGGCACCGTCGAGGTGGACGTGACCGCGTCGGGCAAGCGTGCCACGGCCGTCACCGTCGCGGGCCACGCCGTGGTTGTCTACCAGGCCGAGCTGCAGGTCTGAAACCATGCGTCCGGCGCGCGGTTCCGGCCCGTCGCCGTCGCAGTCCAGCCGGGTCGTGACTCCCGCCGTGCCACTGGCCGCGATCCTGGTGGCGTGCACGACAGCGCTCGGCCTCGCGCCGTCGCGGGTCGCCGCAACGACACCCGACCCGCTGTGCGGGAGCGGACCGCTCGAGATCCTGCTCACCAACGACGACGGCTACGAGGCCCTCGGCATCCGTGCGCTCGCGGACGCACTCGCGCAGTCCGGGCACCGCGTCACGCTCGCTGCTCCGGCCCGCAACGCGAGCGGCAGCGGCATGAGCTTCACCTGGGGCGAGATCGCGGTGCGGCAGGTGTCGACGAGCCCGGCCGTGTTCGCGGTGGATGCATCCCCCGCCACTGCGGTCGTGCTGGCCGCGACCGCGCTCTACCCCGTCGAACGCCGTCCCGACCTCGTCGTGTCGGGCATCAACCACGGGCCGAACGACGGCGCGCTGCTCGTGCTGTCGGGCACGGTCGGTGCCGCGCTCGCCGGCACGCTGCTGCTCGATCCGCCCGTCCCGGGCATGGCCGTGAACGTCGGCCGGCTGAACCCGGCCGAGCCCTGGGACTCGGATGCCCACCGGGACCAGTTCGCGGCCGCAGCAGCGCATTTCGCGCGACTCCTTGGGGCGAGCCGCGGGTGGTTCTGCGACGGCGGCCAGGTGACCCGCGCGCGCTCAGTGCTGAACGTGAACTATCCGGCGCTCCCGCCCGGCCAGTGGCGAGGCACCGTCGTTTCGGGGCAGGACGCGGCCAGCGACCTGCACGTCGTTTTCGAGGCCAAAGGCGAGCCGCAGGGCCAGACCGAGGGCGGGGCCCGTTACGCAGCGCGTCTGGTGCGCAGCGAGCCGCCCGCCGCCCGTGGGTCGGATCGCGACGGGCTCGCCCGTGGCTTCGTGACGGTCACGCCCATCGGCGCCGCGCTCGCGAGTGCACGAGCGCCGGCCGGCGGACCGGCCAGATCGCTGGCCCGACGACTGCGCGACCTGTAAGCAAATCGTCGGTCACTGGGCGCAGCAGGCCGGCGGCAGCGACGGCGACCGCAATCACCCGTCCATCCAGCGGTAGCGCTCGCCCTCCTGGATCGCCCGTCCCTCCTCCACCAGCTTCACGACGTGCGCGAGCAGCGAATGACGCGCGTAGCCGTGCATGAACTTCGGCACGTCGTCGTACACCTCGGGCAGCACGTCCTCGAGCGTGGCCGTGCCGCGGGCGTCGAGCGCCCGCGCGAGCTTCGCCTCCCGCGCCAGGCGATGCGCCGTGACCCGGTCGATCTCCGCAATCGCCCGCGGCATGAGCGCGCCGTGCCCGGGCGCCAGCGCAACGAGCGGCAGTGCGCGCAGCCTCCGGAGCGACTCGAGGTACAGGCGCATCGAGCCGTCGGGCGGGATGATGATCACGGTCGAGCCGCTCATCAGGTGATCGCCGGTAAACAGCAGTCCCGCGCCCTCGAGCAGCAGGCAGACATGGTTCGAGGCGTGACCCGGCGTGTGGATGGCCTTCAGCACCTCGCCACCCGCCTCGATTCCCTCGCCGTCCCCGAGCAGCGCATCCGGCGCGTAGCCAGGATCCTGGTAACCGTCGTGCGGCGCGGGCAGGCCGAACACCGGCGCGCCGGTACGCTCGCGCAGCCAGCCGGCGCCGGGCGAGTGATCGGGATGCGAGTGCGTGCACAGGATGCGCTCGATGCGCCCCCCCGCCGCGTCGAGCACACGCTCGAGGTGCCGCGGTTCGTCGCAGCCCGGATCGATGACGACGGGACGTTCGCGGCCGACCACGTAGGTATTTGTGCCGGCGCCGGTGAGCGGACCGGCGTTCGGCGCCACGATGCGCCACACCGCCGCCGCCACCTGCTGGACGGCCCCGGTGACCGGCAGGGCTTCGGCGTCGAAATCGTGCATCGCGAGGTTCCTGGTCTGCGCTCGTTCCGTCGCAGGCGGGCGGGCTTGGTCAGGGATCCTCGACCAGATAGCCGCGGGCGCGCAACTTCGCGACGTACCCGTCGGGCCTGAGGATCTGGTCGATGGAGAGAACCGCCACGGTGGACGGATTGGCCGCCAGCGCCGCCTCGACGGCCTCGAGCCAGGCCTCCGCACGTTGCGCCGACCAGTCGCCGGCACCGCGCTCCCGAAGCACCTCGGCGTTCAACGCCACCGCGATGCAGGCGCTGGCGTTGTCCACCGGGGCCAGCGCCCGGAGCTTGTCCACGTCGCCGCTTGCCCAGGCGTTGGCGCGCACGCGCATGAGCTCGAGATCGGACTCCAGCCGCTCGAGTGTCTTCGCGAAGCACTCGAGATCATCCAGCGGCGCCCGCTTGAACTCCTTGATCGCCGCACGCGGCTTGTCGATGCGCACCTCGACCTCGGGCTCGACGATCTTCACGCGAGACTTGCGCGCCCGCTTCTCGACCGCGGGCCAGACGACTCCGTAGGGCTCGAGCCCGGACTTGCGCAGCGCCCGCTCGTAGAGCTCCTGGGCGGCGAAGATCGGTCGCCACTTCTCCACGTCGCCGTCCCGGCCGATGTAGCGCTCCTTGAGCGGCCGCCAGCGGGCGTAGAGCTCGGGCGGCACGACGTCCTCGAGACTCGCGCCGTCCGGATTGCGCCGCACACCGACGAGCGACGGCAACAGCGTCACACCGCCCAACGCCCCGACGCTGGCCCGCATCGACACCGGGGCGATCACCGCCTGCGAGGCGGCGAGTGCCGCCTCGAGCTCGGCGGAGCGCCAGCTCATCTTCTTCGGCAGTGGCCCGTACGAGCCGAGGATCCAGAGCACGTGGTCCGTGCCGTCGTCGGGACGGGTCACCTTCCACAGGCCGGGCCCGGGCTGCTGTCCGGTCACCAGCACTTCCTCGATCGGTGGCTGCCGCTCCACGGCATCCGCAGCCAGCGCGCTGATACAGACCAGCAGCGCCAGCCCGGCCGCGATGCCCGCCCCGACCTTGCCCACGATGTCACGCCCTCCCACGCCGCCATGCAGCGACCTATAGAATCGCACAGCCAACGAGGAGTTCCCGTGTCAGCCTGGTCGCGCGCCCTCGAACTCGCCGAGCAAACCCCGGCCTCGCGCAACCGCTACGTGGACTTCCTGCGGGCGCTGTCCATCGGCGCCGTCGTTCTCGGCCACTGGATCATCGCCGCGCCCTGGATCGAGGGCGGCAGGTTGCAGCTCGACCACATGCTGTCCGTGCAGCCCGCGACGCAGTGGCTCACGCTGATCTTCCAGGTGATGCCGGTGTTTTTCCTCGTCGGCGGCTACTCGAACGCAGCCTCCTGGGATGCGGCACGACGCAGCGGCACGTCCTACGGCAGGTGGGTGGCCGGCCGGGCGCGTCGACTGATCGGCCCGATCATCCCCCTGATCCTCATCTGGGCCGCGATGGCATTCGTTTTCCGCGGCTTCGGCGTGAGCTACGAGATGATCCGCCATGCCTCGATCCTGGCGCTGGTGCCGATGTGGTTCCTGGCGGTGTACCTGCTGGTCGTGCTGCTGGTGCCGGTGACCCGCGCGGCCTGGCATCGCTACGGATCGCGTTCGCTGTGGGTGCTGGTGGCGCTCGCCGTGGTGGTGGATTTGCTGCGCGTCCACGACGGTCACCGCCCCGCGCTCGGCTGGATCAACTACCTGTTCGTGTGGGGCGCGGTGCACCAGCTCGGCTACCTGTGGCGCGACGGGCGGCTCGCCGGAGCACGCCAGGCCCTGCCCTGG
>Ga0209391_10001147_pt1 | contig 13548 bp, 14 predicted proteins | sample PPLLak3March2015_FD_187246 | JGI IMG/M metagenome (GOLD analysis project Ga0209391, IMG submission 187246) | Freshwater sediment microbial communities from Prairie Pothole Lake near Jamestown, North Dakota, USA - PPLs Lake P7 Core (1) Depth... | ecosystem: Environmental > Aquatic > Freshwater >... | reverse complement strand
TTCGCCTCGTGGGCCTGGGGCTTCACCCTGAACCGGGTGTCGCTGTTCGCGCTGATCTTCTCGATCGGCATCCTGGTCGACGACGCCATCGTGGTGGTGGAGAACATCCACCGCCGCTCGCAGATCGACCATGCGCCGCTCGCGTCCGTGATCCCGGGCGCGGTCGACGAAGTCGGAGGGCCGACCATCCTCGCGACCCTGACCGTGATCGCCGCGCTGCTGCCGATGGCCTTCGTCAGCGGGCTGATGGGGCCGTACATGGCGCCGATCCCGATCAACTCGTCGATGGGGATGCTGCTGTCGCTCGCGATCGCGTTCACGGTGACGCCCTGGCTCGCGCTGCGCCTGCTGCCCGCCGCGCACGGCACGCCGTCGTCCGGCGACAAGCTGGCCGGCCGCCTCGACCGGTTCTTCCACCGGGTGATGACGCCGTTCCTGAACGCCGGGCGCGGCAAGGGCAACCGCTGGAAGCTCTGGGGCGCCATCGCGGTGGCGATCCTGCTGTCGGTGCTGCTGGTGCCGCTGAACGCGGTCGTCATGAAGATGCTGCCGTTCGACAACAAGTCGGAGTTCCAGGTCGTCGTCGACATGCCCACCGGCACGCCGGTCGAGGACACCGCGGCGCTGCTGCGCGAACTCGCCGCGGAAGTGGCGAAGCTGCCGGAAGTCACGCACTACCAGGCCTACGCCGGGCTCGCCGCGCCGATCAGCTTCAACGGACTGGTGCGCCAGTACTACCTGCGCACCGGCGGTGAAGTCGGCGACCTGCAGGTCAACCTCGTCGACAAGTCGGAGCGCGACCGCAAGAGCCACGAGATCGCGCAGGCGGTGCGTCCGGCGCTGGAGAAGATCGCCAAGGCGCGCGGCGCCGACATCAAGGTGGTCGAGGTGCCGCCCGGCCCACCGGTGCTGTCGCCGATCGTCGCCGAGATCTACGGGCCCGACTACGACGCCCAGATGGCGCTGGCGAAACAAGTGCGCGGCGTCTTCGAGCAGACGCCGGACCTGACCGCGATCGACGACACGGTCCTCGATCCGGCGCAACGGATCGTCCTGCGCGTCGACACTGCCAAGGCAGCGCTGAACGGCATTCCGGTGGCCGAGGTCGCGCGCGTCGCCCGGCTCGCGCTCGCCGGCGAGGACATCACGCCGATCCACGACGGCCACAGCAAGTACACCGTGCCGGTGCGCGTCGGCCTGGCCGCTTCCGCGCGCGGCTCGCTCGACGCGATGCTGAAGCTCAAGGTGCGCGGCCAGGACGAGCAGGGCCAGACCTACGAAGTGGCGCTGGCGGAACTCGTCGTGCCGCAAACGCTGGCGCGCGAGCGCGTCATCCACCGCAAGGACCTGCAGCCGGTCGTCTACGTGATGGCCGACGTCGCCGGCGGCCCCGGCAAGACCGACTCGCCGCTGTACGGCGTGTTCGGCGCGCGCGCCGCGCTCGCGCAGATCAAGGCGCCGGGCAACCTCGCGGTGGACGAGTACTGGATCTCCGCGCCATCGGACCGCTACTCGAAGTTCTCGCTGAAGTGGGACGGCGAGTGGCAGATCACGTACGAGACGTTCCGCGACATGGGCATCGCGTACGGCGTGGGCCTGATCCTGATCTACCTGCTGGTCGTCGCGCAGTTCCGCTCGTACCTGACGCCGCTGATCATCATGGCGCCGATTCCGCTGACGATCATCGGCGTGATGCCGGGCCACGCGCTGTTCGGCGCGCAGTTCACCGCGACGTCGATGATCGGGATGATCGCGCTCGCGGGCATCATCGTGCGCAATTCGATCCTGCTGGTCGACTTCATCCACCAGCAGCTCGACGCCGGCGTGGATTTCCAGCAGGCCGTGATCGACGCGGCCTCGACGCGCGCCAAGCCGATCGTGCTGACGGCGGTGGCCGCCATGCTCGGCGCCGTGTTCATCCTCGACGACCCGATCTTCAACGGCCTCGCCATCTCGCTGCTGTTCGGCATCTTCGTGTCGACGGTGCTGACGCTGCTGGTGATACCGGTGCTGTACTACGCCGCCAACTACCGCCGCATCGCGGCCGCGCCGGCCGCCCAACCCGACGTCCAACCCGCCTGATCCACTTCAACCCAGGAGCCTTTCCGTGACCATCGACCGCCTGATCCGCATCTTCGCCGGCACCTTCATCCTGCTGTCCCTCGCGCTCGGCGTCGAGGCGAGCCCGATCTTCCTGTCGAAGTGGTGGCTGGCCTTCACCGCCTTCGTCGGCCTCAACCTGCTCCAGTACGGCTTCACCAATGTCTGCCCGCTGGGCTGGATCCTGAAGAAGGCCGGCGTGCCGGAGAGCAAAGTTGCCTGCGCGTAGGACCAAGGCGGCGCCGCTGCCGGCCGATGACCAGCCCGAAGTCGCCGATGCGCGACGCGAGCTGGTGCTGCGGCTGAAGCGCGTCGAAGGCCAGCTGCGCGCGGTGCAGCGCATGATCGAGGAAGGCTTCGACTGCGACCCGATCGCGCAGCAACTGGCCGCCGCGCGCAAGGCGCTCGACAAGGCGTTCTTCGAGCTGATGGCGTGCGCCATCGAACATCCCGAGTTCTCGGAGACCGGCGAGGACGACGCGCAGCGCGTGCAGCGGCTGACGAGGACGCTCGCCCGGCTCGCGTAAGGAGCCGGCGCTCAGCGCGGCAGCGCCACCGCCGCCTTGCGCTCTGCGCGCGCCACGGCGGTCGACAGCTCGCTGTGCCGCTCGCTGCCCGGCGTGAGGTCGGCCAGCAGTTCCTTCCAGTAGCGCACGGCATCCGCGTAGCGGCCCTCCTCGTACGCGAGGCTGCCTGCCATCTCGAGCCCGGCCGGATGGGCCGGATTGATCGACAGCGCCTTGGCGATCAGCTCGGCCGGCCGCCCTGCCAGGCTCCCGCCCTGCGTCATGCCGAGCGCGTCCGCGTACTCGCACAGCACGCCCGGATCCTTCGACACTCGCTCCGACACGGTCAGCGCCTTCTGGTAGGCGTCGGCGGCGGCCTTGAACTCGTTGCGATCGGCCTGCGCACGCGCGAGCAGCACCCACCCGCGGCCATCGCGCGGCTGCCGCGACAGGTGCGACTGCAGCTGCTCGATGAAATCGCCCTTGGCCGCCTCGCCGACCGGGGCCGGCGGATCATCGGTCAATGCATCCGGCTTGCCGACGGTGAAGTACAGGACGACGGCGACCACTGGCAGCGCCACCGCGACGATCAGCGCCACCTTGCGCGCCCGCGGTGTCGACGCCGGCGAAGCGCCCGCTTCACGCGCGTCGTCCACCAACCGCCGGTGCATCTCCTGGCGCATCGACTGCGCCTCGCCCGCCGGAAGATCGCCGCGCGCCACTTCCTGCTGCAGCTCGTCGACCTCCTGCCGGTAGATCTGGGCATTGATGGTCGCGCGCGATGTCTCGTCGCCACGCGCGCGCGCCTTCAGCAGCGTGGGGAGGATGAAAGCCAGCGCGGCGGCCACCAGCGCCACGGCGACCAGGACGAAGAGAAGCACGGAGGACATGGACATTGGATTATCCCGCCACGGCGGGCGAGCGGCGGTTCCCCACACGAAAAGAGGGGGCGGAAGACCGCCCCCTCATCCGGTCCGGCAAGCCCTACTTGGACGCTGCTGCCGGTGCCGGCGCCGCTGCGGTGGTCGTCGTGGCCTTGCGCTTCGCGGCCATCGCCTCGTCAAGCAGCTTGATGCCCTCTTGCGAGATGGTCATCGACTTGTTCAGCGACTCGGTCGCAGCCTCCGGGTTGTGGAAGTGCGCGCCGTTGGAGGCGGTCCACCATTCCCAGTTGATGTGCGCGTCGAAATGCTTCTCGCGCGCCGCATCGAGCGCCTTGGCGTCCACGCCGAGGTTCTGCGCCTCCTCGAACTTGTCGACGAACCGCGTCAGCCAGAACTCGGCCTTGCGGGCCTTGCCGAAGAAGCGGTTCTTCAGCGAGTCGATCGCATAGTTGGCCTGCTTCTCGCTCCAGTCCTTGTGGCAGGTCAGGCAGGTCTCCTTGATGTAGTGCTTCGGGCTCGTCTGCCAGTGGGACGTGAAGGTCTTGCCGGTCTTCGGATCCTTGACCTTCGGCATGTGGCACTGCGAGCACTCGACGCCGGCCGCCTGGTGCTTCGAGTTGTAGTAGTTCTCGACGTCCGGGTGCTGGGCCTTCCACAGCATCGCGCCGGTGATCCCGTGCTTGAAGTCGCGGAACTTGAGGTCGGTGTAGTGCTTGCCGATCTCGGTGACGGGCTTGAACGGGAAGTGGTTGGTGCGCGCGTCGGTCATGCCGATCGGCTTGCCGGTCGTCGGGTCCGTGCCCGGGTTGCAGTTGTACTCGACGTGGCACTGGCCGCACTGCAGGTTGGTGTCGTAGCGCGACAGCGTGGCGATCTTGCGGGTGTAGCCGCGCACGCCGAGGTCCTTGACCTCGATCTTGGCGCCGCGCGCATCCTTGTGCCACAGCGTGTCCTTCTCGGGCCGTGTCAGCGCCTGGATCAGCCCGTCACGGATCACGCGCGGCTTGGCCGAGTGCGGGTCGTGACAGAAATTGCAGTTCAGCGCGTGGTTCACGTCCTTGACGAACTCGTTGACCTTCGACGTGCGGCTCCACTTCGCGCCCGGGACCGGATCACCGAGGTATGCCCAGTCGAGGATGTGGTCCGACGTCTTGCACGACATGCAGACCGGGTTCGCCGCCGCGGCCGTGCCGGGCTTGAACGCCTTGTGGTCCTGGCCGGGGTACTGGTCCTCGAGGTAATCCCAGATCTTGAAGTTGCCGCCGTCCTTCGTCAGGAACTTCCAGCCTTCCTTGTTCTGGAAGCGGCCGCCGAAGGCGCGGTCGATCACCAGCTGGTCGTACAGCGCGAAGGCGTGCGAGCGCGGCTCGTTGTGCTCCTTCGTGAAGCCGTGCGGCATCATCAGCTTGTCGAACGCGGGGTTGGGCGACGGCCCGGTCGCCAGGCTCTTTTCTTTGCGCGCCGTCTTCTCCCAGTTCATGTTGTACATCGTCTTGAACTGGTTCTGGTGGCACGTGCCGCAGTTGGCCGGATCCATGATCGTCTTCGGCCGCGCGGACGGGTTGCCGACGTGCGCCTCGATGCCGGTATGGCAGCTCGTGCAGGCGAGCCCCTTGTGCTTGCCGGCGTCGTGGAATTCCTTGACCGGCGCGTGGCAGCCGAAGCAGCCGCTGGCGTCGAAGCTCGCCTGTTTCTTGGCGGGCGTGGCCGCCTTGGCGGCGGGTGCAGCCGCTTTTGCGGCGGGCGCCGGCTGCGCGTACGCGAGCGGCATCGTGAAAGCGAGCAGCGCGGCAACGCGCACGGCTCCGCGGAACATCCGCTTCAGCATTGAACCTCCCTCGTTGGGCTTCTTGAAACTGCGCGCAGGCTATCAGCGCGCGTTCGGGTCTTCCCGCGGTTCGGAAAGCGCGATTGACTACGGTCAACCGCTTACCCCCAAGGGAGTAGAAGCAAAACGGCCCGCTGTTACGCGGGCCGTTTCAGCGAAATCGTGCTGCGTCGTCAGGGCAGGACGCGGTCGATCGTCACGGCGAGCCCGCGCGATCCGACCTTCACCGGCTTGGTGATGCCTTCCAGGTCACCGCTCGCGGGCATCGCGCTGCCGGACTTCGACACGCGCGCGGCGACGATCACTTCCTGGAAGCCGGAGATCTTGATGTCCTTCGACATCGACGTGCTGTCGTCGAGCGTGAACTGCAGCGGAAGATCCTTCACCTGCGCGCGCGTGATCGCGATCGGCATCTTGCTGCCGTCGGCCGGGCGCGCGAACACGTACACCGCGTCGTTCGGGCCGACCTTGGCCTTCATCTCGGCGGACAGCGTCACGGTGCCCGACACGTTCGTTCCGGCGCCCGCGGCGGCGGCCGGCTTCGTCGCGGCCTCCGGTGCCGGCGTCGCCTTCGCTGCGGCAGCCGGAGCCGGCATGCCCTTCGCCGCGGCCAACGGAGCGGTGCCTGCGTCCGGCGACGGCGGAAGTCCTCCCTGCCGGCGCGCCTCGTCGATGCTGCCCTGGATCTGCTGGGCGATCGGCTCGCCGGCCGAGGAGGCTTTCAGGCGCTCCCAGTACTCGACGGCGCCCTTGAAGTCCTTGCGGTCGAACGCCTCGGTGCCCGCCATCGCGAGCGCCTTCCACTGGTTCGGATCGAGCTCGAGCGCCTTCTTCACGAGCTCCAGCGGCTTGCCTGCGATCTGGCGTCCCTGCGCCATCGCGAGCGCGTCGGCGTAGTCGGCGTACAGCGCCGGCTCGCCCGGCAGCAGCCCGGTGAGCTTCTCGTACGCGCGGGCGGCCTCTTCGAACCGGCGCTGCGAATAGTAGGTGCGCGCGAGCATCACCCAGCCGTCGACGTTGTCCGGCTCCTTCTCGAGCCGCGCCGCCAGCTTCGCCGTCATCTCCTCGACCTGCGCGCCCGTCATCTGATGCGGATCCTGCATCGCGGTCGCGAGCGGCGAGAACGCATCGGGGGCCCCGAGCTGCGCGTACAGCAGGCCGGCGACGATCGGGATTGCCCCGGCGAGCACGAGCGCCGTCTTTAAGCGGGCTGCCGGCGCGGGCGCCTGCACTGTCGTCTCGGCGCGCGCCTCGTCGAGCATGCGGCGCTCGAGCTCGGCCTTGGCCTCGCCGTACTGGTCCTGCGAGATGCTGCCGCGCCTGAGGTCGGCGTCGAGGTCGGCGAACTGGTCCTTGAAGACGGTCAGGTTCGCGACGCGCTGCTCGATCGACTTGCGGCTCGACGGGCGCAGCAGCGGCCACAGAACCCACGCGAGAGCGGCCGCCACCATCAGGATGGCGACGATGATGAAGGTGGTCACTTGGTTACCTTTGTTCCTTGGAGACCTGCGACAGCAGGCGCTCGGCTTCGGCGCGCTCGGCGTCGGTCAGCGGGCGGTCGACGATGGCGCGGTTGCGCGCGCGCAGCGTGCGCAGGAAGGCGACGACGGCCAGCACGCCGAGCGCCAGCGGCCCCAGCCACAGCAGCAGCGTCGTCAGGTTGAACGGTGGCTTGTAGAGCACGAAGTCGCCATAGCGGTCGACCATGAAGTTGATGATCTCGCGATCGGACTTGCCCGCCTTGATCTGCTCGTTCACCTGCCGGCGCAGGTCGACGGCCAGTTCGGCGTCCGACTCGGCGATCGACTGGTTCTGGCAGACGAGGCAGCGCAATTGCGCGGAAATGTCCACCGCGCGCTTGGCCGACACGGGGTCGGTATCCGTCGGCGTGGCGTCGGCGGCGAGTGCCGCCAGCGGCAGTGCCAGCATCAGGATGGCCAGGAGCCGCTTCATGATTTCCTCAGCTCCTCGATCAACGGCTGCATCTTTTTCGTCCACACCTCTTCGGTGATCGGGCCGATCTGCTTGAAGCGGATCACGCCGTTCTTGTCGATCAGGAACGTCTCGGGCACGCCGTACACGCCGTACTCAATGCCGACGCGGCCGTCGAGGTCCTTCACCGACAGGTCGTACGGGTCGCCCCACTGGGCAAGCCAGCCCATCGCCGCGTCGGGCTTGTCCTTGTAGTTCAGGCCGACGATCGGCACCGCCTTGCGCTTGGCCAGCTCGACGAGGAGCGGGTGCTCCTGCCGGCAGGCGACGCACCACGAAGCCCACACGTTCAGCAGCCACACCTGGCCCTGCATCTGCTGCGGATCGAAGCTCTGGTCGGGCTGCGCAAGCTTGGCCAGCGAGAACTGCGGCGCCGGCTTGCCGATGAACGGCGACGGCACCTCGCGCGGATTGAGGAACAGGCCCCTGAACAGGAAACCCGCCAGCACGACGAAGATCGCCAGCGGGATCAGGTACCGCAGCTTGGACTTCGGTTCCGCCGCTTGCGGAACGCCGTCCGGGTTCAATGCTTCGCTCATGTCGCTTGCCTCGTGCGCTGCCCCCGGGACCTGCCCGCGGGGCACCTGTTCGAACTCATGTGGTTGCCGTCTTCCCGGCGAGTGCCGCCTCGTCGCGCCGCGCCAGCAGGCGGTAGCGGCGATCCGAGATCGCGAACAGGCCGCCGATGGCCATCAGCACGCAGCCGCCCCAGATCCACGTGACGAACGGCTTGTAGTAGACGCGGATGACCCATGCACTGCCGCCCACCGGCTCGCCGAGCGACACGTAGATGTCGCCCAGGAGGCCGCTGTCGATGGCCGCCTCGGTCATCGGCATCTGCTGCACGTTGTAGATGCGCTTTTCCGGGTAGAGCTTCTCGACGAACTTGCCGTTCTTCGTGACGTCGATCGTGCCGCGCGCGCCGCTGTAGTTCGGGCCCACCATCTCGCGGGTGCCCTCGAACGTGAACACGTAGTTGCGGACCTCGACGGTGTCGCCGACGTTCATTCGCACGTCGCGCTCGACTTCGAAGCCCTTCACCAGCGTCACGCCGATGATGAACACGGCGATGCCGAGGTGCGCGAACTGCATCCCCCAGTAGGCCCGGCCCTGCGTCGTGAGCCGATGCCACAGCCCGCCCTTGATGAAGCGGACGCGTTCCACGACGCCGGTGACGATCGAAGCGATCAGCCAGAACGCGAGGAACAGGCCGAACGCGATCATCGGGGTCCAGTTGCCGGCGAGGTACGGAGCGACCATCGCCGCCACCAGGCTCACGCCGAGCGCCCACTTGAGGCGGCTCGCGAGATCGGGCAGTTCCGCCTTCTTCCAGCGGGCCATCGGGCCGATGCCCATCAGGAACACCAGCGGCGCCATGATCGGCACGAACACCGCGTTGAAGTACGGCGGCCCGACCGACAGCTTGCCGAGGCCGAGCGCGTCGATGAACAGCGGGTACATCGTGCCGAGCAGCACCGCCGCGCAGGCCACCGCGAGCAGCACGTTGTTCATCAGCAGCCCCGACTCGCGCGACACGGTGTCGAACTTGCCGCCGAGGCCCACCTTCGGCGCCCGCCACGCGAACAGCGCGAGCGACACGCCGATCACCACCACGAGGAAGGCAAGGATGAACACCCCGCGCCGCGGGTCGGTTGCGAAGGCGTGCACCGACGTCAGCACGCCCGAGCGGACCAGGAAGGTGCCGAGCAGCGACAGCGAGAACGACGAGATCGCCAGCAGCACGGTCCAGCTCTTGAAGCTGCCACGCTTTTCGGTGACCGCCAGCGAATGAATCAGCGCGGTGCCGACCAGCCACGGCATGAACGAGGCGTTCTCGACCGGATCCCAGAACCACCAGCCGCCCCAGCCGAGTTCGTAGTACGCCCACCAGCTGCCGAGCGCGATGCCCAGCGTCAGGAAGACCCAGGCCATCGTGGTCCACGGACGCGACCAGCGCGCCCACGCGGCGTCGAGCCGGCCGCCGAGCAGCGCGGCGATCGCGAACGAGAACGCCACGGAGAACCCGACGTAGCCCATGTAGAGCAGCGGCGGGTGGAACACCATGCCCGGGTCCTGCAGCAGCGGATTGAGGTCGCGGCCGTCGGCGGCCGCCGGGAACAGGCGGTCGAACGGGTCGGACGTGGTCAGCATGAACAGCAGGAAGCCGAACGAGATGAGCCCCTGCACGCCGATGACGCGCGCGACCATCTCTTCCGGCAGGTGCTTCGAGAGCACCGACACCGCGAAGGTCCACCACGCGAGCATCAGCACCCACAGCAGCAGCGAGCCTTCGTGCGAGCCCCAGCTGGCCGCGAACTTGTACTCGACCGGCAACTGCGAGTTCGAGTTCTGCGCGACGTTCAGGACCGAGAAGTCGCTGGTGACGAACGAGTACACGAGGCACAGCCAGGCGAACGTCACGAAGAACGCGGTCCCCCGGGCAGCCGGCCGCGCGACGGCCATCCACACGCGGTCGCCGCGCGCCGCGCCGGCGATGGGCAGCACGCCCTGGATCAGCGTGATCAGCAGCGCCAGGATCAGCGCGAAGTGACCGATCTCCGGGATCATGGGCTCACCTTCACCGTCTTGCCGGCCTTGTGCGCCTGCTCGACAGCGTGCGCTGCCTCGGGCGGCATGTAGTTCTCGTCGTGCTTGGCGAGCACTTCATGCGCCGTGAAGGTGCCGTCGGGGCTGAGCCTGCCCTGCGCGACGACACCCTTGCCCTCCTTGAAGAGGTCGGGAAGGATGCCCTTGTAGGCCACCGGAATCACTTTCGCGGTGTCGGTCACCCGGAACATCACCGTGACGCCGTCGGCCTGGCGCTGGACGCTGCCCTCCTCCACCAGGCCGCCGATGCGGAACGCCTTGCCCTGCGGCGCCTCGTTGTTCGCGACCTGCGACGGGCTGTAGAAGAACACGAGGTTCTCCTGGAACGCCGACAGCACGAGCCAGGACGCGACGCCGAGCGTGGCGAGTCCGCCAAGGATGAGGACGAGTCTCTTCTGACGTGGTTTCATCAAACACTCCTTCGCGCCGCTTCGCGCTGCAGTTCGGTGACCGCGCGCCGACGTCGCACCTTCAGTTGCCAGACCTCGATGGCGATGATCGCCACCGTCATTCCATACGATCCCCAGACGAAGAAGCCGTAGCCCCCCATCCGCAGGAAATTGTCCCAGCTTCCCCAGTTCACTTGATCTTGCCTTCCCTAAGGAGTTCCCTAACCCACTCGGTCCGCCGTTCCCGCTCGAGGATGATGCTGCGCAGGCGATGCAGCACCACAGCGATGCTGTACATCCAGAATGCCAGCGCCATGATCAGCATTCCCCACAGCATCGTCGTGGCCATCGACGGCGCGCGCGTGATGCTGACCGACGCGCCCTGGTGCAGCGTGTTCCACCACTGCACCGAGAAGTAGATGATCGGCACGTTCACGACGCCCACCAGCGCCAGCACGGCGCCCGCCTTGTCCGCGCGGCGCGGATCGTCGATCGCCGCCTGCAGCGCGATGAAGCCGAGGTACAGGAAGAGCAGGATCAGTTCCGAGGTCAGGCGCGCGTCCCACACCCAGTACGCGCCCCACGTGGGACGGCCCCAGAACGCGCCGGTCCAGAGCGCCAGGAAGGTCATCAGCGCGCCGGTCGGCGCGATGGCGGTGGCCATCATCGACGACAGCCGCGTGTTGAAGACGAGCCCCACGCCCGCCCAGAACGCCATCACGACGTACAGGAACATCGACATCCAGGCCGACGGCACGTGGATGAAGATGATCCGGTAGGACTCGCCCTGCGTCGCGTCGGTGGGCGCGACCAGGAAGGCGATGTACAGGCCCACGAGCCCGAGCCCGATCGCAAGCAGGGAAAACAGCGGGACCATCTTGCCGGCCAGCGGGAAGAACGTCTGCGGCGAGGCGAACCAGAAGAGGCCCACGCGCGGCGAGGCGGCACTGTTCATCGAATCCTCGGGAACGGTTTCAGCATCAGCGGAGTCATCGGGCAGCCTTATTCAACGGAGATCCTCAGCGCCAGGGCGACGGCCCAGGGCGTGAGCACCGATGCGAACAGCAGGAAGGCGCCCAGCAGGAGGAGGTACGCGGCGTAGGAGACGCCGGAAGCCGCTGCTCCGACCGCGCCCGATCCGAAGATCAGTACCGGGATGTAGAGCGGCAGTACCAGCAGCGATGTTAGCACTCCGCCCCCTCTCAACCCGAGCGTGAGCGCGGCTCCGACCGCCCCGATCAGCGACAGCACGGGCGTGCCCAGCAGCAGCGAAGCGACCAGAACACCGGTCTCCTGCAGGCCGAGGTCGAAGACCACGCCGAACACGATCGACATGACCGTCAGCGGCAGTCCGGTGACCAGCCAGTGCGCGGCCGCCTTGCCCAGCACGATCAGCGTCAGGGGTTCGGACGACAGCAGCATCTGTTCGAGCGTGCCATCGGCGTAATCGTTGGCGAACAGGCGCGCGAGCGACAGGATCGCCGCCAGCAGCGCCGCCACCCAGACCACGCCCGGTGCGATCGCGCGCAAGAGGTTGGGTTCGGGGCCGATGCCCAGCGGCACCATCGTGACCACGACGACGAAGAAGAACAGCGTGTTCAGCACGTCGGCCTTCTGCCGCACCGCCAGCAGCAGGTCGCGCCGGATCACCTGCAGCAGGACCCTCAGCACGTCGCTTCCTCCTCGACGGAACTGGTGGCTCCGCTCGCGCCGCCGGCGAACTCGACCCGCTGGCGCCGCGGCGCGTCGATCGGCACTTCCTGGTGGGTCACGAGGGCCACGGTGTTGCCGTTGCGCACGTGCTGGCCGACCAGCGCCGACAGGCCGGCCACGCCCTTGACGTCGAGCGCGGTGAACGGCTCGTCGAGGATCCACAGCGGCGCGGTCTCGCTGACGTACAGGCGCGCAAGTGCGATGCGACGGCGCTGCCCCTGCGACAGGAAGCGCGCCATGCGGTCCTCGAAGCCGGCGAGGCCGACGCGGGCCAGCGCATCGGCCAGCCGGTCGGGCGACGCCGGACGGCCCGCGACCTCGGCGTTGACGCGCAGGTTCTCGCGCACCGTGAGGTCGTCCTTCACGCCGTTCATGTGACCGACGTAGACGAGGTCCTTCCAGTATTCCTCGCGCAGCTTGCGCACGTTGCGGCCGTGCCAGCGCACCTCGCCGGATATCGGCTCGAGCAGGCCACACAGGATCCGCAGCAGGCTGGTCTTGCCGGTGCCGTTCGGGCCGGCGATGCGCAGGAGGGTGCCGGAAGGCGCCGCGAAGTTCAGGCCGGAAAACAGGCTGCGTTCGCCGCGTTCACACGTCAGGTCAACGACTTCCAGCATTCGGAGGAGCAAGGGCGGCGGGAGGCCGCCGCGATCATTTGTACTTGTTGGCAGGGCGCCCGAAGGGTACGGGAGCCCCCAAGGCGTTACAAGCGGCGTTACAGGCGGCTCTGGCTTAGATCAAGCTGTTACGGGTAAGCCCCTGTTGGACAAGGGGCGTCAGCACGTCAAGCAGCGTGCAACTCCTCCCTGAGAATCTTGCGCAACGCCGAGGCGGTCAGCGGCTTCTCGTCGGCAGCCTTTCCTTTCGTCCTTGAGACTGCTGCGCGCAGGGCGGCGTTGATCATCGTCTGATAGCCGACTCCCTCCGCCTCGGCGCGAGAACGAAAGTGCTCGAGGATGTCGTCGTCGAGCATGATCGTGATCCTGGTCTTGCCCTTTGAAGGAACAACTGCACCGCGCCGCCCCTTGCTGAAGTCGTACTCCTTACGCATGGTATTGCTCCACTTCGCCCTTGCTGGCCTTCCTTGCCGAGATGAGGCGCACCCGATCGCCCCGGTCAGTGTGGACAACGACCAATACGCGCCCCAGGGCATCCATTCCGAGGGTGACGAAGCGTTGCTCGCCTTCCGCGTCGGGGTCATCGATGGTCACGGCGAACGGATCTCGAAGCGCCTGTTCCGCGTCCGCGAAGCTGACGCCGTGCTTGCGCAGATTCGTCCGCGCCTTGGCCGGATCAAACTCGATGTCCACCGATCAATTATGCATATATTATGCATATCGTCAAGCCAGGCGATCTCGCCCTGTCTTGGGCAGGTGACAGCACCCGGTCGGCAGCCAGAAATAGGCCACGTCGTGCGTGGCCTCTTCGGGTCGTGCGGAACGCGTCGCTCCGCAGCGAGCGACGCTACTTCCAGGAGTAGATGTAGCTGACGCCCAGGTAGCCGACGTTCTGGTCGGGCTGCAGGTACA
>Ga0209391_10001144_pt1 | contig 13575 bp, 12 predicted proteins | sample PPLLak3March2015_FD_187246 | JGI IMG/M metagenome (GOLD analysis project Ga0209391, IMG submission 187246) | Freshwater sediment microbial communities from Prairie Pothole Lake near Jamestown, North Dakota, USA - PPLs Lake P7 Core (1) Depth... | ecosystem: Environmental > Aquatic > Freshwater >... | reverse complement strand
CCGGCAGCCCGGAGGCGCGGCTGTACACGGACTTTCTGCGTCCGCGCGAGTGGGTGTGAGCGACATGGACGCCATCGGGATCCTTGGTGGGAGCTTCGATCCGATCCACGTCGGCCACCTGCAGCTGGCACGTGACGCGCTGGCCAACTTGCCGATTGCCGAAGTCCACCTGCTGCTCGCGGCCCAGCCCTGGCAGAAGGAGATCCTTACCGCCGCGCAGCACCGCGCCCGGATGATCGAACTCGCGATCGAGCAGGAGCTTCCCTTCACCCGGCGCCGGATGATCCTGGATCTGCGCGAACTGGAACGCGGTGGTCCCACCTACACCGTGGACACGCTGCGTGAGCTGCGCGCCACGCTGGGGACCGAGGTGCCGCTGGTACTGATCATGGGGGCCGACCAGTTCGCGCGCTTCGACACCTGGCGCGAGTGGGAGTCGATCCCCGAACTGGCCCACCTCGCCGTGGCAAAGCGCGCCGGCGCCGCGCCCGCGCTCAACGAACCGTTGCAGCGCCTGCGCAATGCGCGTTACCTGAAGTACGCCGGCGATCTCGTTGAAAGCCCGGCCGGCCACATCGTCGACCTCGCTATGACACCGGTCGACGCTTCGGCCACCGAAGTCCGCGAACTGCTGGGCCGACCCACGGAGTCCGCGGACACGTCGCGGCTGGCGACGCTGGTTCCTCCCGCGGTGCTCGACTATATTCGTTCGCAACACCTCTACACCGGGCCGCATGGACATTAGAAAGCTGCAGCGCGTGATCGTCGATGCACTCGAGGACGTCAAGGCGCAGGACATCGTGGTCTTCAACACGGCGCACCTGTCCGACATGTTCGATCGCGTGATCGTCGCGAGTGGAACCTCCAACCGGCAGACCCGCGCCCTCGCTTCGTCCGTCGCGGAAAAGGTGAAGCTGGCCGGCGGCATCGTCGTCAGCATGGAAGGTGAGGACACCGGCGAATGGGTGCTGGTCGACTGCGGCGATGCGGTCGTGCACATCCTGCAGCCTGCCATCCGAGCCTATTACAACCTGGAGGAGATCTGGGGTGGCAAGGAAGTGCGACTCAAGTCCGCTGCCCCCGTGTCGATAGCGGGTAAGAAGGCCCGCAAAGTCGCAGGCCGAGGCTAGCGCTGCTTCCGGACCGCTCCTCGCGCGATGAAGATCTCGATCTTGGCAATCGGGCAGCGGCAGCCTCAGTGGGCAGACACCGCCGTCGATGACTATCTGTCCCGCTTCCCGTCGGATTACAAGGTGGAGTTGAAGGCGTTGAAGGCCGAAGCTCGCAGTGGGCAGGCGCAGGATCCGGACCGAGTCCGTGCGGCCGAGGCTGCGCGCATCCGGGCGGCACTGCCATCCGGTTGTGCGCTCGTCGCGCTCGACGAGCGCGGCAAGGACTGGACGACGCAGCAGCTCGCACAGCAACTCACGCGCTGGCGTGACGCGTCCGAACAGATCGCCTTCGTCATCGGCGGCCCCGACGGGCTCGACGACGCCATCAAGCGCGAAGCGCGACTGCAGTTGCGCCTTTCGAGCATGACGCTGCCGCATGCGCTCGCCCGTGTCATCCTCGTGGAACAGTTGTACCGTGCCTGGTCGATCCTCGCCGGGCACCCCTACCATCGCGCCTGATGCCTGCCGCCATTTACCTTGCCTCGCGCAGTCCCCGTCGGCGCGAACTCCTGAAGCAGATCGGTGTCCGCTTCGATCCGCTGCTGCTGCGGCTCGCCACGCCGCGTGGACCCGACGTCGACGAGCACCAGCAAGCGAACGAGTCGCCCGCTGACTACGTTGAGCGCACCGCACGCGAAAAGGCCGCCTTCGGCCTCGAAGTGCTCGGCATGCGCACATTGCTCTTTCGCCCGGTGCTCGCGGCCGACACCGTCGTCATCGTCGATGGCGAGGTCCTTGCGAAGCCTGCCAACCCGGCGCAGGCCGCGGAGTTCATGCAGCGGCTCTCGGGGCGCACACACGAGGTTCGCACCGCCGTCGCACTGGCGATCCAGGGTCCGTTGCTGAGCGCTACGTCAGTATCCACCGTCACCTTCCGCCGGCTCGACGACGCCGAGATCAAGAGTTACTGCGCGACCTCGGAGCCCTACGACAAGGCCGGCGGCTACGGGATCCAGGGCCTGGCTGCCGTGTTCATCGAGCGCATCGAAGGCAGTTACACGGGCGTCATGGGACTGCCGCTCTTCGAAACGGCGCAGCTACTGTCACAGGCGGGAATGAAAGTGTTGTAGCGCTCCTCGTGTACGCGAGCCCTGCGGGTTCGCACGTGCACTCGTCGCGGCACGCGCACTTCGTGCGCACGCAACACTGATTGGTTGGCTGCACTCCGGAGCGCAGCCGACTGATCAGGCTTGAGCGGTTCGCGAGAAGCGCGAACCGTCCCGGAGCAATTGCACGTGCATCGGCATAGCCGATGCGTACACTTGCGACGCATGGAAGACATTCTGATCAACATCACCCCGCAGGAAACGCGGGTCGCGGTACTCAATGCGGGCGTTGTGCAGGAACTGCACGTCGAGCGCAGCGCGCTGCGCGGGCTGGTCGGCAACATCTACCTCGGACGGGTGGCCCGTGTTCTTCCGGGCATGCAGTCGGCCTTCATCGACATCGGGCTCGAGCGCGCGGCCTTCCTGCACGTCGCGGACATCTGGGAGTACCGGCAGTTCACGCAGGTCAAGCCACCTCCGATCGAGCGCCTGATCCACGAGGGCGACACCGTCATGGTGCAGGTCGTCAAGGACCCGATTGGCACCAAGGGCGCGCGGCTCTCCACGCAGGTGAGCCTCGCCGGGCGCATGCTGGTGTACCTGCCGCAGGACCCGCACATCGGCATCTCGCAGCGGATCGAGGACGAGGCCGAGCGCACGCAGCTGCGCGACACACTCAAGCGCCTCGTCCCCCCGGAGGAAAAGGGCGGATACATCATCCGCACCAGTGCCGAGGACGCCACTGAGCAGGACCTCACGAACGACCTCGACTACCTGCGGGTGCTGTGGGGTCGCATCCTCGAGCGCCGCGCAAGCAGCGGCACGCCCTCCATGCTCTACCAGGAGCTGTCGCTGGCGCAGCGAGTTCTGCGTGACATCGCGACCGAAGAGACGACGACGATCCACGTCGATTCGCGCGAGAACTTCCAGAAGCTGGAACAGTTCGCCACCCAGTTCGTGCCGCGCGTGGCGAGCAAGCTTGCCCATTACACCGGCGAGCGTCCGCTCTTCGACCTGTACTCGATCGACGCCGAGATCGAGCGTGCGCTCGGCCGCCGCGTGGAGCTGAAGTCCGGTGGTTACCTGATCATCGACCAGACCGAGGCGATGACAACGATCGACGTCAACACCGGCGGCTACGTCGGCACGCGCAATTTCGACGATACGATCTACAAGACCAACCTCGAAGCTTCGCAGGCGATCGCGCGCCAGCTGCGGCTGCGCAACCTGGGCGGCATCATCATCGTCGACTTCATCGACATGATGAATATCGAGCACCGAGAAGCCGTCCTGACCGAATTCAAGAAGGCGCTCGCGCGCGACCGCACGCGCATGACGGTGAGCGGGTTCACGCAGCTCGGCCTGGTCGAGATGACGCGCAAGCGCACCCGCGAGTCGCTGGCGCACATCCTGTGCGAGCCCTGCCCCATGTGCCAGGGTCGCGGCGAAGTCAAGACGGCGCGTACCGTGTGCTTCGAGATCCTGCGCGAGATCCTGCGCGAGGCGCGTCAGTTCGACGAGACGCGCGAGTTTCGGATCCTGGCGTCCCAGACTGTCATCGACCTCTTTCTCGAAGAGGAATCACAAGCGCTGGCGATGCTGTCGGACTTCATCGGCAAGCCGGTGTCGATGCAGGTCGAATCGCTCTACCACCAGGAGCAGTACGACATCGTCCTGATGTAGCGATCTACTCCGTGCTACGCAGCATCAGTGCGGAGGCATCGATCACCCTTTCGGCGGGCAGACGGTCGAGACAGTCGGAGTGGCTGCCACGGTGCCGGTCGCAGCCTTCAAGCTGGCACGGCACGCAGGCCAGGTCCGGGTTCTGAAGCAGCAGAACGTTGCCGCGGCGCTGCTGCGGGGCGACGCGTTCATAGGCGCGACCGGCGCGCGCGGGCCAAGGTCCCCAAATGGCCGGATCGGTCGGGCCGTAGAGCGCCACGACCGGCGTTCCGCAGGCCGCCGCCAGGTGCGTAGTCGCCGTGTCCGGCCCGATGTAAAGCGAGGCCAGGCGCAGGACATCGGCCGTCTGCGCAAAGGACATGCGCCCGTCACGCCGCGTGGTCTTGCCGGCCTCGACCCCCTGCAGCACCGAGTCGACATAGGCGCGCTCTTCCGCCCCCGGCCCGCCGCTGACGACGATGCGCAACTGGCGCGCATGCAGGGCGTCGATCAGCGCGCGCCAGCCGTCAGCCGTCCACTGCTTGTAGCGCCAGCGTGGCGAGGGATGAACGACCGCAAACGGCTGCGCCGCCGGATCGAACCCGAGCGCCGACGCCACCTCGGACGCGCCCCAGCCCGCGGTCGGCGGCACAACGCCCGGCATCGCATCGATGCCAAGCAACTGCGCAATCCGCTGGTTCTCGAGCACACGCGCGCCACCCGGATCGAACACCGCGTGGCGGTCGAGCAGCGCGCGCTTCCACCACGACTTGCCAGGCTCCGGCGAAACCAGTCCGACACGGCGGCGACCCGCAGCCCAACCGAAGAGGAACGGGCGCGTGCCGGTCTGCGCGATCACGGCCAGGTCGTATTGCCGCCAGAGCGCGCGGACCTGCCGCAGCGTGTCGCCCGCGGTCGTCAGCTCCGGCACGGTGATCACCTGGGTCACATCGGGATTGCCTTCGAAAACGCCTTGCGTGCCCGCGAAGACCAGCACGTCGACATCGCAATCCGCAAAGCGCTGCTTCAGCGCCCGCACCAGCGGCGTGGACAGCAGCGCGTCGCCGAGGAAGCGCAGTGTCACCACCAACGCGCGACGCGGCGGACGGATCCCGTTCATGGCAGTGCCAGCGCCTCGTCGATCGCGGCGACGACCTCGGGCACCTCCGGCCAGCGGCCGTTGTCGCCCACGCACACGGCGCGCGCCGACCAGGGGCCGGTTCGGTGTCGATCGGTCACGCCGAAGATCGTCACCTGCCGCACGCCCACCGCGGCGGAGACATGGCTCGTGCCCGAGTCATTCGCGATCACGACGCCGGCATTCGCGGCGAGGGCCGCGAAGACCCCGAGCGGAACCGGGGGCAGCAACGCCACGCCCGGCAGGGCCGCCCGCACTGCTTCGACTTCGGCCGGTGGCGGCGCGGCCACTGGCACGAGCCCGCGTTCACGCAGCGCCGGCACGAGTTGGCCGAAGTGGGCCCAATGCTTGATGCGGCCACGATGCAGGCCGGTCGCCACGGGCGCGAGCAGCGCGTAGCGTTCACCGACCCCACCCGCGCGGCGCACGGCAAGAGCCGCGCTGCTCTGTCCGGGCGTCAGCGGCAGCTGCAGTGCCGGCGACGGCGCCGGGCGGTCTGTGGCCAGACCCCATGCGCGGAGCGCCGCCAGTGCTGCGCCGTAGAAGCGTTCGACCTCGTGGCCGTCGCGCGGCACCGGACTGGGCCAGCGCAGCAGCAGCCTCCGCGAAGCCGTTGCCAGGCCGGCACTCGGCACGCCCGCGAGCGCGAACATCAGCGCCGAACCGAACGAGTTGGGCAGCACCAGCCCGCGCGCCTGGCCATCGATCGAAGCGCGGAACCGCCGTACCTGCGCAGCGTCACGAAGCAGGCGGCCCTGCAGCGGCAGGTACGACAAACGCAAGCCCTCGAAAAGGCTCTCGCTCCAGCCACGCCCGACCAGCGCACAGCGCAAGCCCGCCTCCCGCAACAGGTGCAGGGCCGGCAGCGCCATGCAGGCATCGCCGACGTGATTCGGCATACGGACGAGGACCGTCGGCGAAGACATCAGGTGCCCGGCTGCGCCTTTGCAACGCCGCTGTCGAGGGGTCCCATCGGTCGCGCCAGCATCGCGCCCAGGACGAGCGCCAGCAGGTGGCCCTCTGAAAAGGTCTTGAAGTGCGAACTGAGCAGCGAGGTGGCGCACCAGCCGAGCAGCATGCCCGCCGCGATGATGCGCGCACGCGTGCCGTCGCCCCGATCCACCAGCGCCGCGATGATGAAGGCCAGGAACGCCATGAGCCCAAGGATGCCCTGCTCGGCCAGGAAGAACAGATACTGGCTGTGTGGATCCACCGTCGTCTCGGCCCGCCAGTCGGTGCCGGTGTACTTGTCCTTCACCACTTCGGCATAGGCCTTGCCGAAGCCACCCGTGCCCGTGCCCAACCAGGGCTGCCCGCGCACCGCCGCGAGCGTGTTCTCGTACATGACGGCCCGCATGCCCATCGATGTCTTGTAGGTCTGCGTGGAAGCATTGCGCCACTCGTCGACTGCAAGCGCAATCCGGTCGCGTGCCAGTGGCGACAGCGCCATCGCGCCCGCCAGCAGTGCGGCCAGGACAACGGCCGCCAGGGCGCTGCGCCAGCTGTGCAGATTGAACACCACGAGCACGATGAGCATGGCCGCGAGCGCGAGGAAGCCGCTGCGGCCCGGCGTCACGAATGCCATGTTGAGGACAAACAGAGCCGCGAACCCTGCCGCGGCCCAGCGCCAGCGGCGGCCGAGCCCGGGGTCACCAGCCAGCCAGAGCGCCAGCAGCGTCGCCGTGGCGAAGGCCATGGACTGGGCACTGTGATTCCGCAGCAGCGAACCCGCGAGGTCGTACACGCTCGTGGGCAGCCGGCCCGTCACGGCAACGATGCCGAACGAGACCAGCACCGCCGCACCGCTGACGGCTACATAAGCGATGATCAGCCGACGCTTCCACAGCAGCGGTCCGAACAGGGCGAGCGCCACCGGCACCATCCAGAGCTTGCGCCAGCTCCAGAACGAAGCCCAGCGATCACGCCACGGCACATCCGCCCACAGCATCGCCGCCGCGATGACTGCCACGAGAACCAGCGTCGCGACACCCAGCGGCTGCAGGCAGGCGTGCCTCAATCGCGGTCCCGCCTGCCGGCTGGCCAGCAGCCCCACCAGCATCAGCGCCATCGCCGCATTTGCGAGCGGCGGCGAGATCATGACGCTGCACGCCGCGACGATCGTCGACCACCGGGCGATCTCGATCCAGCGCGTCCCGGACAGTCCGTTCTCAAGCGGAATCGGAGTTGCATTCATGCACGGCCCTTCAGCGCCACAGCTGGTACAGATACCTGCGGCGCAGGCGCTCTAGGCGATAGCGCAATCCCTGCAGCCAGTTGGGCGGCGCCGCCTCGAGCGAGGTCCGGAACACGCCGAGCTTGCTGCCCTGCTCCACGACCGGGTCTTCCAGCCAGAGGAAACGGATGCCCGCCTGGCGATCGATGGTGTCGAACACCACATCGATCGGCTTGCGCATCGGCTCTGCGTGGATCAGCGCGAGGCGCAGGCGCGCTTCCTCCGACCCGGCGATATAGGAGTCCGTGAATCGACCCTTGTTCGCCTCGTAGATCCGGCGGCCCGGCTGGCGCTGGCTCGCCGGCGTGTAGAAGTTGCCGCCGGCACCAATGAAGATGACGTAGGGATGCGGGGCGCTGCGCGTTTCCGACAGCGCCGCCTTCACTCCTTCAATGAAGCCGTCGGCGAGCACCACATCGTCCTCGAGGACGAGGCAGCGCTGCCATCCCCGCTCACTGATCCGCCGCAGCGCCGCGACATGCTTGAGGGCACACGACTTCTGCCCCCGGTTGAGCTCATCGCCCGCGAAGTAGCGCTGGTCGAGCTCGGCCGTGATCTCGTCGGCGTCGAACTCGTGGACGAAGTCCCCGCTGAGGCCGAAACGCGCCAGTTGTGCCTCGACGTGCCGGCGGCGCTCGACGAAGGACTTCACATTGATGATGAGGATGGCGTCGAGGCCGAGCGCCTCCAAACGCGCGGCCGCCTCCTTCCGCCGGTCAGCCATCCGCAGCCGTCACTTCCGGGGCACGCGGCCGAGCAGATAGAACTCGTCGTTCGGCCGCATCGCGATCAGGTTCGCCATGCGATTGGACAGCGCGAAGAACGCGGCGATCGCGCCGATGTCCCAGATGTCCTCGTCGCTGAAGCCGTGGCCCCGCAGCGGCTCGAAATCCGCCGGTTCGACCGAAGCCGAATCGGTCGCCACCTTCAGCGCGAAGGCCAGCATCGCGCGCTGGCGCGGCGAGATGTCCGCCTTGCGATAGTTCGTTGCGACCTGGTCGGCCAGCAGCGGATTCTTCTCGTAGATGCGCAAAATGGCCCCGTGCGCCACGACGCAGTAGACGCAGTCGTTGGCGCCGCTGGTCGCGACGACGATCATCTCCCGCTCGCCCTTGGTCAGGCCGGACTCGCGCAGCATCAGGGCGTCGTGATAGGCAAAAAAGGCACGGAACTCGTCCGGTCGGTGCGCCAGCGTCAGGAAGACATTCGGCACGAAGCCCGCCTTGTCCTGGACCTCCTGGATGCGGGCGCGGATGTCCTGCGGCATTTGAGCCAGCTCGGGGACGGGCCAGCGACTGATCGGGCGTGCGGGCGTTGTCATGGCATCAACTCCGTCGTGTTCTCGACTGGCGCGAACTGAATGCTGTGCAGACGGGCATACAGGCCGCCGCGACCGATGAGCTCGCTGTGCGACCCGATCTCGGCCATGCGGCCGTGCTCGAGCACGACAATGCGATCGGCGCGCTCTATCGTCGACAGCCGGTGCGCCACCACGAAGGTCGTGCGGCCCTTCATCAGCCGCTGCAGCGACGCCTGGATGAAGCGCTCCGACTCGGAGTCCAGCGATGATGTTGCTTCGTCGAGGAGCAGAATCGGCGCGTCCTTCAGAAGCGCGCGCGCGATTGAAAGGCGCTGCCGCTGCCCACCCGACAGCTTCACCGCGTTTTCGCCGATACGCGTCTCGAAGCCCTGCGGCAGCGACTCGATGAACTGCAGGAGGTAAGCCGCATCCGCCGCCTCGCGAATCCGCTCGATCGATGCGCCGCGCTGCGCACCGTACGCGATGTTGGCCGCGATCGTGTCGTCGAACAGGACGACATCCTGCGAGACCAGCGCGATCTGCCGGCGCAGGCTGGCGAGGCTCAGGTCCTCCAGCGGCACGCCGTCGAGCCGGATCTCGCCGGAGGTCGGGCGAATGAAGCGCGGAACCAGGTGCACCGCCGTCGACTTGCCGGCTCCGGAAGGACCGACGAAGGCGATCATCTCGCCGGCACGCACGGCGAGGTCGAAGTCCGTCAATGCGTCGGACTCGGCCCCCGCGTACCTGAACGACACGCGACGGAACTCGACATCGCCTCGCGCACGCCCGATGTCGCGGGTCCCGGCATCGTCCTCCGGTGCCGTGTCGATCATGCGGAAGACACTCTCCGATGCGGCGGCCATGCGCGCCAGCGGACCGTTCAGCGATGAAAGATGGCGCAGCGCCGGCAGCAGCAGGAGGGCCGCTGCCAGGAAAGTCACGAACTCGCCCGGCGAGGCCTTGGCGCTCTGCGCCTGCCACAGTGCCACCGTCATCACGATGGCGACCCCGATGGCACCGAGCACCTGCGCGATCGGGGTGGCCGCCGACCATGCAACCTGCATGCGCATCGCGAAGCCGCGCAGCTTCTCGTTGATCTGGCGAAAGCGGCTGTTCTCGTAGTCCGCGCCCTCGTAGACCTTGACGACCCGCTGGCCTTCATGCGCCTCCTGGATCGCGCGCGTCATCTCGCCAAGCATCACCTGGTTCTCGAGGTTGAGGCGCCGCAGTCGCCGGCTGAACGCGCGCAGAGCGATGCCAATCGGCGGCGCGACGATCATCGTCAGCAGCGTCAGCTGCCAGTTGTAATAAAAAAGCATCGCCAGCAGGCCCAGCACGATCAGCGAGTCGCGCACGGCTGTGCTCATGACTTCGGCCGCCAGGTTGAGCGCATTCGTCGCCTCGTTCACGAACTTCGAAATCACGATGCCCGAAGGCGTGTTCTCGAAAGTCGTTGTCGGCCAGTGCAGCATTCGGTCGAACATCGCCATGCGGAGGTCGACAAGCACCGCCTGCGAAACCCTGTTCAGCAGATAGGAGCCGCCGAAGATCGCCAGTCCGCGCACGATGAAGAGGCCGACGAAGGCGATCGGCATCCATATGACGGCCTTGAACTCCTTCTGAAACAGAGCCTGGTCGGTCAGAACACCCGCCAGACGCGCGATCAGCGGCTCGGTCGCCGCGCTAACGCTCGTTGCGATCAGTCCGAACACCAGCAGGCGACGATGCGTCAGCACCATGCGCAGAAGGCGGCGCAGGTTTGGATCGTCAAGCAGGCGGGGGTGGGCGGAACTCATGTCGCGGCGGCGGCGCTCGTCCACGGACCGAACCGTTGCGGAGGCAGCACGTAGTGTATGCGAAGGCGCTGCCCTGCCCGGGGGTTGGCCTGCCGTTAAGCTTGCGGCTGCAACCGGGAACCGCAATGGCGCGCATCTCCGTCTACATCATCGCTTACAACGAAGCCGACAAGATCGAACCGGCGCTGAAGAGCGTGACATGGGCTGACGAGATCGTCGTGGCCGACTCGTTTTCCACGGACCGTACCGTGGAGATCGCCCGCAGGTACACCGATCGCGTGCTGCAGGTGCCGTTCGAGGGCTTCGGCAAGCTGCGCAACGACGTCCTCGCACAACTGACGGGTGACTGGGTGTTCTCGCTCGACGCCGACGAACGCTGCACCGCAGCCGCCGCGGCCGAGATCCGCCGCATCGTCGAGCGGCCCGACGCGGCGGACGCCTACCATGTGCCGCGCCGCAATTTCCTGCTCGGGCGCTGGATCCGTCACTCCGGCTGGTATCCGGACTACCGCCAGCCGCAGCTGTTCCGGCGCGGCAAGCTGCGCTACACCGAGGACGCCGTACACGAGACCTACATCCTCGATGGCACGCTCAGCACCACCACCGAGCCGATCGCGCAGGTCCCGTTCAAGGACTTGGCGCAGATCGTCCACAAGATGCAGCGCTATTCGACGCTCGGGGTGGAACGACTGGCCGAGCGCAAGACCCGGCCGTCGATGGCCAGGGCGCTGGCGCATGGCCTGGGCGCGTTCTTCCGTCACTACGTCGTGCGCCTGGGCTTCCTCGATGGCTGGGCCGGATTCATCATCGCCTTCTCGAACTTCGAAGGCACGTTCTATCGCTACGCCAAGTACACCGAGCGCATGCGGCAACTTACGAGCGAGCCGGCACTGCCGCCCAGCCTCAAGCAATAGTGATGCTGATCTCGGTCATCATCACGACCTACAACCGGCCCGATGCGCTGCGCGCAGTGCTCGACGGGCTGGCCGCACAGCAGGATCGCGGCTTCGAGATTGTTGTAGCTGACGACGGTTCCCGTGATGACACGCGTGCCCTCGTCGAGTCGGTGCGTACGACGGCACCGCTGCCCATCCAGCACGTCTGGCAGGAGGACCGCGGCTTCCGCGCCGGGGCAGCACGCAACCGCGCCTCCGAACGGGCTTCGGGCGAGTACCTGCTTTTTCTCGACGGCGACTGCATTCCGCGGCCTGATTACATCGGTCAACACCGCAGGTTGGCCGAGCGCGGCTGGATGGTCGCCGGCAACCGCGTGCTTCTGTCGGAAACCTTCACGCGCACGGCGCTGGCAGAGCGATTGCCCCTGCATGCCTGGACGATGTCCGACTGGCGGCTCGCAAGGCGCCGCGGCGACATCAATCGCACGCTTCCGCTGACCTCGCTGCCGCTCGGTCCCGTGCGCAAGCTGGCGGCCCACCGCTGGCAACGCGTGCGCACCTGCAATCTCGGTGTCTGGATCACCGACTTCGGCAACGTCGGCGGCTTCGACGAAACCTTTGAAGGCTGGGGTTTCGAAGACTCCGACCTTGCGGTGCGACTGCTCAATGCCGGCGTACGCCGCAAGGAAGGTGCGTTTGCCACCGGGGTGCTGCATCTCTGGCACCGCGAGAACGATCGCCGGCATGAGGGACGGAACTGGGAACTGCTGCAGGACCGTATCCGCACCGGCGCGACGCGGCCCCTCCAAGGGCTGCCGGCCACGTCGCACTGAGGCACGCGACGCCGAAGAGTCCGCCGCACGTTCTGGACGGCCTCCACCGCACGCGCCCGGCCAGAAGTGAGCGCGGTGGACGGCGTCAGGAATAGTTGAAGTACGCGCGCCGTACACGCGGCTGCGCGGCAAGTTCGGCAAGCAGCCGCTCTTCGGGACGCACGCGCCAATCCTCCGGAAGCGGAATGTCGGCACAGCCGGCCACGTTGCTGTAATTGACGACGATGCGGCAGCCGTTGCCACTGCCACCATTCGACGTCCGGTACGGCGCCAGGGCATCGCGCAGCCACGCGACATCACCCGCCCCTTCGAGTTCGATCCGCAGGCGCGCCGCTGACCGGGCGCGCGCTTCCGTCAGGTCCATCAACTCGTCCGCAGAAATCGACAGCCGCTGCGCAAACTCGTCGTAGCGGACCTTGCCGACGACGAAGAGCAGCTGATCCTCCTTCAGCAGCGCGCGCTTGCGGTCGTAGAGCTCCGAGAACACCATCAGTTCGAGCTGGGCGGTGGCATCGTCGAGCACCACCACGCCCATGCGGCCGCGGCGCGTATTCTGGCTGCGCGCCGAAACGATGACACCCGTGAGCCTGACCTGTTCGCGCGCCTGCCGCACTTCCGCGAGAGCCGTCGGCGCGAGCCGCCTGGCTTCCTCGGCGTACTCGCGGAAGAGGTGTCCCGAGAAGTAGTAGCCGAGCGCCAGCTTCTCGTTCGTGAGCTTCTCGCGCTCACTCCAGCGAGCGACCTTCGCGTACTCGACGTGCCGGACCGACGCTTCGGCGCCGCCGAACAGGCTCGCCTGCCCGACGCTCGCCGCGGCGCTGTCGGCGGCGTCGATCGCACGGCCGACGGTGGCCAGCAGCGCGGCACGGTCGTCGGAGAGCCGGTCGAATGCACCGGCCCGCACCAGCGCCTCGACGACACGGCGGTTGACGACGTGCTTGTCGACCCGCGCGCAGAGATCGTAGAGATCGGTGTACGGACCGCCGGCCGCACGCGCCGCCAGGATCGCCTCGATCGCACCCTGCCCTGTGCCCTTGACGGCACCCAGGCCGTAGCGGATCGTCTTCGCATCGACCGGCTCGAACCGCCAGCCGCACGCGTTGATGTCCGGCGCAAGGATCGTCAGCCCGATCGTCTTGCAGTCCTCGATCAGGTCCTTCACCTTGTCGGTGTCGTCCATCACCGTCGAGAGGTTGGCCGCCATGAACGCCGCCGGGTAGTGCGCCTTGAAGTAGGCGGTCTGGTACGCAACCACCGCGTAGGCGGCCGAGTGGCTCTTGTTGAAGCCGTAGCCCGCGAACTTCTCCATCAGGTTGAAGAGTTCGGTGGCGGTGTTGGCGTCGACGCCCTGGCGCGCGGCACCGTCGACGAAGATCGAGCGGTGCTTGGCCATTTCCTCCGGCTTCTTCTTACCCATCGCGCGCCGCAGCAGGTCGGCGCCGCCGAGCGAGTAGCCGCCGACGACCTGCGCGATGCGCATCACCTGTTCCTGATAGACC
>Ga0209391_10001142_pt1 | contig 13598 bp, 11 predicted proteins | sample PPLLak3March2015_FD_187246 | JGI IMG/M metagenome (GOLD analysis project Ga0209391, IMG submission 187246) | Freshwater sediment microbial communities from Prairie Pothole Lake near Jamestown, North Dakota, USA - PPLs Lake P7 Core (1) Depth... | ecosystem: Environmental > Aquatic > Freshwater >... | reverse complement strand
ATCTGGAAGGTGCGGAACGCCTGGATCTGGTCCTGCGGCGATCCATACCAGATCGAGTCCGTGCCCCACAGCACGTTCGACTCGCCGCAGTACTTCACGAGCTTCCCCAGCGTGTGCGCCGCCGTGTCCGGATCGCGCATGCACAGGCGCCACGTCGAGCCGAGTTCCGCGTACACGTTCGAGCCGGGCGCGACGCCGTTCTCGAGCAGGCTCGTCACCAGCGCGTCCACGCCGTCGGTGCGCGCCGGATCGTACGGGCCTTCCTTCGCGTCGGCCACGAATCCCGAGTGGTAGATCAGGAAATTGACGTCGGGGTAGCGCTTCGCTACGCGGCCGATGTCCTTGCACGTGGAGTGCTCGTAGGACTGCGGCCCGAACGACAGCCCCTTGTGGATGGCGATGTTGCGGATGCTGAGCTTGCGCGCCTTCTCGATCATCGCGATGCCGGGCTCGTCGTCCATCCAGAAGCCCTTCTTGTCGGGGCCCCACTGGGTGTAGGTCTTCCAGGCCGACACCTTGTGCTTCTCCGCGAGCAGATCCATGCGCTCGAGGTCGCCGGGCTGGTTGGGATTGACGCGGCCGTGGATGTACAGGCGGTGCGTGCCCTCGAGCTGCTCGACGATGCGCGCGGTCGCCTCGGCCTCCTCGATCTTGAGCGGCTCGCCTTCCGCGGTGGACGGCACGAAGGACAGCACCATGAGGTCGGTGTCGGAGTCCATGAAGACGTCCTTCACGAACTGATCGGGCCCGACGCAGTGCAGGTAATCCAAGTCACCCGGTCCCCGGTGGGGCTCGCAACGCGGATCGGTCGTGAAGCCTCGCAGCGGCCTGGCGCCTTCGGGCAGGCGCTTGAGCCACGCGCCCGTCGGGTTCACGAAGTGCCCCTGCACGTCGAAGATGAACTCGTCACCAGCCACGGCCGCACGCGCCACCTCGGGCTCGAGCGCGGCGAGCTGCGGCACGTCGAACCAGCCGCCGGTGCGCCCCGCCCGCGCGTAGGCGGTGTTCATGCCGAGCAGCGTGGTCGCAGCACCGCAGGCCGAGACGAGGAACTCGCGGCGCTTCAGCGCGAGTCGTCGCGCGTGGATCGTGGCCGACTCCAGCGCGAGGTGCTTCGCCTCGCGGTGCACGGGCTCGAGTGGAATGGGCGCGTACTCGCCGTTCGACGTCGAATCGAGCTTGACCGGCAGCCGGCGGCCCGCGGGGTCGTTCGTGAAGGTCATGGGCGCTCCTCATCCCGTGCGTGTGGGTCGATGATGGTTGGGTCGGCGTGGATCGGCAAGGAATCGGCTTCACGAACCTGGGTTGGACGCTGCGAGGAGATCGCCTCATGGGTAATCGACACGGACTCCGCGGTGCACGGTCGCTCGTGGCCATGCTCGCGTTCGTCCCTTTCCTTGCGGGACTCACGGCGGAGCCCGCGGCCCAGGAAGTGCTGTTCCGCGACGTGCGCGTGTTCGACGGCCGATCGACCCGGCTGTCGATCCCGACCGCGGTCGTCGTGCGCGGCAACCAGATCGCCGCGATCGGAGCGGCGGCCGTCCCCACGGGAACGAGTCCGACGATCATCGATGGCGACGGTCGCACGCTCATGCCCGGTCTCATCGACGCCCGTGTCCACGATCAAGCTCATGGCGGGCGGCGGTCGAGGCGGGCGTGCGCTGCATCGACCACGGCCAGTTGCTCGACGAGGCGACCGCGAAGCTGATGGCCGAGCAGGGCGTGTGGTGGAGCCTTCAGCCCTTCCTCGACGACAAGCCGTCGCCGTTCCCGCAAGGCTCGGCGAACCGCCGCAAGCAGCTCGAGATGTACAAGGGCACCGACACGCGGTTCGACGCGCAGGCGGCGACGACGCAGGGCGCACAGCTCGCGAAGATGGTGCGCTGGTTCACGCCGGCCCAGGTGCTGAAGATGGCGACGGCGGACAACGCCGAGCTGCTGGCACTCTCGGGCCTTCGCAGTCCCTACGAGGGCAGGCTCGGGGTCGTCGAGGCCGGGGCGCTCGCCGACCTGCTGTTGGTCGACGGCGACCCGATCGCCAACATCGCATCCGGACGTCTCGCCGGCTGGTCGCCGCCCGGACGCCCGCCACTACCGCGTGTCGCGCCCGCCCTTCGGCTTCAGCACCGCGCGCGTCATGCGCCCGAACTCGCGGTCCCTCCGGCGCCGCTCGACGTACGACAGGTCGTGGTACGCGGACTCCTTGCGGAGCTTGAGGTAGCTCTGCAGGTGCTCTTCGGAAAGGTCACCCCGTTCGATCGCGGCCCGGACGGCGCAGCCGGGCTCGCGGACGTGGCTGCAGTCGGCGAACCTGCAGTTCGCCGCAAGCTCGCCGACATCCGCGAAGACTTCCTCGAGACCCTCGCCGACCCCGAGCATGCCGAGCTCGCGCATGCCCGGCATGTCGATGAGCAACTGGCCCCCATCCAGCACGACGAGTTGCCGCCGCGTGGTCGTGTGGCGCCCCTCGCCCGTGTGACTGACGCTGCCCGTCTCGAGAGCCGCGCTCCCCGAGAGGTGACTGATCAGGGTGGTCTTGCCGACGCCCGACGACCCGAGCAGGCAGCAGGTCTCGCCGGGGCGCAGGAGCCGGCGGACCTCGTCGAGGCCGGCGCCGGTCACGTTGCTGACGGGCACGACCGGGACGTCGCTCGCTGCGCGCCGCACGGTCTCGAGCATGTCCTCGAGCGCCTCGGGACCAACGAGGTCGGTCTTGGTGAGCAGCACGACCGGCCGGATGCGCCCTTCCCGCACCATCACGAGGTAGCGCTCGAGCCTTCGGACGTTGAAGTCGAAGTGGCAGGCCTGCGTGACGAAGGCCACGTCGATGTTCGCTGCGATCATCTGGAACTCGACGCCGCGGCCCGGCGACTTGCGCCTCAGGAAAGTCCGTCGAGGCAGCAACTGGTGGATGGTCGCGTGCGATCGCTCGTCCAGGAGTCGCACGCCGACCCAATCGCCGACGCAGGGCACGCCGTCTGCGGCGGCCGCCTCGTGCAGGTAGCGACCCGTCAGCTCGGCGGGCACTTCGCCATGCTCGTCGCGGACGAAGTAGCGCCCGCGGTCGACCGCGGTCACCCGGGCCACCGACAGGTCAGGGGCGCGCAGCTCCCGTGCCTGATCGGCGAACCAGTGATCGAACCCGAGGTCGCTGAGCTCCATGGCACCAATCTAGCAGGCCGCACCCGAGCGAGCCCGCCTATGGCCGCGATCAACACAATGAACTGGATCCCCGCTGGCCACGGCACTACATTCCAGCATCACAATAGATGAACAGGAAAGGAACAAGCCATGTCGAGTGAAGCGAAGTGCCCGTTCGGCGCGGTGGTCGGTTCGCGTACCCATGCCAGCCTCCGCTCGAACACCGACTGGTGGCCCAACCGGCTGAACGTCCAGATGCTGCACCAGCACTCGGCGAAGTCCAACCCCATGGGCGATCAGTTCGACTATGCGGAGGAGTTCGGGAAGCTCGACTACGCGGCGCTCAAGAAGGACCTCCACGCGCTGATGACCGATTCGCAGGACTGGTGGCCGGCTGACTGGGGTCACTACGGCGGCCTGTTCATCCGCATGGCCTGGCACAGCGCGGGCACCTACCGCGTCTCGGATGGCCGAGGCGGCGGCGGCACCGGCAACCAGCGGTTCGCGCCGATCAACAGCTGGCCCGACAACGGCAATCTCGACAAGGCCCGCCGGCTGCTGTGGCCGATCAAGAAGAAGTACGGCAAGCAGATCTCCTGGGCCGACCTGATGATTCTCGCGGGCAACTGCGCGCTCGAGTCGATGGGATTCAAGACCTTCGGCTTCGGCGGCGGGCGCGCGGACATCTGGGAGCCCGAGGAGGACGTGTACTGGGGCGCAGAGAGCGAGTGGCTCGCGACCAGCGACAAGGCCAACAGCCGCTACAGTGGCGAACGGGTGCTGGAGAACCCGCTCGCGGCCGTGCAGATGGGCCTGATCTACGTGAACCCCGAGGGCCCGGACGGCAACCCCGACCCGGTTGCGTCGGGCCGCGACGTGCGCGAGACCTTCGCGCGCATGGCGATGAACGACGAGGAGACCGTCGCGCTGGTGGCTGGCGGCCACACCTTCGGCAAGGCGCACGGCGCCGGCGATGCGGCGCTCGTCGGCACCGCGCCCGAGGGCGCTCCGATCGAGGAACAGGGCCTCGGCTGGAAGAACGCCTTCGGCACCGGCAAGGGCGCGCACTGCACGACCAGCGGCATCGAGGGCGCCTGGAAGCCGAACCCGACCAAATGGGACATGGGCTACTTCGACATGCTGTTCGGCTACGAGTGGGAACTCACGAAGAGCCCAGCCGGCGCGCACCAGTGGGTGGCGAAGAACTGCCGGCCCGAGCACATGATCCCCGACGCGCACGACCCGTCGAAGAAGCACCCGCCGATGATGACGACGGCCGACCTGTCGCTGCGTTTCGATCCGGCCTACGAGAAGATCTCGCGCCGCTTCCACGCAGATCCCCGCGCGTTCGCTGATGCCTTCGCGCGGGCGTGGTTCAAGCTGACCCATCGCGACATGGGGCCGCGCGTGCGCTACCTCGGCCCCGAGGTGCCTGCGGAGGATCTGATCTGGCAGGACCCGGTGCCAGCGGTGGACCACGCACTGGTCGATGAGAGGGACGTCGCGACGCTCAAGGCCCGGGTGCTGGCGTCGGGCCTGTCGATCGCCCAACTCGTGACCACGGCCTGGGGCTCGGCCTCGACCTTCCGCGGCTCGGACAAGCGCGGCGGGGCCAATGGCGCGCGCATCCGCCTCGCGCCCCAGAAGGACTGGGCCGCGAACCAGCCGGCAGAGCTGGCCACGGTGCTCGCGAGGCTCGAGGGCATCCAGAAGGAGTTCAACGGCGAGCAGTCCGGCGGCAAGAAGATCTCGCTGGCGGACCTGATCGTGCTGGCGGGGTGTGCCGGTGTCGAGGAGGCTGCGAAGAGGGCCGGCCACGCCGTCAAGGTGCCCTTCTCGCCCGGCCGCACGGACGCCTCGCAGTCGCAGACCGACGTGGAATCGTTCGCCCCGCTCGAGCCCTTCGCCGACGGGTTCAGGAACTATCTCCGCCCCGGTCTCGTGACGCCTGCCGAGGAACTGCTGCTCGATCGCGCCCAGCTGCTCACCCTGACCGCCGCCGAGATGACGGCGCTGGTCGGAGGCTTGCGCGCCCTGGGCGTCAATCATGGGCAGTCGAAGCACGGCGTCTTCACGAACCGGCCCGGGTCGCTGACCAACGACTTCTTCGTCAACCTGCTCGACATGGCCATCGAGTGGCGGCCTGCATCGACAGCGGGCGTCTACGAAGGACTGGACCGCGCCTCGGGCCGGGTCCGGTGGACGGGCACTCGGGTCGACCTCGTGTTCGGCTCCAACTCGGAGCTTCGGGCGATCGCGGAGGTCTACGCGAGCGACGACGCGCGGGAGAAATTCGTGCAGGACTTCGTCGCGGCATGGAACAAGGTGATGAACCTCGACCGCTTCGACCTGATGTGATGGGCACGGTCGAGCGCACGGCCTGCATTCTCTGTTCCCGCAACTGCGGGCTGACCGTCGAGATCGAGGACGGCCGGTTCACGCGCATCCGTGGCGATGAGGACCACCCGAACTCACACGGCTACATCTGCCAGAAGGCGGCACGCCTCGAGCACTACCAGAATCACGCCGACCGCCTGCGCCACCCGCTGAAGCGCCTGCCAAACGGTGAGTTCGAGCGCATCGGCTGGGACCAGGCGCTCGGGGAAATCGCTGCGAAGCTGCTCGAGATCCGCCAGCGGCACGGCGGCACGGCGTTCGCGCTGGTCGGCGGTGCCGGCCAGGGCAACCACCTCGGCAGCGCGTACGCCCGCCAGATGCTCGCGGCGATGGACAGCCGCTTTGCCTACAACTCGCTCGGCCAGGAAAAGACCGGCGACTTCTGGGTCAACGGTCGGTTGTTCGGCCACCAGACCTGCCACACCACCGAGGACGTCGAGCACGCGGACTTCGTCGTGTTCATCGGCTGCAACCCGTTCCAGTCGCACGGCATCCCGAGCGCCCGCGACGTGCTCCGCGCCCTGCGCAAGGACCCGGAGCGCACAATGGTCGTCATCGACCCGCGGCGGACCGAGACTGCGACGCAGGCCGACCTGCACCTGCAGCTGCGGCCTGGCACCGACGCCTTCCTGCTCGCGGCGATGCTCGCGATCATCGTGCGCGACGGGCTGGTCGACCGGGAGTTCCTCGCCCGGCACTGCATCGGTTTCGAGGACATCGAGCAGCGGCTGCGCGCCGTGCCGATCGCCGAGTACGCCCGGCGTGCCGACGTGCCGCTCGCCGACGTCGAGCGCGTCGCACGGGGCCTTGCCACCGCGCGGCGGGCCTGCGTCCGCGTCGACCTCGGCACGCAGCACACGCTGCACACGACACTGAACGCCTATCTCGAGAAGCTGCTCTGGCTGGTGACCGGCAACTTCGGGCGGGAGGGCACCAACAACCTCCACTCATTCCTCGTGCCGATCATCGGCCACACCGACGAGCGCCGGCAGATCGAGGGAAAGCCGCTGCCGCGCACCGCCTTCCACGGCATGCACCCGATCGCCGGCATCTTCCCGCCCAACATCCTGCCCGACGAGATCCTGCGGGCGGGCGAGGACCGGCTGCGCGCGGCGATCGTCGACAGCTGCAACCCGCTGCTGACGTTCGCCGACACCAGGGCCTTCGACGAGGCCTTCCGGTCGCTCGAGCTGCTGGTCGTCATCGACGTGGCGATGACGGAGACCGCACGACTCGCGCACTACGTCCTGCCGGCGGCGTCGCAGTTCGAGAAGTGGGAGGCCACGGGGTTCAACCTCGAGTTCCCGGAGAACTACTTCCACCTCCGTCACCCGCTGTTCACGCCGCCGGACGAGACGCTGCCCGAGCCGGAGATCTACACGAGACTGCTCGAGCACATGGGCGTCATCCCGGAGCGCCTCGCGCTGCTGTCGGCGGCGGCACGCCTGCAGCCGGAGAGCGCGCAGTTCCTGCCGTACCTGATGGCGCTGGGTGCGACGCTCGGTCGCCGGCGGGACTGGCAGGCCTACGCCGCCTCGATCACCTACCGCACGCTCGGGCCGACGCTGCCGCGCGGCGCGGCGGCCGCGGCGTTCCTGCTGCCGCTCGCGGTGCAGTACGCCGCGAGGCACGGAGCGGCGGTGCGACGTGCCGGGCACGGCGGCAGCGCCCGCACGCTCGGCAGCCATCTGTTCCGCGCGATCCTCGAGGGACGCTCCGGCGTCGTGATCAGCCGGCACGAATACGCCGACGTGTGGTCCCTGGTGAGGACGCCGGATCGGCGCGTGCACCTCGCGATCCCGGAGATGCTGCGCGAGCTCGATGCGCTCCCGGCCGAGACCGCGCCTGACCCTGCGTACCCGTTCATCCTCATGGCGGGGGAACGGCGCAGCTACAACGCCAACCAGATCTTCCGGGACCCCGCCTGGCGCAAGGTCGACAAGGACGGCGCCCTGCGCCTGCATCCCGCGGATGCCGCTGGGCTCGGCCTCGGTGATGGCGACTGGGCGACGGTCGAGTCCGCGGTCGGCCAGATCGAGGTCTCGGTCGAAATCGACGACAGCGTGCGTCCCGGCGTCGTCACGCTGCCGCACGGCTACGGCGGGCACTACGCGGGTCGAGGCCCGATCGGTCCTGCGATCAATCGCCTCACCGCGACGGCCCACTGCGAACCGTTCACGAAGACCCCGTACCACAAGCATGTGCCGGTCCGGATCCGTCCGGTGCCGAGGGCGGTGCGTCACCAGCAGGAAGCTGTCGACCGGGAGCCGGCGGGCCTCACGGAAGCTTGATGGCTGCGAAGCAGCCGCTGCCGGCCAGGTCCGCGGGCACGCGCACGTCGGTGACCGACACCCCGGCGGCCTCCAGCCTCGCGACGAGGCCGGCCCGGTCGTCCGTCTCGACGCCGAAGTGATCTCGCCAGAAGACGATCGTCGCGTCCGGATCGGACGCCATCAGGTGCGTGTGGCAGGGATTGATCATCGCGCCCCGGTGCCCGCGGGCGAGGATATAAACTGCATTCTGGTCGATACGCGTGCCACCCCTCATCCGGGATCTTAAGGAATGAAGCCCCTCGCGGTGATTGCAGGCATCGGTGGCATCAACGCGGCGGGCCGCAGCTCGGCACACCACGGCTATCGCCGCTCTGTAATCGACGCGCTGGACGCCAGCCTCGCCGCCGGCACGATCCGCAGCCTCGCGGGCCTCATGGGCGTCGCGGGGGAGATCGACGCGCAGAAGCGTTGCTACATCCTCGAGCACACCCTCGTGCGTGGCCTCGAACCTGAATTCATGGACACGGGCAGCGTGCCCTGGAATTGCAGGGCTCGACCGCTGCCGGGCCACGGACCGGTTTCGTTCGTCATTGCGCAACGGGACCTCCCCGCGCGCCTGCCGGACGGCTGGCAGGTCAGCGACGATGTGGCCGGCCGCGTGCGCATCGACCTGTCGGCGGACGCCGAGATCTTCCTGCCGGTGACGCGGTCACTCGAGGTCAGTGCGGCCGGGCAGCTTCCGACCGGCTTCGATCCCAAGGCGCTCTACCCGGGACGCGGCCACCCGCGCGCCATCCAGATCGCTCTGTTTGCCGCCAACGACGCGCTCGGTTCGCTCGGCATCGGCTGGGACACGCTGATGCGGCACGTGCCGCCGGAACGAGTTAGCGTGTATGCCGGCAGCGCCATGGGACAGCTCGACCAGGAGGGCAACGGCGGCCTGCTCGCATCCCGCTATCGCGGCCAGCGGCCCACCTCGCGACAGGTGCCCATGGGCCTCGCAGAGATGCCGGCGGACTTCGTCAATGCCTACGTGCTCGGCAGCGTGGGACAGACCGGCCACAACATGGGCGCCTGCGCCACCTTCCTCTATAACCTCCGGCACGCGATGTTCGACATCGAGTCGGGCCGGTCGCGCATCGCGCTCGCAGGCGGCGCGGAAGCGCCCCTGTGCCCGGACGTGATCGAGGGCCTCGCGACCATGGGCGCCCTCGGCACGGACAAGGCCTTGCTCGAGCTGGACCGGCATCGGAACGCGACCGAGCCTGACCTGCGTCGCGCCTGCCGGCCGTTCGGCGAGAACTGCGGGTTCACCATTGCCGAGGGCGGCCAGTTCGCCGTGCTGATCGACGACGCGCTGGCCGTCGAGCTCGGCGCCAACGTCCTCGGCGCGGTCACCGACGTGCAGGTGCACGCCGACGGCTACAAGAAGTCGATCTCCTCGCCGGGCGTCGGCAACTACGTCTCGTTCGCCCGGGCCGTGGCGCGCGCGATGCGCGACGTCGGCGAGGAGTCGGTCCGCCGACGCAGCTTCGTGCAGGCGCACGGCACCGGCACCCCCCAGAACCGCACCACCGAATCGCAGATCATGAGCGGCGTCGCGAAGGCCTTCGGGATCGAGGACTGGCCGATCGCGGCGATCAAGTGCTTCGTGGGCCACACCATGGCGGCGGCCGGTGGAGACCAGCTCGCATCGACCCTCGGCGTGTTCGCCCACGGCATCCTCCCGGGGATCGCGACCATCGACGAAGTGGCGACCGACGTCGTGCAGGACGGCCTGAGGTTCTCGCCGGTCCCGCTCGAGCGCTCCCCGGCGGACTGGGATGCGTCCTTCCTGAACGCCAAGGGCTTCGGCGGCAACAATGCGACGGCCACGGTGGTCTCGCCCGGCGTCGTGTCGCGCTGGCTCGAGCAGCGACACGGTCGCGAGGCCCTCTCGGCCTGGCGCCGCCGCAACGAAGCGGTCGTCGAGGCAGCGGCCGCGTGGGACGACGCCCTGACCGATGGCAGCGCGAAGATCGTCTATCGCTTCGATCACGAGGTCCGCAGCGAGAAGCACGTGCGGATCGAGGGCGACAAGCTGCACATCGAGGGCCTCGCGCCCATTTCCCTGCTCGACTGAGGCACCCCGCCCGGCGAACTGCCGATTGATTCCGACGGAAACCTGCGTCCAACGCCCGTTCGGGCGAGGACCACGGTCGCCCGCCCGGGAGGGATCGCCGTTGGATCGGGTCATTCTCTACGTGCTGGGCGTCGCTGTGACGCCCTGGAAGCTGGTCGGGTACCTTGGGGTAGCGCTGTTCGCCGGTCGCTGGTTCGTGCAGTTGTACTACTCCCGCAAGTACCGACGACCGGTCGTCCCGACCGTATTCTGGTTGATGAGCATTTCGGGAAGCCTGCTGCTGCTGTCGTACTTCAGCCTAGGCAAGAACGACTCGGTGGGGATTCTCTCGAACCTGTTTCCGGCCGGTGTCGCGGGATACAACCTTTATCTCGACCTGCGCAACCGGCGCAGCCACGGGCTGCGCGGACCGGAGCCGGCATCGCTGGCCCGCAGCTGAACCGGGTCAGGGTCGTCGCCCGGGCACGGCGACGTGGCGCTAACATCCGCCCACCCGACCTCACCGCCCGTCCCATGGCACGCGCCCCCGTACGCTTTTCAAGCTCGCTCCGGCTCGAGACCGGGCACGGCGGTGTCGCGAACCCGCGCTGGATGGCGCTCCTCGGCAGCCTCGAGACCGCGGGCTCCATCACCGCAGCCGCCAAGGCGGCGGGATTGAGCTACAAGGCCGCCTGGGACGCCATCGACGCGATGAACAACCTCGCCGGCAAGACCCTGGTCACCACGGCCGTGGGCGGCAAGGGCGGCGGCGGCGCACGGCTCACCGCGCAGGGGCGCGAACTGCTCGCCACGTACCGTGCCGTGGCGGAGGAGCAGGAGCGCTTCCTCACGAAGATCAATGCGGAACTCGGGCGGGCGAAACGCAGCCTGCCCGTGCTCGGGAGGCTGTCCATGCGCACCAGCGCCAGGAACCAGTGGTCCGGAACCATCGTCAAGATCCGGCAGGGTGCCGTCAACGACGAGATCGACGTCGAGCTGCCCGGGGGAGACCGGATTGCCGCCGTCATCACCCGGGAGAGCACCGAGAACCTCGGCCTCGAAGTCGGGCGCGAGGTGATCGCCTTGGTGAAGGCATCGTCGGTGATGATCGGCAAGAGCGGCGGCGGCCGGCTGCGCCTGTCGGCCCGCAACCAGCTCGCCGGCACTATCGCCCGCGTGACACCGGGGGCCGTGAACACCGAAGTCGTCATCGCCCTGCGCGGGGGAAACACGATCGCCTCGGTGATCACCAACACCTCGGCGCGGGAGCTTGCGCTCGCGGTCGGCCAGAAGGCCGTCGCGATATTCAAGGCGTCATCGGTGATCGTCGGCGCGGGCTGAATCAGGCTCGAGCCGTCCGCGCTCCATCCGCAGGATCCGGTCGGCGAGGAACTCGACCTCGGCCCTTGAGTGCGACACGTACAGCATCGGAATGCCCGTCTCCTCCTTGACCCGGAGCAGGAACGGCAGGATCTGCTGCTTGAGGCGATCGTCGAGGGAAGCGAGCGGTTCGTCCAGCAGCAGCACGCGCGGTGAGCACAGCAGCGCGCGGCCCAGGGCCACCCGTTGCCGCTCGCCGCCCGACAGTTGCGCCGGCCGGCGCTCGACCAGCGCATCGATTTCCAGCAGATCGACGATCTCGTCGAGGTGGAAGCGCCGCTGCGCCGGATCGCGCCGGCGGTATCCGTAGAGCAGGTTGCCGCGGGCCGTGAGGTGCGGGAAGAGCTGGCCGTCCTGGAACACCAGCGCGAAGTGTCGACGCCACGCCGGGGTGAACACGCCGGCCGTCGTGTCCACCAGCACCTCGTCGCCGGACACGACGGTCCCGCGGGCGGGGCGGATCAGCCCGGCCAGCAGCGCCAGCAACGTGGTCTTGCCGGAGCCCGACGGCCCACAGATGCCGATGGCGCCCGACTCGAGCACGTCGCTCGCGCTCAAGGCGAAGGTGCCGCGGCTGAACTCGAGGTCGAAGCTAAGCACGATTCGTCTGCTGGTCGCGGTAGCCGAGTCGGCGCTCCGCCACGCGCGTCAGCCAGTGGCTGGCGACCAGGGCTGCGCTCGCCAGTGCTACCGACACGAGTGCCAGCCGAAGCGTCGCGCCTTCGCCGCCGGGCACGTTCATGTACGTGTAGATCGCGAGCGGCAACGTGCGCGTCTCGCCGGGAATGTTGCCGACGAACGCCATGGTCGCGCCGAACTCGCCGAGGCTGCGCGAGAAGCACAGCACGGCGCCCGCGATCAGGCCGGGCAAGGCGAGGGGCAGCGTCACCGACCTGAACGCGTCGAATCGCGTCGCACCCAGCGTGGTCGCTGCCTGCTCGAGCCGTGCGTCGACCAGCCGGAAAGCGACCCGGATCGGCTGCACGAGCAGCGGAAAGGCCATGATGGCGGAAGCGAGGACGGCACCCTGCCAGGTGAACGCGAGCACGATGCCGAAACTCTGGTCCAGCCATCGGCCGACGGGACCCTGCGTGCCGAGCAGCATGAGCAGCAGGTAGCCCGGAACGACCGGCGGCAGAACCATCGGCAACTGGACGAGGATCTCGAGCACGAACTTGCCCGGAAAGTCGCGGCGCGCCAGCAGCCACGCGACCAGCACCCCGGCTGGAATGCAGGCAACGGTCGCCCACAGCGCGACCCGTGCCGACAGTTGCAGCGCCTGCCACTCATCGGCGTTCATGGTCGGTGTCCCTCAAGGAAGGATCGTGAATCCCGAGCGTACGAAGGCCGCGCGACCGGCAGCGCCGAGGACGAACTGCACGAAGCGCTCCGCGTCCGGACCGGCCCGCGGCGTCAGGGCCACGGGATACGTGATAGGCGGGTGCGAGCCGGCCGGGAAGGTGCCGACGATCCGCACGCGGTCGTCGACACGGGCGTCGGTCGCGTACACGATGCCGAGGGGCGCCTCGCCGCGCGCCACGAACATGAGCGCGTGACGCACGTCCTCGGCACGCACGAGCCGCTGCTCGACGACACCGTTCCAGACGCCGAGACTCGCGAGCGCCGCACGGGCGTATCGACCGGCCGGGACGCTGTCCGGATCGCCGGTCGCGAGCCGGCCTTTGCCGAGCGCGGCGACCAGCGGGAACCCCGGTTCGATCACGAGCTGTACCTTGCTTGCGCGCGGCGCGATCAGGACGAGCTGGTTTCCGACGACGTTTCGCCGCGAGGAATCGACGATGCGGGAGCGACGCGCGAGGTGATCCATCCACTCCTCGTCCGCCGAGAAGTACACGTCCGCTCTGGCACCCGCCTCGATCTGGCGCGCGAGGATCGAACTGGATCCGAACGAGAAGCGGACCGGGACACCGGTGGCAAGCGTGAACTCCCTGCCGAGCTCGTCGAGGACGTTCGTCAGGGACGCCGCGGCGAACACAGTGACGGGGCGGGACGCGGGCTCGGCCGCGCCGACCATGCCGCAGCAAAGCAGCGCCGCCAGCACCGCGGCCACTCGCCGGCAAGACATGTCGACTCCGGGAACAGGCGTTATATAGTCCGCTACATATCGTCAACCATGACCGGGCTCGGCTGCAACCGGAATACGGCCATGGCGCGCGGCGAAATCGGGGTCGCTCTGGAGCTGGGGCCGCAATCGGTCGAGCGGCACCTGCAGCAGGGTGGTCGGTTCGGCGGCAATGAACGTCAGCGTCCTCGCCCCGCCGCGCAGGACCGGACCATGTCCGAAC
>Ga0209391_10001141_pt1 | contig 13604 bp, 9 predicted proteins | sample PPLLak3March2015_FD_187246 | JGI IMG/M metagenome (GOLD analysis project Ga0209391, IMG submission 187246) | Freshwater sediment microbial communities from Prairie Pothole Lake near Jamestown, North Dakota, USA - PPLs Lake P7 Core (1) Depth... | ecosystem: Environmental > Aquatic > Freshwater >... | reverse complement strand
CGCCCTGAGCCCGGAACTTCGCGGCGCCGCGCTGGCGATCGAAACCAGTTCGGCGGCGGCGTCCCTGGCGCGTCGGGATCTGAAGCCCGACTTCTCGGTGCAGGCGGGCTACATGAACCGCGGCGGCCTCGACGCGATGTGGCTCGCGGGGGTGGGCATCTCGTGGCCGTTCAACAAGAAGGCGCGCGAGAGCGCCGTCGCGGAGGCCGAGATCCGCGCGAAAGGCGGCGGCCATCTGGCCGAGTCGCTCGCGCTGCAGCTCGCGTACAGGACGCGCGAACGCTATACGCGCGCGAAGTCGATCGAGCAACTCGTCGCGCTCTATGACGGCGGCATCCTCCCCCAGGACGAGATGACGGTGGAGGCCTCGCTCACCAGCTACCAGACGGGCAAGGTGCCCTTTGTGTCGGTGCTGGAGGCGATGACGGCCCTCTACGCCGACCGGTGGGCGAGAGCGGGACTCGTCGCCGACCACGCACGGCTGCGCGCCAGTCTGCGCGAAGCCGGCCTCGATGGCGGCCCGGAGATGTCGCGAGGGCCGATGCCGGCGGCGGGAAGCCTGCCGACCGGACAGGCCGGCGGCATGGGCGGCGGGATGAACGGGAAGTAGGGAGTGACGTCATGACGAAGGCCACGCGCACCACGATCGCCGTTCTCGCCGTCCTCCTGATCGCCGCGGCGGCGGGCTCTCTCGCCGGGTGCCGGTCATCGGACGACCGCCGTGCCGACGGCTCGACCGCCGCCGCGAAGTACCACTGCCCCATGCACCCGACGGTCGTCTCCGACAGGGCCGGGAACTGCCCCATCTGCGGCATGAAGCTCGTTGCGATCAAGGCATCCGGACCCGCCCCGCACGCCGAGACCGCGCCCGCCGCGGCGTCCGGGAAATACCTCTGCCCGATGCACGCAACGGTCGTCGCCGACGCGCCGGGCACATGCCCCATCTGCGGCATGAAACTGGAGCCGGTCCCTGCGGCGCTGACGTCGGGCGAGCTCAAGACATCCAGCGGGGCAGCTCCGACGTACTTCTGCCCCATGCACCCGACGGTGGTCTCCGACTCCAAAGGCACCTGCCCGATCTGCGAGATGGACCTTGAGCCGATCCCGGCCGCGCTCAAGACAGGCTGGCCGGCGGGGGTGGCTGGCCCCGGCGCGGCAGTCATGGGCCGCGCCGTGGTCGCCCTGTCGCCCGAGCGGCGTGCGCTCCTCGGCGTGCGCAGCGAAGAGGTGCGCGAATCGCGCCTCGACCGGGCCATCCGCACGGTCGGCCGCGTGACTGCCGACGAGCGCCGCCTCGCCCACGTGCACACGAAGTTCGAGGGCTACGTGGAGCGCCTGTACGTGGATTTCACCGGCAAGTACGTGAAGAAGGGCGATCGGCTGCTCGCGCTCTACAGCCCCGAGCTCATCGCCACGCAGCAGGAGTATCTGCTGGCGCTGCGCGCCCGGGAGCAGCTCGGCGCCAGCGAGATTCCGTCGGTCGCCCGGGGCGGCGCGAGCCTGCTGGAAGCCGCCAGGGAACGGCTGCGCCTCTGGGACATCAGCGCAGCCGACATCGCCGAACTCGAGCGCACGGGCACGGTCCGCCGCGCCTTTGATCTGCACGCGGAGGTCAGCGGATTCGTGACGGCCAAGACCGTCGTGCAGGGGATGCGCGTGATGCCCGCCGACACCATCTTCGAAATCGCCGACCTTTCGCACGTCTGGGTACTGGCCGACGTCTACGAGTCCGATCTCCGCAGCATCCGGCTCGGCATGCCGGCGACGGTGACGCTCTCCTACCAGCCGGGCCGGGAGTGGCGCGGGCAGGTGGCGAACGTGGCCCCGACGGTCGACGGCGCCACGCGCACGATCAAGGTCCGCATCGACGTGGCCAACCAGGGCGGGGCGCTCAAGCCGGACATGTTCGGCGACGTCGTGCTGCACGTGCAGGAAGGCTCGGGCCTTGTGGTGCCCGACAGCGCCGTCATCGACACGGGCGATCGCCGGATCGTCTTCCTCGACCGCGCGGACGGCACGATCGAGCCGCGCGACATCGAGGTCGGCGCGAAGGTCGCCGACGGTTACCAGGTGCTGCGCGGCCTCGCCAAGGGCGACCGGGTCGTGACGTCGGCCAACTTCCTGATCGATTCCGAGTCGAGCCTCAAGGCCGCGCTCGCGGCACTCACGTCCCCGGCGCCGGTGCCGGCTGCCGGAAAGCGCTGAGGAGCGGGCCATGGTTCGAGCCATCATCCGGTTCAGTGCGCACAACCGCGTGCTCGTCCTGCTGGCGACGGCCTGCGTCGTGGCGTACGGCCTCTACACGCTCCGGCACATCCCGGTCGACGCCATCCCGGATCTGTCCGACACGCAGGTCATTGTCTACTCCCGCTGGGATCGCAGCCCGGACATTGTCGAGGACCAGGTCACGTACCCCATCGTGTCCGCTCTGCTCGGCACGCCGAAGGTGAAGACCATCCGCGGCTTCTCGGACTTCGGCTTCAGCTTCGTCTACGTGATCTTCGAGGACGGCACCGACATCTACTGGGCGCGCAGCCGCGTGCTCGAATACCTCTCGAAGATCCAGCCGCTGCTGCCCGAGGGCGTAAGGACCGAACTCGGGCCCGACGCGACCGGCGTCGGTTGGATCTACCAGTACGCCCTCGTGGACGACTCCGGCACGCAATCGCTCGCGGACCTGCGGACGCTCCAGGACTGGAACCTGCGCTACCGCCTGCAGTCGGTGCCCGGCGTCGCCGAGGTCGCGTCGATTGGCGGCTTCGTCCAGCAGTACCAGGTGACGGTCGACCCGAACCGGCTCCGCGCCTTCGACCTCGGCATCATGGAGGTGGCCGAAGCCGTCCGGTCGAGCAACAGCGAGGTCGGCGGCCGCCTGCTCGAGTTCGCCGGCCGCGAGTTCATGGTTCGCGGGCGCGGCTACGTGACGTCGAAAGCCGACCTCGAGCAGGTGGTCCTGAAGACGGACGAGCGCGGCACGCCGGTCCTGCTGCGCGACGTCGCGTCGGTGGCGCTCGGGCCCGAGATGCGCCGCGGCATCGCCGATCTCGACGGCGCGGGCGAGGCGGTCGGCGGCATCGTCGTCATGCGCCATGCCGAGAACGCCCGCGACGTCATCGCGCGCGTCAAGTCGCGCATGAAGGAGCTCGAGCCGTCCTTGCCGCCCGGGGTCAGGTTCGTCACGACGTACGACCGCTCGGAACTCATCGACCAGTCGATCGCCACGCTCCGCCACGAACTGGTCCTCGAGATCGTCATCGTCAGCCTCGTGATCCTGGTGTTCCTCTGGCACATCCCGTCGGCGATCGTGCCGATCATCACGATTCCGGTGGCGGTGCTGCTGGGGTTCATCCCGATGCGCCTGATGGGGATCTCGTCGAACATCATGTCGCTCGCGGGGATCGCCATTTCCATCGGCGTCCTGGTGGACGGCGCAATCGTCGAAGTCGAGAACGCCTACAAGCGGCTCGAGATGTGGGAGCACGGGGGGCGCAAGGGCGACTACCACGCCATCCGGCTCGAGGCGCTGCTCGAAGTCGGCCCCTCGGTGTTCTTTTCGCTGCTCGTGGTCGCGGTCGCCTTCCTGCCGATCTTCACCCTGGTGGACCAGGAAGGCCGGCTGTTCACGCCGCTCGCGTGGACGAAGAACCTCACGATCTTCATCGCGGCGCTGCTCGCCCTCACGCTGGATCCGGCTCTGCGCATGCTCTTCACGCGGATGGACTTCCCCACATGGCGGCCGCGCCCCCTGTCGTGGCTCGTCGGCCAGCTGACCGTCGGGCGATACTATCCCGAGGAACGCCACCCCATCAGCCGTGTCCTCTTCTGGTTCTACGAGCCAGCCTGCCGGGCGGTGCTGCGTTTTCCGAAGTCGACCATCGCGGCGGCGCTGCTCATCGTCGTCAGCACGATCCCGGTTTATCAGCGGCTCGGCCACGAGTTCATGCCGCCCCTCAACGAGGGCTCGATCCTCTACATGCCGACGACGCTGCCGGGCATCTCGGTGACGGAGGCGGGCCGGCTGCTGCAGACGCAGGACCGGATCCTGAAGTCGTTCCCCGAGGTGGTGACGGTCTTCGGCAAGGCCGGCCGCGCCGACACCTCGACCGACCCGGCGCCATTTTCGATGATGGAGACGACGGTCATTCTCAAGCCGCGGTCGGAGTGGCGTCCCAAGCCCAGGTGGTATTCCAATCGCGCGCCCGAGTGGCTCCAGGCGTCACTGCTTCGGCCTCTCTGGCCCGATCGCCTCGGCTGGGAAGAACTGACGGCCGAGATGGACGCGGCCATGCAGATCCCGGGCACGACCAATGCCTGGACCATGCCCATCAAGGCGCGCATCGACATGCTGTCCACGGGCATCCGGACGCCGGTGGGCATCAAGATCTTCGGCCCCGATGTGAAGGACATCGAGGCCCTGGGCACGCGGCTCGAGGACATCCTGCGCGGCGTGCCCGGCACGCGCAGCGTCTTCGCCGAGCGGGCCGCCGGCGGCTATTTCGTGGACTTCGACATCGACCGCGCGGCGCTGGCCCGGGTCGGGCTCTCGGTCAGCGCGGTCCAGAACGTGATCATGTCGGCCGTTGGCGGCGAGAACGTCACGACGACGGTCGAGGGCCGGGCGCGGTTCCCGGTGAACGTGCGCTATCCCCGGGGCCTGCGCGAGAACCTCGACCAGCTCGGCGAGGTGCTGGTCATGACGCCGTCCGGCGCCCAAGTCCCCCTGCGCCAGGTTGCGGCCATCAGGACCGTCTCCGGGCCGTCGATGATCCGCAACGAGAACGGCCTCGTGGCCGGCTACGTCTACGTGGACATCGACACCGACGACATCGGCGGCTACGTCGAGCATGCGCGCGCGGCCGTGGCGGCGCAGTTGCCGAAGCTGCCGAGCGGCTACTCGCTCGAGTGGAGCGGCCAGTACGAAAACATGCTGCGCGTCCGGGAGCGGCTGAAGGTGGTGGTGCCAATCACGCTGGTGCTCATCTTCTTCCTGCTCTACATGAACACGAAGTCGGCGTTCAAGGCCGGCTTCGTCATGCTCGCGGTCCCCTTCTCCGTCGTCGGCGCCGTGTGGCTGATGTACGTGCTCGACTACAACGTGTCGATCGCGGCGTGGGTCGGCATGATCGCGCTGATGGGCCTCGATGCCGAAATGGGGGTGTTCATGCTGCTCTTCCTCGATCTGTCGTACGACGAGGCGAAGCGGGAGGGGCGCCTCCGGACGCTCGATGAACTCAAGGAAGCGATCGTCCACGGCGCGGTGAAGCGGATCCGGCCGAAGATGATGACCGTCATGGCCGCGATGATGGGCCTGATGCCCATCATGTGGTCGATGGGCACCGGCTCGGACGTCATGAAGCGCGTGGCCGCGCCCATGGTGGGCGGCCTCGCCACGTCGTTCCTGCTGGAACTGCTCGTCTACCCGGCCGTGTACCTGTTGTGGAAGAAGCGGGAACTCCCCCGCGCGTGAGACCGGCCGCGCTCCTCCGGGCGGCGTATCATCAACAGCGCGCCGCAGGGCGGGACTCACGGCAACGGTCCGCTGGAGCCTCCGCCACGGTTCGAGGTAGCGAGATGAACAAGCGGGTGGTGCGCTGTTCGCTGATTGCCGCCCTGGGCGGCTTCCTGTTCGGGTTCGACACGGTCGTCATCTCGGGCGCGGAGCAGGCCATCCAGCGGCTGTGGGGGCTGAGCGCCGCGCTGCACGGGCTGACCATCAGCGCGGCGCTGTGGGGCACGGTGGCCGGATCGCTCGTCGGCGGCTGGCCCACCGAACGGTACGGGCGCAGGCGGACGCTCTTCTGGGTCGGCATCCTGTACTTCGTCTCGGCGGTGTGGTCGGGCCTCGCGCCGGAGGTGTACTCACTCATGATCGCCCGCTTCATCGGCGGCGTGGGCGTGGGCATCTCCACGGTGGCCGCCCCGCTGTACATCGCGGAGATCTCGCCCGCGAAGGCGCGCGGACGGCTGGCGGGGCTCTTCCAGTTCAACATCGTCTTCGGCATCCTCGTCGCCTACCTGTCGAACGCGCTCCTCAGCGGCGCCGGCGCGCATGCCTGGCGCTGGATGCTGGGCATCGAGGCCGTCCCCGCCCTCCTGTACACGATCTTCTGCGCCGGGCTGATCGAGAGCCCACGCTGGCTGATCACGCACAAGGGGGACCGGCAGGCGGGACTGGAGGTGTTCCGTCGCATCAATCCGGGGATGCCCGAGGCCGAACTGCACGCGATGGCCGACGAGGTCGCGGCCTCCGTCGGCCACGACCGGGACGCCACCCGCTTCTTCACGCCGCGCCTGGCCAGGCCCATCATGCTGGCGTTCCTGATCGCCTTCTTCAACCAGCTCTCGGGCATCAACGCGATTCTCTACTTCGCGCCGCGCATCTTCGAGCTGACCGGTCTCCAGGCGAGCGCCGCGCTGCTGCAATCGGTGGGAGTGGGGTTCACGAACCTGGTCTTCACGCTCCTCGGGCTGTGGCTGATTGACAGGGTGGGCCGCCGCACGCTGCTCATGATCGGGTCGTTCGGCTACATCGCCTCGCTCGGCCTGTGCTCGTGGGCCTTCTACACGAACCACGTCGCGATCGTGCCGGCCTGCATCTTCGCGTTCATCGCGGCGCACGCGGTCGGGCAGGGCGCGGTGATCTGGGTGTTCATCAGCGAGATCTTTCCGAACCGCGCCCGCGCGGCGGGCCAGACGCTGGGCAGCTCCACGCACTGGGTCTTCGCGGCGCTGCTGACGCTCGTGTTCCCGAGGATGGTGGAAGCGTTCCAGCCCGGGACGATCTTCGCGTTCTTCTGCGGCATGATGGTGCTCCAGCTCGTGTGGGTGACGCTCGTCGTGCCCGAGACCAAGGGCGTCCCGCTGGAGCGGATGCAGCAGCGGCTCGGTCCAAGGGACCGCCCCGTGGCGCCCGGCGGCGGGGCGCGCTGAGGTCCGAGCGCCCTTCGGGTATCATCCGTCTCGCGCACCGCGGAGTGCGCCCGCAACCAGGGAGGGTCCAGGCCCCATGCCCGCCTCGCGCCAGCACGACCCGCTCGACGATGTGACGCGCGCCCTGGCAGACGCCGTGGAGCACACGTCGCGCTACGGGATCCGTCAATGGTCCGGCTGGATCCTGGGCCCGGGGCTGCTGGCGGCCACGCTGCTCCTCCCCCCGCCCTCCGGCCTCTCGCCGGAGGGATGGCGGACGGCTGGAGCGGCGGCCGTGATGGCGGTCTTCTGGATCACCGAGGCCATCCCGATTCCCGTCACGGCCCTGCTGCCGCTCGTGCTCTTCCCGGTGCTGGGCCTCGGCGACATCCGCGGCGCGGCGGCGCCCTACTCGAACCCGATCATCCTGCTGTTCCTCGGGGGCTTCATCATCGCCCTGGCCATGCAGAAGTGGAACCTCCACCGGCGCGTGGCCATCACCCTCATCGGCGCGACGGGAACCCGCCCGAGCCGCATCATCCTGGGGTTTCTCGTCTCGTCCGCGCTCGTCAGCATGTGGGTGAGCAATACCGCCACCGCGCTGATGATGCTGCCGATTGCGACCTCCGTCGTGGCCCTCCTGCCGGACGACGCGCGCCGGAGCCCCGCGCTTCGCGGCTTCGGCACCGCGCTGCTGCTGTCGGTGGCGTACGGGGCGACGACGGGAGGCATGGCCACGCTGATCGGGACGCCGCCCAATGCCCTGCTCGCCGGATACGTCGACAGCGTCTACCACCTGGACATCGGCTTCGCGCAGTGGATGCTCCTGGGCGTGCCGGTGTCGCTCGTCGCGCTGCCGGCGGTCTACCTCGTGCTGACGCGCGTGTCGTTCCGCCTCGGGCGCGCCGACCTGCCCGGGATGAAGGCGCTGCTGGCCGCCGAGCGGTCGAGACTCGGCCGGCCCGGCCGGGGCGAAGTGTCGGTGGCGGTAGTGTTCGCGCTGACCGCCCTGGGATGGGTTCTCCAGCCGCTCATCGCGCGCGTCGCACCGGCTGTTTCGGATACGACGATTGCCATCGCCGGCGCCGTCGCGCTCTTCATGATCCCCGTCAACGCGCGCCGCGGCGAGTTCGTGATGACCTGGGACGCGGTGCGGACGCTGCCATGGGAGGTCCTGCTGCTGTTTGGCGGCGGCCTGAGCCTGGCCGGCATGATCGAGCAGCACGGCCTGTCCCGCTACCTGGGCGGCCTGAGCGCCGGGCTTCAGGGGCTCCCGGTCATCCTGACGCTCTGCATCGTCTGCTTCCTGATCCTCATGCTCACCGAGCTCACAAGCAACACGGCGACGGCGGCGACGTTCCTGCCCATCGTGGCCGCCACCGCCGTGAGCCTGGGGCAGAACCCGCTCCTCTTCCTGATTCCCGCGGCGCTGGCGTCGAACTGCGCCTTCATGCTGCCCGTCGGGACGCCGCCCAACGCCATCGTGTTCGGCAGCGGCCTGGTCACGCTGCCCCAGATGGCGAAGACCGGGTTCCTCCTCAACCTCGTGATGGTGCCGATCATCGTCGGCATGGTGCTGCTGCTCGGGCCGTTCGTGTTCGGCCTGCAGCTCGACACCATGCCGTCGTGGCTCAGGTGAGCGTGCCGGCGGGCGCGCTGCCGGCGCCCCGGGGTCAGCCCGCCGGCACCGGGTCCGTCGTGTCGAGCTTCGACGGCGTGAAGATGGCGATGACGCCCTTCAGGCCGAGGCTCATCACGATGTTGTAGAAGAACGCCAGGAACGCGAGCAGGAGCAGCGACCCCGACAGGGCGGCGAGGATCATGTACACGTTGAACTCGCCGTTCACGTAGAGCGACCGCCGCAGCATGCCCTGCAGTCCCGCCATGCCCATGAAGGCGCCCATGCCGATCCCGCCAGCGAGGTGCGCCCAGAAGTGCAACAGCGCCAGCTTCTCGCTGTAGAGCTTCGCCCCGTTAGTCACGATCGGAAACAGCAGGTAGATCGCCGAGTAGAGGGTCATCGTCAGGCCCACCAGCACGGCCACGTGGACGTGCGGTCCGACGATCCACTGCGTGTTGTGCAGGATCCGGTTCAGCCCGAGGTCCGCCTGCATGATGCCCGCCGGGACGGCCAGGGCGAACCCGAGGAGCCCGCCGAGCAGGAACCGGAGGGGCATCGTCATCTTCAGCGGGCGCGCGCTCCACAGCGTGACCAGCGTGATGAAGAACGCGAGGCCCTGCGTGATGAGCTCGAAGGCCGTCACCATCTCGCCCGACACCGTCTTCAGGATCCCGGGCTGGGCCTGGTCGGACATCAGGTGGTGGGACCACACGGTCCACGACACCACCATCTCGACGAAGAGCGCCGCGCGGGCCCAGTTCTCCATGAACAGCTTCTTGCCGGTGATGAGGGTGGCCAGCAGGTACCACGTGCCGGCGACGAAGATCAGCACGAGACCGTCGGCGATGAGATCGAGCCCCCACCAGAACCAGTTCTTGTAGAGCAGCGCGTCGACGGCGCTGTGCTTCAGGCTCGTCCCGAAGATCTCGGCGACCATGTACACCAGGATCAGGACGCCGGTGAAGAGGATGATGGCGGCGTTCAACGCGGCGTCCACCGTGCCGCGCGCGATGGCCGCGACGGGCAGCGACACGAGGTGGTCCTGCTTCTTCCTGGTAAAGAACGCCTTCAGCCCGCTCAGGCCGAGGGCAGAACCGAGCAGCGCCCCCGCGGGCTGCGGCGCCCAGCCCGCCGGCGTGTAGGTGATGGTCCTGAAGATGTTGAGGACGAACAACACGACGCCGACCATGACGATGGCGATGCCGGCGATGAAGAACGTGCCGCCCCAGACGCTGAACTGCGTGAAGTCGGCCGGCAGGGGCCAGTAGAGCGTGTAGAGCGGCGCGTACTCCGAGAGGAACCCGGCGAACCAGAACGTGAAGGTGCCGACCGCGAGGAGCCCGCACGTCCAGTTGGCGAGCGGGAGGCTCCAGAGCGGCTTCTTCATGAGGTACGGCACGAGGAAGAGGAACGCGCCGAACACGATGGAGTAGGTCGATCCGAAGATGCCCACCAGGGGATGGGCCGTCATGATGGCGAAGAACTGGACGGGCGGCACGACCGGGATCGGCGTCACCTGGTAGATCCGCATGATCATGCCTTCGATGACGGCGAAGGCGTAGTAGACGAGGCCGACGACGATAAAACGCAGGATCATCTTCTGCATCGGCGTGAGCGTGGCCGGCTTGAAGGCGCCCTGTTCACCGTTCAGGAAGGTTTCAGTGAAGCTCATGGCTTGTCTCGCTGGACGCTGTGGGTTCAACGCGGGGCGATCAGCTCTTGTCGCACGTCACCACGACGGCGTCCTTCACCACCATGTCGACCCCGGCCGGGCCGGAGTACTCCGTCGACCGGATCGTGTAGACACCGGGCTTGTCGAACTGCCACATGATGTCGTTCACGTGCCCGGGCACCACCTGCATCTGGAAGAGCATGGAGTGGTCCTGACGGAACAGGCCGAAGCCGTAGGTGAGGTCCGACGAGGTCACGTTGAACAGCACCTTGTCGTTGCAGGCCACCTGCAGCGTCTCGGCGGGCATCTGGAAGGTGTGGTCAGCGACCCCGATGTCGAACACCTTGTCGGGCGTGATGCTGGCGCGGTGCATGTCCATCGGCTTCCACGGAATCGTGTAGTAGGTGATGAAGTGCAGCGAGACGCCCAGCACGACCAGGAACGCCACGAAGGCGTAGAAGTACGCGGGCCTGACAGCCGGGCTCGGGCCCTGCTGCGTGACCCGCAGGGCGAACCAGCCCATGACCGCCATGATGGCGAGCACGTAGAACGTGTAGGCCAGAGTCTGGCCCCACAGGACGGTGGTCGAGTCAACCATCCGGCATCTCCTTCTGTCGTGGGGGCAGAGGACGTCCGTTGGGGGCGACGAGGACCGCTGTACGTTACACCCCGCCGCGAGCCTGGCGTATGACCGTGATCATAGGGACGGCGGAAGGACGGGGTCTCCGGCAGGCGACCAGCGGCGCCCGCTGCGAGGTGCCGCCTGAGCGTCCGGTGCCATGGCGCGGGACCCGGTTCAGGCAGCGGCGGGATGGGCACGGCGTTGCTGATCCCGCTCGGCGGGGAACGGTTCCTCGACCGCGCGTACGGCGGAACCACCACGTCCGCGATCGGCCGGCCCCGGCGGCAGGTCAGACGGCCGGGCTCTCCCGACGAAGCACCTCGGCCAGCTTGCCGGGTTCATCCGATCCAATGCGGAAACGATGCCCGTCGTCGAACTCAATCTCCACGCCGTCAAGTCCCGACACGTTCCACATCCATCCGGACGGCGTCAGTCGAATGCCCCATCCGTAGTACCAAGGGGATCGCACGGTCCGAACACCACGGATCCGGTGGAGGGGGATGCGCCGACGGATCAGTCCGGGGCCGAAGAACACAATGACGGCCTGGTCCCGGACGATGACGGTCAGGGTGGAGAAGAGGGCCACCAGGGCGCCAGAGACCACCGCGACGGAGGTCGCAGCCGAGGTCGCAGCCGGGTGGCCCCCCCACAGCGCGGCCACACAGACGATGACCATGACGGCGACGGTCGCGCTGCTAACTTGCGTGTGCCGATATCGCGTCCCCAAGGCTTCCTCCCGCGGCGGCGCTATCCGCCCGATCGCCTGAAGCTCCAGACGTTCGTGCTCACCTGGATGACGTAGCCGGTGGGACCGCCCGAGCAGCCGCGGTAAGGACCGTGCTGCTCCCCATGCAACTGGCCCTCGAACGTCCCGGTGGCGGCGGCCCAGCGCAATTCCCAGTCGCGAACGACGAAGCCGACTTCGGTCCAGTCCCCGTAGCTGCAGGCCGCTCCCGACAGGCGTCACGTCCGGTCTGCGCCTGTCACACCGCTGACGGTGCGGACGCCGGGGAACATCAAGTCGTGGGAAGGCGTCGACGTCGCGGTGACCTGCCGGCCTCGCTGTGTGACGGCCCCGGTCTTGCGCACCTCGGTGGGGCCCGCGGCACGGCCCGATCCTAAGCCAGGTCAACGGCAGCCGGCAACCTCGCGTGGCAGCGGTACGCGGCGAGGGACACCCGGCGGGTCGCGTCTTCTGCCGCCCGCGCGGCCTACTGCCCGAACCAGTAGCTCAGCTTGACCATGAACACGTTGTCGCCGGGCGCGCGCATCATCCGGGAGACGTCCTGGTTGAAGGCGAAGCCTCTTTCAGCGTAACGGCGGCGACCCGTCCTCCCAGACGACTCTCACTGTCAGGCTGCCCGGAAGCGTGAGCTCTCCCGGTACCCCGGGCGTCAACCGCAGGGAAGCGACCCGGGCGAGTTTCCCTGCGGCCGCGCCCGCAAGCGAGGCCTGATGGAACTCGACGGTCAGTTCCGAGCCTGCCGGGATTGCGCGGACCTGAAGTTCAGGCACCCCTGGCAACGTCACGGTCGCCATCTCACCTGCTCCTGGACGAAGCCTGACGGTGGACGCCCCGCTTGTCACGCGCAAAACGTGGCCCGGGACGTGACCGGCCGCAGCGGCAGACTGGGGACGCGCCGGAACCCCGAACCACAGCCAGCCGCCGGCGACCGCAACGCCGCCGAAGATGGCCGCGGCTACCACCACCCACCCGACCCGCACACGCGAGCGGGCACGAGCACTTGAGTGCGCCGGATCGGAGCTGCTCACGAGCTCGGCCTCGGCTGCGGAGCCGTCTTCCACCCAACGGTCCCGGCCGTCCTCGGCGCCGCCGGGCTTCGGTTCGCTTCGCAGGTCAGCCGCGGCGCTCTTCCGCCAGGTATCGAGTTCGGAAGCGTAGGCGCTGACAACGGATCCGGTGGTGTCTCTCAGACGGTGGACCGGCAAACCGAGCTCGCGTTCCCATCGTTGGGCGCTGCGGGCAGAAGTGCCCAGGAAACCCGCAATCTCTTTCCAGCCCCGCAGTGGTTGTTCGATCACGACCACCCTCCCGTCGCACCGTCGGCCGGCCCGGCCAGGCGACGAGAGTGTGCCAATTCCGGCCGCGTCACGTCACGACAAGTCGTGCCACGACCGGCCGAATCGGTGAATGGCGAGACTTGTCGGTTGCCCAACCCGGACGACTCGCCGATATTCGAGGTGCGTCCGAGGCGTCGGTGCCCTCGATCCCGAGTTCACCGAACACGTCTCTCGGGGAGGTGCAAATGAAGTTCCGGCTTGTCTCTGCGGTTGCTCTCGCTGCCTGCCTCTGCGGTGCCTGGGCGGCGCTGGCTGGCCAGGAGGCCGCCACGACGGCGGCTGTGCCCCCTGTCCTCGTCCGGCTCAAGGTGGTCGTCGAACCCGGCATTCCTGCGACGCTCGCGCTGCGAAACGGAGATATGGGGCGGTTGACGCTGCCGGACGGATCCAAGTTCGGCCTGACTCCGGTCGTCGCGCCCGGTGGGTCTTTCCTCCATGTCTTCCAGATTGCAGGGGGCAGGACCCCTGGCGCGGAGACGTTGAAGCAGGTGGCAAAGCTGCCGCTCCTCCCGGATGCACCGGTCCGACATCCGGTCGACAAGCCGCTGTTCGAAGTGACGCTGTTGTCGACCGGGCCCAGCGTCGCCGAGCCACGCTCCGGCGCAGGGCCCTGGGCCTATCGCCCGAACCAGTAGCTCAGCTTGACCATGAACACGTTGTCGCCGGGCGCGCGCATCATCCGGGAAATGTCCTGGTTG
>Ga0209391_10001139_pt1 | contig 13619 bp, 12 predicted proteins | sample PPLLak3March2015_FD_187246 | JGI IMG/M metagenome (GOLD analysis project Ga0209391, IMG submission 187246) | Freshwater sediment microbial communities from Prairie Pothole Lake near Jamestown, North Dakota, USA - PPLs Lake P7 Core (1) Depth... | ecosystem: Environmental > Aquatic > Freshwater >... | reverse complement strand
CGTGCAGAGCTTCCTCGTCAAGCGCGGCCGCGGCGTCGGCCTGCGGCTCGGCGTCAAGAAGACCGGCTGCTCCGGATTCGCCTACGTGGTGAGCTACGCCGACGACGTCGGCGCGGCCGACGTCGTGTTCGAGGATCGCGGCGTCAAGGTGATCGTGGACGCCGAAAGCCTGCGCTACGTGGACGGGACCGAGATCGATTTCGAACGCCACGGACTCAACGAGGCGTTCAAGTTCCGCAATCCGAACGTGCGCGGCGAGTGCGGTTGCGGCGAGAGCTTCAACGTCTAACTGCCCGCCGCGGCTGAATTTTATTGGCCGGCGCGCCAGCCGCGCGTATACTTGCGCGTTCGCTTTTCCAAGGTTGGCCCTGCCCGGGCCCGTGCTCGCGCGGGTCTGGATCGTCGGGGTCGTGTTCCACGTGGTAACGGGGCTCGTGGCCCCGGCTAGAGGATTCGCATGGCCGTCGAACGCACGCTGTCCATCGTCAAGCCCGATGGTGTCCGCAAGAACGTCATCGGTGAGGTCTACCGCCGCTTCGAGCAGGCCGGCCTTTCCATCGTCGCTGCCCGCATGACGCGGCTCTCCCAGGCGCAGGCGGAAGGTTTCTACGCCGTGCACCGCGAGCGGCCGTTCTTCAAGGACCTCGTGTCCTACATGACCTCCGGTCCGGTGATCGTGCAGGTGCTCGAGGGTGACAACGCCGTGGCGAAGCACCGCGAGATCATGGGCGCCACCGACCCGAAGAAAGCCGCGCCGGGCACCATCCGCGCCGACCTCGCCGAGAGCATCGAGCAGAACGTGGTGCACGGCTCCGACAGCCTCGAGAACGCGGCACGCGAAGTGGCCTATTTCTTCGCCGAGACGGAGCTCTGCCCGCGCTGAGGCGCGGGTCCGCCTGCGCCGTCGCAGCCGGAGCCCACCATGGGTGAACTCGCCACACCGAAGACGAACCTGCTCGGCCTGACGCGGTCCGGGCTCGAGGCGTTCGTCGTCGGAATGGGCGAGAAGCCGTTCCGGGCCCGGCAGCTGATGAAGTGGATGTACCGGCGCGCGGTCGGCGACATCGAGTCGATGACCGACCTCGGCAAGGACTTCCGCCAGCGCCTCGCCGCTGTTGCCGAGATCCGCACGCCCGAGGTCATCGTCGCCCAGCGCTCCGCCGACGGCACGCGCAAGTGGCTGCTCAGGCTCGAGAGCGGACAGGCCATCGAGACGGTGTTCATTCCGGAGCCCGGCCGCGGCACGCTGTGCATCTCGAGCCAAGTCGGCTGCGCGATGGACTGCACGTTCTGCTCCACCGCGCAGCAGGGCTTCAACCGCAACCTCGACACCGCCGAGATCGTCGGCCAGGTGTGGCTCGCCAACCGCGAGCTCGGCTACTCGCCGGACGGCGACCGCGTCATCACCAACGTGGTGTTCATGGGCATGGGCGAGCCGCTCGCCAACTACCGCAACGTGGTGCCCGCCGCCGAGGTCATGATGGACGACCTCGGGCTCGACCTCTCCCGCCGCCGCGTCACGATCAGCACCTCGGGGCTCGTGCCGCAGATGATCCGCATAGCGGAGGAGACCAACGTCGCGCTCGCCGTGTCACTGCACGCGCCCAACGACGAGTTGCGCAGCGAGCTGGTGCCGATCAACCGCAGGCACCCGATCGCCGACCTGCTCGCGGCGTGCTGGCACTACGTGGAGAAGCAGAACGCCCGCAGCGTCACTTTCGAGTACGTCATGCTCGACGGCATCAACGACTTACCCGCGCACGCCCGGCAGCTCGCCGAGCTGTTGCGCGGCCACCCGGCCAAGGTCAACCTCATCCCGTTCAATCCCTTCCCGGGGACCCGCTACCGCCGCTCGGGCGAGGAGGCCATCGTGCGTTTTCGTGACCTGCTGATCCGGGGCGGCGTGATCGCGACGATCCGCCGCACGCGCGGCGACGACATCGACGCCGCCTGCGGGCAACTGGTCGGCCGCGTCAACGATCGCGTGACCGTGCGGCTCGGAAGCCGGCTCTTTCCGGTCGCGGTGGAGCGGGCATGATCCGCGGCGTCCCGGCCGCCGTGCTGGCCCTGGCGCTGATTGGCGCGGCCGCGCCGGCGCAGGCCGACAGGTCTCAGGAGCGCGCCAATCGGGAGCAGGCCGCGCGGGTCAACGCCCAGCTCGCGATGACCTACCTGAGGCAGGGCGATCTCGTCTCGGCGAGGGACAAGATCGAGAAGGCGCTCGACCAGGATCCGCGTACTCCGGAAACACAGATGGCCGCCGGCTTCGTCTACGACCGCCTCGGCCAGGACCGCAAGGCCGCCGATCACTTCGATCAGGCCGTCAAGCTCGACCGCGACAACGCCGACGTGCTGAACAACGCCGCGGTGTTCGAGTGCCGCAAGGGTGACAAAAAGAAGGGCGAGGAGTACTTCCTGCGCGCCGCCGCGAGCCCGCTGTACAGGACGCCCGAGGTCGCGTACTCGAACGCGGGGCGCTGCGCTCGGGCCGACGGACGAACCAAGGACGCCGAGAAATACCTGCGGCAGTCGCTCGCCGTCCGTGCGGACCAGCCGGAAACACTGCTCGAACTCGCCGACCTGCTGCACGAGACGGGCAGCAACATGCCGGCGCGGGCCTTCCTGCAGCGCTATGCCGCCGCCGCACCCGCGTCGGCCGAGTCGCTGTGGCTCGGGTACCGGGTCGAGACGGCGCTAGGCGACCGGGTCTCGGCCGAGGAGTACGCGCGACGCCTGCGGACGGAGTTCGCGGTGTCGCCGCAGGCCGGCTTGCTGGCCGACGCGGAGCGCACCAACCCGTGACCGAGGCGGACGCCGGGACGATGTCGCAGGGCGACGGTCCCGGGCCGTCGCTGCGTCGCGCACGCGAGGCGCTCGGTCTCACCGAGCAGCAGGCCGCCGAGCAGCTCAACCTCGATGCGACCCTCGTGCGTGCACTCGAGAACGACGATCTCGCCGCGCTCGGGGCGCCGGTGTTCGCAAGGGGCCACCTGCGCCGCTACGGGTCGCTCGTCGGGTTGCCCGCGGAGACGCTGCTCACGGCCTACGAGCACGCTGCCACCCAGCCTGCCCAGCCGTCGCTCGTACCGCACTCGCGGCTGGAGATGGCGCCGGTCCGCGGCCGCCCGCGCTGGCCGTGGGCACTGGGCGGCATGCTGATGTTCCTGCTGGCGGCCGGCCTCGTGGCGTACGTCTCGGAATACGGATTCACCCTGCCGCAGCGGGACGCGTCCCCCGAGGCAGCGGTGGCCGCCGCAGGCGATTCTGCTCGCGAGGCGGAGGTGGACCGCGTTGCGGCACAGGGCGCGGCAGAGACCGTCTCGGCCGGGACGACCGAAGTCCCGGCGACGGGCGGATCGACGGCTGCGTTCGCCGCGCCCGCCGCGCCGGTGCCGGAAGGCACCGCACCCGTGGTGCCGCCCGGGCACGTCAGCGTCGGCGTGTCCTTCGCGGCGGACTCCTGGGCGGAAATCTACGACGGCGCCGGCCAGACGGTCCTCTACGATGTCGGGCGCGCCGGTAGCCAGCGCAGCTTCGCGGCGGCCGCACCCCTGAGTGTCACCTTCGGCAATGCACCGGGCGTGACGCTGGTGGTGAACGGGCGCGCGACGCCACTGCCACCGCTGCCGGCCGGGCAGAGCGTGGCGCGATTCACGATCGCGGCAGACGGGTCGCTGCGCTGAGCGGCCGGGTAGGAGAAATGCGCGAGATCATCCAGGCCGTGCGCGGCATGAACGATCTGCTGCCGGCCGAATCGGCCGCGTGGCAGGCGCTCGAGTGCGCTGCGCGCGAAACTTTCGCCGAGTACGGCTACCGCGAGATTCGCGTGCCGGTGCTCGAGCGCACGGAACTGTTCAAGCGCTCCATCGGCGAGTTCACGGACATCGTCGAGAAGGAGATGTACACGTTCCTGGACCGCGGCGGCGACTCCCTCACGCTGCGACCCGAGGCGACTGCCGGCATCGTCCGCGCCTGCCTCAGCAACGGCCTGCTGCACAACCAGCGCCAGAAGCTCTGGTGCATGGGGCCGATGTTCCGCTACGAGCGTCCGCAGAAGGGCCGCTATCGCCAGTTCCACCAGATCGACGTCGAGGCGCTCGGGTTCGAGGGTCCCGACGTGGACGCCGAGCTGATCCTGATGTCGGCGCGGCTGTGGCGACGGCTCGGCATCGGCGGCGTTTCGCTGCAGCTCAACTCGCTGGGCACGTCGGAATCGCGCGCGACCTACCGCGGCAAGCTCGTCGAGTACTTCCGTCGCCACGAGACGTCGCTCGACGAGGACAGTCGGCGGCGCCTCGAGGGCAACCCGATGCGCATCCTCGACAGCAAGAACCCCGCGATGCGAGAAGTCGTGGCCGGCGCGCCCCTGATCACCGACCATCTCGATCCGGCCTCCGCCGCGCACTTCGACCGGCTGCGCTCCCATCTCGACGACGCGGGCCTCGCATTTACCGTCAACCCGCGCCTGGTGCGCGGCCTCGACTATTACTCGCGCACGGTCTTCGAGTGGATCACCAGCGACCTCGGCTCGCAGGACGCGGTATGCTCCGGCGGGCGCTACGACGGCCTCGTGGCGCAGCTCGGCGGCGAGCCGGTGCCCGCCATCGGCTGGGCGCTCGGCGAGGAGCGCGTGGTGGAGCTGATGCGGCTGCAGGGCCGGGCCGATGCCGAATCGACGGTGGACGTCTACCTTGCGCTCGCCGGTGCGGCGGCAGAACGCGCCGGGCTCCAGCTGGCGGAGCGTCTGCGCGACGCGCTGCCGGGCCTGCGCATCGAAACCAACTGTGGCGGCGGCAGCTTCAAGTCGCAGCTCAAGCGCGCGGACCGCAGCGGAGCGCGACTCGCGGTGATCCTGGGCGACGACGAACTGGCGCGCGGTGTGGCGACCTTGAAGCCGCTTCGCGAAACCACGGAGCAGCGCCCGGTGCCGCTCGACGAATTGCCCGGCGCGCTGGCAGCGGCCGGAGTCACCGCAGGCCGCGGGCCCCATTGAACGACGCCGGCCCGCTCGCGCCGGCAGCACGGAGTTTCGAGACGTGGAAGACCTGTCAGACATCGAACGCGAAGAACAGTTGCGCCGCTGGTGGAGCGAGAACTGGGCCTGGATCATCGGCGGCGTCGCCCTCGGGCTGGCGCTGCTCGCGGGCTGGCAGTACTGGCAGCGTCACCAGGTGCAGTCTGCGGAACTCGACCAGTCCGGGTACATGGCCGTGGTCGAGGCGCTCGGTCGCAACCAGCGCGACGAGGCGGCGAGCCAGGCCAAGGCCCTTCGCGAGCGGCGGCCGGACTCGCCCTACGCCGACCAGGCCGAGCTGGCGCTGGCGCGCGCCGCGCTGGAGCGGCGGGACTTCGACGATGCGGCGGGCCTCCTGCGCGGCGTAGCCGACCGGTCCAAGGACACGGAACTGCGCCAGACGAGTCGCATCCGACTGGCGCGCGTGCTGATCGAGCAAGGCAAGCACGACGAGGCGCTGTTGGAGCTGGATCCAGCCGCGGCCGGCGCGTTTGCGGCGCTGGTGCACGAGGTCCGAGGCGATGCCTACGCCGCCAAGGGCGATCCGGCGGCGGCCCGCAAGGAGTACGAGGCCGCCCTCGAAGCCGCCGGGCCCGACAGCGGCCTCGACCGCACGTTCGTGGAACTGAAGCGCGATGCTCAGACGCCGGCGTCTTCAGTGCCTGCGCCGGCGGTCGCGCCGGCGGTCGCGCCGGAGGCGCCTGCGACTGCACTCGAGGCGCCTGCTGCTGCCCCGGAGGCACCCGCGCAATGAGGCTGCCGAAGGCGCTGGCGCTCGCCGTACTGCTGGCCGCTCTCGCGGCTTGCGACAAGGACAAGGACGTCGATCCACCGGCCGAGCTCGTGGACATCGAGCCCTCGGTTGCCGTCCAGCGCATCTGGTCCACAGGCGTCGGCGGCGGCGGCGAGAAGCTCCGGCTCGCGCTCGGTCTGGCGGAGCAGGACGGCACGGTGTTCGCGGCCGCCCGCAGTGGCCGCGTGCGCGCCATCGAAGCCGCCACCGGCCGGACCCGCTGGCAGACGGATACCAAGCTCGATCTGTCCGCCGGACCGGGCGCAGGCGCGGGCCTCGTGGTGGTCGGAACCAACGGCGGCCAGCTGGTCGCGCTCGACGCAGCCTCCGGCCAGACGCGTTGGACCGCGCAGATGTCCGGCGAAGTTCTCGCGCCGCCGCTGGTTGCGGGCGACCGCGTGATCGTTCGCACCGTGGACGGGCGGCTGCGGGCGCTGGCCGTCAGCGACGGCAAGGAAGTCTGGACGGTCGAGGATCAGGTGCCTCGCCTTACGCTGCGCGGCACCGCGCCGCCGGTGCTGGCAGGTGACGCCGTGGTCGGCGGGTTCGATTCGGGCCGCGTGATGGCGGTGTCGCTTGCGAGCGGCGAGACCCTCTGGCAGGCGCAGGTCAGCACCCCTCGCGGGCGCTCGGAACTCGAGCGTCTCGCCGACGTGGACGCCGCCGTTCGTGTCTCGGGGGGCGACGTGTACGCCGTGGGCTACCAAGGGCGCATCGCGATGATGGCGCTCGATTCCGGGCAGATCTGGTGGGCGCGGGACGTCTCGAGCTATCGCGGCCTCGACCTCGACGGCGACCAGCTGTACGTCTCGACCTCCGACGGCGAGGTGATGGCGCTGCGGCGACGCGACGGCAGCGTGATCTGGCAGCAGCAGGGTCTGAAGCGCCGCGGGCTCGGTACACCGGCGATCCAGGGCGGGACGGTGATCGTCGGCGACTTCGACGGCTACCTGCACTGGCTCGACCGCGACACCGGCCGGTTCGTGGCGCGCGAGCGGCCCAGCCGGACGCGCATCTCCGCGGCACCGCTGGTGGTCGGCGACCGCGTCGTCGTCATCGACGACGGCGGCGAGATCACCGCGTACCGCAGCGGAGGCGCCGCGGGCGGCTGAACGTGCTTCCCGTCATCGCGCTGGTCGGGCGACCCAACGTCGGAAAGTCGACGCTCTTCAACTGGCTGACCCGCACGCGCGACGCGCTGGTGGCCGACCTGCCCGGACTGACCCGGGACCGCCAGTACGGCTACACCAGCGTGGGCCCGCGTCGCTGCGTGGTGGTGGACACCGGTGGGCTCGTGGAGTCGGCGACGGGCGTCGAGCGGCTGATGGCCGGGCAGACCCTGAAGGCCGTGGCCGAGGCCGACCGAGTGCTCTTCCTCGTGGACGCTCGCGCCGGCTGCACGCCCGAGGACCTGCACGTGGCGGGCCTCCTGCGCCGCAGCGGCAAGTCCGTGCTCGTGGTCGTGAACAAGTCGGAGTCGCTTGACCCCGACCTTGCCGGAGCGGACTTCCACCAGCTCGGTTTCGGGGCGCCCGTGACCATCGCCGCCGCGCACGGCGAGGGTCTCACGACGTTGATGGAACGGACGGTGGAGGGCTTCCCGGAGCCCGCGGCGCCGGAGCCGTGGACCGACGAGGACGGGATCCGCGTGGCGGTGGTCGGCCGCCCGAACGTGGGCAAGTCCACTCTGATCAACCGCCTGCTCGGCGAGGAGCGCCTGCTCGCCTTCGACGAGCCGGGGACGACGCGCGACTCGGTGCGGGTGCCGTTCGAGCGCGACGGCCAGCGCTACACGCTCATCGACACTGCCGGCGTGCGGCGGCGCGCTCGCGTCAGCGAGGCGATCGAGAAGTTCAGCATCGTGAAGACGCTGCAGGCGATCGAAGACGCGCACGTGGTGATCGGCGTGCTCGATGCGCACGACAGCATCGCCGACCAGGATGCGAGCCTGCTCGGCCTGGTGGTCGAGCGCGGCCGCGCGCTGGTCGTTGCGGTGAACAAGTGGGACGGCATTCCGCCGGACCAGCGCGACGCCATTCGCGACGGTCTCGGGCTGCGCCTCGGGTTCCTGTCGTTCGCACCGGAGATCTTCATCTCCGCGCGGCACGGGACCGGGGTCGGGGACCTGGTGACGGCCGTGCGTTCCGCATACGACGCGGCGATGCGCGAGATGCCGACCAAGGAACTGACGCGCGCGCTCGAGCAGGCGGTCGTCGCGCACCAGCCGCCGCTCGTCCGCGGGCGCCGCATCAAGCTGCGCTACGCGCACCAGGGCGGGCGCAACCCGCCCGTGGTGGTGATCCACGGCAACCAGACGCAGCACGTGCCGGCGGCCTACCGGCGCTACCTGGAGAATTACTTCCGGGAGGTGTTCAAGCTGCGGGGCACGCCGATGCGGATCGAGTTCCGGACCGACGAGAACCCCTTCGCCGGCCGGCGCAACGAACTCACGCAACGGCAGGTTCGCAAGCGCCAGCGCCTGATCCGCCGCGTCAAGGGCGGCAAGCGCTGAGCCGGACGGCGTCCGGCCCCAACGCCCGTCATAACCCGGACTTCTGAGGCGCTATCCTCTGATGCTTGTGCGGCGAACCGCGCCGCTTAGACTGGAGCCATGGCCATGCCCCTGCCGCGTCCGCCGCGCTCCGCTGCACGCGACTTCCCGGCGCGCCGTTTCGCGCACCTGGAAGCGCCGCTGCGGTTGAATCGCGGCGGAGTCATCGACCAGCCGGTCGTTGCTTACGAGTGCTGGGGCCGGCCGAATGCGGCGCGCGACAACACCGTGCTGCTGTTCACGGGACTGTCGCCGCCGGCGCACGCGGCTTCTTCCGCAGACGACCCGACGCCGGGCTGGTGGGAGTCCATGATCGGCGAAGGTCGGCCGATCGACACACGCCGCTTCTTCGTCGTCTGCGTCAACTCGCTGGGCAGTCCGTTCGGCTCCTCGAGCCCGGCGTCGATCGACCCGCGTACCGGGCGTGCGTACGGCATCGGCTTTCCCGAAATCACGGTCGAGGACATCGCCGCGGCCGGCCGCGAGGCGTTACGCAGCCTCGGCATCGCGCGCGTCGCCGCGGTCGTCGGCTCCTCGCTGGGCGGGATGACCGTGCTCGCCTATTGCGCATTATTCCCGGACGAGGTGGATCACCTCGTGACGATCTCCGGGGCTGCGCGCGCCGCACCCTTCGCCATCGCGCTGCGCTCGCTGCAGCGGGAGATGGTGCGCAGCGACCCGGCCTGGCGGGGCGGCAACTACGAGCCCGGGCGCGGGCCGCGTCTCGGGCTGCGGCTCGCCCGCAAGCTCGGCACGATCACCTACCGCTCCGCCGCGGAGTGGGACGAGCGCTTCGGACGCAGGCGGGTCCCGGAGACCGCCGGGCTGTCGGGGGACTTCCGGCCGCAGTTCGAAGTGGAGGCCTACCTCGAGCACCAGGCGCTGCGATTCGCGGACATCTTCGACGCCAACGCCTACCTGTACTTGTCGCGCGCCATGGACCAGTTCGACCTCGCCGACCACGGCGCGGGCTCGCTGGCGGCGGCGTTCGCGAAGTTCCGTCTCAAGCGCGCGCTCGTGATCGGCGTCGAGACCGATCTGCTGTTCCCGATCGACCAGCAGCGCGAGATCGCGGAGCACCTGCGCGCGCCAGGCCGCGAGGTGGAGTTCCACGCGTTCCCCTCCCTGCAGGGCCACGATGCGTTTCTCGTGGACCTGGCGCGTTTCGAGCCGGCGATCGGCGGGTTTCTCTCCGGGATTTCGACCAGCCCCTGAGTCTCACGCGGACCGCCACCCTGCCACCGCACGCGGTGTCGTCCGTGCGGGCCGGTTCAGCCACCCGTTTCGGGCAGGAACAGCGCCGGGTCCACCAGTGCGCGGTTGACGGCCACCCCCCAGTGCAGGTGCGGTCCAGTCACCCGGCCGGTCGCACCCACGAGCCCCAGGATCGTGCCTGCGCCGACCTCGTCGCCCGGCTTCACGTCGATGCGGCTCAGGTGGCAATACATCGTCACCACGCCCTGGCCGTGGTCCACGAAGACGGTGTTGCCGTTGAAGAAGAAATCGCCGGCCTCGACGACGCGGCCGGGCGCCGGACTGCGGATCGGCGTGCCGGTCGCCGCGGCGATGTCCATGCCGCTGTGGGGATTGCGGGCCTGGCCGTTGAAATAGCGTCGCAGGCCGAAGCTGCTGGAACGGCGGCCGGCGACCGGAGGCTGCAGCGCGAGCACGGGCTGCCGCTCGGCCGTGAACGTGCCGAGCGCGGTGTCGATGCGCGTCCGCTCCTCGGCGATGCGCTCGAGGTCCTCCTTGGACGGATCCACGTGGCGGCGGTTGGTCACGGTCAGGCGCTGTTCCTCGTACTGCTTCGGCGCCACATCGAACTCCAGCAGGCGCGGCTCCGCCTCGTCCGGCGGTTGCCAGCGTGCGCTGTGCGCGCCGGGCGCCGTATCGAGCGGGATGCCGACCAGTGCCACCCAGCCGTCCGGGGTGCGCAGTACCGGCGCGCGGTGGTCGTTGAAGTTAACCGCGCCGGGGGGTGTATCGCCGTGGCCGAGTTCGAGGATGGCGATGCCGCCCGGCACGCGGCTCTCGCGCGGCAGCAGGGGCGACGGTGCCGCGACGGCCGCGGCGGCCAGCAGGGCGAGAGCCGCGACGAAGGCGGTGCAGTGCCCGCCCTCGCGGCGCACGGCGCCGTTGTGCCTGCGTATCACTCGAGATCTCCGGTGCCATCGGGCTCGGACATTACGTCGACGACCCGCGCGGTGAATCGGCCACGCGCCAGCCGCGCCGCGACCTGGGCTCCGGGCCGCAGGGCCCCGGTGTCCCGCAGCAGTTCGCCGCCCGGGTCCGTGACGATCGCGTAGCCCCGATCGAGCGTGGCAAGCGGGCTGATGGTGTGCAGCGTGCGGGCCGCGAGCTCGAATCGCCGCCGTCCCTCCGACACGCGCCCCTGGGCTGCCGCGGCGAGCCTGCGCCGCGCGGCCTCGAGCCGCAGGCGCAGCGCCGCCACGCGCAACGCCGGGGAGGCGCGCAGCAGCAGCGCCCGCGCGGCATCGTGCTTGGCACGATCGCGCGCGAGCCGCGTGCGGAGCGCGAGCCGCAGCCGGGCGTCGAGCTCGTCGAGCCGCTGCGCATGCTGGCGCAGCACCGCGCCGGGGTGGGCCCGCGCGAGCCGCTGCTCACGCAGCTGCAGCGCCTGCCGTTGGTCGGTGAACCGGCGTCGTACGGCGAGCGAAAGCCGGCGCGCGGTGGCGCCGAGGGCACGCAGCCACTCGGCCCGATCCGGCACCACCCGCTCCGCGGCCCCGGACGGGGTCGGCGCGCGCTCGTCGGCGACGAGGTCCGCGATCGTGAAGTCCACCTCGTGTCCGACGCCGCTCACGATCGGGATCGGGCAGTCGAACATGGCGCGCGCGACGGCTTCCTCGTTGAAGGCCCACAGGTCCTCGAGCGAACCGCCGCCGCGCGCCACGATCAGCACGTCGCATTCGCGGCGCTCGGCGGCGAGCCGCAGGGCCTGCTCGATCTCGCGCGGCGCCGCCGCGCCCTGCACGGCGACCGGGTAGATGAGCACCGGGATGGCGGGGAAGCGACGCCGCAGAATGTGCAGGATGTCGCGGATTGCAGCGCCGGTGGGCGAGGTGATTACGCCGATGCGTCGCGGCAGGACCGGCAACGGCTGCTTGTGCTGCGTGTCGAACAGGCCCTCGGCGGCGAGCTTCTGCTTCAGCTCCTCGAATCGACGCCGCAGCAGCCCTTCGCCGGCCTCCTCGAGGTGCTCGATCACGACCTGGAACTCGCCACGCGGCTCGTACAGGCTCACGCGGCCGCGCGCCAGCACCTGGGCGCCGTCGCGCACCGGGAAGCGCACCATCAGGTTGCGCTGCCGAAACATGGCGCAGCGCACCTGCGCGGCGGCGTCCTTGAGCGAGAAGTACCAGTGCCCGGACCCGGGCCGGGACAGGTTCGAGATTTCGCCCTCGAGCCACACCGAGCCCAAGCCCCGTTCGAGCAGCATCCGCGCCTCGCGGTTGAGCCGACTGACGGTGAAGACCTCGGGCGGCGGAGCGGGCGTCAGGTCGGTCCAGGGATCTTGCATATCGGCGGCGAGTTTAGCGGACTCGATCCCGCCGCAGTGGGGCGCCGTTTCCCCTCTCAGGTCCCGGCGGGTACAATTGCGCGCTTCCTTTCACCTGCCGGGTCCGCCCATGCTGCGCATCCTCGAGGAAGCCCTCACCTTCGACGACGTCCTGCTGGTGCCTGCCTACTCGCAGGTGCTGCCGCACGAGGTCAGCCTGGGCACGCAGCTCACGCGGGGCATCCACCTCAACCTGCCCATCCTCTCGGCGGCGATGGACACGGTGACCGAGCACCGGCTCGCCATCGCCATCGCGCAGGAGGGCGGCGTCGGCATCGTCCACAAGAACATGTCGATCGAGCAGCAGGCGCGCGAGGTCGTGCGGGTGAAGCGCTTCGAGAGCGGCATCATCCACGACCCGATCACCGTGCGGCCCGAGGCCACCATTCGCGAGGTGCTCGAGCTCACGCGCGCCAAGAACATCTCGGGCGTCCCCGTCGTGCGCGACGGCAAGGCCGTGGGCATCGTGACGCACCGCGACCTGCGCTTCGAGACGCGGTTCGACGCACCGGTGTCCTCGGTCATGACGCCCCGCGAGCGGCTCGTCACTGTGCGCGAGAACTCGCCGAAGGAGGTCGTGCTGGGGCTGCTTCACAAGCACCGCATCGAGAAGGTGCTGGTGATCGACGACGACTTCGCGCTCAAAGGCATGATCACAGTTAAGGACTTCCAGAAGGCCACCGAGTTCCCGCGCGCCTGCAAGGACGAGCGGGGCGCGCTGCGCGTCGGCGCGGCCGTCGGCACGAGCCCGGACACCCTCGATCGCGTCGCGGCGCTGCGCGAGGCGGGCGTGGACGTCATCGTCGTGGACACGGCCCACGGGCACTCGCGCGGCGTCATCGAGACCGTGGCAAGGATCAAGGCCAAGTGGCCTGCGCAGCAGGTGATCGCCGGTAACATCGTGACCGCCGAGGCGGCCATGGCGCTGGTGGACGCGGGAGCCGACGCCGTCAAGGTCGGGATCGGCCCGGGGTCGATCTGCACCACGCGCGTCGTCGCGGGCGTGGGAGTGCCGCAGATCTCGGCGGTCGCGAACGTCGCGGCCGCGCTCGCGCCACACGGCGTGCCACTCATCGCCGACGGCGGCATCCGCTTCTCGGGCGACGTCGCCAAGGCGATCGTCGCCGGGGCCTACTGCGTGATGATCGGCAGCCTGTTCGGCGGCACCGAGGAATCGCCGGGCGAGGTTGAGCTGTACCAGGGCGCTTCCTATAAGTCCTATCGCGGCATGGGCTCGCTCGGCGCCATGGCCCAGGCGCACGGCTCGCGCGACCGCTACTTCCAGGACACCACCGCCGAACTCGAAAAGCTCGTACCCGAGGGCGTCGAGGGCCGCGTGCCCTACAAGGGCAGCATCGTCGCGATCCTGCACCAGCTCACGGGTGGCCTGCGCGCCGCGATGGGCTACACGGGCAGCGGCAGCATCGAGGAGATGCGCACCCGGCCGAAGTTCGTGCGCATCACCGGCGCCGGCATGCGCGAGAGCCACGTCCACGACGTGACGATCACCAAGGAAGCGCCGAACTACCGTGTCAGCTGAGCACGTCGCGGTCCGACCGCCGGACATCCACGCGCACCGGATCCTGATCCTCGACTTCGGCTCGCAGTACACGCAGCTGATTGCGCGTCGGGTGCGCGAGCTCGGCGTGTACTGCGAGATCCTGCCGTGGGACGTGGGCGA
>Ga0209391_10001137_pt1 | contig 13626 bp, 14 predicted proteins | sample PPLLak3March2015_FD_187246 | JGI IMG/M metagenome (GOLD analysis project Ga0209391, IMG submission 187246) | Freshwater sediment microbial communities from Prairie Pothole Lake near Jamestown, North Dakota, USA - PPLs Lake P7 Core (1) Depth... | ecosystem: Environmental > Aquatic > Freshwater >... | reverse complement strand
GCCTGTGTGCGGGAGGCCTGATGGGCGATGGACCACACGAAGCCGGCCAGCTCACGGGCCACCGCCACGCAGACCTTGTTGACCTGCACGCCGCGTGAAGACAAGCGCGCGAAGCGCCCGCACAAGCGCTGCTGGGCCTTCCAGGCGTGATTGCGCACGGGCTCGGGCAAGTCGCAGCTGCGCTGTCGCAGTTGCTGACTCATGCGGGCCGGGAAGCGGTAGCTCCAAGCCGCCTCGGTCAGCAGCCGCCTGGCGTGGGCGTTGCCGGTCTTGGTGATCGAGCCGCGGCGAACGGTGTTGCCGCTGGAGTGCTCCGACGGGACCAGCCCGAGGTAGGCCATCAACTGGCGCGCGGTGCCAAAGCGGCTGATGTCGCCAATCTCGGTGACCAGTCCGATGGCACACACCGTGTCGATGCCGCGCAAGGCGCGCAGTGCCGCAACGACGGGTTCGAAGCGCCAGCCTTTGGCAGCCTCGGTCAGCGCCGTCGTCAGCCTCTCCACGCGCTGCTCGGCGGCTTGCGCAGCCAGTTGGTACTCGGCCAGCGCGATGCGGTCACCGTCGTGATCGAAGCGCTGCTCGGCGATCCAGCGCTCGTGGCTCTTGGTCCAGTTCGTCTTGCCGGGATAGCGACGGCCATGGCGCAGCAGGAATGCCTGCAGCTGCTGGCGCGTCTTCAGCCTCATTCCCACTGCATCCTCTCGCGCTCGCCACAGGTTGCGCATCGCTTCGTGCGCCTCGTCGGGCACCCAGATGGCCTTGAGTTCGCCTGCGCGCGACAGCTCGGCCAGCCGCAGGCAGTCACGGCGATCGTTCTTGATCCGTTCGCCGGCACGTCGCGGGATCAACGACGGCGCCACGATATGGCTTCGATAGCCGCGCCGGCACAGCTCGCGGTGCAGGCCATAACCCGTGGGACCAGCTTCGTACACCACGCTCACCTGCGCAGGGTCACCAGCCTTGGCCAGCAACTTCAACAGCCCGTTCACGTCTGGGCCCATCGTGCCGACAAATCGGGCCGGCTCTCGGCCAGCCTCGCAGGCTGACACCGCAATGCTGTCCTTGTGCGCGTCCAGACCAACGAAGAACTTGATACGCTCGTCCATGGCTCGTCTCCTTCAAGTTGCAACTGGCCCGTCCAGTTGCATGTGGCTCGGCACACCTCGGTGCGCAACCCACGCTATTGGAGACGAGCCACCGCCTTGTGGCGAGCGACCATGATGTCTATGACTACGGGCTTTGGCGACGTAGTCCGCTCTGCACAAATGACAGGCCGGTCCACACTCAATGGCGCTGCTGAACCAGGGCGCAGAAGACACCGGCAAGGGCTTGGCGCAAGTGGAAGCCGCATGATCATGACCATACGATGCTGGATGGTGTGCGCCGGCATCGCACTACTTCTGTCTGGCTGTGCCAGCAGCAGTCTGGTGGCGCAGTGGAAGGACACGCAGTTTGCCGGCCAGCCGCCGCGTGGCGCGAAGGTCACGGTGGTCTGCCAGGCGCCGGACTCTACGTTGCAACGAATATGCGTCGACCGCATGTCAGAGCGGCTGGTCACGCAAGGCATGCAACCCATTCCCGCGCTTGATGTTGACGGTGCGCCGGCCGACCAGGCCACGCTGTTGCTGGGCACGCGCAGCGTGGGTGCCACGGCGCTGCTGCGCACCCGCATCGCGCCAGAGGTGGCGGCCATCACGACCGCGCCGAGCTTCAACATTGGCATCGGCGGCTTCAGCGGTGGCTACGGTAGCGGCGGTGGCGTGGGCGTGGGTGTGTCGGCGCCACTGGGTGATGCGGGTCCGCCCGCCACCGGCTATGGCGCGAGTGCCGCGCTCGCCGATGTCGCCAGCGGGCAGCTGATGTGGAGCGGGCGCGCAAGCGCATCACCGTCATCCGACCTGAGCCAGCAACTGACCACGCTATCGGCACAGATGCTCGACGCTGCCTTCCAGTCGGGCCTGTTCCCACGCTGAGCCCCGTGGACGAAACCTTTGCAGCAACAAGCCTGACCCACTTGTCCTACGCAGGACAAGTGATTGCCTCTTCAAGCTCTGGCCGTGGCGATGCCCGAGTTTCGCCCCTCGCGCAATAGACCATCGGACCCGCAATGCAAGCAATCGTGTACCAGGATCAACCCGCCAACCAAGACCTCGCTCGCAGAGCGCATGGGACGTGGGCCGGGCGTATGGCGATGTGGGTCGGGCTTGTGGCAGTCGCCCTGGCCCTTGCCGGGTGCGGCGGTGACGACGATGGTGACGGGGCTACTGGATCAGTCGTGGCGCCGCTGGCGCTGCCCGGGCCCTATCCGGTTGCGTGCAGCAATGTCGCACAGGACTTTTCGCGCGTGGCGGCTTCCGGCGAGCTGGCAAGAGCCTATTGGGAAGGCAGTCCTGCGGCAGACGGAACGCCCCGCTATGCGTCCGATCTGCTGTCGGACCCGGTGAATGCGCTCTCGGTCACGGTCAATGCGCCGAACGACTCCAACCTCTTCGGCTCGTTTGCCGGAAGGTCCATCCAGTTTGTCGTGCTCGTCTGCTATCCCACCAGCGCAGACAACTTCCGTCCGGACCTTCCCTTGCCCACAGGTCAAGTCGTGCCGCGCATGCAAACCGGCGCTGAAGCGCCGCTGTGGGCCGAAGCCTCGACCCGCTACCCTGTGATTGCCTTCTCGCATGGCTTGGCCGGCAGTCCGCTGTCGGGCGACTATCTGACCGTGCTCTCCTGGTTGGCGAGCTTCGGCTATGTCGTGGTGGCCCCATTTCACGGAGATCCGCGCTTCACGAACCTGCAGATCGCTGACTTCCGCGACGCCGTCGCTGTGGTGACCCGTCTCAGCGATGCAGTGGCCATGCAGGCTCTGCGCCCGTTGGCAATGTCGGCAGCGCTGGACCTCGTGCTGGCCCATCCCCAATGGCGTGAGCATGTCGACGCCGCGCAGATCGGCGGTTTCGGTGCGAGCATGGGTGGCCAAACCATGCTGCTGATGGGCGGTGCGGCACTGACGACCTCGCCTGGGCTGGCGTCGTCCCCCGTGGGCGCCGATCCTCGCATCAAGGCTGCGGTGGGCTATGTGCCGTACTTCGGGCAACCCCTGCTGCCGGCTTTCGGGCGTGACCAGCAAGGGCTCGACAACGTGACGCTACCCTATCTGGCCATTGGCGGGACGAGTGACACCACGGCTCCTTTGATCATCACGCAGCAAGGCATGGTGCGGCTCCAGGGTCCGCGGCAGCTCGTCGCACTGGTCGGCGTAGAGCACGAGTTCGACGCGGCTTCAGCCCCCGACATCCTGAGCTGGTCAATGACATTCCTAGATGCTCAGGTTCGCGGTGTTCCCACGGCGCGCACACAACTGGAGACCATGACCAGTGTGGCGGGCGGCGGCGACGACAGGCTCGTCATTCCATTGGACAGCCCGCTCCCGCATTGACGAGAACGCCGGACATTCCAAGAACGGCGTAGGCCGACACCCGATGGTGGGCCTGTCCCACAGCTGCGTTCAGCAATGGCGGCTATGGTCACCGCAGGGTCCGTGGGTGCGGTTCGTCTCGGCGCAATCGGGAAACCCTACCCATGGAAGCAATGGAGGAGACAAGATGGCAGAGCGCGCGCAAGTCAAGGGCAAGGTCGAGTACCGCGAGGGCGACGGTGCCAACATGACCATCCGTCGCGGCCCGGTGGAAGTGCAAACCACTCCGGCCGATGCCACCTTGAGCTGGACCGACGGCCAAACCAGGGGTTCAGCAGCGATTCCCATCGCTGACTTCAACCGCTATCTGGCCAAGGGGCTGATCGAGCTGGATGGTTGATGTCGTCGGACGATGACGCTCTTGCGGCTCCTGCTCCTGCCGGGGACGCCGGCAACCGCGAGATCGCATCGCTTCCCACGCTCATCAACGTTCGCAGTGTCTCGTTGGCGGTGCTTGCACTGCTGGCTAGCGTCTATGCGCTGCATTGGGCCCGTGCCGTAATAATTCCGCTTCTGCTGGGCGTGATGCTGAGCTATGCGCTTACGCCGGTGGTCGACCGACTCCACCGCTGGCGCCTGCCGCGGGTGCTGAGCGCGGCGGTCGTGCTGATTGCGGTCGTGTCCGGCTTCGGATCGATGATCTACACGCTCAGCGACGACCCTGCACACCTGGTCGAGTCATTGCTGGAGGCGGCTCAGAAGCTGGGCCAGGCGCTGCGCCCAACGCGCGGTGCGCCGGTCAGCAGCATCGACATGGTGCAGGAGGCTGCAACCCGACTCGAACAGGCGGCCGAGGCCACCACCGCTGTTGCGCCACCGGCCACAGGCGTGACCCGCGTGCAAATCGAACAGCCGCGCGTGAACATCAAGGAATACCTATGGAGCGGAACGTTGGGCCTGGCAAGCCTGATCGGCCAGGCGGCAGTTTTGTTCTTCATCGCATTTTTCCTGCTGACCACGGGGGACAGATTCCGGGGCAAGATGGTCAAGATTGCCGGCCCCATCTTCGCCAAGAAACGCGTCACCGTGGAGGTGATGGACGAGATCGGCGCACAGATCCAGCGCTACCTGGTCATCCAGGTCTTCACCAGCGTGCTGGTGGGGCTGGCGACCTGGGGCGCCTTGGCGTGGCTCGGGCTGGAACGCGCGGCCGTGTGGGGTTTGGTGGCTGCGGTGCTGAACCTGGTGCCGTATCTGGGCGCGATCGTCACGGCCGGCGGGCTGGCCCTGGTGGCCTTCCTGCAGTTCGGCAGCTTCGGCATGGCTGCACTGATCGGCGGTGTATCGATGTTCATCAATACGCTGGAGGGCAACCTGATCACCCCCTGGCTGGCAGGGCGCGCCAGCAGCATGAACCCGCTGGTGATCTTCGTCGGCGTCCTGGCATTCGGCTGGCTGTGGGGTATCTGGGGGCTGCTGCTGGGAACCGCGATGATCATGGGGTGGTCATCACCGCCGGCATTTCAAGCCTCCAAGAAGTCAGCCCACGCCTGCAACATCGCACGACGTTCGGCCTGGTACTGATGTCGGTTGTAGGCAGCACGAACGCGATTCGCCGGAGCGTGCGCAAGACAGTGCTCGATGACATCGATATTCGCGCCCGTCGCGTTGAAGTAGGTGCTGAACGTGGCGCGCATGCCATGCGGCGTGCCTTCGCCGCTGAGGCCGAGGCGTTCCATGACGGCGTTCAGGCTACGGTCGGCCATCGGGCGGCTTGGGTCCGCCCGGTTGCGGAACAGGTAGACACTCTCATCGGGCACGAGGGTTCGCAGTTCGCGAAGCCAATACACAGCTTGGCGAGAAAGCGGCACCCAATGTGCCCGGCCAGCCTTCATCCGCTCCGCCGGAATCTCCCACTCGGCAGCGTCGAGGTCGATCTCGCTCCAGCGCCCGCAAACGACCTCGTTCTTGCGACACGCCGTGAGGACCAGGAGGCGCATCGCGATGCGCGTCTGGTGGCTGAGTGACTCGGTCTCGTTGAGGGCGCGGATTAACGCGCCAAGCCTCGACGGCTCCAGTGCCGGGTGGTTTTGCTGGTTGCGCTTGCGAAGCACGCGCACTGGCGGCACCGGGTTGTCTTCAATCAGCCCGAGTCGATTGCGTGCTCGAAGATGCCCCACAGATGATTGCGAAGGTTGCGGGCAACCTCGGGCGCGCGAGCCTCGACCGCCTTCAGCGTTGTCGTCAGTTCGAGCCGAGTGATCGAGGTGACAGACCGCCCACGGAATACCGGCACCAGGTCCTTGTCGACTTCGCGGCGGCGCTGGTTAACCGTCCCCGCGCGCAGCCCGACGCTCGTTGCGGCATCCCAATCCGCGTACAGCGCCTCGAAGCTGCCCTTGTCGCGGTGCATGCTGGCAAGCGCTTTCGACTCGCGTTCGGAACGCCGGGCCTGCACCGGGTTGATGCCGCTGGCGACGAGCTGTCTCGAAGCTGCATGCGCCGCTCGTGCCTCGGCCACGCTGACCTCCGGGAACGCACCCAGCGCCTGCAAGCCCTCGACGCCTTGTAACCTGAACTTGTAGCGCCACAGTTTCGACCCGTTCGGTTGAACCAGAAGGAACAGGCCACCACCGTCGGCGATCTTGTAGGCGCGCTCGGCAGGCTTGGCAGTCTTGATCTTCAGAGTAGTGAGCATTTGCGGCGGCAACTGTGCACTCGCGTACCCCCAAACATACCCCCAGGAGACTGAGATTGTCTGGAGTGTCCTGGAACCCCGTGAGACGACAGTTCAGCACAAGTCGTTGATTCGCAAGGGCCTCACGCGGGACCCGAGATGGCTCGGGACAACCCGGGACATCGTCTCCCGTTCCAGGTGGCGAGCTTCATCGTGCGGTCCTTGGCCTCGCAGGCGGTACGGACGTGCATTGTGCAGATCCGTCGGCAGTCCTCGGGCTGCGGGTGGCAACACCGGCGACGGTCATGCCCTAGAGTGAGGCCATGCACCGCAGCCGGCTTAGCGCATGAACTCGCTCGACGACCCTCGCCACGACCATGAGGTCGGTTCGTGCGATGCCACCCAGGACAGCACGCGCACCGACGACACGCGCATCGGCACGGTGCGGCCGCTGATCTCGCCCGCGCTGCTGCTGGACGAGCTGCCCGCGCCCGAGGTGGCGATGCAGCTGGTGGAGCGCACGCGGCGCGAGATCGGTGCACTGCTGCGTGGCCAGGACGACCGGTTGCTCGTCGTGGTGGGTCCGTGCTCGATCCACGACCACGACCAGGCGCTGCAGTATGCACAGCTGCTGCGCGCCGAGCGCGAGCTGCTGGCGCCGGACCTGCTGCTGGTGATGCGCGTGTATTTCGAGAAGCCGCGCACGACCGTGGGCTGGAAGGGCTACATCAACGACCCGCGGCTCGACGGCAGCTTCCACATGAACGAGGGCCTGCGCCTGGCGCGGCAACTGCTGCTGGACATCACGATGCTGGGCGTGCCGTCAGGCACCGAATTCCTGGACCTGCTGTCGCCGCAGTACATCTCCGATCTCATCGCCTGGGGTGCGATCGGCGCGCGCACCACCGAAAGCCAGAGCCACCGCCAGCTGGCCTCGGGCCTGAGCTGCCCGGTTGGCTTCAAGAACGGTACCGACGGCAGCGTCAAGGTCGCCGCAGATGCGGTGCTGGCGGCCCGCTCCAGCCATGCCTTCATGGGCATGACGAAGATGGGCCAGGCGGCGATCTTCGAAACACGCGGCAATGCCGACTGCCACCTCATCCTGCGTGGCGGCCGCCAGCCCAACTACGACGCGGCGTCGGTCGCCGTGGCCTGTGCCACGCTGCGCGACGCAGGGCTGCGCGAGTCGTTGATGATCGACTTCTCGCATGCCAATTCCAGCAAGCAGTACCTGCGCCAGGTCGACGTGGGCCACGACGTGGCACGCCAGGTGGCCGGCGGCCAGGCCGGCATCTGCGGCGTGATGATCGAGAGCCACCTGCAGCAGGGTCGGCAGGACTTGCTGCCCCGCCAGTCCCGTGCCGATCTGGTGCCCGGCGTGTCGATCACCGACGCCTGCCTGGGCTGGTCGCAGACGCGGCCGCTGCTGCACCACCTGGCGCAGGCCGTGCAGGCGCGCCGCCGACTGCATTGACGCCGCCCGCGCGCGGCTCATGCCAAGTCGCGTTCAATAGATTAGATATCGTGTCGTTCCACGGACTTCAAGGAGTCGTGGATGAAGGATCTGATCGTGGGCGACAAGCCGACCGTGCAGCGGTTGGCCGAGAGGCTGAAGCGGGCCAGTAGTCGATCGGAATACCAACGCATTCAGTGCGTGCTGATCCGGGCGACATTGGGCAGCTCGGCCAAGGAGATCGCGCAGTTGTTGGGCTGGTCAACGGCCAGCGTACACGTCATGCACTCGCGCTGGGCCAAGGAGGGTGAGACGATCTTCGATGTGCGCGGGCGTGGCGGAAGGCGCCACCAGCACCTCACGCCCGAGCAGGAGCGGGAGTTGCTCGCTCCGTTCGTGCAGCGCGCCCGTGACGGTGGGATGCTGACGGTGGGCGAGCTTCAGCAAGCCTACCGGGATCGGGTTGGCCGGGATGTGGCCCGCTCGACGATTTACCGGCTGTTGGACCGGCACGGCTGGCGCAAGGTCGTACCGCGCCCGCGGCACCCCAAGGCAGACGTTGCGGCGCAGGCCGCCTTTAAGAAAGCTGCGCCGCGCGGTACGCCAAGAGGCCTCGCGCCAGGCTGAGCAAGGCCGCCGCCTGCGGCAGATGTTCCAAGACGAGGGCCGATTCGGTCTTCTGGGCACGCCGCGGCGGTGCTGGGCCCCGCACGGCATGCGTCCGGTGGTCGGCGCACGCCTGGAGCGCAAGTACATCTACGCCTTCAGCGCCGTCAGCCCCCCACGACGGCGTGATGGACAGCCTGGTGCTGCCGTGGGTCAACGCCCAGACCATGTCGCTGTTCCTGGCCGAGGTTGCACAGCGTCACGCCGACGAGTTCGTGCTCATGGTCATGGACCAGGCTGGCTGGCACCTGGCTGGCGAGTTGGTCGTGCCTTTGAATATGCGACTGCTCTTCCTGCCGCCCTACAGCCCGGAGTTGAACCCGGCCGAGCACTTGTGGGAAGCGCTGCGCGAGGACTGCTTCGCACAAATCACGTCTTCGTCGACCTCGACGCCGTCGAACGCAGCCTGACTGACGGACTGCGAGCGCTTGAAGCTGACCCCTCGCGTACCCAATCCATGACTGGATTCAAATGGATAACTTCTATACTTTTGAACGCGACTTGGTATCAGACGGCGCGCCGGCGGCGGTAGTCTGCGTGCTGGTAGGCGAAGCCCTGCCCGGAATCGTGGTGCGACCGCGAGACTTCGACGAAATCCTCGCGCGGCCAGCTTGGAAAGAGAGCGTCACCGTCGAAGTCGCGATCGATCTCGGTGAGCAGCAGTCGCTGCGCCAGCGGCAGCGCCTGCGCATAGAGTTCGGCCCCGCCGATGACGAAGACTGTCGGCTCGCCTTGCAGGCGCTGCAGAGCCGCGTCGAGGCTGCCCACGCATTCGGCGCCCGGCGCATCGAATTGCACATCGCGCGTGACCACGAGGTTGCGCCGCCCGGGCAGCGGGCGAAAGCGCGGCGGCAATGATTGCCAGGTCTTGCGGCCCATGATCACCGGGTGGCCCTGAGTGGCTTCCTTGAAGAAGCGCATGTCCTCGGGCAACTGCCAGAGCAGGCGGTTGTCCTTGCCGATGACGCCGTTGCGCGCCACGGCGGCGATCAATGTCAGCATCACACCGCCACCGGCGCCCTGATCGCTGCGTGGTGCTGGTAGTCCTGCACCTCGAAGTCCTCGTACGCGTAGTCGAGGATCGACGGCGGCCGGCGCCTGATGTGCAGCACCGGGTAGGGGTAGGGCGTGCGGTCGAGCTGCGTGCGCACCTGCTCCTGGTGGTTGTCGTAGATGTGGCAGTCGCCGCCGGTCCAGATGAAGTCACCCACCTGCAGATCGCACTGCTGCGCCAGCATGTGCGTCAGCAACGCGTAGCTGGCAATGTTGAAGGGTACGCCGAGAAAGATGTCGGCACTGCGCTGGTACAGCTGGCAGCTCAGTCGGCCTGCGGCGACGTAGAACTGAAAGAAGGCGTGGCAGGGCAGCAGCGCCATCTTCGACAGCTCGGCCACGTTCCAGGCGCTGACGATGATGCGACGGCTGTCGGGGTTGGTCTTCAGCTGCTTGACCACCTCGGCAATCTGGTCGATGTGGCCGCCTTCGGGCGTGGGCCAGCTGCGCCACTGCACGCCATACACCGGGCCCAGGTCGCCGGTCTCGGGTTTGGCCCATTCGTCCCAGATACTGACGCCGCGCTCCTGCAGCCAGCGCGCGTTGCCGTCGCCGCGCAGGAACCACAGCAGCTCCAGGATGATGCTCTTCAGGTGCACCTTCTTGGTCGTCACCAGCGGGAAGCCTTCGTTCAGGTCGAAGCGCATCTGGTGGCCGAACACGCTGCGCGTGCCGGTGCCGGTGCGGTCGGCCTTGTCCACGCCGTGAGTGAACACATGGCGCATGAAGTCTTCGTACTGGCTGCGGACGGGGCGGGACAATTCAGTAGGCTCCAAAGAGGGTGTCGAGGGCTTCCTGCACCTCGCCGCGGTGCGCGCCAAGGTGGGCGACCGGCTTGCGCAGCTCAATGGTCGGCACGGCGCCCAGCGCGGCCGTGTCCATCACCACATTGTCGCTGCCGACGGAAAACAGCGGGTTCAGGTTGCGCGCCCGCGGTCCGAAGGCGATCTCCCGCCGCAACGGCACCACCACGCGCGTGGCCAGGTAGTCGATGTGGTTGTTCTGCACGTCCATGAAATAAGGCGTGAGCTTGCGTTCCGACGCTTCGGGGTTGGCATAGACATCGAAGCGGGCCATCAGCGGCCCTTCATGAAGCTGCGGTAGCGCGCCAGCGGCAGGCCTTCGCGTTCGATGCGGGCGTTGTAGTGCTCGATGGCAGCCTTGTTCTCTTCGTTCCAGCGTTCCCAGTAGCGTTTGCGTACCTCTTCGGCAAGCAGCGCATCGACCGTGGCCGAGACGTTCATGCCCAGCTCGCGGGCCATGTCCAGCACCTGGGCGTTCAGGCTCAGATTCGCGGATCGCTTCGGTGATTTGTCGAATCGCAGCATCGCCGGCCTCCATCAAACATGCGCATGAATTATGCCGGACTGTCCTGCGCAGCCGCCGGCTCCAGGTCGAACTGCATCGCCGCCAGCCGCGCGTACAGGCCGTCGCGCGCCACCAGCTCGGCATGCGTGCCGGTGTCGACGATGCGTCCGGCCTCCAGAACCACGATGCGGTCGGCACGCAGCACCGTGGCCAGGCGGTGGGCGATGACCAGGGTCGTGCGGCCGCGCATCGCCGCCTCCAGCGCGGCCTGCACCATGCGCTCGCTTTCAGCATCGAGCGCGCTGGTGGCTTCGTCCAGCAGCAGCAGCGGCGGATTCTTCAACATCGCGCGGGCGATGCTGATGCGCTGGCGCTGCCCGCCGGACAGGCGCACGCCGCGCTCGCCCAGGAAGCTGCGGTAGCCCTCGGGCAGCGCGCTGATGAACTCGTGCGCGAAGGCCGCCTTGGCCGCGGCGACGACCTCGTCGTCGCTGGCCGAGGGCCGGCCGTAGCGGATGTTTTCCAGCGCGCTGGTCGAGAAGATCACGCTGTCCTGCGGCACGATGCCGATGCGCTGGCGCAGCTCGGCCAGCGAGGCGCGCTGCACCGGCACGCCGTCCACTTCCACGTGCCCGCCCTTCACGTCGTAGAAGCGCAGCAGCAGCTGCAGCACCGTACTCTTGCCCGCACCACTGGGCCCCACCAGCGCCACCGTCTCGCCGGCGGCCACGTCCAGGCTGAAGTCGTGCAGCGTGTCGTGCTGCGGGCGCGACGGGTAATGGAAGCGCACGTTCACCAGCCGGCAGGCGGAGCCGCCGCGTGCGGGCGGCAGCGGCAGCGTCGACGCCGGCTCGGCCACCGTCGAGCGTGCGGCCAGCAGCTCCATCAGCCGCTCGGTGGCGCCCGCGGCGCGCAGCAGGTCGCCGTAGACCTCGGACAGCACCGCCACGCTGCCCACCAGGATGATCACTAAGACCACCGTCTGCCCCAGGTGGCCGGCCGTGATGTCGCCGTTCATCACCGCCTGCGTGCCCTGGTACAGCCCCCACAGCAGCGCGCCGAAGGTGGCAGTGATGATGAAGGCGACCAGCAGCGAGCGCACGCGCGTGCGCTTGCGCGCCACCTCGAAGGCATGCTCGGTGGATTCGGCAAAGCGCGCCGACTCGCGCCGCTCCTGGGTGTAGCTCTGCACGATCGGGATGGCGTTCAGCACCTCGGCGGCAATGGCGCTGGAATCGGCCACCCGGTCCTGGCTGGCGCGCGACAGCCGGCGCACGCGCCGGCCGAAGTACAGGCTGGGCAGCACCACCAGCACCAGGATGCCCAGCACCTGCATCATCACCCAGGGGTTGGTGATCACCAGCATGATCAGCGCGCCGATGCCCATCACCGTGTTGCGCAGGCCCATGCTCAGCGACGAGCCCACCACCGTCTGCACCAGGGTGGTGTCGGTGGTCAGCCGGCTCAGCACTTCGCCGGTCTGCGTGCTCTCGAAAAACTCCGGGCTTTGCTCGACCACGTGCGCGTAGACGGCACTGCGCAGGTCGGCGGTAATGCGTTCGCCCAGCCAGCTGACCATGTAGAAGCGCGCCGCCGAGAACACGCCGAGTGCCGCGCCCACGCCGAACAGCGCCAGGAAGTACGGGCGCAGGGCCATCACGCGCTCGCCGGGGTCGCTGCTCACCAGACCCTGGTCGATCAGCGACTTCAGCGCCAGCGGGAAGGCCAGTGTGCTCAGCGCCGCCAGCACCAGGAACAGCAGGGCCAGCGCGATGCGGCCGCGGTAGGGCTGCAGGAACGGCAGCAGGCCGGTCAGCGAACGCGGCGATCGGGCCGCGGCACGGGCATCTTCTTTGGGCATGGGAAGGAGTCTATGCGGCGCCGCCGCCACAACCGTTGCGGCTGAAAATCACACCGGCCATCCGTTCGGCCCGAGCCCACGCGGCCTTTGTGGTCGAATCTAGGGGCGACAGCTGTGTGCCAGTTGCGCCATCATTGACCCCCATGTTCGATCCCGCCGCCGAACCCCGCTGGATGCGCCGCTGCACGGCCCTGGCGCTGCGCCTGGGTTTTCTGCCCTCGCTGGCGGGGTTGAGCCTGCTGCTGGTGCTGGGCGTGCTGGGCCTGACGCAGGCGGCGGTGCTGATCATCGACCAGGGCCCGCGGCCGTTGGCGCTGCTGGTGGCAGGCACCATGGCGCTGCTGCTCTCGCCCTTCCTATCGGCCTGGCTGCTGCGGCTGATGTTCCAGCTGGACGCGGCGCGCCAGCGGCACAGCGTCAACGCCACCAAGGACGACCTGACCGGCGCGCACAACCGCCGCCACTTCATGCAGGTCGCCGAGCGCGAGTGGGCGCGCTGCCGGCGCTATGCCGAAGACGGCGCCATGCTACTGATCGACGCCGACCAGTTCAAGAGCCTGAAGGGCAGCCACGGAGGCGCCTGCTGCGACGCGCTGCTGCGCGAAATGACACGGCTGGTGACGCAGTCGCTGCGCCAGCCCGACCTGCTGGCCCGCTACGGCGCCGAGGCGCTGATCGTCTACCTGCCCAACACCGACCCGATGGGCGCACTCGACGTGGCCGAACGCATCCGCGAGCGCGTGGCCGGCCACACGCTGCGCTGGCAGAACGGCGGTGTCAGCAGCACGGTGAGCATCGGCGTGGCCTCGGTCGGCGCCACCCACGTGACGCTGGATTCGCTGGTGCAGGACGCGTTGAGCGCGCTGCAGTCGGCCAAGGACGCCGGCCGCAACTGCGTGCGCGCCGCGCCGATCCAGCCGCGCGCCGCGCCGGCCCGGCCGCCGTCGGCCGCCTCGGGCGGGCCGCGCGCGCGGCGGCCCGGTTCCTAGCTACCAAGGGAGGCCCCCCGGCTCTGCCGGGGAGGCAGTAAGGGTTTGAGTGCGCCGGGAGACCGGCAAGGAGTAGGCGGTGCAAGTCCGCTGCGATGAAGGTGTAGGGAACCACCTTGGCCCCGAGCCGTGCGCAGGCAACCGTGAGGGTGTCGGCGAAGCGTCGGTAGGGGAACACATAGGCCAGCCATTGAGCCGCGATAGTCTACT
>Ga0209391_10001136_pt1 | contig 13632 bp, 12 predicted proteins | sample PPLLak3March2015_FD_187246 | JGI IMG/M metagenome (GOLD analysis project Ga0209391, IMG submission 187246) | Freshwater sediment microbial communities from Prairie Pothole Lake near Jamestown, North Dakota, USA - PPLs Lake P7 Core (1) Depth... | ecosystem: Environmental > Aquatic > Freshwater >... | reverse complement strand
GTCGCGCGTCCGCACCCACCTGCGTCAGTTCGGCTTCTGTCCCGCGAGCAGCAGCCAGGTGTCGACGACCGTATCCGGGTTGAGCGAGATGCTCTCGATGCCCTGCCCCACCAGCCACTGCGCGAGATCGGGGTGGTCGGACGGTCCCTGGCCGCAGATGCCGACGTAGCGCCCCTTGCGGCGGCAGGCGGCGATGGCCATCGACAGCATCGCCTTGACCGCGTCGTCGCGCTCGTCGAAGGTCGACGCGATCGCACCGCCGGCATCGCGGTCCACTCCCAGCGTGAGCTGCGTGAGGTCGTTCGAGCCAATCGAGAAGCCGTCGAAGTGCTCGAGGTAGGCATCCGCGAGGATCGCGTTCGTCGGTAGCTCGCACATCATGATCACGCGCAGCCCGTTCGCGCCGCGCGCAAGGCCGTTCTCGGCGAGGAGCTCGACCACGCGCTTCCCCTCGCCCACCGTGCGCACGAAGGGCACCATCAGCTCGACGTTGGTCAGGCCCATGTCGTCGCGCACGCGCTTCATCGCCCGGCACTCGAGCGCGAAGCAGTCGTAGAACTCCTTCGACACGTAGCGCGCCGCGCCGCGGAAACCCAGCATCGGGTTCTCCTCGTGCGGCTCGTAGCGGTTGCCGCCGAGCAGGTTCGAGTACTCGTTCGACTTGAAGTCCGACAGCCGCACGATTACCTTCTTCGGCCAGAATGCCGCGGCGATCGTCGCCACGCCCTCCGCGATCTTGCTCACGTAGTACTCGACCGGGCTCGGGTAGGCAGCGATGCGGCGCTCGATCTCGTGGCGCAGCTCGGCGGGCTGGCGGTCGAGTTCGATCAGTGCCTTCGGGTGGATGCCGACGTTGCGGTTGATGATGAACTCGAGCCGGGCGAGTCCGACGCCCTCGTTGGGCAGCCGCTGGAACGAGAACGCGAGCTCCGGGTTGCCGACGTTCATCATGATCTTCGTCGGACAGTCCGGCATGCGTTCGAGCGAGGCCTCGACCACCTCGACCTCGAGCGTGCCCTCGTAGACGTGGCCGGTGTCGCCTTCGCAACACGAGACGGTGACGTTCGCGCCTTCCACCAGCGTCGCCGTCGCGTTGCCGCAACCCACGACTGCCGGGACGCCAAGCTCGCGGGCGATGATCGCCGCGTGACAGGTACGCCCGCCGCGGTTGGTGACGATCGCCGCGGCCCGCTTCATCACCGGCTCCCAGTCGGGGTCGGTCATGTCGGTGACGAGCACGTCGCCCGCCTTGACCTTGTCCATCTCGGCCGCAGAGCGGATCAGGCGCACGACGCCGATGCCGATCTTCTGGCCGATCGCGCGACCGCTCGCGAGCACCGGCGCCGTCCCCTTCAGCCGATAGCGGCGCGTGGACTCGGCGCTGCCTTCCTGCGACTTCACGGTCTCGGGACGCGCCTGGAGCACGTACAGCTGGCCGTCCTGTCCATCGCGTCCCCACTCGATGTCCATCGGGCGGCCGTAGTGCCGCTCGATCGTCATCGCGCAGCGCCCGAGCGCGTGAGCCTCCTCGTCGGTGATCGAGAAGCGCAGGCGCTCGGCCTCCGGAACCTCGACGGTCGCCGTCGAGCGCCCCGCGGCCTGCGCGTCCGCGAAGACCATCTTGATCGCCTTGCTGCCGACGGTCTTGCGCAGGATCGCCGGACGTCCCTCGTCGAGGTTGCGCTTGTAGACGTAGAACTCGTCCGGGTTGACCGAGCCCTGCACGACGGTCTCGCCGAGCCCGTACGACGCGGTGATGAACACCACCTGATCGAAGCCTGACTCCGTGTCGAGCGTGAACATCACCCCGGACGTGCCGAGGTCGCTGCGCACCATCCGCTGCACGCCCGCGGAGAGTGCGACGTCGGCATGGGCGAAGCCCTTGTGCACGCGGTAGGCGATCGCACGGTCGTTGTAGAGGCTCGCAAAAACCTCCTTCACTGCATGAAGAATATTCTCCAGTCCTTTGATGTTAAGAAATGTTTCCTGCTGACCTGCGAACGACGCATCAGGCAGATCCTCCGCGGTCGCCGACGAGCGGACGGCCCACGACGCCTCGGGATCGTTCGCGGTCAGGCGCGCGTAGGCGTCGCGAATCGCGGTCTCGAGCACCGGCGGCAGCGGTGCCTCGGTGACCCAACGGCGAATCTCGCTTCCTGCCCGGGCCAGCTCCGCGACGTCGTCGACGTCGAAGCTCTCGAGGCGCCGCGCAATACGCTCCGCCAATCCGCTCGCCGCGATGAACTCTCGGAACGCGGCCGCAGTCGTGGCGAACCCGCCCGGCACGCGTATCCCGGCGCCGGCGAGCTGGCCGATCATCTCGCCGAGCGACGCGTTCTTGCCCCCGACCTCGTCGACGTCGGTCATGCGCAGGCGCTCGAACGGAATCACGCGGACGACTTCGCTCACGGATGCTCCCTTGGGATGCGACCAAGCGACGGTTCGCAGAAGCCATGATTTTACCGCGCGCGTTCGTCGCGCCCGAGGGCAAACCGGCATCCGGAAACATCAACGGCGCCCGCAGGCGCCGTCGCTCATGAGGGGTCGTGCGAGCTCAGATTCGGGGCTCGACCACTTCACCGCCGTTGGCGCCCTCGGCCTCGATGTCTTCGACCTCGCTCGCGTCGAGACCGGGCACCGTGCCTGGGCGATGACGGCTGCGCACCGCGCGCCGCAGGCTTCGGTACAGGTCCGGGTGCGACTCCTTGAGGTACTTGATGATCTCGAAGTCGACCCGCTTGACCTCGGAGAGATCGATCTGCTCGACGTGCACGAGCCGCAACAGCTCGCGCACCGGCTTCGGCATCTCGCGGCCGCTTTCGTAGCGCGACCCGCCGCTCTGCGTCACGCCGATCTGCGTCCAGAACTGTTCCTGGTTGAGACCGAGGCGACGGCGGATTTCGCGGGGATTGAGAACGCGGTCGAAGATCTTCACGTGTCTGTTCCGATGAACAAACGCACCTTACCCGCGTGCGTCATACCATTGGCATATTCTCGGCTTAAGCCGGCGCCCGACGCAAGCTCCACCGATAGGCGGCTCGGACGCGGTGTTGTTTCCATGCGTGGTACGCGGCTTGCCTGCGCATTGCCGTAGGCTACGCCGCGCCCCCGTTCCGGCCCAAGGCGTGCTCTGACACGGCGGAATGCCCTGCGGCTATGATCCGCGCCTGACCGCCCTCATCTATCCTTCGATGCGCTACGACCTGCACTGCCACTCGACCCGCTCCGACGGCCTGCTTTCGCCCGCGGAGGTGGTGCACCGCGCGGCGGCCCGTGGGGTCGACGTCCTCGCGCTCACCGACCACGACGAGACGGCAGGCCTCGACGAGGCACGCGCGGCGGCCGACGAAGCCGGCATTGCGCTCGTCACCGGTGCAGAGCTGTCGGTGAGCTGGGACGAAATCACGATTCACGTCGTCGCGCTGCATTTCGACCCGGCGCACGGCGCCCTGCAGGGCGGCCTCCAGCAGATCCGCAGCGGGCGCGACAGCCGCGCGCGGCGCATCGCCGCGTCCCTTGCGACTGCGGGAATCCCCGGCGCGTACGAGGGTGCGCGCCGCTACGTGACGAGCGAGCGCCTGATCTCGCGCACGCACTTCGCGCGATTTCTCGTAGAAGCGGGCCATGTGCGCGAAATGAAAGATGTTTTCTCCCGCTACCTCACCCCGGGACGGCCCGGTTACGTGGCGCACGTCTGGGCAAGCCTCGAGGACGCGATCGGCTGGATTCACGCTGCCGGTGGTCAGGCGGTGCTGGCGCATCCCGGACGCTACAAGGTCACCTCGACCGGGCTCCCGCGCCTACTCAGCGAGTTTCGCGATCTCGGCGGCGACGCTGTCGAAGTCCTGTCCCCGTCGCACCAGGCGGCGCAGGTCGCGCAATTCGCCTCGCTCGCCCGCACCTACGGACTCGCCGCCTCGACCGGCTCCGACTACCACGGCCCCGGCGAGAGCTGGCTCGACCTGGGCGACCTCCCGCCCCTTCCGGCCGGGCTCGACCCGGTCTGGAAACACTGGTGACGGGGAGAGCACAGCCCATGCCCGATCGCCGCACCGTGTTCTTCGTCTCGGACCGCACCGGCATCACCGCCGAGATGCTGGGCAACAGCCTGCTCGTGCAGTTCGACGAGTTCCACTTCGTCCGGCACTCGTTGCCGTTCGTGGACTCCCCCGAAAAGATCGACGACGCGATCCGCGAGATCAACGCGACCGCCGCGCGCGAGGGCAAGCGGCCGCTCGTGTTCAGCTCGATCGTCGACGAGAGCGCCTGCGAGCGCATCCGCAACGGCGCCAACGCACTGACGCTCGACCTGTTCCAGATCTTCATCGCTCCGCTCGAAGGCGAGCTGGGGGCGAGGAGCTCCCACGCCATGGGACGCTCGCACGGCATCGCCGACGCGAGCGAGTACTACTCCCGGATGGAGGCGATCAACTTCGCGCAGTCGCACGACGACGGCGCGGCGACCCGCGACCTTGCCAAGGCCCAGGTGATCCTGGTCGGCGTCTCGCGCTGCGGCAAGACGCCAACCTCGCTGTACCTCGCGCTGCAGTTCGGGGTGCGTGCCGCGAACTTTCCCCTCACGCCGGACGACTTCTCCGATCGGCGCCTGCCGGCGTCGGTCGTGCCCTACCGCCAGGCGCTGTTCGGCCTCACCATCCACCCCGACCGGCTGCGCGAGATCCGCGAAGCGCGCCGCCCCGGCAGCCGCTACGCATCCCTCGACAGTTGCCGCCAGGAAGTGCGCGAGGCCGAGCACCTGATGGAGCTCGAGCGCATCCCGATGATCGACACGACGTCCAAGTCGATCGAGGAGATCGCGACGACGATCCTGCATCGCACCGGGCTGCGCCGCACGGCGTTCTAGCCTCGTTCCGGTCGGCGGCATGCGAAAATGCACGCCACATGCGCTGCTGCGCGGCGCGAACACGCAACGGCGGCGCCATAACGCCGCGGAGAACTCCATGCTGAAGGGGATCCACCCGCTGCTCACCGCCGACCTGCTGCACGCGCTCGCGTCGATGGGCCACGGCGACACGATCGCCGTCGTCGATGCCAACTTCCCGGCCCACTCCACCGGCCGCTCGGTGATCGACATCGCCGGCGCCAGTGCGCCGCAGGTGCTCGACGCCGTACTGTCGGTGCTGCCGCTCGATACGGTCGCCATGCCCGCAGTGTTCACGATGGAGGTGATCGGCGACCCTGACGCCGTCCCCGCGCCGGTGGCCGACTTCGCTGCCGTGCTGACCGACCACGCGCTGGCCGACTGCGAGATCGGCCACCTGCCACGCCACGCGTTCTACGACAAGGCGGGGGACGCGTTCGCGATCGTGCGCACCGGCGAGCTCCGCCCCTACGGCAACATCCTGCTCGTCAAGGGCGTGGTCGAGCGCGACTCCCGCGGCCGCTGACGGGACGCTGCGCGTGGTCGTCGTCTTCGGCTCGATCAACCTCGACCTCGTCGCGCGTGTTGCGCGGTTGCCGCGCCCGGGTGAAACCCTCGCCGGCTCGAGCTTCGTGACCAGTCCGGGCGGCAAGGGCGCGAACCAGGCACTCGCCGCACGCCGCGCCGGCGCCGCCGTCGCGATGTTCGGCGCCGTCGGCCGCGACGCGTTCGCTGCGCCGGCGCTCGCGCTGCTGGATGCGGCGGGCATCGACCTCGCGGGCGTTCGTGCGACGGATGCGGCGACCGGCGTCGCGCTGATCCACGTCGACGACGCCGGCCAGAACACGATCACCGTGGTCGCGGGCGCCAATGCGCTCGCCCGCGCCGCGGACGTGCCCGACGCGGTGCTAGGTCCCGCCACGACGCTCATGCTGCAGTTCGAGACGCCGCACGCCGAATCGCTCGCGCTCGCCACGCGTGCTCGCGCCCTCGGTGCGCGGGTCGTGCTGAACCCGGCGCCCGCCGCGACGTTGTCCCCGGCGTGGCTCGACGCGATCGACGTGCTGATCGTCAACGAAACCGAAGCGGGCGAGGTCGCACACCCGCTGGGCCTGCCGGCGACGCCGCACGAGTTCGCCGCCGCGCTGTCGGCGCAGCACGGGTTGGTGGTCGTCGCCACGCTCGGACGCGACGGTGCGTTCGCCGCGGCCACGGGCATCGGCTACCGGCTGCCGGCGCTCGAGGTGGAGGCACGCGACACCGTCGGTGCGGGCGATGCTTTCGCAGGTGCGTTGGTCGCCGCGCTCGATCGGGGCGAAGCGGTCGATGCCGCGCTGGCGCTCGCGATCGCCGCCGGATCGATCGCCTGCACGCGCCCCGGGGCGCAGGCCGCGCTGCCCTCGCGGCACGAGACATCGCTCGCAGCCGCACCGCTACAATCGGCGCTCGTCCGCACACCGCTCTGAGATCCACCATGCTTCTTCGCCGCTTCCTCGCCCGCGCCGCGTTCGCGTGCGTCTGCTCGTTCGCCGCGACCGCCCATGCCGCAAACGACTACACCGACACCTGGTGGGCCGCCGGCGGCACCGAGGAAGGCTGGGGCGTCAACCTCACGCAGCAGAAGGACTTCATCTACGGCACGTTCTACATCTACGGACAAGACGGCAAGGCGACGTGGCTCACCGCGCAGATGTCGCGCGACGGCATCGGCGAGATCTTCCGGGGCGGGCTCTACCGCGTGACCGGGACGTGGTACGGGTCGCCGACGTGGAATGGCTACCAGATCGTGCCGGTCGGCAACGCGACCTTCACCGCGAGCTCCGCGTACGACGGCGAGCTCACCTACACGGTCGATGGATCCACGATCACCAAGAGGATCGAGCGGCTCAAGATGGTCGACCTCTCGGTGGCAGGCGACTACCGGGGAGCCGTCGCCGGCACGCGCAGCGGTTGCCCGGCCAACGGCAAGTTCACGGACGTGATCGACTTCCTGGTGTCGCACTCGCCGACGACGGGCGAGATCCGCATCGACCAGTACAGCACGAGCACCGGTACCCGCATCTGCCGCATGGAAGGGAAGGCGAGGCAACTCGGCAAGCTGCTGCTGGTCGAGGACGCCGCGTATGACTGCGGGTCCGGGTGGAGCGAAAAGCGCGCACGCGTCTACAACCTGCGGCGGACGCCGACCGGCTTCGAAGGCCAGTGGTTTTCCGATGGCGGCGGCGGGTGCACCGAGAGCGGCGACTTCTCGGGCGTCACGTACCGCTGAAGCGCCGCACGCACTCGAACAGCGTCACCGCAGCCGCGGCGGCGGCGTTGATCGACTCCATGCCGCCCGGCATCGGGATCGTCACCCCGGTGCTCGACGCCTCGACCAGCGCCGGCGAAAGCCCGGCACCCTCGTTGCCGATGGCGAGCGCCAGTGGCCGCGCGAGCGCGGCGCGGTACAGGTTGGTGCCGCCGTCGCGCACCGTGGCGATCACCTGCCCGCCACGGGCCCGGTAGCGCGCGGCCCACGCCGGCAGATCAACGTCCTCGTGGATCTCGAGGTGGAAGTGCGCGCCCATGCCGGCGCGCATCACCTTCGGCGCCCACGCGAATGCGCAGTGCCGCGACAGGAAGACGTGGGTGACGCCCGCAGCGGCCGCGGTGCGCAGGATCGACCCGGCGTTGCCCGGATCCTGCACGTCCTCGAGCAGGACGCAGAAGTCGCCGCCGTCGGACGCCGGTGGACGGGGGGTCGGGACGACGGCGAGCATGCCGACGCCCGCGGGCAGCACGGCCATCGAGGCGAACAGCGCCTCGGGAATGACCAGGGTGCGCTCGCCGAAGCGGCGGCAGAGCGCCTCGACACCCGGACGCCCCAGGAACGGCTCCGAGACGACGAGCACCTCGGGTGCGCCGCGCCGCTCCGCGTAGACCGCGACGAGGTGCTCGCCCTCGAGCACGCAGCGTCCCGCCTTGCGGCGCTCGCGCGCCGACGCGAGCAACTGCGCGGTTTCACGCAGCCGCGGGTTGTGGCGCGAGGTGATGCGCAGCACGCGTGAGCACGCGGGACGGCGCCCCGCTCACTTGCCCGGTGTCGGGAGCGCCGCAGGCGCCGTGCGGCTGCCCGGCGCCTGCAGCTGGAAGAACACCTCGTCGCCGCGGATCATGCCGAGCTCGGAGCGCGCACGCTCCTCGATCGCCTCGAAGCCGGTCTTCAAGTCGCGCACGTCGGCCTCCAGCGCCTCGTTGCGCGCCATCAGCTTGGCGTTGTCGGCTTGCCGCACCGCGAGCTTGCGATCGAGGTCGCGCACCATCAGCCAGCCACCCTTGCCGAGCCACATCGGGTATTGCAGCGCCACGATCAGCGCGACAAAGACAGTGGCAAGGACGCGCACGGACCGTTTCAGGCGATGTTGAAGAAGGCCGCGCGGCCCGGGTAGCGCGCCGCGTCGCCGAGGTCCTCCTCGATGCGCAGCAGCTGGTTGTACTTGGCGATGCGGTCGGAGCGCGACAGCGATCCCGTCTTGATCTGCCCGGCGTTCATGCCGACCGCGATGTCCGCGATCATGCTGTCCTCGGTCTCGCCCGAGCGGTGCGAGATCACCGCCGTGTAGCGCGCGCGGTTCGCCATCGTGATCGCCGAGAAGGTCTCGGACAGCGTGCCGATCTGGTTGATCTTGATCAGGATCGAGTTGGCAACACCCTTGTCGATGCCCTGCTTCAGAAGCTTGGTGTTGGTGACGAAATTGTCGTCACCGACCAGCTGGACATCCTTGCCGAGGCGGTCGGTGAGGAGCTTCCAGCCGTCCCAGTCGTGCTCGGACATGCCGTCCTCGATCGACACGATCGGATAGCGGTCGCACCACGCTGCGAGCACGTCGATCATCTCCTTCGACGAGTACGTCTTGCCCTCGCCCTCGAGCACGTAGCGGCCGTCCTTGTGGTACTCCGACGCGGCGCAATCGAGCGCCAGCGCGATGTCGGTGCCGGGCGTGTAGCCCGCCTGGTCGATCGCCTGCACGAGGAGCTCGAGCGCGGCCTCGTTCGACGGCAGGTCCGGTGCGAAGCCGCCCTCGTCGCCGACGGTGGTGGGCATGCCCTTGCCGGCAATGATCTTCTTCAGCGTGTGGAACACCTCGGCGCCGTAGCGCAGCGCCTCGCGGAACGACGGCGCGCCGAGCGGCACCAGCATGAACTCCTGCAGGTCGATCTTGTTGTTCGCGTGCGCGCCGCCGTTGATCACGTTCATCAACGGTACGGGCAGCTGCATCTCGCCAGCGCCGCCGAGGTAGCGGTACAGCGGCAGGCCGGACTCCTCGGCGGCCGCCTTGGCGACCGCGCACGACACGGCGAGGATCGCGTTCGCGCCGAGACGCGACTTGTTCTCCGTGCCGTCGAGGTCGATCAGCGTGCGGTCGATCAGCGCCTGCTCGGTCGCGTCGAGGCCGAGCACCGCCTCGCAGATCTCGGTGTTGACGTTCTCGACGGCCTTCTGCACGCCCTTGCCGAGGTAGCGCTTGGCGTCGCCGTCGCGCAGTTCGATCGCTTCCTTCGAGCCGGTCGACGCGCCCGAGGGCACGGCCGCGCGCCCGGAGGCGCCGGAGTCGAGAACCACGTCGGCCTCGATGGTGGGGTTGCCGCGGGAGTCGAGGATCTCGCGGGCGATGACGTCGACGATCGAGCTCATTGTCAGGTATCCGGTATCAATGGTCAGGAATCAGATTCCGGTACGAGTCGTCGTACCGCAATCCGGGCAATCTGCCGCAACGAAGTTCATCGCGCGGCTTGCATCAGTTCGTGTTCGGGAAAGCCCGCGCGCTTGACGGCCGCGTCGAGCTCGACGAGCGTTTCGAGGAGCGCGCGCATCCGCGGCAGCGGCCACGCATTCGGACCGTCCGAGAGGGCGCGCGCCGGATCGGGATGGGTCTCCATGAACACGCCGGCCACGCCGGCCGCCACTGCCGCGCGGGCGAGCACGGGGACGAACTCGCGCTGGCCGCCCGACGAGGTGCCCTGGCCGCCGGGGAGCTGCACGGAGTGGGTGGCGTCGAAGACCACGGGGCAGCCGGTGGCACGCATGATCGCGAGCGCGCGCATGTCGGACACCAGGTTGTGGTAGCCGAACGAAGCGCCGCGCTCGCAGACCATCACGTTGTCGGCGCCGCTCGCGGCCTTCGCCTTGGCCACTACCTGCAGCATGTCGTCCGGGGCGAGGAACTGGCCCTTCTTGATGTTCACCGGCCGGCCGGCACAAGCGACCGCCTGGATGAAGTCGGTCTGCCGGCACAGGAACGCGGGCGTCTGCAAGACGTCGACCACGGCCGCGACCGCCGGGATCTCGTCGACCGAGTGCACGTCCGTCAGCACCGGCACACCGACCTGCCGCCGCACTTCCGCGAGAATGCGCAGGCCCTCGTCCATGCCCGGGCCGCGAAAGCTCGCGTGCGAGCTGCGGTTGGCCTTGTCGTAGGAGGACTTGAACACGAACGGGATGCGCAGCTCGGCACAGGTCTCCTTGAGCCGGCCCGCGACGTCCACCTGCAGCGCCTCGCTCTCGACGACGCAGGGCCCCGCGATCACGAACAGCGGATGGTCGAGGCCGACGTCGAAGCCGCAGAGCTTCATCTGACCGTCGCGAAAGTAGGGTCAGACTCGACTTTCCGATTCCCACGGTGCTGAGCAATGGACATGTCGGCGTGGAAAGTCGCGTCTGACCCTACCTTCGAAAGTCGAGTCTGACCCTACTTTCGGGCTAGAGGGACGCGACCAGGTCGGCGACCGGGCCCGCCGTGCCGCCCTGCCCCCGCCGCTGCTGCTCGAGCGCGGCGCGCACGAAGCTCACGAACAGCGGGTGCCCGCGGCGCGGATTCGAGGTGAATTCGGGGTGGAACTGGCAGCCGAAGAACCACGGGTGGTCCGGCAGCTCGATCATCTCGCAGAGGTCGCCGGCCGCGGCGCTCTTCGCCCACGCCCCCACGACCAACCCCGCCGACTCGATGCGCGGCAGGTAGTGGTTGTTGACCTCGTAGCGATGCCGGTGCCGCTCGGACACGCCGGTGGCACCGTAGATCCGGTTCGCGAGCGAGCCCGGGACGATCTCGCAGGGTTGCGCGCCGAGGCGCATCGTGCCGCCGAGGTCCGACTTTTCCGTGCGCCGCTCGACCGTGCCGTCGCGGTTCTGCCATTCGGTGATGAGCGCGACCACCGGGTGCGGCGTCGCCGGATCGAACTCGGTGCTGTTCGCGCCGGCAAGGCCCGCCTTGTGGCGCGCGAACTCGATGACGGCCAGCTGCATGCCGAGGCAGATACCGAGGTACGGGATGCCGTTCTCGCGCGCGTAGCGGATCGCGGCGATCTTGCCCTCGACGCCGCGCTTGCCGAAGCCGCCCGGCACGAGGATCGCGTCCATGCCGGCCAGCGGCTCGGTGCCGTCGCGCTCCACGGCCTCGGAGTCGACGTAGTGGATCTGCACCTTGCTGCGGGTGTGGATGCCGGCGTGGACCAGCGCCTCGGACAGCGACTTGTACGACTCGGTCAGGTCGACGTACTTGCCGACCATCGCGATGTGCACCGTGTGCTCGGGATGCTCGAGCGCCTCCACCAGCCTGTTCCAGGCAGAGAGATCGCCGGGCGGCGGCGACAGCGCGAGCTTGCGGCAGACGATCTCGTCGAGACCCTCCCTGTGCAGCGCCGCCGGGATCTTGTAGATCGAGTCGCTGTCGAGCGCGGGAATCACCGCCTCGGGCGGGACGTTGGTGAAGAGCGCGATCTTGCGGCGGTCGCCGTCGGGAAGCGGCCGGTCGGCGCGGCACAGCACGACGTCCGGCTGGATGCCGATCTCGCGCAGTTCCTTCACCGAGTGCTGCGTCGGCTTGGTCTTCATCTCGCCCGCCGCCGCGATGAACGGCACCAGGGTGAGGTGGATGTAACAGACGTTCTCGCGGCCGAGCGTGATGCCCATCTGGCGGATCGCCTCGAGAAACGGCAGCGACTCGATGTCGCCGACCGTGCCCCCCACCTCGACCACCGCGACCTCGGCGTCGCCCGCGCCCGCGGCGATCCATGCCTTGATCTCGTCGGTGATGTGCGGGATCACCTGCACCGTGCCGCCCAGGTAGTCGCCGCGGCGCTCCTTGCGGATCACGCTGTCGTAGATCTGGCCGGTGGTGAAGTTGTTGCGCTTCCCCATCCGGACATCGGTGAAGCGCTCGTAGTGGCCGAGGTCGAGGTCGGTCTCGGCGCCGTCGTCGGTCACGAACACCTCGCCGTGCTGGAACGGCGACATCGTGCCCGGATCGACGTTGATGTACGGGTCGAGCTTGAGGTTGGTGACGCGTACGCCGCGTGTCGCGAGGATCGCGGACAGCGAGGCGGCGGCGATCCCCTTGCCGAGCGAGGAAACGACCCCGCCGGTCACGAAGACGAACTTGGTCATGGCGGACAAGTTCTCTTGGAAATCGCCATTCTACCGGAAAGGTCCGCCGGACCGCGCCCGCGGGCGGCGCAACTAAAGTCCGAGGCCCGCGGCGATTCGGGATCGCACGGCGTCGCGCCCGATCAGCGACAGCACCGCGTCGATCGCAGGTGTCTGGGGCGTGCCGGCGACGAGTGCGCGCAGCGGCATCATCACCTGCGGCGGCTTCAGCCCGAACGCCGCCGCCGTCGACTTGAGCAACGCCCCGATCGCCTCGCGCGTCCAGGCGATGCCGGAGAGTTCGCCGTGCAGCGCGACGAGGGCCGCACGGCTGCCGTCCGGCACGTGCTGCGCGAGGAACTCGGGCTTCGAGTGCGGCGCAGCGTAGAAATAGTGCGCGGCGTCTGCCATCTCGACGAGCGTGGCGACGCGGTCGCGCAGCAGTGCCGCGACGTCCGCCGCCGGCGGGCCGGCGTTCGGGTCGAGCCCGGCGCGCTCGAGGAACGGTACCAGCCGCGCGCCGAGTGCGTCGGGGGGCAGCCGCTTCAGGTGCTCCTGGTTCACCCAGGAGAGCTTCTCGGGATCGAAGCGGCCGGGCGACGACGACAACCCGTCCAGGTCGAACCATCCGACGAGCTCGTCACGGTCGAAGATCTCGTCGTTGCCGTGCGACCAGCCGAGACGCGCGAGGTAGTTCACCACCGCCTCCGGGAGATAGCCCTCGTCGCGGTACTGCAGCACGCTCTTCGCCCCATGGCGCTTCGACAGCTTGTCGCCCTCGGGCGTGAGCACGGTCGGCAGGTGGGCGTAGACGGGTGGGATCGCGCCCAGCGCACGCATGATGTTGATCTGGCGCGGCGTGTTGTTGACGTGGTCGTCGCCCCGGATCACGTGGGTGATGCGCATGTCGATGTCGTCGACGACGACGCAGAAGTTGTAGGTCGGCGTGCCGTCGGCACGCGCGATCACCAGGTCGTCCAGTTCGGCGTTGGCGATCTCGATCGCGCCCTTGACGGCGTCGTCCCAACGCACGTTTCCCGCATCCGGGTTGCGGAAGCGCACTACCGGCGCGACGCCGGGCGGCGGCGTCATGTCCTGCGCGCGTTCCGGGCGCCAGCGGCCGTCGTAGCGCGGCTTCTCGCCCCGCGCCTGCTGTGCCTCGCGCAGCGCGTCGAGCTCGGCCTGCGGCATGTAGCAGTGGTACGCGAGACCGCGCGCGAGCATGTCCGCGATCACCGCGCGGTAGCGGTCCATGCGCTGCATCTGGTAGTAGGGCCCCTCGTCGTAGTCGAGTCCCAGCCAGTCCATCGCGTCGACGATCGCGCGGGTCGCCTGCGGCGTCGAGCGC
>Ga0209391_10001135_pt1 | contig 13641 bp, 11 predicted proteins | sample PPLLak3March2015_FD_187246 | JGI IMG/M metagenome (GOLD analysis project Ga0209391, IMG submission 187246) | Freshwater sediment microbial communities from Prairie Pothole Lake near Jamestown, North Dakota, USA - PPLs Lake P7 Core (1) Depth... | ecosystem: Environmental > Aquatic > Freshwater >... | reverse complement strand
ACTCTGTGTAGTAAGTTTTGTTGATTGTATCATTCGATCGCGACCCCGCACTGCCGACTGGAAATCGGTCTATCATTTCAGGCCCCGCGGACTCGCCCTCCTCGTCAATCTGCCGACTTCACCGCGAAATGACGATTCACACGCAAGTATCTGTTTATAAAGTGCTTTTGGCGCTATCCGCCCTCTTCGTGCTGAGCGCCTGCACCGGCTTCGAGACCAACGAGAAATCAGGCACCGTCCCCGGCCAGCCCACCGTCCCCGTCTCGCCGCCGCCTGCCAGCCTGGAGTCGTATTTCCAGCTGCTCGACCGCATGGCTCCAGGCGATGTCATGCGCCAGTCGGCGGAGCTCGCCCAGACGCAAACCAACGCGCAACAGAACCCCACCGCCGCCAATCGCCTGCGCTATGCCCTCGCCCTGGGCGCAGCCGGCCACACGCTCAGCAACCCGGTCGAAGCACGGCGCCTGATCACTGAACTGCTCGCGGGCCAGCACGACCTCAGCGCCCAGGAGGTCTCGCTGGCCAACGCGTTCCTGCGTGAGTACGACGCACGCGTGGCGCTCTATGCCGACCTCGCCCGCCAGCGCGAGGAATCCGACCGGCGCCTCAAAGCGCTCGACTCCGAAGACGACCGCCGCTACAACGCGCTCAACGCCGAGACGCAGCGGATCAAGAAGGCGCTGGCCGAGGCCGAACGCAAACTCGAAGCAGTCGCCGAGATGGAACGCGCGCTTACGCCCGAAGGGCAATAAGCCACCCACCATGGCCGCACCGCGCAGCAGCAGCAAACGCACGCCGAAGATCCTGGTCGTCGACGACGATCCAGGCCTGCTGCGCCTGCTCACCATCCGGTTGCGCTCGCAGAAATACGAAGTGGAACCGGCTGAGAACGCGGCGAAGGCGCTTTCGGTCATCGCGCGCTTCCGGCCCGACCTGGTGATCACCGACCTGCGCATGGCCGAGATGGACGGCATTGCGCTGCTGCGAGAACTGCAGCGCCGATGGCCCGGGCTCAACGTGATCATGCTCACCGCGCACGGCACGATTCCCGATGCCGTCAAAGCCACGCAGTCGGGCGCGTTCGCGTTCCTGACCAAGCCGGTCGAGAAAGAACAACTGCTCGAGGAAGTGCGCCGCGCACTCAAAACCTCGGGCTTCGCCGACACCGCCGAGGAATGGCGTACCGAGTTCGCCACCCGCAGCCCCCTGGTCGAGGACCGCCTCGCCAAGGCCCATCTGGTGGCCGGCACGGATTCGTCGGTCTTGATTACCGGCGAGCCCGGCACCGGCAAGGAACTCATGGCCCGCGCCATCCACCGTGCCAGTGGCCGCCGCGAGGGGCCCTTCGTCTCGGTCGATTGCAGCTCGCTGGACGGGAGTGCCGAGCACCTGGTGGCGTGCGAGCAGGAGCTGGCGCGGTCGGTCGACAACGCCACCGGCGGCTCGATCTTTATGCGGAACGTGGACGACCTGGCCCTAAACCTCCAGACGCGCCTTGCAAGCCTGCTGCGGGGACCGCGGGACGTGCGGGTACTCGCGACCAGCGACCGGCGCCCCGACGAACTGGCGGCCGATGGCCGCTACTCAACGGCCCTGCTGGAACTGGTCAGTGCGGTGCACATCGACCTGCCGCCGCTCAGCCGACGGCGCGAGGACGTGCCGCTGCTGGCCGCCCAGTGCCTGGAGGACCTGGCAGTCGAGACCTCGCAGCCCAAACGTTCGCTGTCACCCGAGGCCATGGAGATGCTGGCCAGTGCCAAGTGGCCGGGCAACGTGCGGCAGCTGCGGATGGTCGTGAGGCAGGTAGCTTCGCTGGGTGCCGGACCGGTGATCACGGTCGAGCAGGTGAAAGAGGCCCAGGGGCAGGCCACGCAGTTGCCGAGTTTCGATCAGGCCCGTGATGAGTTCACGCGGAACTACCTCGTGCAACTCCTTCAAATTACTCAGGGAAACGTCAGCCAGGCGGCCCGGATGGCCAAGCGGAACCGGACGGACTTCTACAAGCTGCTGACCAAGCACGAGCTGAAGCCGGAAGAGTTCAAGGACTGATTCCGGCCCCCTCTCCCGCCTTGCGGGAGAGGGTTGGGGTGAGGGCCAGGGGCTCCTGACGCCAATCAGCGACACTTTGTAGTTCTCCTTTACGCCCCCGCGTTTACCATAATTCCTACGCCGAGAACGGCGACCGGCTTCCCCGCCGCGTCCTGCGCAGTTCGTCCAGAACACTGCACCGGCAACGTTGATCGTCTGACCCCTCACCGGCCTGCACACGCTGCGGTCGCCGTCGGCTGACGACATTTACGGTGACCGACTCGTCGGCGACGGCACCTGGAACGGCAACCGGCAAGGCAACGCTGTCCTGGAGCGTACCAACCCAGAACGATGATGGGTCGCCCCTGACCGATCTGGCTGGGTATCGAATCCATTACGGGACTGCCGCAGCCGACCTGGTCCAACGCGTCGAAATCAGCAACCCAGCGACAACCAGCGCCGAGATTCCTGACTTATCTCCGGGCTCGTGGTACTTCGCCATGACCACGCTGAGTGCCGCCGGAGTGGAAAGCAGGCAAACGGGGATGGTTTCAACGACCCTTTAGGCCGGATGGCCACCACCCGAGAGCACCAAAGAAAACGGGCCCGTGCTTGCGCACGGGCCCGAATCTGCTTGCGATGAAGCGTAAGGTCTCCCGACAGTTCGGTTAGGCCTTGCGGCGGCGCGCGGCACCCAGACCGATCAAGCCGAGGCCCAGCAGTGCCAGCGAACCCGGTTCCGGGACGCGGGTGTTGAGCTGGCCGGTGTACTGCACCGGTGTGCGGTTAACCGTGCCCTCGACTACGAACGCATACAGCCCTGCAGTGAGGCTCGTCCAAGACACGTTGCTCGAAGCGGTGCCCGGGCTTCCCGCAGCGATTTCCGAGCCGAGCGTAACGTCCGTGCAGCTTGTATTGATCGCGGTGCAAGTTCCCGACACGTTATGGAGCGTAACAGTGAACCCTGAGATGCTTGCGGTCGGGTTGAAGTTAGCGTTCAGAGTCACCTGACCATCCGGCGTGAAATTGAACAGCCAGGTGTTTGAGAACGTAGAACCGGCCGTGCCCGGCGTAAAGTTCTGGAACGTTGAGAAGTCCTCAAGCGTGGCGTCGTGAGAACCGAGGTAGATGTTGCCAGCGCCTGCGTACGTGCACCCATTGCAAATGGGAACGTCGGCAGCCGAAGCATTCGAGGCCCACAGGCCCGTGACTGCAATCGCCGTCAGGGAAATGATTTTCTTGAAGTTCATGGTCTCTTGTCCTTATTTACCGAGTCGTAGCGGGCGACCTTTTCTTTCTGTCGCTCCATCGTGCGACGAGAATGATGCAGTTTGCATGCCAAGTTCTTATATCTATTTAAAAACAATGACTTATCAAGCTGATCAGTACGTGCCCTCGTAGACATGTAAAGATTGCCGACACCGCGTGCCGCGCTCTGAATTGGGTCTCTTAGGAATTGGGCACGGCCACGGCAATTATTCGGTTTGGCCCGACAAAACATAATGAGACTCGCCCCACAAAACGTGCGGCCGCTCATTGCGGCCGTCACCGCTTCGGCGAAAACTTCTCCCGTCTGAAAAAGGCAAAGCCGCCGAAAGGTGGCGACGCAAAGCCTCCGGTCCTCGGGTGTGAGCTGCACCACGGATAGCGGGGTTGCCAAGTCCCTGGAGGCACTCCGCCTTCCGGTGCCAGCGCAACTCCCATTCCCTTGCTCACCTCGCTTCAACCGGAGGGATCGCTCGGAGTCGGGAGTTGAAGATGTACGGGATCACATTCGGGAAGGAATCGGGAACGGCTGCCAAGATTGCCTTTGGCCTGTTCCTCGCTCTCACGCTGGCAGGATGCAAGACGGACAGCAAGAAATCCGAGACCGGCACGCCGGTAGTCGATCCGGGCGGCTCGAGCGGCACCGGCGGCTCAAGTGGAACCGGCGGTTCCAGCTCGCAGCCGACGTCGGGCAACAGCCCGCCCAAGGTATCGGGATCACCGCTCACATCGGCCAAGATCAGCGTTCCGTATGCCTTTCAGCCAACGGCATCCGATCCTGATGGCGACAAGCTGACCTTCAGCATTCGCAGCAAGCCGGACTGGGCGACCTTCAGTGCCAGCACTGGCCGCCTCGAAGGCACTCCGCCGGCCGGCTCCACCGGCACGTACACGGGTGTACAGATCATTGTCAGCGACGGATCGCACACCGTCGAAACCGCACCTTTCAGCATCAACGTCGTCGAACCCGCGATCGGTTCGGCCGAGCTCGTCTGGGAGCCACCCACGACCAACGAGGACGGCACCCCGCTGTCCGACCTCTCGGGCTACGTGATTCGCTACGGCCGCGACATGGGCTCGCTCGACCAGAGCGTGCGCATCAACAACGCCGGCACGACGATCTACGTGGTCGAGAGCCTTGCCGAAGGAACCTGGTACTTTTCTCTCTCGTCGATCAACCGCGCAGGAGAAGAGAGCCGTCCGTCGGGGTACGTCTCGAAATCCATTGGCTGACGCCACGGACCTGCCCCCGGCAGGCCATGGCACAATAAGGGCACTCCGACCCAGTGCCGCCAAGCCCACTTGAGCCTGCAAGCCCTCCAAAACTATTCGTGGCGTGAGATCGCGCAACGCGTGTCGCGCCGCAGCCTCGGACCGGCGCTTGTCCGCCTGACCGCCGACCGCAAGTACGACATCGCCGAAACGCTGGTCGTGGCGGGATCGCCCCGCAGCGGCACGACCTGGCTCGCCGAAGTCCTGAGCACCCTTCCCCGCTCGGCCATCCTGTTCGAGCCCGAGCACATGCTGCAGGTGCCGGAGGCGCGTCGTGCGGGCCTCGACTGGCACGTGATGAAACAACCGGGCGACCAGTGGCCGGAAGGCGACGCGTACTTCCAACGCGTATTGCATGGCCGAGTCGTGACGCCATGGACTGTCTCGCACTTGCCCTTGAACCGCGCGTTCGCGCCGCGACGCTGGATCGTCAAGTTCGTGGACGCCAACCTGATGCTCGGCTGGCTGGCCACGCGGTTTCCGATCCGTGCGCCCGTGCTAGTGCTGCGGCACCCGTGCGCCGTCGTTGGATCGCAACTGCGCCGCGGTTGGCAATTGGACCACGCACCCCGGCTCGCAGCGTTCTTCGAGCGGTTCCCGCAGTTTCGTGAGTATGTGGAGTCGCTTAAAGACCCGTTGGAATGGTCGGCCGCCCACTGGTGCATGCACACCTACGCGCCGCTCGCACTGCCGCAGCCTTGGCCCTTCCTGCTAACTACGTATGAGCAGGCTACGCGGGATCCGGGAGTCGAGTTCTCACGGCTGCTTACGAGTTGGAACCTGCCAATGCCGGCGGACCTGATCGAACGGACGCAACGCCCGAGCGGCACGACGGACCTTGGGTCGGGCCTGCGACAGGGCGACGATTCCGGTGCAGGATGGCGTCGCAGCCTGACGCCGGAGCAGATCAAGAAAGTGCTGCTGGTCGTGCGTGAGTTCGGGCTCGATTTCTACGACGAGAATGCGCAACCCGATGCCGCTCGGATTGCGAGTCGCGCGCCGATCCGCTCCAGGCACGGCTGAGCCCGCGGCAGTCGACCCGATGATTCAACGACTGCAAAGTCTGTTCCGTGACTTCGGCAAGGTGGACGGCGCGCTGTACCTGGTCGCGCGACTGTTCAACCGGGCCACTTTCGGAAAGATGCGGATCCGCAAGTACCTGCTGGTATCGCAGCCGGTGCACGAGAGCGACCTGACGCCACCCCGCCGCGGGCGGACGATCGAGGTCACCGAGGCTTTTCCCGACGAGGTCCGCGGACTCGACCTCGGCCGACCTGCGCACGCAATCGATCACCGCCTCCGTCATGGCTGCCGTTGCCTCGTAGCGCGCAAGGACGGGCAGATACTTGGTTTTCAGTGGTTCACCCTGGCCGATTATCCCGAGGATGAGGTCCGGTGCACCTTCGTGCTGGAACCTGCCGACAGGCGCGCATGGGACTTCGACATCGTCGTCCACCCTGAGGCAAGGGCTCTGCCGGTGTTCACGCGGCTCTGGGATCGCTGCAACGCAATCCTGCGCGAAAGCTCGATCCGGGCCACGCTGAGTCGCATCGACGCCTTCAATGCCCAGTCCAGGCGCTCGCATGCACGGCTTGGCGCACAGACGATCGGATGGGCCGTCTTCGTGACAACTGGCGATGTACAGTTTTCGATGTTCTCCAGCCGTCCCTGGGTGCACCTGGGCCTTTCCGACCGCAGCGTCCCCGCCTGGCCCGTCTCCGGACTGGGGCGGCGGGGAAAATAACAATCACGTCGCAGTTCCCAACGTTCCTACCGCTTAGCATTCCGGCAATGAATACACCTGTCCTGATACACGACCTCCTGTTCAAGGCCGCAGATCGCGCGCCCGAGCGCACAGCGCTTCGTCACCGTGGGGTTTCGGTCAGCTACGCCACGTTGGCCGACCTGTCGCACAAATTTGCCTGCGGCCTGCGGCAGTTGGGGCATGGCCGGCTTGAGCGTGTGGGCATTTACCTGCCGAAACGCGTCGAGACCGTTGCGGCCTTCTTCGGCACCAGCCGCGCCGGCGGCGTTTTCGTTCCGATCAACCCTCTGCTGAAGCCCGAGCAGGTCGTCTACATACTGCAGAACTGCAGCGTAAAGGTACTCGTTACCAGTCGCGATCGCTGGACCGAGATCGCGGCATTGCTCGATGAGTCGTCGCCCATTGCACATGTCGTGCTCGTCGACGAGTCTGGCGGTGACGGGCTGGTCTCAAGCTGGGAGCGCTTCATTGCAGTCGGCAGTGGTGACCCAGGCCCGCAAAGGCCCGTGATCGACATCGACATGGTCTCGATCCTGTACACCTCGGGATCGACAGGCAAACCGAAAGGCGTCGTGCTTTCGCACAAGAACATGCTGACCGGCGCGGTCAGTGTGTCCACCTATCTCGAAAACCACGCCGATGACAAGCTGCTGGCAGTGCTGCCGTTCAGCTTCGACTATGGCCTGAGCCAGCTCACGACCGCATTCCATGTGGGCGCCAGCGTCGTCCTGCTCGACTACCTGTTTCCGCGTGACGTGGTCCGTACGGTTGAGGCCGAGAAAATCACGGGGCTTGCCGCCGTGCCTCCCGTCTGGATCCAGGTCGCCGACCTCGAGTGGCCCGCCACCGTCACCGAGCACCTGCGTTACATCACGAACTCGGGTGGGCGCATGCCGCGGGCGACGCTCGACAAGCTGCGCAATGCGTTGCCACGCACCAAACCGTTCCTGATGTATGGCCTGACCGAGGCCTTCAGGGGTACGTACCTGCCGCCTGACGAGATTGACCTGCGCCCCGACTCGATGGGCAAGGCGATCCCCAACGCCGAGATTCTGGTGGTGCGGCCGGACGGCACGCCCTGCGCACCGGACGAGCCAGGCGAACTGGTACAGCGCGGTTCGCTGGTGGCACTCGGCTATTGGAACGATCCGGACAAGACCGCGGAACGCTTCAAGCCACTGCCAGGACAGCGCAGGGAACTCCCGATCACCGAACTTGCGGTATGGTCGGGCGATACCGTGCGCATGGATGCGGAAGGCTTTCTCTACTTCGTCGGCCGCCGCGACGAGATGATCAAGACCTCAGGCTATCGGGTCAGCCCGACCGAAGTCGAAGAGGTCCTGTACGGATCTGGCCTCGTGGGTGACGCCGTGGCGTTCGGGGCAGCGCACCCCACGCTGGGCGAAGCAATTGTCGTGGTAGCTTCTGCTCCCTCTCCCGCTTCAGCGGGAGAGGGCCGGGGTGAGGGCTCTGCCCCCTCTCCAGCTTCAGCGGGAGAGGGCCGGGGTGAGGGCTCTTCCGATACCCTCCTCGCCTACTGCAAAAAGCACATGCCAAATTACATGGTGCCGTCACGCATCGAATGGATGGAGACACTGCCGCGCAATCCAAACGGCAAGTTCGATCGCCCCCAGCTGGCAGCGCGCTTCAAGACCGTGTTCGGAGTGACTGAATGACGCTCGATGCTTTTTCGCAGCACGCGCCCCATCCGTACTTCGATTCGCGCGATGGCGAGCTGCTGATCGGTGGCCGCAAGGTCTCCATGCTGGCCGAACAGGTCGGCCAGACGCCGTTCTATGCCTACGACCGGGCGGTGATGACGCGCAAAGTGCAAGAGCTGCGGGCCGTCATGCCCGCGGACCTCGAGCTGCACTACGCGATGAAGGCCAACCCGATGCCCGCCGTAGTCGCGCACTTCGCGGGCCTCGTCGACGGACTGGACGTCGCCTCGGCCAGCGAGATGCAGGTTGCACTCGACGTGGGCGTGGCGCCGCACCTCATCAGCTTTGCCGGTCCGGGCAAATCTGTGAAGGAACTTGAACGCGCCGCGGCCGCCGGCATCGTGATCAACATGGAATCCGAGCTGGAGATGCGCCGCCTCGCGGCCATCGCACAGCGCAGTGGCGCGCGTCCGCGCGTGGCCATTCGCGTCAATCCAGATTTCGAACTGAAGACTTCCGGCATGAAGATGGCCGGTGGACCAAAGCAGTTCGGCGTCGACGCAGAACGCGTGCCGGCCATGCTGGGCGAACTTGCGTCACTGCCGCTGGAGTTCTGGGGCTTTCACATCTACAGCGGCTCACAGAATCTGCGCCCCGAAATGCTGATCGATGCGCAGCAGAAGACGGCGACGCTGGCCATCGAGCTCAGCAAGCACGCGCCCTCGCCCGTCCGCCTGCTGAACCTGGGCGGCGGCTTTGGCATTCCGTACTTCCCCGGCGAGAAGCCGCTGGATCTGGAGCCGGTCGGCGCGAACCTGCGGACACTGGTGCCGGAGATCAAGCGTGCGTTGCCACAGGTGGCTGTCGCGATCGAACTGGGCCGCTACCTGGTGGGTGAATCCGGCGTGTACGTCTGCCGCGTCGTCGACCGCAAGATCTCGCGCGGACACGTGTACCTGATCACGGACGGTGGGCTGCATCATCACCTGGCCGCCTCCGGCAACTTTGGCCAGGTGATCCGCAAGAACTATCCGGTGCTGGTCGCCAACAAGGTCGGCGCGAGCACAACGGAGACAGCTTCTGTCGTGGGACCGCTGTGCACGCCGCTCGATCTGCTGGCGGATCGCATGGTGCTTTCGGTTGCGGACGTCGACGACCTGGTCGCCGTCTTCCAGTCGGGCGCATACGGACTGACGGCAAGCCCGCGCGCGTTCCTGAGCCATCCGGAGCCGGCTGAGATCGTGCTGTGAATCAAGGGCAAGCCGAGTCACCCGACCGGCCCCTGCCTGCTGCACGGAAGATCGGCCTCGCCCTCCTGGTCGCGATCGCCGTGCTCGTCTGCGTCGAGCTGGCATTCCAGGTCAGGGCTCACGTACGTACAGGCGAGAGCGTGTTCAGCCTGCTCTCGGGCAAGACGACTTACGTAAGACATCCGACGCTGGACGTTCGCATCCTGCGCCCTTCCAGCGTGATCAAGGGCTCGAAGCAGACAATCACGACGAACCGCTACGGCCTGCGCGACGACGACTTCGAGCCAACGCCCCCGGCAGGCGAACGACGCATCGCGATGCTGGGCGCATCGACCATCATGGGCGCATACGCGCCGACCAATGCGCAGACCTCCAGTGCTGCCCTGCAGCGCAACCTGCGCGCGAAGCCGGGCCTGCAAGATCTTCGCGTGGTCAACGCCGGTCTGAACGGCACCACCTTGCACGGCCAGACGGAACTTCTGACCGGCCTGCTGCCCACTCTCGGCGTCGACCTGGTCGTCTGGTATCCCGGATCGAATGACATCGGGTGCTCGGCGCCGCCGAGCACCAGCAAGTCGCAACCCGTACGTCTGCCCTGGCCGAGCGTGCCGAAGTGGGCCCTGACCGGTGACTTCATCGTCAAGAACACGGCCTTTTTGCGTCGAAACAATGCCGCATCGAGCCAGAACCTGCGGCCCAATTTCGATCGCGCCGGAGCCAGACATGAGATTGATCGCGCAGTCGCCGAGGCACAGCGACAGGGCGTCTCCGTGATACTGGTGACCAACGCGACCAGCTTCCGATCCGCCATGCCCGCTGACGAGATCACGCGTCGCGCGGCGAGCTCACTGTTCTTCCGACCGTGTTACTCGGGACCGGAGCTCGCTCGAGCGATCGATGAGATGAACGCGTCACTGCGCGAGGTCGCGCAAGCGCGCAATGTGCCTCTAATTGACGCGCCTGCGCTACTGCCCGCCGAGCAGCGCTATTTCGGCGATGCATCCCACTTCTCCGTGGCCGGCGAAGAAGCCTTCGCCAAAGTGATCGCATTCGAACTGGTCCGCCAGGGCCTGCTGCCGGGGACGGCCGCACCATGAACCTGGCTGGATTTCAGTTCATCTCGTTCGCGCTCGTCGTCTTCGTCGTCTGGCGATTCCTGCTTTCGACCGACGACTCGCGGCGCAACTTCCTGCTGCTCACCAGCTATTACTTCTACGGCGCGTTCGACGTGCGCTTTGCTGCCGTGCTCGCGGCGGTCACCGTGACGCAGTGGTACCTCGGGGCCCGCATCCACGCGGCGGAAACCCCGTTGCAGAAGAAGCGCTGGCTGTGGGTTTCGTTGCTTGCCGGTCTCGCCTGCCTTGGCTACTTCAAGTACGTCGGCTTTTTCATCGCCAGCCTTTCCGATGCACTGCGTCCACTGGGGCTTTCTGCCTATGAGCCGTTGCTGAAGATCGCGGCACCGGTCGGCATTTCGTTCTATACGTTCCAGTCGCTGACTTACACCATCGACATCTATCGGGGACGCGAGCAACCGACGAAGAGCCTGCGCGACTTCGCCCTGTTCATCGCCCTTTTCTCACACGTGACGGCCGGCCCCATTGCAAGGGCCAGGCACTTGCTGCCGCAGATCTCGACGCCTGTCCACAGGAACGGGCTGTTCGACCAGGAAGCCGTATTCCTCGTCGCCCGCGGTCTTTTCAAGAAGATTGTGATCGCAGACGTACTCGCGGCGAACTTCGTGACGCCAGCGTTCGGCACACCTGGTGATTTCTCGAGCGGCTTCCTGTTCATCGCCGTCATCGCCTATACGTTCCAGATCTACATGGATCTTTCGGGCTACACCGACATTGCCCGCGGTACGGCTCGTTTCTTCGGCTATGAACTCGCAATCAACTTCGACCGGCCCTACCTCGCGCGCACCGTGTCGAACTTCTGGCAGCGCTGGCACATGTCGATGTCGAGCTTCTTCCGTGAGTACCTGTACTGGTCGGTCGGCGGATCCAAGCATGGCAACGTTTACGTAAACCTGATCGTCACGTTCGTGGCGATCGGCCTGTGGCATGGTGCCGGCTGGAACTTTGTCGTATACGGCTTACTGCACGGCTCGGTGGTCTGCCTGGAGCGCGCTCGCCGTCTGCGCCGCAGGGCGGCCGGCCTGTCCGACGAGAGCGATGAGTTTGTCCAGCGCATGCTCGGCTGGACGTACACCTTCCTGTTCGTTGCGCTGGCGCGGATCCTGTTCGTCGCTCCGGACCTAGGTGGCGCGATCAACTACGTTGCAGCCCTGTGGTCGTCACCAGGGCACGGCGGCTCGTCGGGCCCCCAGGGCTACGTGACATTGTTTGCCGCAATGGCGTTGCACGTGCTGCCGGCTTCATTTGAGAAGCGGACACGCGACTGGTTTTTCTCGCTGCACCCTGCCCTGCAAGGACTAGCAATGGCGGGCTTTGTTTATGTGCTGGTGGCGCTGGCGTCGGAGACGAGGGCGTTTGTGTATTTCCAGTTCTGATGCTCAAGATCTCCCTGCAGATTAGCCACAAATCGTCAGGCTATGGATCCCAGCTTGCACACGAACGTCGGCTGGTCAAAATGTGAAAGATGGACAAGCAGAGCCTGACCAGAGCCACAGAAGTCGGGGAGTATATTGAAGCGGGTGTATGAGCCACCGCCTCCGCCGATATTCCCTGCACGGGGGTTATTAGTTGCAGGTGCCTGACCCGAACAAGCGATTTCGCTCCATACCCAGTCGCCCTTTGGATCATAGGTTCCATCGGAATGCAGTGGTATAGCTAATCTCCTAAGTACAGATCGGTTCGGCAACTGGTCACAGTTGTATGCAAGGAAGCTTTGGCTTGGCTCGTGAAAGACCATGCCGTAACCAGCGGGATGTCCTGCGTAACCGGATGAAACCTTTTTCAGCCCGTAGGCCCATTCGTATCGGCTACCGTTCACGGGCTCAACAACCGACCATGCGCTGCCGGATCCTGCTTTGGAGATATCGAGAATCCACAGCCTGTGCGTTCCAATTTCCATCAAGACGAACAAGCTCGTGACGCCACCAGATGCAACCCTGACCCCGTGCGCAATGTTGCCTGCGGATGATCGGAGATCCTTTCCGCGCGGCGCATCCGAAAAGAACTGGTGGTTCCCTGCAGATCCACCCAATGTCTCCAGACTCCAATAGTTCGAGGTCTTCTGACCAACATACCAGACTCTGCCGGTCGAAGGATCGAGCGCGCCAACCCCAAATCCGAATTCGCCTGTATCCCCACCGGTCTGCTCCGAGATGACCCCAAGGTACTGCCATGGGCGAGGACTTCCATAGCGCCAGGCTTTCAGGCTGGGGTCCCTTCGGACTGCATCAACATCCAGAGCCAGCTTCACAAGCGATGTTAATCCACTACCCTGATTCCAAGCGTTCATGATCGGATACCAGATCCGGCCATTCGAGTAGTGGTAATGAGAGCACGTGTGCAACGTTCGCGGCCTTCGAAACACTCGACTCAGATCCGGCTTTTTCTCTCCCGCGAGGATTGCTGGTTGCGGCCCGTCGTTCAACCAACCGGGCACGACGAACGGTCGGGAATAGTTCTGACCGGAGGGATCCAACACTCGGTCGATATAGCCATCCGCTCCTGACGCACCCGTCGCGTTGTTCGCAGCGTCGTAGTACCTTCTTCCGTCGCGAGGATCCATTTCCGGAGTCGCATCTACGATTCGACGCCAACCCGGAGATTCGGAGCCCAACGCCAAGGCATAGGCATCGTTGTACTGCCATGCCGCGTGACCGCCATTCAAGGCGATGATCATTTCCGCATTATCGGTATCGACACATGCGCCATTCCAACCGGCCGTCAAATAGCGAGGACCGTACCCCCCGAAATATGGAGGTGGCGGCACTGCTTCAGCGAGCCTACCTCCTCGCTGCCAATCGGTCGTACCGCCTGGACCAGAGGCTAAAGCAGCCCATTCGAGCGGCTGCAAACTGCGAAACCAAGAGGGAACCGCAACGGACTGTTGCACGCATGGCGTGGCGGCGCTGGTACCACCTCTGGCACTGAAGTTGGCCGGAGGACAAGGTCGCGCCACAGCCCGAACGGACCACGAGTAGACGGCCGCAAAGGCGGCTCCAGCAACAAAGTCTCTGCGTTTCATGGGTCCAGCATATCCGCCGGGCGAGCATCTATACAGGGCAGGCCATACTAGCCCCGAAGCACCCTCCGGAGAGCAAATGTGGACACATTCCCGAACTGGACGGGACCTATATTATGTTTGCTGAAATTGGCGGCCAACGGACGAGAGCCACCCATCGCGGATTTCTGCGAGAATTCACGGTGTCGCTCGAGCACTATTGAGGCGCGGCTAGATCTGTCGAGCTGAATCCGTTCTACGCACT
>Ga0209391_10001134_pt1 | contig 13653 bp, 10 predicted proteins | sample PPLLak3March2015_FD_187246 | JGI IMG/M metagenome (GOLD analysis project Ga0209391, IMG submission 187246) | Freshwater sediment microbial communities from Prairie Pothole Lake near Jamestown, North Dakota, USA - PPLs Lake P7 Core (1) Depth... | ecosystem: Environmental > Aquatic > Freshwater >... | reverse complement strand
CGCGAGCTGATTGGCCTCGCGCCGGTCAAGCAGCGCATCCGCGAGATCGCCGCGTTCCTCGCGGTGTCGAAGGCGCGCGCCGCGCTCGGCCTCGCCGGGGGAACGCCCACGCTGCACATGAGCTTCACCGGCAACCCCGGCACGGGCAAGACCACGGTGGCGCAGCGCATGGCGGAGATCCTGCACCGCCTGGGTTACGTGCGGAAAGGGCACCTGGTCTCGGTGACGCGCGACGACCTGGTCGGCCAGTACATCGGCCACACGGCGCCGAAGACCAAGGAAGTGCTGAAGCGCGCGATGGGTGGCGTGCTGTTCATCGACGAGGCCTACTACCTCTATCGCCCCGAGAACGAGCGCGACTACGGGCAGGAGGCGATCGAGATCCTGCTGCAGGTGATGGAGAACCAGCGCGACGACCTGGTGGTGATCCTCGCGGGCTACAAGGACCGCATGGACACGTTCTTCCAGAGCAACCCGGGGTTCAAGTCGCGCATCGCGCACCACATCGACTTCCCGGACTACACCGACGACGAGCTCTACCGGATCGCCGCGATCATGCTGGAGAAGGACCACTACCGGCTCGACGACGGCGCGACGGCCGCGCTCGCCGAGTACGTGACGCTGCGGCGGCAGCAGCCGCACTTCGCCAACGCGCGCTCGATCCGCAACGCGCTCGACCGTGCGCGCCTGCGCCAGGCCAACCGGCTGTTCTCGCGCGCGTCGCCGGTCGGCCGCGACGACCTGTCGACGATCACCGCTGCCGACATCCGCGCAAGCCGGGTGTTCGGCGGCTGAGGAAACGACGATGCCCTACCGCCGCACCACGCTTTCGAAGTTCATCATCGAGGAGCAGCGCCGCCTCGCCTGCGGCGCGGAGCTGATCGCGCTGGTCAACGACATCCAGACCGCCTGCAAGTACATCGCGAGCGCCGTCGCCAAGGGGCCGCTCACCGGGAAGCGCAGCGGCACCGGCGCGATCAACGTGCAGGGCGAGGAGCAGAAGCCGCTCGACCTCATCGCCAACGACATCATGCTGAAGAGCTGCGAGTGGGGCGGCTACCTCGCGGGCATGGCGTCCGAGGAGATGGACGCCCCCTACGAGATTCCCGCGGCGTATCCGCGCGGCAACTACCTGCTGGTGTTCGACCCGCTCGACGGTTCGTCGAACCTCGACGTCAACGTCACCGTCGGCACGATCTTCTCGGTGCTGCGCGCACCCGAGGGAGTGACGGCGCCGACCGTGCAGGACTTCCTGCAGCCCGGCACGGCGCAGGTGTGCGCGGGCTACGCGCTCTACGGGCCGTCGGCGATGATCGTGCTGACGCTCGGCACCGGCGTGCACGGCTTCACGCTCGACCCCGAGATCGGCGCGTACCTGCTCACCCACCCGAACCTCACGATCCCCGCCGACACGCAGGAGTTCGCGGTGAACACGAGCAACCAGCGCTTCTGGGAGCCGCCGGTCAAGCGCTACGTCGAGGAGTGCATCGCCGGCAAGAGCGGCGTGCGCGGCAAGGATTTCAACATGCGCTGGATCGCCTCGATGGTCGCCGAGGTGCACCGCATCCTGATGCGCGGCGGGCTGTTCATGTACCCGCGCGACACCAAGGATCCGGGCAAGCCCGGCCGCCTGCGCCTCCTCTACGAGGCGAGCCCGATCGGCTGGCTGGTCGAGCAGGCCGGCGGCGCCGCCTCCACGGGCCGCGGCCGCATCCTCGAAGTCGTGCCGACCGAGCTGCACCAGCGCGTGCCGGTGATCCTGGGCTCGAAGAACGAGGTGGAGCGCCTCGCGCGCTACCACGCCGAGTACGACCGGGGCGAGGACCAGCCGTTCAGCTCGCCGCTCTTCAACACGCGCTCGCTCTACCGCGGCGCCGCCTAACGTCGGAGAACGCCATGTCGGCACGGCACCCCATCATCGCGATCACCGGCTCGTCGGGCGCAGGCACGACGACGGTGATGCGCACCTTCCAGCACATCTTCCGCCGCGAGGGCATCGCGGCCGCGTTCGTCGAGGGCGACTCGTTCCACCGCCACGACCGCAAGTCGATGCGCGAGGAGATGAAGCGGCAGGCGGACGCGGGCAACCCCAACTTCAGCCACTTCGGCGCCGACGCGAACCTGCTCGCGGAGCTCGAGGCGCTGTTCCGCGCCTACGCGGAGACCGGGACGGGCAAGGTGCGCAAGTACCTGCACGACGCGGAGGAAGCCGCGCCGTTCAAGCAGGAGCCGGGCACCTTCACGCCGTGGACCGATCTCGCCGCGGGCTCGGACCTGCTGTTCTACGAGGGCCTGCACGGCGCCGCGAAGACGGAAGCCGTCGACGTCGGCCGCCACGCGGACCTGCTGGTCGGCGTCGTGCCGATCATCAACCTCGAGTGGATCCAGAAGCTGCACCGCGACAAGGTGATGCGCGGCTACTCGCAGGAGGCCGTGGTCGACACGATCCTGCGCCGCATGCCCGACTACATGAACTACATCGTGCCGCAGTTCGGGCGCACGCACGTCAACTTCCAGCGCGTGCCGATCGTGGACACGTCGAACCCGTTCATCGCGCGCGACATCCCGACGGTCGACGAGAGCATCCTGGTGATCCGCTTCGCCAACCCCAAGGGCATCGACTTCCCGTACCTGCTGTCGATGCTGCACGACTCCTTCATGTCGCGCCCGAACACGCTGGTCGTGCCGGGCGGCAAGATGCCGCTGGCGATGCAGCTGATCTTCACGCCGATGATCCTGCGCCTGATGGACATCAAGCGCCGCGCGGCCGAGGGCTACCGCGCCACCGCCCTCGCCTGACCGCCCGCTCACCGCCTCCACCCGGATCGGCCCCCAAACCATGACCGCCACGCCCAAGTTCTCGCCGCCGGACGTCACGCCCGCCCAGCTCGCGAACGCGCTCCGCATGCTCGCCGCCGACGCCGTCGAGGCGGCCAAGTCCGGACACCCCGGCATGCCGCTCGGCATGGCGGAAATCGCCGAGGTCGTGTGGCGCCGGCACCTGCGCCACAACCCGGGCAATCCGTCGTGGCCGGACCGCGACCGCTTCGTGCTGTCGAACGGCCACGGCTCGATGCTGCTCTACGCACTGCTGCACCTGACCGGCTACGACCTGCCGATCGGCGAGCTGAAGCGCTTCCGCCAGCTGCACTCGAAGACGCCGGGACACCCCGAGGTGGGGCTCACCCCCGGCATCGAGACCACGACGGGCCCGCTCGGTCAGGGCCTCGCCAACGCGGTCGGCATGGCGCTCGCCGAGAAGCTCCTGGCCGCGCGCTTCAACCGCGACGGCCACGCGATCGTCGATCACCGCACGTTCGTGTTCGTCGGCGACGGCTGCCTGATGGAGGGCGTGTCGCACGAAGCGTGCTCGCTCGCCGGCACGCTCGGGCTGGGGAAGCTCGTCGTGCTCTATGACGACAACGGCATCTCGATCGACGGGCACGTGGCCGGCTGGTTCCGCGACGACACGCCGAAGCGCTTCGAGGCCTACGGCTGGAACGTGATCCGCGCCGTCGACGGCCACGATGCGGAGGCCGTGGATCGCGCGGTGCACGCGGCGACGTCCGCCGACCGGCCGACGCTGGTCTGCTGCCGCACCGTGATCGGCAAGGGCGCGCCGAACAAGGCCGGCACGCACGACGTGCACGGTGCGCCGCTCGGCGCGCAGGAGCTGGCCGAGCTTCGCGCAGCACTCGGCTGGCCGTACCCGCCGTTCGAAGTGCCTACGGGGATCGCGGCGGCATGGGACGGCCGCCCACGCGGCGCGGCACTCGAATCGGACTGGCAGAAGCGCTTCGACGCCTACGCCGCCATTCATCCCGAGCTCGCCGCGGAGTTCCTGCGCGTGACCTCCCGGGCATTGCCGGCGCGCTGGCACGACACGGTGGCCACGCTCTACGACAAGGCGCGCGCGGCGACGACCCGCGCGACACGCAAGGCCTCGCAGGACGTGCTCGACGACCTGGTCGCCGCGATTCCCGAGCTGTTCGGCGGCTCGGCCGACCTGACCTGGTCGAACCTCACCTTCGCCAAGGGCTCGCAGCCGATCGACAGCAGCGCCCGCGGCAACTACGCGCACTACGGCGTGCGCGAGTTCGGCATGGCGGCCGCGATGAACGGCATGGCGCTGCACGGCGGCCTCGTGCCCTACGGCGGCACCTTCCTCGTCTTCTCCGACTACATGCGCAACGCCATCCGCATGAGCGCGCTGATGCACCAGCGGGTCGTCTACGTGCTGACGCACGACTCGATCGGCCTCGGCGAGGACGGCCCGACGCACCAGCCGGTCGAGCACGCGACAGCGCTGCGCGTCATTCCCAACGTCGACGTCTGGCGCCCCTGCGACCCGCTCGAGACGGCCGCGGCGTGGGTCGCCGCGATCGAGCGCACCGACGGGCCTTCGTGCCTGCTGCTGTCGCGGCAGAACCTGCCCATTCCGCCGCGCCCGGACGACGCCATCGAGGCGATGCGCCGCGGCGGCTACGTCGTCGCCGATGCCACGGGCGGCACGCCGCGCGCGATTCTGATCGCGACCGGTTCGGAGGTGGGCGTCGCGCTCGACGTCCAGAAGCAGCTCGCGGCGCGCGGTGTCGGCGTGCGCGTGGTGTCGATGCCGTCGACCACGGTCTTCGACCGCCAATCCGCAGAGTGGCGCAACCGTGTGCTGCCGCCCGACGTGCCGTGCGTGTCGATCGAGGCGGGGGTCACCGGCTTCTGGCGGCAGTACGTCGGCCGCGACGGGCTCGCGATCGGCATCGACCGCTTCGGCGAGTCGGCGCCGGCCGGCGCACTGTACGACTACTTCGGGCTCACCGCCGACAAGGTGGTCGCGCGGGTTGCCGACTGGCTCGACGCGCGCCGCTGACGCTACGCGATCACGAGCAGCGCCGAGCCGACCGAGAAGCTCGCACCGAAGCCCACCATCACGACGTGGTCGCCGGGCTTGGCCCGCCCGCTGGCACGCAGCTCGTCGAGCAGCAGCGGAATGCTCGCGCTCGACGTGTTCCCGGTGCGCTCGAAGGATGCGCACAGCCGCTCGCGGGGAATGCCCAGCGTGTCGCACGCCGGATAGAGGATCCGGGTCAGGTTCGCCTGGTGCGGGATCAGCCAGTCGACGCTCACCCCGGCCTCCTGGTAGCGCCGCACCTCCGCGGTGAGGATCTCGATCGCGCCGATCGCCACCGGAGGCCCGGACATGTACCAGCGCTCCACGTCGGGAACGGTGGCCGCCGGGTTGCAGGCCGCGGTGCCCGCGCCGCGGATGTGGCGGATCCGTTCGGCGTCGATCCACGAGGTCATCCGTACTGACGCGAGCCGCGCCGGCCCGTCGCCCTCCGGCGCGAGCAGCAGGCCGGCGACCGCGTCGCCGAACAGGGTGCTCGTGCCAAAGGCGGCCGTCGAGTATTCGATGCAGCGCGACGAGAACTCGACGGCGATGCAGGCGACGTGCCGATAGCCTTGCGCCGCGATCAGCGACTGCGCGATCCCCACGCCGTACATGAAGCTGGTGCAGGCGTTGCTGCCGATGTCCAGCACGAACGGGTTGCCGAGGTCCGGGTGGTCGCTACGCGCCTTCGCGACCACCTGCTGCGACACGCCCGGAAAGCCGTGGATGCTGGACGAGGAGATGATGATCCCGTCGAGCGTCGACCACGCCGCGCGCGCCCGGTCGAGCAGTTGCTTGAGCGCAGCGTAGGCGACGTCGACGGGGTTCTCGTCGGGCCCGAAGAAGCGTCGCTCCACCAGCCCCGTCTTGCGCCGGATGTCGCGTGCCCGAGAGCGGATGTGGGTGCGGTCCGACTCCCCGATGCGGTCGGCCGAGCCCTCGATCAGCCGCTCGGCGATCTCCTCGTTGGAGACCCGGTGCAGCGGCAGGATGTGCGTGGTTGACCGGACGACGGTGGACGGCAAGGCGCGGCGCTTTCGTGACGGACGACCGCCCATTGAAGGAGGCGGGAAGGGGAATGTCAAGCGAGGTCGTCGCCGCCCTCGCGCAGCCTCACGAGCGCGTGCAGCGTGCGGTTGATCGGCGTCTCGACGCCGAGCGCCGCCCCGCGCGCCGCGACGAGCCCGTTGAGCGCGTCGATCTCCGTGCGCTTGCCGCGCAGGATGTCCTGCGCCGTCGACGAGTACTGCTGCGCCAGCGCGTCCGCCACACCCCAGACCGCGTCGAACAGCTTGCGCTCGTCGAGCGCCACGCCGGAGGCCCGCGCCACCGCGACCGACTCGCGCACCGTGCCCTCCATCAGTGCGCGTATCCCCGGCTCTCGCGCCATGCGCCCGTAGCGGGCGCGGCCGAGCGCCGAGACCGCGTTGAACGCGCAGTTGATCACGAGCTTGGTCCACAGCGCCGCATCGATGTCGTCCGACAGCGCGCACGCGATTCCCGCCGCCTCGAACAGCGCCGCGACCTCGGCGAGGCGTTGCGCGATCCCCGGACGCGATGCGTCCGCGCGCGACGCGCCGAGCACGAGATCGCCGCGGCCGGTGTGGCGCACGATGCCCGGGCCGTTCATGTAGGCACCGACGTACACCACCGCGGCAAACACGGGCCGCGACAGCACGGCGCGCAGGCGCTCGGCGTTGTCGACACCGTTCTGCAGGCTCGCCACGACGGCGTCGGCAGCAAGGTGCGGCGAGAGGCTCCGGGCCGCCGCGTCCGTATCGGGCGACTTCACGCACACGAGCACGACTTCCGCTTCGCGCACGTTCGCGACGTCGGTCGACGCGCCCACCCGGATCGTCTCGCGTCGATCGGACCACTCGATGACGAGCCCGTCGCGCCGGATCGCCTCGACGTGCGTCGCGCGGCCGATCAGCGTCACCGCAACGCCGGCGCGCGCGAGCATGCCGCCGTAGTAGCAGCCGACCGCGCCGGCGCCGAGTACCGCGACGCGCGAACGTCGATGCATCATTCCTCGGTCGACTCGAGCGCGGTCGGCGGCCGCGTGACGAGCAGCTTGTCGATGCGATTGCCGTCCATGTCCACGATCTCGAACGTGTAGCCCTGCCACTCGAACCGGTCCGCGACGTGCGGCACCCGATCGAGCTGGAGCAGCGCGAACCCGGCGACGGTGTGGTAGCTGCCGAGGCCCTCCTCGGGCAGGGGCACCTCGACGTCGAGCACGTCCTTGAACCGCTCGATGGTCACGCTGCCGTCGACGAGCCACGAGCGCTCGTCGCGCGGCACGATGTCGCGATCGCGCTCATCGTCGGCAGTCGCGATGTCGCCGACCAGCGCCTCCATCACGTCGTTCAGCGTCGCGAGCCCGACGACGTCGCCGAACTCGTTCACGACCAGCGCCATCGTCTGGCGATGCTGCTTGAACTGCGCCACCAGGTCCATGACGGTGAGCGTCTCGGGCACGAACAGCGCCTTGGCGAGGCTCGTGAGCTCCATCGGCCGGCCGGCGAGCGACTCCTCGAGCAGCGTCTTCGCGAGCACGATGCCCACCACGTTCCTGAGCCCGCCGCGCACGACCGGGAAGCGCGAGTGGTGCCCGGCGACGATGCGGCGCACGTTCTCCTCGAGCGGCTCCTCGAGGTCGAGGTAGATGATGTCGCCGCGCGGCGTCATCACCCCCGTCACCCGCAGCTCGTCCAGCCGGAACACGCGGCTCACCAGCTGCTGTTCGTGCGCCTCGAACACCCCGGCCTCGGCACCCTGCTCCATCAGCACCTTGATCTCCTCCTCGGTGACGGGGGACTCGCCGGTCGCGCGAAGGCCGAGCAGCCGCAGGATGCCGTCGGTCACGGCGCCGAGCGCGCGCACCAGCGGGTACGCGACCCGGGACAGCGCCCGCATCGGCCCGGCGACGAGGCTCGCGACCCGCTCCGGATTGAGCAGCGCGAGACGCTTCGGCACGAGCTCGCCGAAGATGAGCGCCGCGAGCGTGATGCCGGTGATCACGATCGTGACCGCGATGGCCTGCGAGTGCCGGTCGAGCACCGCCCACTGCGACAGCCACTCCGAGAGGCCCTTGGTGAGTGTCGCCTCGCCGAACGCACCGCTGGTGATGCCGATGACCGTGATCCCGACCTGGATCGTCGCGAGGAAGCTCGACGGGTCCTGCGCGAGGCGCAGCGCTACCTTCGCGCCGCGCCTGCCTTCGTCCGCCAGGTGCTGGAGGCGTGCCTTGCGGGCGGAGACGACCGCCATCTCCGACATGGCGAAGACGCCGTTCATCAGGATCAGGCCGAACAGGATCAGGATTTCCATGGCTTCGCATCACGTCGCACAACGTGCCGGAACATCGAGAATACTTCACTCGCGGGCCAATCGCCCGAGCGTCGGCCGTTCCACCGCCAGGTAGTCGCTCGCAGCCATCGCGACGCTGATGGCGCGATCGCCCGCGTTGAAGTTGATCTTCGCCTCGTCGGCGATCGCCTGGTCGCAGTAGGTCGGCAGCCCGAACAGCTGCCCGAACGGCGGGATCGCGCCCGGGAGGAGTCCCGTCAGCTCCGTGACCTCCTCGGGAGTGGCGAAGCGCAGGCTCCTGATGCCGAGCGTCCGCCGCACAGCCGCACTGTCGAGACGGCGATCGGCCGGCATCACGAACAGCACGAATCGCTCGTCGGCCTTGCACACCAGCGCCTTGGCGCCACTCGAAAGCGGCGTGCCGCGAACCTTGGCCGCCTCCTCGCTGGTACGCACCGGCACGTGGTGCGCCACCGTGTAGTGGACGCGGGCCTCATCGAGCAATTCGGTCAGGCGCTCGTAAGCGGTCATCGATGGCAGAAGGCGATGGATCGCGGTACCGTAGTCACGTCGACCGCGACGCCATGGCGTGCTGGCGACCGCCGACAGCCTGTATCAGCGCTTCGGCGCGGCACTCTCGATCAGTGGCATCACCCCCGTGGTCAACGCGCGCGAGAACAGGTTCTGGCTGGTCGCCTCGGCCTCGAGCACGGCGAGCGCCATGCGGCGAGCCCGCGAGTAGAGTCCCATCGAGGCATAGGCCAGCGCCAGGTTGTGGCGCATGCCGTGCTCCCGCTCGGCGTACCCGGCCGCGCCGAACGCGGCCAGCGACTGCTTCAGACCCTTGAGGCGCAAGGCCATGTCCGGATCCTCGCGCCGATACAGGTTGTACGCACCGCCTAGGCCAACCCGGTCGCCGGTCTGCTCGGCAAGTGCCAACGTCGCGCCGCCCGGTCGGTGCCAGTGCCCCCTTGCGCGTCGCCATCGGCTACCCGAAGCCTCCATCGAGTACTCGGGACGCCCCGGGGCGACCCACGTCGCACGAGACGGCACCGCGCGCGACATCCGCGGATCATGCGCGCAGCGCCTTTCGGGCACGGTCACCGAAACTCGTGGCCGCAATCCTAATCCATCTCGGGTCGCGCCCGGTGCATTGCGAGCACCACCGTTGCACGGGCGGCTCGACAGCCAGAGCGTAGGTGCACCCGGTGGCAATCTCGCGCCGCGCTCTCGAGCTTTGACTGGCGGCGGCCCTGCTGCTGATTCTGGCGGCGGTAGCTCTCGCTGGCGCCCACTCCTGCGCGCGGGGTGCTTGACTCCTTCAGCTGCACCGGCACCCGCACCCGCATGTTCCCGATGCGCACCTGGCAGTGGCCTGCAGACACGCTACGATTTGATCGCGTCCGGCGTATCCTCCAGCACGCCCTCCACATACAGTTTCTGCACCAGCACCATGACCACCACCATCAGCGGCGTCGCAAGAATGACCCCGGGCAGCCCGAACAGCAGACCGAAGATCACGGCCGCAGTGATACCGAGCACGGGCGGCAGCTCGACCGCCCAGCGCTGCACGAACGGCATCAGCAAATTGCCCTCGATCTGCTGAATCAGCACGCACAGGCCGGCTACGTACAGTGCCTGCGTGGGGCCCTCCATGAATGCGAGCACCACCGCCAGCAGACCCGAGGCGATCGGGCCGAAAAACGGAATGAACGCCACCACGCCGGCGATCAGTCCGATCGTGCCCGCCAAAGGCATTCCAAGCACGGCCAGGCCAATGGCCGTGGCCGAACCGACGAACAGCATTGAAATGCCCTGCCCGAGCATCCAGCGTGACAGGGCGTGTCCGCTAGCGAGCAGCGCCTCGTCGATGCGCGGGCGGTAGTCCGCCGGCGCCAGGCGGACCAGCCCTTTGCGGTACATCTCAGGGTGGGCTGCGAGGTAGACGCCGATCACCGACAGCAGGCCGATGCTCCCGATCGCGCCCAGCGTCTGGGCGGCGGCATTGGCGACCCGCGCCCACGGCACATCGCTCGCACTTGCGTTTTCCCATACGTCCATCAGCGCAACGCCGAGCGGATGGCTGCGGGCCCATGTGGTGAGTGCTGAAAGCGCTTCGGGGATGCGCCTGCGGAGATCCTCGGTCTGCTCGATCAGGCGATCGCCGACCAGCCAGGACCCCAGCACGATCGAGGCCAGCGCAGCGATGACGGCGGCGGCAACCGCCAGTTGCGGTGACAGCCGCAAATGCTTTTCCAACGGCGCCGCCAGTGAGCGCAGCGCCACCGCCACGATGATCGCTCCGAACAGCAGCAGCAGCACATCGGCGAGCTTCCACCCTAGCAACACCAGCGCGCCGAGGACAATGATCTGGATCAGCGCACGGGTGAAGCCCGAGCTCGCGCGCTTCGCCGGTGTCGTCGGTTCAACCGACGCCGCTCGTGTTCGGCTCTCCTCTTGTTGCATCGAACGGGTTTCCTTTGGCGCCGGACGCAGCGCGCGCGTAGTTTGCCTGACACACGGGTATCGACCCCTCGGGCGAGGCACAGAGGTGCCTGCCGCGGTCGCCCCTGCGACTCATGCTCTGCCGGATGCCATGCCGGTGGACGATCTCCCGGCAGCTTCCGGTGGCGTACGTGGACCCTTGGTCGTTGTGCCGCGTTACCGAGCCTGTCCTTGGCCTGCCTACTCGACCGTCACCGACTTCGCGAGGTTGCGCGGCTTGTCGACGTCCGTGCCGCGGATCACCGCCGTGTGGTACGCAAGGAGCTGCAGCGGCACGACGTGCACGATCGGCGACAGCAGCCCGGCGTGCTCCGGCAGGCGAATGAGATGGACGCCTTCACCGGCGGTGAGGTGGCTGTCGAGGTCGGCGACGACGTAGAGCTCGCCGCCGCGCGCGCGCACCTCCTGCAGGTTGCTCTTCAGCTTCTCGAGCAGGGCGTCGTTGGGGGCGATCGCCACCACCGGCATCTCGCTGTCGACCAGTGCGAGGGGACCGTGCTTCAGCTCGCCGGCCGGATAGGCCTCGGCGTGGATGTAGGAGATCTCCTTCAGCTTCAGCGCGCCTTCGAGGGCGATCGGGTAGTGCATGCCGCGGCCCAGGAACAGCGCGTCCTGCTTCCGCGCGAAGGCCTCGGCCCAGGCGATGATCGATGGCTCCAGCGCGAGTGCCGCCTGCAGCGCCGCGGGCAGGTGGCGCAGGCCGCGCAGCCAATAGGCCTCTTCTTCCGGCGTGAGCCGGCCGCGCACCTTGGCGAGCGACGCCGCGAGCAGGAACAGCGAGACCAGCTGCGTCGTGAACGCCTTGGTCGAGGCGACGCCGATCTCGGTGCCGGCGCGGGTGAGATAGACGAGTTCCGTCTGCCGCACCATCGTCGACGTGCCGACGTTGCAGATCGCGAGCGTGTGCGGGTGGCCGAGTTCCTTCGCGTGCTTCAACGCCGCCAGCGTGTCGGCCGTCTCGCCCGACTGCGAGACGACGACGACCAACGCGTTCGGATTGGGCACGCTGTCGCGATAGCGGTACTCGCTCGCGATCTCGACCTGGCAGGGGATGCGCGCGAGGCTCTCGATCCAGTATTTGGCCACCGACCCGGCGTAGTAGCTGGTGCCGCAGGCGAGCACCAGCACGCTGTCGACGCCGGTCAACACCTGCGGGGCGGCGGCGCCGAACAGCGTCGGGTCGATCGCGCCCACCGCCTCGAGCGTGTCCGCGACCGCGCGCGGCTGCTCGAAGATCTCCTTCTGCATGAAGTGGCGGTAGGGCCCGAGCTCGGCGGTCGCGCCGCTCGCCTCGACCACCGTCACGGGCCGCTCGACGCGCTCGCCGCGCGCGTCGTAAATCGTGAACGCCTCGCGTCGCACGTCGGCGACGTCGCCCTCGTCGAGGTAGATCACGCGCCGCGTGACCGGCAGCAGCGCCGACGCGTCCGACGCGAGGAAGTGGTCGTCCTCGCCGACGCCCACGACCAGCGGGCTGCCCGCGCGCGCGCCGACGACCCGGCCCGGCTCGCGGGTCGAGATCACCGCGATCGCGTACGCGCCCCTGAACTCGGCGACCGCCGCCCGCACGGCGCGCAGCAGGTCGCCGCCGGCGGCGGCGTGCCAGTGCGCGTGGACGAGGTGCGCGATCACCTCGGTGTCGGTCTGCGTGACGAACGTGTAGCCCCGCGCCTTCAACTGGTCCCGCAGCTCCTCGAAGTTCTCGATGATGCCGTTGTGCACCACCGCGATCTCGCCCCCGGAGGTGTGCGGGTGCGCGTTGTCCTCGGTGGGCGCGCCGTGCGTCGCCCAGCGCGTGTGCGAAATGCCCGTGGTGCCGGTCAGCGAACGCCGGTCGGCCTGCGCGGCAAGATCGGCGACCCGCGCGGTGCTGACCAACCGGTCGAGCGTCGGCGTCGCACCGGCGATCACGCACAGCCCCGAGGAGTCGTAGCCGCGATACTCGAGCCGGCGGATGCCGTCGATCAGGATCGGGACGACGTTGCGCGCGCTGACCGCGCCGACGATGCCGCACATGGTCGCTTCAGTCCTTCTTGCCGGGTTGCTTCACGGGTCGCTTCCAGCCGGGCTTCGTGACCTGCGGCGGGCGCGCGAACGTCAGCGCGTCGGGCGGGGCGTCGCGCGCGATCGTGCTGCCGCCGCCGATCGTCGCACCCGCGCCGATCGTCACCGGCGCGACCAGCACGCAATTGCTGCCGATGTGCGCGTTCTCGCCGATCACCGTGCGGTGCTTGTTCGCGCCGTCGTAGTTGGCGACGATCGCGCCCGCGCCGAAATTGACGTGAGCGCCGAGCGTCGCGTCGCCGACGTAGGCGAGGTGGTTGGCCTTGGCGCCGTGCCCGAGCGTGCTCGCCTTGATCTCGACGAAATTGCCGACGTGCACCTCGTCGGCGAGCTTCGCGCCGGGGCGGAAGTGCGAGAACGGCCCGATGCGGCAGTGCGCGCCGGCCGCAGAGTCCTCGAGGTGCGAGAACGGCAGGATCTCGGTGCCCGCGCCGATCGTCATGTTGCGCAGCACGCAGTAGGCGCCGACGCTGACGCCGTCGCCCAGCGTCACGTGGCCCTCGAACACGCAGCCGACGTCGATGCGGACGTCGCGCCCGCAGGTGAGCGTGCCGCGAAGGTCGAAGCGATCCGGGTCGGCGATCCACGTTCCCGCGCGCAGCAGCGCCTCGGCGCGACGGCGCTGCAGGATGCGCTCGCACTCCGCGAGCTGCAGGCGATCGTTGATGCCGCGTACGTCGCGCTCGTCGGCGGCCACTTGCGCCTCGACCGCGATGCCCTCGGCGACCGCCATCGCGATCGCGTCGGTCAGGTAGTACTCGCCCTGCGCGTTGTCAGCGCGGAGCGCCCCGACCCAGCGCGCGAGGTGGTCCGTCGGCATCGCCATCACGCCGGTGTTGATCTCGTCGATCGCACGCTGCGCCGGCGTGGCGTCGCGCTCCTCG
>Ga0209391_10001133_pt1 | contig 13661 bp, 10 predicted proteins | sample PPLLak3March2015_FD_187246 | JGI IMG/M metagenome (GOLD analysis project Ga0209391, IMG submission 187246) | Freshwater sediment microbial communities from Prairie Pothole Lake near Jamestown, North Dakota, USA - PPLs Lake P7 Core (1) Depth... | ecosystem: Environmental > Aquatic > Freshwater >... | reverse complement strand
ATCTGCGAGAGATTCCCGCCGACGCCTTGCGCCAGGTCTGGAACGGTTCGGCAGCTGAGCAGGCCACGTCTGCGGTTGCGGCCAACAGAGAACACCATTGATACCGTCGGGAGAGAGTCATGTCTGTGAGTGAGTATCGTCGTCGAGTCTCGTCGCGAGCGACCGCCGCACTTGCTGCGTCCCTGGTTGTCGCCTCCGTCCAGCCGGCGGTTGCGTACGTCGATCCAGGTACGGGCAGCATGCTCGTGCAGATGATGATCGCCGGCATTGCGGGAGCCATGTTCTACTTCAGGGAACTTCGCCTGCAGTTCATGACGTGGGTTCGCCGGGTGGTACTCCAGCGGCCGGAACCTGCCGCCACGCCGGCCGAGACCGGCGAAAAGCCCTTTCAGCGCTCGGATGACTGATTGCCGGTTGCAAACGTGACGGGTGGGACGTTCCGAGACCCTGCTGGGTCACTTTTCGATTTCGAGGGCCGTATCCTCAGGCTCGTGAAGTCTTCTGAAGTTGGCCGCTTCGAGGACATGCTCCGCAGCGACGTACTGAGCCGACTCGTCGACCGCGGATCCGTAGTGGGCACCCGGCGCCTGGAGGCGCAGGATATACCGGACCGGTTACGGCATCTGTCCGGAACCTGGTTCAAGCACGACCGCGTGCCGTTCGTGTCTGTGCCGGCGGAGTGGTCGGCGGCAATGCTGGCCGAGGCGGCGCTTCACACGATCGAGGTCAATCTCGAGCTGGTTCGGCACGGCTACATTCTCAAGGATGCGACGCCGGCCAACGTGCTGTTCAACGGCACCGAGCCCGTGATCGTCGACGTCCCCTCCATCGAGCCGTTGATTCCAGGTCGGGATGTCTGGGTGGCAAGGCATCAGTTCGAGACCACGTTCCTGCTGCCGCTCATGGCGAGGATCGAAGCCGGCCTCCCGATACAGTGGACCCTCTCCGACCCGGTGGCCGGCTTGTCACACGAGCAGTGCGCGCAGTTGCTCGGCGTATCGCGGTGGTGGGGAATGGATCGCATTCGTCACGTCGCCCTGCCGGCTGCGTTGGCCGCCAGGACAGTCTCGGGTCGTGCTCCTGCGTCTGCTCCTGCGAGTCCACCCGGCGCCACGGCCTTGCGCCGCACGCAATACGTCCTGGAGCGCTCTTTGCGTGCGCTGCAAGACACGGTTACCCGCTACTCGGATCGAATCGACAGGCGGCAGTCGCACTGGAGTGGGTACGAAGGCACGCGCGACCACTACAGTGCCCAGGACCTGACCGACAAGCGAACGCTTGTCGCCAAAGCGATCGACGCGGTTTCGCCGGACTGGGTGCTCGACATCGGCGCAAATACGGGCGAGTTCAGCGAATACGCGGCCCGTCGGTCCGCCGTCGTGGCCCTCGACGTCGACGAGGTGTCGGTGAGCTCCATCTACCGCCGCGCCCGCAGGCAGAGGCACGCCATTCATCCGCTGGTCATGGATGTGGTCCGGCCAACACCGGCATCAGGCTGGAAGAACTCCGAAAGCAAGTCTTTCCTTCAGCGGGCGCAAGGTCGCTTCGACCTGACGTTGATGCTTGCCGTCGCTCATCACCTTCGTGTGTCGGGCGGTGTTCCGCTGGAGGAGATCATCGACCTCGGTTGCAGCATGGGCCGAAAGGGGTTGATCTTCGAGTTCGTTCCGGTCGGCGACCCGATGTTCAGTGCAATCGCGCGCGGACGGGAGTCGATCTATTCCGACTACGACCTGGACAATTGCATGAGGATGCTCGAGCGGCGGGGACACATTGTCATGCGCCGAAACCTCCGAAACGGCCGTACGATCTTTCTCTTGTCGTTGTCCTCATGACGTGTGGGTGCTTGAAGGCTGGCAGGCGCCAAACCTATCGACCGATTGAGCATTCACAACTGGCTGGCGTACGTCTCTTGCCAGAACTGCGACACACATACCAGTGTCGTCGAGGGTCGCGATCGGCTGCTTAGTATCATCTTCATCATCGGTACCCAAACGGCGCACCAATCCATGCGGCAAGAACGTCGGATCTCAATCGCACTTGCAGTGACGGCAATGACGACCCTCATGCTCGAATTGCAGCTCTTGCGGGTTTTTGACGCGATCCTTCAGCAGAATCTCGCATACGTTGTAATCACCGGCGCAATGTTCGCGTTCGGGCTCTCGGGCGTCTATGTTGCACTTCGTCCATCGAGTCTGACTACAGACGTCAACCGGTCGTTGGCGAAATTTGCTGCAGCCTTTGCAGCCTCCACGCTGCTCGTGCTCCCGATCGTCAACTTACTGCCGTTCGACTATGCGCGCCTCGGCAGTGCACCGATTTCTCAGGCGGTTTACTTTTCCCTGCTCTACCTCACCTTGATCGTACCGTTCTTCTTGTCAGGATTGATATTCGCAACGGTATTCAGTTCCTATGCGTCGAACATACGGTCCCTCTACTTCTTCGACCTGACCGGAGCCGCCATCGGGTGCGTAGCATTCATTCCGCTTCTCCCTCGAATTGGGCCTGGCGGCCTGCTGGTCGTTTGCGCCGGCCTCAGCTTGGTCGCTGCGGTGCTATTTCGAAGTGACGGGCGCCGATCCGCAGCGGCCACCTTGGGCATTGCCGCGCTCCTGATGGCCGCGCCGTTTCTAAAGACTGACGGCTACATTGATTTCAGCGAAAAGACCAACAAGAGTGGCTCCGCCATAAGCGTCAAGCAGGCGCGAGCCGCCGGAGACGTTGAGGTCACGCGCTGGGATCCTATCGCCAAGATCGACGTGATCAAAGCGTACGAAACGAATAGAGAGACTGGGGGGAAATCGATTAGGAATCGAGTGCTTGCGTATGACGGTGGTGCACAGACAAGTCGATATTTCCCGTTCGATGGCGACTACGCGGCGCTTCGACAGAGTCTGGAGCGCGACCTAAGCGATGTGACGCGACACTTCTGGAATAGGTCGGTAGTTGTCGCGCATTGGCTCAAGGCGGACACCGACGCAGACGTATTAATCATCGGCAGCGCCGGTGGGCAGGAAACCAAGGCTGCATTGCTCTTCAATCCGAAGAGAGTGGACGCAGTCGAGATGGTCCGCGCCGTTGTTGACCTGGGGCGCGGAGACTACAGCGAATACATTGGCAACATCTTTCGGGATCCTCGTGTCAACCTTCAAGTCGGCGAAGGTCGGCATTTCCTGCGTAGTTCCGGAAGATCGTATGACGTAATTCAGATCCTTAGTAATCACACCACGTCAAGCATGGCGGCCGGCACCGGCGCATCTTCTCCCGTTTTCCTTCAGACGGTGGAGGCATACGTTGATTACTTCTCCACCCTGCGCGATGACGGCATTCTACAGGTGAACCACCACATATATCCCCGCGTGATCGCGACGGCCGCCGCCGCGTGGACGGAGATGGGTCGGAAGGAATTCCGGCGACACGTTGTGGTATATGAGCGACGTCCGTGGGACAACATCCCTCTGATCCTCTTCAAAATGAGTCCATGGACGGCGGAGGAAATGGCCAAGTTGGATGCGTTCATGTTGAGGCGGACTGATTCTGTCCGAGACCGCTATTTCCTAGTTGAGCATCCGCTGAAGCCAGATCAGAGTTTCCTCTCGAATGAGTTCTATAGCGGCAATTTATCGGACGAGACCGCCGAGATCGTGCCGTACAGAGTGAAGCCGGCTACGGACGACCAACCATATTTCAATTTTCTCCGGAAGCACTTCGGTCCGATTGAAGCGGACCCAGCTGTTTACCTCAATTCATCGACGGCCTTTCGTCTGAACTCGCAACTCAATGTAGCGCTCGGCATTCCTATGGATGTCCTGCACTGGTTCGTATCAGGCGGTATCGCGATCTTTTTCGCGGTGGTCTGCATCCTAGTTCCTCTGTATTTCACGGATGCTGGACGTGCGCGTTGGCCGGGCGAGTTCGCTTCTCTTCTGTATTTCTCATGTCTCGGGGCCGGCTTTATCGTCGTGGAGTTGACGCTAATTCAGGTCTTCACGAAGTTCGTTGGGTACCCGCTCTACACATACTCCGTTGTGCTGTTTACGATGCTGATGGCCGCCGGACTTGGTAGTCTTGCAGCGCAGGCCATGGGTGTTACACCCCGGGATCGGTGGTCCGTTCCCTTTGTTGGAATCTTCGTGACCGGCTGCCTGCTGTGGCTGATCAGTCCATGGATCTTTGAGCGATTCCAAGCCACAGATCTTGTGACACGAATAGCGATAACCGTCGGTTCGATTTTCCCGATGGCGTTCTTTATGGGCTTCGCGTTTCCGCTGGGCATCCTGGCAATTAAGAATCGGCCTACTGGTGCGGTTGCCTGGGCATGGGGAGTGAATGGACTGTTTACGACGATTGGTGGACTCGGGGCCAGCCTGTCGATGATCCTGGTCGGCTTCAAGGCGACTTTGGCTATCGGCCTCAGCATGTACTTGCTTGCTACCGTGGCTTTCGTTCGACTCAGGGCCTGTATGCCCGGACATGCGCACGCGTCAGCAGGCGTGACCTGCCCCCCGATTTCAGTGCCAGCCGAGGGTTAGTACAGTTCGTGCTTGTCTTTGGACCCGTCTTAGGGCCGTTCGCAGCTAGAAAATCGCGGCTTCTTTGTCCTCGATCTGCGGCCAGTGGCGAGTCCGGCCTGAGGTCCTAAAGGCCGGTGAAGATCGGAATGCGCGGAAAGGCTGCCTCGGGCGGAGGGCGTGCCGACGCCAAGAACAGGCGGACGGTGCGATTGTCGTTGTCGACGTTCGATGGTGCGAGGAGTACAGAGACACCCTCGGTTGTGACCTTGACGACATCGCCGTGCGCGTGCTCCACGCCATCGATCAACACCGGCTGCTGACTCCAGACGCGATAGCTTGCGGGGAAGGGAACCGTCATCTTTACGGGCACCTCGCGCCCCACAACCGCGCTCGCTCCGGCGACCCGCATCGGACCCCAGTACCTGGGGTAGTAGCGGGCAATCAGATCGTAATCTTCCGGCAGCAGGCCGTCCCTGAACCGCTGGTTCGGGTTGAGAAACGGGCTGTTCACGAGTACGAAGGCCGGTCGCCGGTCGCGGATCGCATTGCGCATGAAAGGCTCATTGCGTGTCCGGTACGTCTCCATACCCCAGGTGCTCATGAAGAAATTCACCTTGCGAAACGAGGAGACCATGCCACAGCGATCAACGTAGTTCACCGGTTGCGGGAAGACCTCATGAACGGCGTGCAGCAGCGTTCGCTGGGTCGCCTGCTCGTCTACATTCAACCGTGCCGAGAATCGAAGCCCCTGATACAAAAGGCCGGCGCTGATGACGATCAGCATGGTCAATACGACAGCCGGGCGTTGGCGGCTCTGAACGAAATCCCGTAGTTGCATCAATGCGAAGCCAGCAAGGACGCTCGCCGGGGCCAGCATGACGACGTAGAAATAGGCAAACGAGTTGCGATAGAACACCACGGGCAACAGCGCGAGTGAAAGGGCTGCCAGGTCGAACTTCCGCCGCCATAGCGCCGACACCGTTCCGAGCAATATCAGCATCCAGGCAAGCGGCTGCCAGTCCAGGTAGCCCAGCAGCGTTTGTCGCCGGGGGAACAGCGGCATGTCCATGACCGCCTTTCGGGCCGCTCGCGATCCGAAGTCGGCGACGCCTGCTGCCGGGACAGACCGCACGCTCAGCCAGTGGGCCAGCAACAGCACAACCGCGGTTGCGGCTGCCCATGCCGTGACGTGAAGCAAGGGGCGAAGGCGCCGCACAATCGATCGCGTGCTCGCCGTCTCCTGAGCCGACTCCCGGAACCATATGGCCACCGCCAGCATCGGTGCGAAGAGGACGACCTTGATCGTCACCGCAAACGATGCACCGAGCAGGATCCCTGCAGCGGCATCCCGTCGCATGCTTCGATTGCCGGTCAGAAGGAGCACGAGGGCCGCAAGCAAAAGAAGAACGAGTATCGAGTCGGCCCGGAAGGATCCGCCGTGCATCAGGACCGGAATTAAAGAAAGGTAAACGAAGACGGAGGCCGCCAGCGGCAGGCCGCTCAACCATTGGCGACCGAGCTTCCACAGCAACAGTGCCGCAACGGCCAGCAACGAGACCATGACGGCACGAGCCGCGATGATCTGGGCCATCTCGTCGCCCGGCCAGCCGGTCAGCCACTGGAAAAGGTGTGTATAGCCACCCTGGAAGATCAGTTTGAGTTCGCCGCGCGCCAGTGCATGCACATTGCTGAGGTAGAGGAACTCATCCCAGTTGACGTTCAGTCGGGTCGTGAGCAGGAACTTGTAGGCGATGAGCGCGAGGCTACCCAAGACCAGCACACCGGCAAGGATGCGCTCCGCGATCGCCGGTTCGCGCGGGTTCGCTGGCGTGGTTGCCGTCGGTCCATCCCCGGTTCCAATCATTGACGATTCCTTACGTGATCGAGTTCGCTGTCTGAAGGGGCTTTGTACGGCAGACTTATTGTTCAATTAAACTCGTCCAGGCGGGTGCGGGACTGTGCGCAATTCCTCGGTATCTGTCAGTCGGCACTGGCCCACCTGCCTAAACGGTTCATTGACGTCCGGCCGTGCCGGCAAATGGTCGGGAGTCATGGAGCCAACGAGTACGCCGCGTATGAAGAAACTGGTCATCCAGGTGCCTTGCTACAACGAGGAGGAGACCCTAGGTCTCACTCTTTCGCAGCTTCCAAGAAAGGTCGCCGGCTTCGACACCGTGGAATGGCTGGTGATCGACGACGGCAGCCAGGACGGCACGATTCGTGTGGCGCGGGAATCCGGCGCTGATCATATTGTGGCGCTTCCGCACAATCAGGGTCTCGCTCGCGCCTTCATGGCAGGCATCGAGGCCAGTCTCAAGGTCGGGGCCGACGTCATCGTCAATACGGATGCCGATAACCAGTACTCGGCGGCATCGATCCCGGCTCTGGTAGCGCCGATTCTGCGCGGATCGGCGCAGATCGTGGTAGGTGAACGCCCGATCGGGACCATCGAGGAGTTCTCGATAGCCAAGAAACTTCTGCAGAAGGTCGGCAGCGCGGTCGTCCGGCTGGCAAGCGGAACCCGAGTGCCGGACGCGCCCAGCGGCTTCCGGGCTTTCCACCGGGATGCGGCGCTTCGGCTGTACGTGTTCGGAAACTACACATACACGCTCGAGACGATCATCCAGGCTGGGCGCAAGAGCATTCCCATTGCGTCCGTGCCGGTCGGCGTGAACCCGGCCACGCGGCCATCGCGCCTCGTCAAGAGCATACCTTCTTATATCTACCGCTCCGTCATCAACATGGGGCGTATCTTCGTTCTGTACAAGCCGCTCAGGTTCTTCTTTCTGATCGGATCGCTTTTTTTGCTGCCCGGAGCGCTCATCGGGCTCAGGTTCCTGTACGCCTACGTCAACAACGAAGGCGCCGGGCATGTTCAATCGTTGATTCTCGCTGCGATACTGATTCTTGCGGCGATGATCATTTTCGCCGCCGGCGTTCTTTCTGACCTCACTGCAGCGAACCGGATCCTGCTCGAGGAACTGCGCGTGCGAGTGCTGCGCGAAGAGGTTCGGGACGCGCTGGATCGTCAAGAGTGACGCGGCTGGCGATCATCGGCCCGGTCCCGCCGTTTCGCAGCGGCATCGCCCAGCACACCATGATGCTTGCGCGCGCCCTTGCGCCGCATTCCGACCTTCTGGTTGCGTCCTTCACCCGGCAGTATCCGCGCTGGCTGTTCCCGGGCGAAAGTGATCGTGAGGAGGGAGCGTCGGCCGGGCTCGGATCGCGCTGCCAGTTCGTGCTCGATTCACTTGATCCAAGGACTTGGCGACGCACAGTCGCCATCGTCGTGGAACATCGACCCGATGCGGTCATCATCCCTTGGTGGACGATTTTCTGGGGGCCGTGCTTGCGGTACCTCGCGCGGAGCATCTCCACTCAGGGGATTCCCGTGCACTTCTTCTGTCACAACGTCGTCGATCACGAAGCATCACGCTGGAAGAAGGTGCTCACCGGATGGGTGCTTCGGTCCGGCGACGGATTTTTCGTGCAGTCATCGGCTGAGGAACTGAGGTTGCATACGCTGGCCGCGATGGGCCCGGTCACCGTACATGGGCATCCGGTGTTCGAACAGTTTCCGCCAGCGCACGGTCCTCGCGACCGGAGGGCCGCCCTTGAGTTGCTATTCTTCGGCTTCGTGCGCCCGTACAAGGGCCTCGATGTCCTGCTTCAGGCGTTGGCGCACCTCAGGGACGTGGATGTCATGCTCACCGTGGCCGGTGAGTTCTGGGGTGGGCTCGATGATACCCACCAACTGATCGCCGAGCTGGACCTTACCAATCGAGTGCAAGTCATTCCCCGCTACGTCAGCGAGATTGAGGTGGCGGAACTCTTCGCGCGTGCAGATGCTGTGGTGATGCCGTATCTCTCCGCAACCGGCAGCGGCGTCCTGGGGCTGGCCTACCGCTACGGAAAGCCGGTAATTGCATCACGGATCTCGGGCATCGAGGAACATGTCGTCGACGGCCAGACCGGAATCCTTGTAGCTCCCGGATCGACCGACGAACTTGCGGATGCCTTGCGATCGATGGACGCGACGCGCGCTCGCGCGATGGCCCCGGCCATTGAGGCGGTTGCGTCCGGTCTGACCTGGGAGTCACTCGCGCAGGCCGTCTTGCGCCAGGTAGCTGCCGGTTCGACGGGGCCAGGGTCATGATCGGACCTCGGGCGACGCAGCCGAGTCGGGCGCTCCGGTTCGTGCTCACCGGTACCTACAATTCGTGCAACAAGGGCGACGCGGCGATGGAACTTGGCGCGGCGCAGGGAATAGAGCAGATCTACCCAGGCAGTGAGGTCACGATCCTCTCGCCATTCCCGGACCTTGACCTGCCTTTCTATGCACCCGTCGCCGTGGAGCGCTGCAATCGCCGGCAACTTGTCCGCGGCACCTTGGGGCTACTGGGGGCCTTCATCTGGAGAGCAGTGGGCGGTGATCGCACCAGAGCGGACTGGCTGCTTGGCCCGGAGTTCAGACGCGTGCGGGATGCGGACCTAGTCGTTGATCTTAGCGGAGACATGCTTACCGAAGACTACGGGGTTCACGTTGCGTATTCGCATTACATCCCATTGCTGAGAGCGCGAATCCTCGGACGTCCCTATGCCGTTTGTGCCCAGTCGATCGGGCCGTTCCGCTACACGCGCTGGCTGGCCCGGTACCTGCTCAATTGCGCCGCGACCGTCACGACCCGCGACGCGATCAGTCGCGACTATCTCCAACGGATCGGAGTGTCGTCGGGTCGTGTCGAGTGGACGGCCGATCTCGCGTTCCTGATGTCACCTGCACCGCCTGAGCGGGCCGATTCGATCCTGCAAGCCGAGGGGGTCGTCCTGGACGGTCGACCGCTTCTCGGCGTGTCTGTCAGTCGGCTGATCGAGTCGCATTACAGGTCTCGCAATCCGCGTGCTCGCGAGCTGGATTTCCTCTCCATGATGCGGAGCGTCATCGAGCAAACGGCGCGCGAGCACGATGCAAGGGTGGTGCTCGTGCCGCACGTCACCGGGCCGACGCACAGCAAGGACGACCGGATAATCTCGGCTGCGCTGAAGGAGCTGCTGGACCACTCGGTCACTGCGAGCTCGCTGAACGGCGACTATCGTCCGGAAGAGCTCAAGGCCGTCATCGGCCGCTGCTCCGTTTTCCTGGGGGCCCGCATGCACGCAAATATCGCCGCCCTGTCGTCCTGTGTACCTACCGTCGCCTTGTCCTACAGCCACAAGACTCCTGGGATCATGTCGTCGTGCGGCGTAGGCGAATTCGTCGCGCCGATCGAGACAGCGTGTGAGAACTCGCTGGGGAACCTGGTCGCCCGCGCCTTCGCGGATCGTCACGAGATCTCCGCTGGCCTGTGCGACCGGATGACGTCTGTACGAGCGCTAGCCCTGCGAAACATCGAGGCGTTTGCGGGCCCGGCTGGAGCGAGAGAGGTCAATCGATGAACGTCGTGTTCGGTTCGGCTGCCGCCACATCCACCGGATCGACGGGCCCCGGCATCGCGGGTGCGGTGTCCCATCTGTTCGGCGAGCAGCCAAGGACCATCATTTCCCACGCGGGCCCCCCGTCGCAGGATCTCGGCGCTTTCACTGATGGGGGCGCCATCGTCGGTCACGCTGAGTCCGATGGCGCTGCGCTCGTCTATATCGGCGCCATTACACACCCGGTCGATGGATGGATCGGCGACGGCTCGCCCATCGACGATCCGTTCGCGACGGCGCGCTTCCTGCTGGACCGCTATGCCGCGCGGGGGCCTGATTTCATGGCTGGTGTCAACGGTCAATATGCCGTCGCCGTCGTCGATCGAAACCGACGTGCGACGCTGTTGTTCACCGACCCCTGGGGAGGCCGCTCGTGGTTCGTCGCCGAGGACGGCGACGGAATCGCTTTCAGCAGTCACCTGCTGTCGCTGGCACGTAGCCGAGGCACTTCGCTACGGGTGGATCGCTCGCTGGAGGACTTCTTCCTGATCCACGGCTTCTATCCTTTCGGCCGGACCCCCTATGCGGGCATCCGCGCGCTCGCGCCTGGAGCCGTGCTCGAATGGCGAGAGGGCCGGCGCGAGGCCAGGCAGCTTCCGCCCGGCGAACCCTGGCCCGGGGTCGCTGATGCGGTCGCCGCGCTGCGCACCGAGGACGAAGCGGTCGAAGCCCTGTACGAGGCCATGGTGCGCGCGACGCGCGAGCAACTTCCGTCGCGTCCGGAGCGGGTCGCGGTCCTTCTGGGCGGCTTCGACTCGGCGCTGGTCGCATCATTGATCCGGCACCTGGGGCACGAGGTCGAGACCTATTCATTCCACTATGAGAACGCCGGCTACAACCAGCCGCACACCGACACTCTGGCACGGCATCTCGGTACCCGGCATCACTGGGTCCAGATCGACCGGCAAATGGTGGAGAAGGGACTGCGGGAGTTTTCGCGGACCTTCAACCAGCCGACCAACTGGCCCAACTACGTCATTCAGACGGCCAGGATCTGCGAACGCATCCGTGCAGACGGCATTCGGCACTGCTACAGCGGCGACGGGTGCGACGCGGTGTTCCTCGGTTACCCCGGGACCTACCTCAGAGCGAGAGTGTTTGATGCTCTGCCGCGCGTACCCGCGTCGCTGCATCGCTTGCTTGTATCCGTCGCGGCGCGTCCGCTCGTCGAGCGGACGCTCGGCCACCCGTACCGTGTTGCTCTCAGCATGCTGCGTGGACTTGGGCGCAGCCATCCCGCTCGTGGCTACCTCTCGTTCCGGATCATGGACGAGGTCACGCTGCGCCAGCTGCGCCGCGAAGCGCCCCCGCAGGCGGAGAAGAGCATCGATCAACTGGTCGCGGAGCTCAGCTCGCCGTTTGCATCCTTGCCGACCCTGAGGCTCGCCTACCAGGGCAAGGCGGCGGTCTCGCCGAATCGCAATAAGTTGATCGGCAGTTCGGACCTGTCCGGCCTCACTATCCTCGCTCCTTACATGCATGCCGGCCTGAAGAAATTCGCATTGAGCCTGCCTGAGGACCTGCTGCGCCCCAGCGACAAGACGCGCTCGAGCGTGACGGGTAAGTACATCCTGATGAAGATGGCCGAAAGGAAGGGCCTACTTCCGGCGTCCGTGATCTATCAGCCCAAGATGGCGGCGGTCGACGGCCCCATTGACGAATGGTACGCGGGACCCCTGCGGTCCACGCTCATGGAACTGATGCGTGGCTTACCTTTCGATTTTGACGCCGATTACGTTGATCGGCTGTTGGACCTCAAGGCGAGCGAAACAGTCTTCAAGCGTTACGTGATGACCGATAAGGTGATCTCGCATGCTGCTTCGCTGCTCGCAACGTATGCAGCGTTCACCGGAGCCGTGCGCCGTTGATCAGTCCTGCGCCTTTTCCAGCACGAACACGTGGCTTGGGAACAGTGGTCGCATCAGTTCCAGGGCCGTCAGCGGAAGCCAGGTTCCATGCCTGAATTCGCCGTGGAACAGGGCGGATTGCTTGACGATACGCACCCCGTACTCGCTGGGCTCGAAGTGATGCCGACGGAACAGCGGGCCCATTTCACGGTAGCGGAGCACGCGATCGTTTCCAACGTGGCCTTCCATTATCGGTGAACTGCGATTGGGAGTTGCGAGGTAAGCAATTCCTGCGGGCGCCAGCACACGATGGATCTCATCCAGATGGAGGGCCTGATCTACCACGTGTTCGATCACGTGATGAGACACGACGATGTCGAAGAACCCGTCGGGAAACGGCAGTTGTTCCGAATCTACCACTTGAAAGGCGTAGCGCGCGTCCTTGTTGACGCGGTTGTCCGCGATATCGACGGCGTAGTGCTGGTTCTTTCGCGCCAGAAACTCGCTGATGCCCCCGTTTCCGCAGCCAATGTCCAGGGTCCGGAAGCCTTCGACGGGTCGGCGCAGATGGTCACCAAGCACGGCGGCGATCATGTGCGCCTTGTCGGTGCGGTCCAGATGGACGACGGGGCCGCGGCCCTTCATCCCGCGGCCTTCCATCGTTTGTCGGCCAGACTCCATGCCTCGGTGGCCGCGCCAACCAGTCCGATCATGATCTGCAGGCTGAACACCGCGAGCGAGAAGGCGAGCGACTCGTGCCGCGGTACGTCATACAGGCCCAGCAGGGTAATGAACCCAGCCTCCCGGACGCCCAGGCCGCCCACCGTGAACGGCAGCAGAGTCAATAGAAACACCATTGGCCGAATCCAGGCTAGCGCCGCCAGCGAGACCTTCAGGTCCATCGCGACAGCTACGACATAAGCGCTCAGGATGAACAGGACATAGCCGACGATGGACAGGATGACGATGTCCTTCGCGGTCGTCGTCTTGAGCGCGTGGTATGCGCGGACGGATTCGAGCAATCGCTGCAGCTGGCGCGCGAGCACGGCAGGGGCAAAGCGGTCACTGAGCGCCGCGAGCCGCTCGAGCCAAGTCGTGGCGGCAGGCACGAGGAAAGACACGAGCAGCAGCCCACAAGCAACCGTCGTGGCCAACGACGCAAGGAATACCGGAATCCCGCCGCCGCTTAGTGCCGCGAATTCGAGCGGCAGCACGGCAGTGGCGATCAGCATCATGGTGAAGATCTGGACCACGCGCTCGAAGGCCATCAACGCAAGTGCGTCGTGGCCGCTGCCGCCTTTGCTGTAGCGCAGCCACCGTATGCCAATCGATGCTGCCCGCGGCAGCACCAGTACATACAGCCTGATCGCAAAATTTATGATCGTCAGTTCCCAGAGCGAAATTCGGATCCGCTCGATCTCCAGCGCGCGCTTGGTCACGATCGCCGGTATCACGACGGTGCCGACGATGGACAGTGCCAGCGCAAGGACCATCCACGAGGGCTGAATCCGATTCAGTACCGCCGGCAGTGCCGACAGGTCGAGCGTTTTCACGCAGGCGATCAGAATCGCAACGCCAAATACGACCTGGGTCGCAAAGACCACTCGTGATCTGATCTCTGGCGTCATCGCGGTCATGTGCTCGTTCAACTCGGGTTGAATCAGGAAACGGCTGCGTTGGCGTGTCTCACTCAATCCCCAACTTCTTAACCCGATACCTCAACTGCCTGAACGTCATCCCCAGCAACGCCGCCGCCTTGGTCTTGTTATACCGCGTCTGCTCCAGCGCCTTGACGATCGCCTCGCGCTCGATGTGCTCGAGCTGCCCC
>Ga0209391_10001131_pt1 | contig 13675 bp, 9 predicted proteins | sample PPLLak3March2015_FD_187246 | JGI IMG/M metagenome (GOLD analysis project Ga0209391, IMG submission 187246) | Freshwater sediment microbial communities from Prairie Pothole Lake near Jamestown, North Dakota, USA - PPLs Lake P7 Core (1) Depth... | ecosystem: Environmental > Aquatic > Freshwater >... | reverse complement strand
TTTGTTCTGCAAGGTGTCCCAGGCCCAGTGGCTGGCGTTCCCCAAAGGTGGCTTGCCGTCTTCCGTGGGCAAATACTTTTCAACCTCGGGCAGGGTTATGGGCAAATGAGCCGTATCGATCATCTGCGGAAGGTCCCCTTTGTAATAAACCGGAAAGGGTTCACCCCAGTATCTCTGTCTCGAAAAAACTGCATCTCTCAGTCTGTAATTGATCTTTCCCTTACCTATTTTTCTTTTCTCCAGCTCCCCGATGATCATTTGTACCGCTTTTTTTGCAGGGTAGCCGCTGATGAAATCCGAATTGGCGATACGCACATTTTTATCTTCGCAGGCATGCTCGGAAATATCAATATCCTCAAAAATGTTGGGTATCTCTATCCCGAAATGTTTGGCAAAATCGTAATCGCGCTGATCTCCGCAGGGTACGGCCATAACAGCACCGGTACCGTAGCTCGCCAGAACATAATCACCTATCCAGATCGGCACCGGTCTTCCTGTAAAAGGATGTTCAGCATAGGCTCCGGTAAACTGACCTGTGATGGTTTTAACATCCGACATCCTGTCCCGCTCACTTCTTTTTGAGGTAGCCCCAACATAGGTATTGACCGCTTCAAGATACTCTCTTGTCGTTATTTTTTGCACCAGGGGATGCTCGGGTGCAAGTGTCATGAAGCTCACCCCGAACAAGGTATCAGGCCGCGTGGTAAAGACCTCGATCACCTCATTTTCACCTGCTTTCCCCAAAACCTTAAATTTGATGGAAGCCCCTTCAGAGCGCCCGATCCAGTTGGTTTGTGCATCTTTCAAAGGCTGAGGCCAGTCAAGGGTTTCCAGACCATCCAACAGGCGCTGGGCATAAGCCGAGATCCGCATGCTCCACTGTTTCATTTTCTTCCGCACCACCGGATGGCCTCCCCGTTCCGAAAGTCCGTTAACTATTTCATCATTCGCCAGCACGGTTCCCAGGGCCGGACACCAGTTGACCTCTGTATCAGACAAAAAAGTCAGCCTGTACCCGGCAAGGATTTCCTGCTTTTGCGTCTCAGTATATTGATTCCAATCCTCCTTTGAAAATTGGTTCATATCATCATCACAGGCTGCATTTATTCTGGCATTGCCTTCTGCTTCAAAAACCGCAATGAGTTCCTGTACCGGCCTTGCCCCATCGGTATCTTTGCAATAATAAGATTCGTACAATTGAATAAAGATCCATTGGGTCCACTTGTAATAACCGGGATCTGAGGTGCGCACCTCCCGGCTCCAGTCAAACGAAAACCCGATCTGGTCGAGTTGTCTTCTGTAGGTATTTATATTTTCTTCCGTGGTCTTTGCCGGATGCTGCCCTGTTTGAATGGCATACTGCTCGGCCGGTAAACCGAAAGAATCATAACCCATGGGGTGCAGAACATTGTACCCTTTGTGGCGCATATAACGCGCATAGATATCGCTGGCTATATACCCCAGTGGATGCCCCACATGCAGCCCCGCCCCACTGGGATAGGGAAACATATCCAATACGTAAAATTTTGGCCGTTCACTGTTGTTCTCTGCTCGAAAAGTTTGCTTATCTTTCCATAACTTTTGCCATTTGGCCTCAATTTCATTAAAATTGTACTTCATTTAAGATCTATTTGATGGTATGCAGAGGCAAATGATGATTTCAATCAAACCACAATTGCCCGGATATTAAAGAGCAGCAAATTTACTCTTATTGCAGTAAAGCACAAAACATTTTGTAAAGCGATTCCTTATGGGAAAGGAACAGTAGAACAAGGTGAATTTAATTGAACTGATTATGAAACAAAAAATTGGTCTGGCTCTGTCGGGAGGTGGGGTGAGGGCTATGGCGCACATAGGCCTGCTCCAGTGTTTTCGGGAAGAAGGAATTCAAATTGATGAAATTTCCGGAACCAGCGGTGGAGCAACAATCGCTGCCATGTTTTCACACGGGTATTCCACGTCGGAAATGCTTTCTTTCTTCAAAAGAACACCCTTGTTCAAATATTCGCTGTACACCTTTCACAAACCGGGTATCGTGGACAGTGAAAAATTTATCAGTGCATTTAAAAGCATCTTTCCAAATGATTCTTTCAAGGATCTGAAACTACCGACCTATATAACAGCCACCAACCTGATGACCGGAAATCTGGAGTATTTTACCGAAGGAGAACTGATCAGGCCACTGATCGCATCGTCTTCGGTGCCACCTTTTTTTTCCCCCATGGAAATCAAGGGCCACCTTTTTGCAGATGGAGGCATAATCAACGATTTTCCGGTGGAACCCCTTCAGGAGAATTGCAGAAAAATAATTGGCAGTTTCATCAATCCCATTGATCTGATTACCAAAAATGAAGTAGATACGACCCTGAAACTGGTCAGCCGGGTTTATCAGATCGGTTTAAAAAATAAAGATATAGCCAAGTTTTCCAGCTGCGATTATGTTTTTAAGCCTTTAAACCTGAAAAAAATAGGCCTGCTGGATACTAAATTTATTGACGCCGCATACAATTATGGATACACGCAGGCGAAAAGCGAAATAGAAAAAATTAAGGTTATTTTACAATCTTAAAGCTTATTTTTGGACAAACTAAAAGTTATGCGATACCTCATTTTTGGGCTGATTATAATCATCATGCAATCCTGTTCCCTTTCAAAAAAAGAACAGGCAGAACTGATCCTGATCAATGGAAATATTTATACGGTAAACAAAAACTTCGATAAAGCACAGGCCTTTGCAGTAAAAAATGGCAGGTTTTTAGCGGTTGGCACAAATGAGGACATACTGAAGCTTTATGAGAGTAAAAATGTGGTCGATGCAAAGAACCAGACGATCTTACCGGGACTGATCGATGCACACTGCCATTTTTTTGGGCTGGGAATGGCGATGCAAAATTTGGATCTGGAAGGCAGCAGGAGTTTTCAGGAATTGGTTGAGAAGGTCATTGCTTACCAGAAAGAAAAAGATCCCAATGTCATTTTTGGAAGGGGCTGGGATCAGAATGACTGGGAACAGAAAGTGTTCCCAACAAAAGACACCCTGGATCTGCTCTTTCCAAATACGCCTGTAATTTTAAAAAGAATTGACGGCCATGCGCTTTTGGTAAATCAGAAAGTACTTGAACTGGCGGGGATTGACGGGAACACAGTAGTATCTGGCGGAGAGATCATTAAAAAAGACAACAAAGTAACCGGTGTGCTTATAGACAATGCCATGGATCTGGTGAACAGGGTCTTCCCGGAAAGAGACAAAAAAAAGGAGATCAAAGCCTTGCTTGACGCAGAAAAAATCTGTTTTTCACTGGGTTTGACCACAGTGGATGATGCCGGTTTAGGAAAAAGAACCATTGACCTGATCGACAGTTTACAGCAGAAAAGCGTACTCAAAATTCGCATATATGCTATGGTTTCGGCAACCGAAGACAATCTGGATTTTTATTTAAAGAATGGTATTATCAAAACTGAAAAGTTAAATGTGCGCTCATTTAAAGTATTTGCAGATGGCGCCCTCGGGTCAAGGGGAGCTGCCCTGAAAGAACCTTACTCCGACAGGCACGGGCATTACGGAGCCATGGTTACCGATCCGGAAAGCCTTAAAAAAATAGCTACCAGAATTGCTGAATCCGACTTTCAAATGAATACACATGCCATTGGGGATTCTGCCAACGCTTATTTATTGAAGACCTATACAGAAGTGCTTTCAGGTAAATCAGACAGAAGGTGGCGCATGGAACATGCGCAGGTAATATCTCCAGCCGACTTTGAAATGTACAAACTGGTTATCCCTTCCGTGCAGCCCACACATGCAACAAGCGATATGTACTGGGCCGGCGAGCGGTTGGGACCAGAGAGAATCAAGGGGGCCTATGCCTATAAAAAACTGTTGAAAACAAATGGTATAGTAGCCCTGGGAACAGATTTTCCGGTTGAACAGGTAAACCCGATGTTGACTTTTTATGCAGCTGTCAGCAGAAAGGATTTGAAAGGCTACCCCGAAAGTGGTTTTCAAATGGAAGATGCCTTGTCCAGGGAAGAAACACTGAAAGGAATGACGATCTGGGCAGCCTATGCCAATTTTGAAGAATTGGAAAAAGGAAGCATAGAAAAAGGAAAAATGTCTGATTTCATTATCCTGGACCGCGATATCATGCAGGTTGAAATCAGCAGTGTACCGGAAAGCAAAGTACTTTCCACTTATGTGAACGGAGAGAAAGTATTTTAGTTTGTCGTTATTGGAACAGAGACGCGCGTAGTGTCCCAGCCCAAAACCATTTCAACCGTTTGTCCTTTTTCTTTAAAACCAATGGAAAATGATTCCAGTTCCTCCGCTTTTTTAACTTTTGATTTAACCCGGGCCACATCCTGCTTCGGATCGTATTCATAAGTACCCCAGGTATCGAGATTTGAACTCAATATAATCGTCCATTCTGTGGCTTCAGGTATTGCGAATAGGGTATAGATCCCTTTTTTAATTTTTTCGCTGCCAAACAAGACATCTTCATAAAACGTAACTTCCGTAGCTTCATTTGCCCCTACCCGCCAGATCTTGCCGTAAGGCACAACATTGCCAAAAATTTCGCGACCGCTCTTTTGGGGCCTGCCATAAAGCACCTTGACCAGCGGAGGCATTAAATTGGTCTTTCTGTAATAGGCTATGTCATGCGGACTCTTATCCAGCGGTTGAAAATCCTGTGCATTCACCTGGAATGTAAAGGCCATCAGCATGAAACCCAACAAGAATAAAGGGTATGTTTTTTTCATTCGATGTTTATTTATTTGAACGCATTCTGATCTCAGATCCTTATAATTCAGCCAGAACTTGGGTATATGTATCAATCGGGATATTTACCCTGGTCGTATCCCAGCCCAAAACCATATAGGTATTGTTGAAGTTTTTGTCAAAAGCGATGGAAAAGATATCGATTTGTTCTCCGTTTCTTGCCGGAACTTTGATACGGGCTACATCCTTTGATTGATCATAAAAGAAAGCACCCAATGTATCCGTATTTTTGTTTAAGATAATGGTCCATTCCTTTTCACCGGGTATGGAATGCATTACATAGGTTCCCGCTTTTACCAATTGATCGCCAAACCTGACATCCGAATAAAACCTCACTTCTGTGGCCTCATTATCGCCTGTCCGCCAGAGTTTGTCATAAGGTATTTGGGTTCCAAAGACCTGCTCCCCCCTCTTTAATGGCCTGCTGTAGATCACTTTTACCACGGGTTTTTTATTGTTATCGGTTCTTAAATAGGCAATGTCCGTTGGACTGTTATCGAGTGGAGAAAAATGTTGTGCATTTAAACTGTGGCTACACAATACAACAAAAAACACAACACCAAAATAAATCTTTTTCATAGCAACTGAAAATTTTACTTGATCGGTGAGAATATTAAACGGAAAAGATAAAATCATATTGCGCGGTGTTATCAATTAACCAATAAAAAAGTTCCCTTAACTCAATTCCGAAAAAATAGAATACTTTTGCCCTCGCTTAATTTTCTGATTAAATTCAAAGAACCGGTAATGCCATTTAAATTAAAAGTATCGGGATTCATCTTCCTTCAGGTCTCTATATGGCTTACCATTGCTCTTTTTTCAAATGCCTATTGCCAGTTGATAATCCCTGATTCAACCACTGCAATCACAAATAAGGACAGCCTGTCACATCACAAAAACAACCATGAAATACAGGTCAAATTCGACTACGGTGGGGTATTGGATGCTGTTGAAGAGGAGGGTATCAAAAAGTATTATGGTGTTGATATCCGGTTCGGATGGCAGCAAACACACAGCAATCTGTACAATACCCTCTACAGAGCACCAACTTTTGGCGTAGGTTTTTACGGGGGTTCTTTTGACAACAATGACTTTGGCGAACCCAATGCCCTTTATGGTTTTATAGACATTCCGTTTTACCATTCAAAAAGCAGGTGGTCCTGGATCTATGGAATTGGTCTTGGTTTAGCTTTTAATTTTAATGCTTATGACCCCGATACAAATCCGGATAACGGTCTGATCGGTTCAGATAAAAATGTATACATCGGTCTGACTGTCGAAGGCCGATATCAGATCACCCCCCATTGGGAGGCAGGTTTGGGTGCCGGCTTTAAACATTTTTCCAACGGCAGGATACAAATGCCCAATTCCGGCATCAATGTGGTTCCGGTCACTTTTTTTACAGCCTATAACTTTGAAGATACCAAACCGCTCGTTGATAAATCGAAGATTGAGGAATTTATTCCCTTCAATATGATCAGTCTTTTCGGCGCTGCAGGGGTCAGGAATTTTGAATACGAAAAAAGTTCCTATCTTAAAACCACCCTGAGTATCAGTGCACTCAGGCAATTTAATTACAAATACCGCTATGGTTTGGGTTTTGAATTATTTTATACCGGTGGCGGGTCGGACAGGGTGACCGAGGATAAAAGCGATTTTCAAAAAGAATTCAGTTATGGGTTTATAGGTAACTGGGAATGGGTGGTTACCGAAAGACTATACGTACCCTTGGGTGTTGGCGTATATTTGAATTACAATGAAGAAAATAAGGAAAGTCTGTTCTTTAAAAGAATTGGGGCCCGCTATCTCGTTGGAAAACAAAAAAAACTGTTTCTGGGCTGCAGTCTGAAAATAACCGAGACCCATGCAGATTACGTTGAATGGACCCTGGGCTATGTCTTTAAAAAAGACCCCAATACCTATAAACTGCTTTTTTAAGTTGTATTTTCATCCGCTTCCTGTAATCTCAGCTCTTAATCAACTTATCGCAAATCAATTTTAACACTACCTTTGCAAAGGTTTAGGAAGGAAAGAGATAACTTGCACTTTCATAATTTTTTTTAATTAAACGAACATGAAAATCTTAGTTGTAGAAGATGAGAAAGATCTGGTCAATGTAATAGCCAAGTATCTTCAGAATGCTGATTACGTTTGTGAATTCGCCATGGATTTCTTTTCCGCGGAGGATAAATTAATAAGTTACGATTATGATATCGTTGTATTGGATATCAACTTACCGGATGGCAACGGTCTGGATCTTTTAAAAATGATCAAAGAGTCTAAACCAAAAACCGGGGTACTGATAATTTCAGCCAAAAACTCGCTTGACGACAAGCTCAAAGGGCTTGATCTGGGAGCAGATGACTATATTACAAAGCCATTTCACCTGGCCGAACTCAATTCAAGGATCAATTCGCTGATCCGGAGAAAGCATTATGACGGGGATAACAAGATTACTTTCAATGAAATCGATATAGATCCCGTTGCCAAAGTAGCCAGGGTCAATGGAGAAACCCTGGACCTCACAAAAAAAGAGTACCATTTGTTGCTCTATTTTATTACCAACAAGAACCGTGTGCTCACGAAAGAAAGCATTGCAGAACACCTGTGGGGAGATAATGCAGATATGCTCGATAATTTTGATTTTATCTATACCCACATGAGAAATCTGAGAAAAAAAATGAACGGACTGGGGGCAACAGATTACCTGCAAACAGTTTATGGCCTGGGATATAAATTCGGTGAGTAAATGAAAAGTACTGCTTGGTCATATACAATCCATTCGGACTTCGGTATTCTTATAAAACAAGGAGAATGAAACTGATCAATAAAACAAGGAGAACTTATTTTCTGTATTCTGTGATTATTTTCCTCATTTCAAGTACCCTGATTTATTATGTGCTCAATAATATTATTACCAAAAGACAGGATGAAAAATTGCTTTGGGACAAGGAGATCATAGCCAAAAAGATCAAATACGATTACCCCCTTCCTATTTTTGACGTAGAAGATTACGAAGCCAAATATCCTGTAAAAGATACCCTCTACTATAAGGATACCCTCATCTATCAGATCATCGGAGGTGTAGAAAATTATGAACTCTACCGGCAGTTAACTTCCATTGAAACCCTGCAGGGCAAAACATATAAAATCATTACCAGAAACTCCCGCGTTAAACAGAATGAGTTCGTTCTGGCCGTTACAGCCTCTGTTGCCGCAGTAATATTTTTGCTGATCATGACCGTATATCTGGTGAATACCTATGTAGCCAAAAAAGTGTGGCAGCCTTTTTACAAAAATCTGGAAGCCCTGAAAAATTATTCCTTTGAAGAAAAAAAACCCCTGGAGTTGAAAGACTCCAAAATTCAGGAATTCAAGGAGCTCAATGATTCACTTACCAAATTAACCGACAAGCTGCGCACCGATTTTAATAATTTAAAGGAATTCACAGAAAACGCATCGCATGAAATGCAAACTCCTCTGGCCATTATGCAGTCAAAACTGGAGTTTTTGATGCAGTCTGAGCACCTGAAAATGGATGACAAACAGACCATAAGTAATGTGTACAGTGCTACACAAAGACTTTCCAAACTAAACAAGACCCTGCTGATACTATCCAAAATTGAAAACCAGCAGTACAGCCAGAAAGAAGAGATTGCAATCAATGATGTAGTCAACAACCAGCTCGAAATTTTTGAGGAATTTATCGCCAGCAAAAACCTGACGATCAGTAAAAATCTGAGCCTGGATGTTAAAGTAACTGCTAACCCCCTTTTGTTTGATATGGTGGTTTCCAACCTGATCAGCAATGCAATCAAACACAATTATGAAAATGGCAGCATTGAGATAAAAACCAACGAACTGTTTATTTCTGTTGCCAATACAGGAAGGCCGACGAGCATTTCTTCTGAAGCCCTGTTTGAACGATTCAAAAAAGACAGCAATTCTACCGAATCTTTTGGCCTCGGACTCGCCATAGTAAAGAAAGTTTGTGATGTTTCTGGTTGGGACATAAAACACTCATTTTCAGATAATAAACATTATTTTACCCTCTATTTTTAATATTATTTAAAAATTGTTTTTAACTTCAGATTATCTTCAGATTTCGCATATACATTTGCCTTGTAAATAATCGATACTGTTTCTGGTTATTACTTATTTCAGAACGTTCAAAGTTCATTATTTAATGAATACTGAAATAATCACTAAGGTGAATTCTATGTTTTAAATCAGTTTTATCTGAGGGGAATAAATTGATTTAAATCATCGAGCAAATACAATGAAATATTAAGCTATTTTAATTTGCGCAAATCCTGACCCAATAAAAAGGTCAGGATTTTTTTTTATAACTTCAGAATTTCTTCAGAATTGCTGGTTACATTCGGACATAAAATTTTTTGATTTTCTATAGTTTATTGAAAAGCAATGATTTAAGATCCGATTTATGAGGGGAAAAAATTAAAACGGATTTTACATTAAGCAATCGCAAAAAGGAAGAATCCTTTTTGTAAAGCACGCTAAAAAAATGCCCAAGCAATTGGGCATTTTTTATTTACAGCCTCCCCCGAGTTCTAAATTCTCAAACTTTTTTTACCAACATAATGTTAATAACTTAACGCTTTAAGCCTTGATTTCTGCCTGTAAAAACTTGCTGTTTTATTATATTTGTACTTTCGTAAAAAAACCGAAAAATATCTGAAAAAAATGAGTGAAGAAGTAAAAAAAGATCAGTATTCCGCGGATAGTATTCAGGCGTTGGAAGGGATGGAGCACGTGCGCAAACGTCCATCCATGTATATCGGAGATGTGAGTTCCAGAGGCTTGCACCATTTGGTTTATGAAGTGGTTGATAACTCGATCGACGAAGCCATGGCGGGTCATTGTACAAAGATCGACGTGATCATCAATGAAGACAACTCAGTCACCGTTACAGACAACGGAAGGGGTATTCCTGTGGATATGCACAAAAAAGAAGGCGTTTCCGCTCTGGAGGTAGTGATGACAAAAATTGGTGCCGGCGGAAAATTTGATAAGGATTCTTATAAAGTATCAGGAGGATTACACGGTGTTGGTGTATCCGTTGTGAATGCCCTTTCCAACCATTTAACCGCCACTGTTTACAGAGAAAAAAAGATATGGCAGCAGGAATACGAAAAAGGAAAAGCCCTTTATCCTGTTAAGGTTGTCGGTGAATGTGATAAGACAGGTACTGAAGTAACCTTTTGGGCAGATGATACTATTTTCCAGACAGAAATTATTTTTAGTTATGATATCCTGGCTGCCCGTTTGAGGGAATTGTCCTTTTTGAATAAAGGATTGAATATCACCCTAACCGACAAAAGAGAAAAAGATAAGGACGGTAATTTTATTCATGAAGTTTTTTACAGTGATGAAGGTCTGAAAGAATTTGTCCGTTATCTGGATGCAACCCGTGAACAACTTACCTCTGATGTGATTAGCATGGAAAGTGAAAAACACGGAATTCCAGTGGAAGTAGCCATGGTTTACAACACCTCCTTCAACGAAAACCTGCATTCTTATGTAAATAATATCAATACCCATGAAGGAGGGACACACCTGGCCGGGTTCAGACGCGGACTTACAAATACCTTAAAAAAGTACGCCGAAACCTCCGGCATGCTCAAAAATCTTAAATTTGAAATATCCGGTGATGATTTTAGAGAAGGATTAACAGCGATCATTTCAGTAAAAGTTGCCGATCCGCAATTCGAAGGGCAAACAAAAACCAAGCTGGGCAACAGGGATGTTACCGCTGCCGTGAGCCAGGCTGTAACAGAAATGTTATCAGATTTTTTAGAAGAAAATCCGTCAGACGCGAGAATCATCGTGCAAAAAGTGATCCTTGCCGCGCAGGCAAGACATGCCGCACAAAAGGCAAGGGAACTCGTGCAGAGAAAGACTGTAATGCACGGGGGTGGTTTACCCGGAAAACTTTCAGATTGTGCCTGGAGCGATCCTGAAAAATGCGAGGTCTTTCTGGTGGAGGGCGATTCCGCAGGCGGAACTGCAAAACAGGGCAGAGACAGAAATTTTCAGGCCATACTGCCATTGCGGGGTAAGATCCTGAATGTTGAAAAAGCTATGCAGCACAAGGTCTTTGAAAATGAAGAGATCAAAAATATGTACACCGCTCTTGGAGTATCCATTGGTACTGAAGAAGACCCAAGGGCTCTAAACGTCAGTAAACTGCGCTACCACAAAGTAGTGATCATGTGCGACGCGGATGTGGATGGAAGCCATATTGCCACACTCATTCTGACCTTTTTCTTCCGGTATATGCGGGAACTGGTTGAAAATGGAAATATTTATATAGCTGCCCCGCCCCTGTACCTCGTTAAAAAAGGAAACAAAAAAGAGTACGCCTGGAACGATAAACAAAGAGATGCCATTGCTGAAAGTTTTGGAGGAGGCGTAGCCATCCAGAGATACAAAGGTCTTGGAGAAATGAATGCGGAACAGTTATGGGAAACCACCATGAATCCTGCATTTAGAACCATGCGTCAGGTTTCTATTGAAAATGGTACTGAAGCCGACCGTGTATTTTCCATGCTGATGGGTGATGACGTGCCACCCCGCAGGGAATTCATCGAGAAAAATGCCGTCTATGCAAATATTGATATTTAAAAAACTAAATAAATAAACCTGAAATTATGAAAATAACAATTGTAGGTGCAGGTGCTGTAGGTGCCAGTTGTGCCGAGTATATTGCCATTAAGAATTTTGCCTCTGAGATAGTCCTTATTGATATTAAAGAGGATTTTGCCGAGGGTAAAGCCATGGACCTGATGCAATGTGCTTCATTGAATGGATTTGATACCAAAATAACCGGGGTAACCAATGATTATTCCAAAACTGCCAAAAGCCACATTGCTGTAATTACCAGTGGCATACCGAGAAAACCGGGTATGACCAGGGAGGAATTGATCGGCATCAATGCAGGCATCGTAAAATCTGTTGCAGAAAGCCTGCTCAAACATTCTCCTGAAGCGATCATTATTGTTGTGAGCAACCCAATGGATACCATGGCCTATTTAACCCATAAAGTAACAGGTCTTCCGAAAAATAGGATTATTGGTATGGGTGGTGCCCTTGACAGTGCCCGTTTCAAATACCGTCTTGCAGAAGCGCTTGGCTGTCCGGCCTCTGATGTCGACGGGCTGGTAATTGGCGGTCACAGTGATACGGGTATGATCCCCCTGACCAGATTGGCCGTCAGAAACAGCATTCCTGTCACAAAATTTATATCCGCTGAAAGATTGGCTGAGGTGGCCGAAGCTACCAAAGTCGGCGGGGCTACTCTTACGAAAATGCTGGGTACCAGCGCCTGGTACGCACCGGGAGCAGCGGTTTCTGCAATGGTTCAGGCCATTGCCTGTGACCAGAAGAAAATGATCCCTTGTTCGGTAATGATGGATGGAGAATATGGCCTGAAGGATATTTGTATAGGTGTTCCCTGCATCATAGGCAAAAATGGTATTGAAAAAATCGTTGCCCTAGAACTGACAGAGGCTGAAAAGACCAATATGAAAGTAAGTGCCGATGCCGTAAGAGAGGTGAACAATCTGTTGAATTTGTGATCTGCACCATAAATTATCTATAAAAAAAGCTTTCATAACCGAAAGCTTTTTTTATTTGATGCAAGAATAACCGTTTCATAATAAACCCATCAGGACAAACCGGAAATTTTTCCGTCCTTATCGATCAGCATACCTTCAGAGGCCGGAACCGGCGGCAAACCGGGCATGCGCATCATATCTCCCAAAATAGGGATAATAAACCCCGCTCCTACCGAATATTCAAATTCCCGTACAGTAATTCTGAAATCTTTTGGCCTGCCCACAGCTTTTTCGTTATCTGAAAGCGATTTTTGCGTTTTTGCCATACATACAGGCAGGTGGTCCAGCCCAAGTTTGGTAACCGTTTTCAGATCGCTTACCGCTTTATGAGAGAAATCAACTCCATCGGCGCCATATATCTCTCTTGCGATTTTTTCGATCTTTTCAATAATAGGAATTTTCCATTCATACAAGGGTTTGAATTTGTTCTCACCTTTTTCGATCTGTTCAACAACAACCTGAGCTATTTCCCTCATGCCTTCGCCTCCTTTTGCCCACTCTTCTGCCACTACCGCTTCCACACCCAGTTCCTTACATTTTCTGATCACATATTGGGTTTCATTTTCTGTATCAGAAGGGAATCTGTTGATGGCGATAACCGGAGTAATACCGAATTTTTTAATATTTTCAATATGTTTGATGAGGTTGTCTATCCCCTTTTTCACCTTGTCGAGATCCGGAGTATTGTACTCTTCCGCCCGGGCTCCGCCATGATGACGCAGAGCACGGATCGTTGCCACTATAACCACGATACTGGGTTTTAATTTGCCGGAAACACATTTGATGTCCATGAATTTTTCCGCACCAAGGTCCGCACCAAATCCGGCTTCGGTCACCACATAATCCGCCAGTGAAAGTCCGATCTTGGTTGCGATTATGGTATTGGTTCCCTGTGCTATATTGGCAAAAGGCCCTCCGTGAATGATGGCGGGATTGTTTTCGAGGGTTTGAACGAGATTGGGTTTTATGGCATCTTTTAATAGAATTGCCATGGCATTTTCTGCTTTCAGGTCGCGCGCATAAACCGGTTTTCTGTCAAAAGTAAAACCGACAAAAATATTTCCCAAACGTTTTTTAAGATCCTTAAAATCTTCAGACATACATAAAATGGCCATTACTTCCGAAGCAGGGGTTATGTTAAATCCGTCCTGGCGCGGAACGCCATTAGCTGTACCGCCCAAACCGATCACGATATTTCGCAGGGACCTGTCATTCATATCCATTACCCTTTTCCATGCCACCGTTCTGGCATCAATCCCCA
>Ga0209391_10001130_pt1 | contig 13689 bp, 13 predicted proteins | sample PPLLak3March2015_FD_187246 | JGI IMG/M metagenome (GOLD analysis project Ga0209391, IMG submission 187246) | Freshwater sediment microbial communities from Prairie Pothole Lake near Jamestown, North Dakota, USA - PPLs Lake P7 Core (1) Depth... | ecosystem: Environmental > Aquatic > Freshwater >... | reverse complement strand
CTCGGCCATCGGCATGTGCCAGGCGCGATCCTCGGCGCGCCGGCCGGCGTCCTCGATGGCCGCGGCAAGGTCGTCGTCGTTGCTCATCACAGCGCTGGTGTGCGCGCCGAGCGCGATCACGCAGGCACCGGTGAGCGTGGCGATGTCCACCACGGCCGCGGGCTTGAAGCGGCGCGAATAGGTGAGGGCATCGCACAGGATCAGGCGACCCTCGGCGTCGGTGTTGATCACCTCGATGGTCTGCCCCGACATGCTCTTCACGATGTCGCCGGGCTTGGTGGCGCGGCCGCTCGGCATGTTCTCGCAGGCCGGCACCACGCCGATGAGGTTGCGCTTGAGGCCGATCTCGGCCGCCGCCTTGACCGCGCCGAACACGCTCGCCGCGCCGGTCATGTCGAACTTCATCTCGTCCATGCCCGGCGGCTGCTTGAGGGAAATGCCGCCGGTGTCGAACGTGACGCCCTTGCCCACCAGCACCACCGGCGCCTCGCCCTGCTTGCCGCCGGCGTGGCGCAGCACGATCAGCCGGGCCGGCTCTTCGGTACCGGCCGTGACGGACAGGAACGAGCCCATCTTGAGCCGCTTGAGCTCGGGCTCGTCGAATACCTCGGCGCGGACGCCGGGGTATTGCCTGGCAAGCTCGCGCGCCTGCTTGGCGAGGTAGCTCGGCGTGCAGACGTTGGCCGGCAGGTTGGCAAGATCGCGCGTCAACGCGGCGCCGGCGGCGATGCCCCGGCCGTGGGCGAGACCGCGCTCTGCCTCGGTCAGCTGGTCCTTCTCCGCCACCGCGATGCCGAAGCTCTTCAGGGCCGGTGCTGCCGGCGCGCGCGTGCTGCGGATCGCTGGCACGCGGTACAGCGCGCTGCCGACCGACTCCGCGGCGAGGCGACCGCGGTAATAGGCATCGGTGGTCGCCACGGGTTCGGCCGACACGAAACTGACCGCATCGGTGGCGCCGGTCTTCGCAACGGCAGCAGCTGCAGCGAGCAGCGCCTTCTTGTACTGCTTGCGACCGAACCCGTCCTTCTTGCCCAGTCCGACCAGCAGCACGCGCTCGCACGGGCCGCGCTCGACGTCGAGCAGCGTGCACTCGCCGAGCTTGCCGCGCACGTCGCGCCGCTTGACCAGCCGGCCGATGCGGCCGCCGAGGGCGGCATCGAGCTGCTGCGCGGCGCCTGAGAGAGTGCCGGACTCGTAGAGTCCGACGATCGCGCAATCCGTGCGCTGTCGTGCAGCCGAGCCGCTCACGGCGTAGAAACGCATGTCTGGTGTCCTTGTTCTCTCGGGTTGCTACACTTGTCCGGCGCGTCCGCGCGGACGCCGAAGTCTACCGTTTCCCGCCCGGAGCCGCGACCTGTGCTCACCCGGTTGGATCGCTACCTGCTGCGCGAAGTCACCGTGACCTCCGTGGCCGTCACCGGCGTGCTGCTCGTGATCCTCCTGTCCAACCAGCTGGCGCGCGTGCTGGCGCAGGCGGCCCAGGCCGACTTCCCGGGCAGCGTGGTGCTGACGCTGATCGGCCTCACGACGCTGCAGCAGCTCACGGTGCTGGTGCCGATCGGGCTGTTCCTGGGCATCGTGCTGGCGTTGGGGCGCCTGTACCACGAGAGCGAGATGACGGCGATGGCCGCCTGCGGCGTCGGGCCGCTCGCCATCTACCGGCCGATCGTGCTGTTCACGGCCCTGGTCGTGGTGCTGCTGGCGTGGCTGTCGTTCCGGATCGTGCCGGAAGCCGGGGTACGCGCCCAGGAGCTGCGCATCGAGGCGCTGCGCGCCGCCCAGTTCGGCGCACTCGAGGCGGGACGCTTCCGGTCCTTCGCCGGGGGCGATGCGGTGTTCTATGCGGAGAAGGTCGAGCGCTCGGGCCAGCTCGAGGGCGTGTTCGTGCAGAGGCGCGACAAGGACCGGCTCGAGATCGCCGTGGCCGAGCGGGCCGAGCAGCGCGGCGCCGGCCAGCCCGAGCAGTTGTTCGTGCTGTACGACGGGCGCCGCTACGAAGGCGTGCCCGGCAGCCGGGAGTGGCGCGTCGTGGAATTCGCCGAGCACGGCATCCCGGTGCGCATGCCCGAGTACAAGGCGCGCCGCGAGCGGCGCGAGCTCAAGTCCACGCCCGACCTGCTGGGGTCGGACGATCCCGGCGACCGCTCCGAGATCGCGTGGCGTACGGCGGTGCCGTTGATGGCGCTCGTGCTCATGGTGCTCGCCGTGCCGCTCGCCAAGCTGCGTCCGCGCCAGGGCCGGTTCGCCCGCGTCGGTCTCGCGGTGCTGGCGTATTTCCTGTACTCGAACCTGATCGCCGTGGTGCGCGTCTGGATCGAGAAGGAGAGCCCCGGCGGCCAGTTCGGCATGTGGTGGGTGCACTTGCTGCCGCTCGCGCTCGCGGGGTGGCTGCTGTGGCGCGAGGTGCACCTGGGGCCGTTATGGCGGCGGCGGGCAAAGGCCTGACATGCCGATCCTCGGCAACTACATCGTGCGCACCGTGCTCGGCTACACGGCACTGGTGATGCTCGTGCTGCTCGCGCTTGGCGCGTTGTTCATCTTCATCGGCCAGCAGGATGACATCGGCACCGGCGGCTACACCGCCTCGCAGGCGCTGCTGTTCGTCGCGCTCAACCTGCCGAGCTACCTGTTCCAGCTGCTGCCGGTCGGCGCCCTGATCGGCGCGCTGCTCGGGCTCGGCAACCTGGCGCGCGGCAGCGAGCTCGTGGTGATGCGCGCCTCGGGCGTGACCACCGCGCGTTTCTGCCTGTGGCTCGGCGTGGCGGGCTTCATCCTCGCCGTGCTGATGGTGGCCGTCGGCGAGTACGTCGCGCCGCCGCTCGAGAAGTACGCGCGCCAGCTCAAGGTGTTCAGCAAGTTCAACGAGTTCAGCTTCGCCGGCAGCCGCGGCACCTGGGTGCGCGACGGCGACATGATCATCAGCGTCGAGCAGCAGTCGGCGGAATCACGCTTCGGCGGCGTGCAGGTGTTCCAGTTCGACGACCAGCGGCGGCTGCTCGCCGTCGGTCGCGCGGATTCGGCGAGCGTCGACGACGCCAGCGGCTGGCAGCTCGAGGGATTCGCCGAGACGCAATTCACGGAGCAGGGTACGGTGGCCGTGCGGGCGCCGACGCGGCAGGTCAAGACCTCGCTGTCGACCGATTTCCTCGGCCTCGCGGTGGTCGAGCCCGAGACCATGGGCCTGCGCGACCTGCGCGCCTATCGCGCCCATCTCGAGCGCAACAACCTCGACGCCACGCCGTTCGAGGCCGCCTTCTGGGCGCGCATCGCGCGCGTCGTCGCGCTGATGCTGGTGGTGATCCTCGCCCTGCCATTCGCGCTCGGGCCGATGCGCGCATCGGGGCAGGGCGCGCGCACAGTGGTCGGCATCCTGATCGGCGCCGGTTTCGTGCTGCTGAGCCAGACGCTCGAGAGCAGCGCGCGGCTGCTCGACCTGCCGCCGTGGCTGGTGGGCTGGGGTCCGACGGCCCTGCTGGCGACGCTCACGTTGGTGCTGATCGCGCGGCTTCGCTGATCCTCGCGCGCACCCCTCAGCGCTTCGGCACCACCACGACGCGCGTGCGGCTCAGGCGATCGTGCCAGGCGCGTCGCTCGGGATCGACCATCACCCAGGCGAGGCCGAGTCCCGCCGGCAACAGTGACACGAGCGCCCAGGCCAGTCGCCGCAGGGTGTCACCCCAGGTGAGCGACCGGCCGTCCTCGCGCTCGACGCGCAGGCGCCACGTGGCCATGCCGAGCGTCCGGCCGCTGCGCGTCCAGGACACGCCGAAAAAGCCCACGATCAGCGCCACCAGTACCAGCCGGTAGATGAGATCCAGGGCCGGGTGGGTGCGCGGGTCGATGGCCTCGCCGCCCGTGGGCAACAGGAACAGCGCCGTGGCGACCATCAGCAGCGCGAGCAGCAGCAGCGAGTCGTAGAACATGGCGGCCAGGCGGCGTGGCAGGCGGGCGCGCTCGGGCAGGGGCGGCACGGCGGTATCCCCGGTCACGACCAACTCAGAACTTGTCGGGCCGCAGCACGCTCACGTCCTGCAGGAACAGGATCATGGCGTAGTGGTCGTAATAACGCTCGCGTAGATGCTGCGCCACGAGCTCGGCGAGCGCGGGCTCGCAGACGATCTCGATGCGGATGTTGCTTTCCTGGGCCCAGTCGGACTGGCGCCGGCCGCGACCGCCCTTGCCGCGCGCATCGGTGATCGTGTAGCCGCGCACGCCGAGCGCTTCGAACGCGGCGACCAGTTCGCGCTCGAGAACGGCCTCGGTGACGACGGTGAGCAGGCGACGGTGGAATTGCTCCATGCGCGGGAACCTCAGCCGGCAAGGGCAGCGGCCAGCCGCTCGTAGAGCGGGATGCCGATCACGATGTTGAACGGGAAGGTGACTGCGAGCGCCGCGGTGAGCGACAGCGCGGGGTTCGCCTCCGGCACGGCGGTGCGGATCGCGGCCGGGGCCGCGATGTAGGACGCGCTCGCCGCGAGCGTGGCCAGCACGATCGTGCCGCCGGGCGACAGGCCGATCGCCCGGGCCAACACGGTACCCACCACGGCGAACATGAGCGGCACGACGACGCCGAACGCGACGATGAACAGGCCGTGGCGGCGCAGCGTGGGCAGCTGCGCGGCGGCGATCAGCCCCATCTCGAGCAGGAACAGCGCGAGGATGCCCTTGAACAGGTCGAAGAACAGCGGCTTGATGGCCGCCGTGCCGTCCGGACCGGCCAGCCAGCCGATCGCCAGGCCGCCGAGCAGCAGCACGATGCTGCGGCCGAGGAACAGTTCGCGCATCAAGTGGCCCCAGGCCACGTTGCTGGCGAGTCCGCGCGCCAGCACGATGCCGACGAGTATGGCCGGGACCTCGAGCAGCACGACCCACACCGGCGCGCGCGCCTCGAACGCAATGCCGCGGGTCGCGAGGTAGCTCATCACCACGGCGAAAGTGCCGACGCTCACCGAGCCGTAGTGGGCCGCCAGCGACGCGGCATCGGCCCGGCCCAGGCGCCCGACGTGGCGGGCGATGGCGAATGCAGGCAGCGGCAGCAGGAAGCCGAGCAGCAGGACGCCGCCCAGCTCGGCCAGTGGCAGGCCGCCGGTTTCGCGGGCGAGTTCGACGCCACCCTTGAGGCCGATCGCGAGCAGCAGCACCGTGCTGACGAACTCGTAGATGGCTGCCGGCAGCCGCAGGTCGGCGCGGGCCGCTCCGGCTGCGACACCAAGCACGAAGAACCAGATCACGGGATCGAGTTGGGGCATGCAGGGGCTGCGCGCGCGTGGCGATCGGTGGCGACAAGGTATGCGAATCGCGGGCCGGAGTCACGCCGAGCGCGGGCCGCGCGTTGCTAGAATCGCGTCCACGGAGCCGCACATGTCCGACGCCACCACCACAGCCCTGCCCGCCACCCGCCTGGTCTGGGACCTGCCACTGCGCCTGACGCACTGGGCCATGGTGCTCGCCGTCGCGGGCTGCTTCGCAACTCACTACGCCGGCATCGAGTGGTTCACGTGGCACCGTCGCTGCGGCTACGTGGTGCTGGTGCTAGCCGTGTTCCGCGTGCTGTGGGGCATCGTCGGCACGCGGCACGCCCGCTTTGCGAGTTTCGTGCGCGGTCCGCGTGCCGTGCTCGACTACCTGCGCGGCGCCGCGGCGCGGCCGGCAGGCCACAATCCACTCGGCGCGCTCGGCGTGCTGGCGCTGCTCGCGCTCATGCTGCTGCAGGCCGGCTCGGGCCTGTTCGCCAACGACGAGATCATGAACGCAGGGCCGTTCTACGGCTGGATCGCCCCGGAACTCAGCAACCGCATCACCAGCCTGCACCGCTACAGCTCGGACGTGCTGCTGGTGCTGGTCGGCCTGCACGTTGCGGCGATCGCGTGGTACGCACTGGCCCGCCGGGTGCGACTGGTGCCGCCGATGTTCACTGGTCGCAAGCCGGCGGCGGACGTGCCGGCTGGCGAAGCGATCACGCACTCACGCACGCTGCTCGCCGTCGCGATCGTCGCGGCACTTGCATTTGCGCTGGTGCTCGCGGTGCGCGCCGCGCCCGACGCGACGATCGCGCTTTACTGACCGGTTGCCTCAGTCGGCCTTGTACTTGTCGTGGCAGGCCTTGCAGGTGCCCGCCGTGTCGAGGAACGCCGCCTTGGTTTTCGCCTCGTCGCGGCCCTTGGCCACGGTCGCGAGCGTGGCGCTCCGGTCGACGAGGTCCTTCAGCTTCGCGTCGAAGTCGGCGCGGTTGCTCCACAGCTCAGGCTTGGCCTTCGAGCCCGTGGCGTTCTGCGACTCGGCCGAGTAGGCCTCGGACAGCATCGGCGTGAGCGCCGCGACGCGTGCCGCACGCATTTCGAATTCGGCCGCGTTGAACGGCACCTTGCCCTGGGCCATGGCGCTCATGGGCCCGAAGTTCCACACGAGCGTCTGGTAGACCGCCTTGCGGTACTTGAGCGTCTGCTCGGCCTTCGAAGGCGCCTGGGCCTGCGCACCGGTGGCGGCGAGGGTCAGCAGCAGGGTCGGAACGGCGAGGCGCATGAGGCGGGTCGACGGCATGGGGTGGACTCCGGATGGTGGGTGCTCTGGAACGAGCGGCCCAAGTTACCGCAGGCGCCGGGGACATTGCCACCCGGCAAGGCCGTCAGTCGCGGGGCCGGCGTGCCTGCGCCTCGATGTCGGTCCGGTGCTTGCGCAGGATCTTGAGGATCTCCGCCTCCGGCGGCCGGTCGGCCATGCGCGCGATCAGGCTCGCCAGCTGCGGCCATTCACGGCCCCAGCTCAGCAGGCGGACGGCGTCGGCGATGACGGTGGCGGTCGCCTTGTCTGCCGGCGGTGCGGGGGGCGCTGGCGGTGGGGATGACCGACGTCGGGTCTGCACCTTGACCGTCGGGTCGGGCGCCCGGGTCGGCTTGGGTTTGGGCGGTTCGGGCGCGGTCGCCACGGGCTGCGCCAGGGGGATGAAGCGCTCCACATGCTCTGAGCCGAGCAGGTTGGTCAGCAGTCCCATCAATTCCAGGGCCTCGGCAAAACTGGTATCGCCGGCGGCCTGGCGTTCGGCCAGCAGCTTCTTCAGCTCCAGCAGCCGGGTGCGGGCGAGGTCGACCACCCATTTGGTAGGTCGCGCGTGCGCCGGCCAGTCCTGCACCTTGGCGTAGGCGGCATCGTCCAGCGACACATAGCGGGCGTGCAGCTCCACGCTCGCCAGCCATCGGTCGAGGAGTTCGGCAACCCGTTGGTCGGCTTGGCTCATGTGTGCAGTGCCTCGGTCATTTGCCGAGTCTACTGCCGGCGAGGTGCCCCGACAGGCGGCAGTGGGCACCGGTCATGGGCAATACCGTGCGGTTGCTTCCACTTCCTGCAAGCGACGTGTTTTCGGCCGCAATCGACCGCGAGGGACTGCGACCAACCGTCGCCGGACTTCCGGGCGCCGCCGGCGTGGGCTAGCCTTGCCGATACATGGTTACGCAAGGCGCGTTCAACACCTCGGCGACCGGGGCTGCGACCACCGGCACCCGCCGTGGAGGCGCACGCGGCTACGCCGTGCCGCTCGTGGTCGCGGTAACCGGTCACCGTGACCTCGTGGCCGCGGAGATTCCGCGATTGCGCGAACTGGTGCGCGAATTCCTGGCAACTCTGCGCGACAGCTATCCCGGCCGCATCGTCGCCGTCATGTCACCGTTGGCCGAAGGCGCCGACCAGCTGGTAGCCGAGGAGGCGGTCGCGCTGCACATGCCGCTGCACGCGGCGTTGCCCATGTCGCGCGAGATTTACGCGCACGATTTCCGGGCCGACTCGTCACGCGCCCGGTTCCAGGCGCTCTGCGACGCTTCGACCGAGATCTACGAGTTACCGATCACTCCGGGCAACACGGCTGCCTCGATTGCCGAACCCGGCCCGAACCGCGATCGCCAGTACGCGCAGCTGGGCGTGTTCCTGTGCGCGCACTGCCACGTGCTCCTGGCGCTGTGGAACGGCAAGGATTCCGACAAGCTCGGCGGCACCAGCCAGGTGGTCCGTTTCCATCATGACGACGTGATGCCGGGCTATACGCCGCGCGCCACCGCCGGCCGCCTGTCGCTGGCCCAGGACGAAAGCGACCTCGTTTACCACATTGTCTGCTCGCGCGACCGGCCGGACGGTGCGCCGGCCGCGGGAATGCGGCCGTTCGAGACGTCGTGGTTCACCAGCGACGAGCAGCAGCCGCGCACCAGGGAGATGCCTTTCCGGCACGCCCAGGTGTTCGACCGGGGCAACGAGTTCAGTGTCGACGCACAGCGGCACTCGGCGGACATCGACGTCGGCGGCTACCCGTTGCTCGCGGATGACCCAGCGGCCGACCTGGCGCCCGGGCTGTGGGACATCAACCAGGTGTTCTGCGCGGCCGACTGGCTCGCCATCCGCTACCAGAAGCGAGTAACGTTTGCGTTGCGGGCGACTCATGTGTGCGCAGTGCTCACCGGCTTTGCGTACCTGTCCTACACCGACCTGCAGCAAGTGCCCGCACTGATCGTCGTGATTCTTTCGCTGATGGGCACGGCGGCCGGCATCGGTCGCATCGCCAACCGCGGTGCGTGGCATCGCAAGTACCTGGACTACCGCACGCTCGCCGAGGGACTGCGCGTGCAGTTCTACTGGGCGGCGGCCGGTGTCAGCAGCGGCAACGTCACCAAGTTCGCGCACGATAATTTCCTGCAGATGCAGGACCCGGACCTGGGCTGGATCCGCAACGTCATGCGAGTCGCGGGCACGGAGTGCGATGCGGCGCCGGCGCGCGACCGGGCCGGGCTCGAATTCGCGGAGCGCGAGTGGATCGGCAGCGAGACCAGCGGGCAGCTCGGCTACTACCGCCGCAAGGTCGCGGAGCGGCTGGCCCGCAACGAAATCACCCAGCGCATCGTGAAACTCGGCCTGCTCACGACCGCCATCGCACTGGCCACGCTGCTGTTCGTAGGCTCGAAAATTCCCGACGAGGTCGGCACGCCGGTGGCGTACCTGATGGGCTGCGTGCTGCTGATGGTCGGTGTGCGGCAGTCGTACGCGAAGAGCACGGCGGAAAGCGAATTGATCAAGCAATACGAGTTCATGCACCGCACGTTCCACAACGCGCGGCGGCGCCTGGATGCCGCGGAGACCGACGCCGACCGGCGCCACGTCCTCAAGATCCTGGGCGACGCAGCGCTCGAGGAGCACGCCGAGTGGATCCTGTTGCACCGCGAGCGGGCCATCGACCAGAAGGACGCGGCCCGGCTCGGGTGAACGCCGCCCGGCACCGTCGGATTGGCGGCGCTACCGTGCTGCCGTTGCGATCAGCCGCGAGTAGAAGCCCGTCAGCCGGGCCAGGTTGTCGAACGTCACGTGCTCGTTGGTGCCGTGGATCATCTCGAACTCGCGCATGCTGGCGACGATCGGCTGGAAACGGTAGATGTCGCGCGCCACGCCGACGAAGGAGCGGCTGTCGGTGGTCGCCGTGACGAGCCCGGGCGCTACCGGCGTGCTTCCGCCGTCGGCCGCCAGTGTCGCGATCAGCCGGAACGCGGGCGAAGTCGCCGATGACACGGGCGGCGGATCGTAGGGCGGCTTCTCCCATGCGAGCTGCACGTCGAGTCCGCGCGTGGCCGCGCGCGCATGCTCGAGTACGGCCGCTGCCGTGTGGCCCGGCGCGATGCGGTAGTTGATCCATGCCGTGGCGTCCTGCGGCAGCACGTTCTCCTTCGGGCTGCCGCGCAGCATCGTCGGCGCGATGGTCGTATGCAGGCTCGCCGCACCCGCCGGCGTCGCAGCCATCTGCTTGACCAGTAACGGTGCAAACAGCCAGCTGTTCGCCACCGCCATGCGCACCGGCCAGCGGGTCTCCGGCGCCAACGCGCGCAGCATCTCGGCGGGCGGGCCGGCAAAGCGCATCGGGAACGGCTGCGACGTGATCGCGAGCACCGCCTGGGCGAGCGTCTCCACGCCGGTCTGCGGCGGCGGCGCCGACGAGTGCCCGCCCTTCGCCGGTGCCGTGATGCGCAGCGTGCCGTAGCCCTTCTCGGCGATGCCTATGAGCGCCACCGGGCGGCCCAGCAACGGGAAATCGGCCACGACCGCGAGGCCCTCGTCGAGGACGAATTCGGCCTGCACGCCGCGCGACTGCAGCAGTTGTGCCGCGGCGGCGGCGCCCGCGCCGCCCGCTTCCTCGTCGTGGCCGCTGACGACGACGACGCTGGCCGCAGGCGCGAATCCCGACTTTGCCAGCGCCTCCAGCGACTCGAACAGCGCGACCAGCGAGCCCTTGTTGTCGAGCGTGCCACGGCCCCACACGGCGTCGTCCGCCACCACGCCGTCGAATGGCGGGTGCTGCCAGTCGCCTTCGGTGCCTTCCGTCACCGGCACGACGTCGTGATGCGCAAGCAGGATGATCGGCGGGCGCGCGGGATCGCGGCCGGGCCAGGTGTAGACGAGCGTGTGGCCACCGACGATCTCGCGGGTCATGGCGGCATGCGCGGCGGGATAGGTGGCCCGCAGCCAGGCGTGCAAACGCTCCCACTCGGCCGCATCGTTCAGCGCCGGATCCTGGTGACTGATGGTGCGGAAGCGCACAGCCTCGGCCAGGTGCTGCGCCGTCGCTGCGAGGTCAACTTCAGGTGCCGCGGCGATCGCCACAGGCTGCGAGTCCAGCGCTGCGGGGCTACGGAAGGTGACGGTGCGCACGGCGATCACCGCCGCGACCGCCGCCACGAGCCCCAGCACTATCCAGGCCAATTTGCGCATGGCTGTGTTTTTGACGGTCGCGGGCGCCCGAGTCAAGTCCGCCCTTGCGCGCAGCGGTCCGTTCACGGAGCCTGTCGTGCAACGGCCGCCGTGCAAGTGATCATCCCGACGTGAAGCCCGCCACCCGCGGTCCCCTGCTGGGCGCGATGTTCCTGATGGCCACCAGCGCCATCGGGCCGGGATTCATCACGCAGACCACGCAGTTCACCGCCCAGCTCGGCGCCGCATTTGCCTTCGCGATCCTGGTCTCGGTGCTGGTGGACGTCGCGCTGCAGCTCAACGTCTGGCGAGTGATCGGCGTGTCGGGCCTGCGCGCGCAGGAGCTCGGCAACCGCGTCGCGCCCGGCCTCGGGCACCTGCTGGCGTTGATCGTCGCGGTCGGTGGACTGGTGTTCAACGTCGGCAACGTGGCTGGTGCCGGGCTGGGACTCGATGCGCTGCTGGGATTGCCACCGAAGTGGGGCGGGGCGCTGTCCGCGGCGCTCGCCATCGGCATCTTCCTGTCGCGGCGGGCCGGCGTGGCGATGGACCGTGCGGTGGTCGCGCTCGGCTTCCTGATGATCGCGCTGACCGGCTATGTCGCGCTCATCTCGGATCCTCCGGTCGGGGCGGCGCTGCGCAACGCGGTGCTGCCGGACACGATCGACTTCCTCGCCATCACGACGCTGGTCGGCGGCACGGTGGGCGGCTACATCACGTATGCCGGCGCGCACCGACTGGTAGATGCGGGGGTGCGCGGCGCCGCCAACGTCGAAGAGATCGCCCGTGCCTCGGTGGTTGGCGTGCTGGTCACCGGGGTGATGCGGGCGCTGCTGTTCCTTGCTGTGCTCGGCGTCGTCGCGGCGGGGGTTCAGTTGGCCGCGGAAAATCCGACGGCGTCGGCATTCCAGGCCGCGGCCGGCGAGTTCGGGTTGCGGGCATTCGGGCTCGTGCTGTGGGCCGCGGCGCTGACCTCGGTGATCGGCGCCTCGTACACGTCCGTTTCGTTCCTGGCGAGCCTGCGTCCCGGTCTCGAGCGGCGACGCACTGCATTGGTGGTCAGCTTCATCGTCGTCTCGACATTGGTGTTCCTGTTCGCCGGCGCGGCCCCCGTGCCGCTGCTGATCTTCGCCGGCGCGTTCAACGGGCTGATCCTGCCGGTGGGCGTGGCGGTGATGTTGTGGGTGGCGCTGCGGCGGCCCGACCTGCTCGGCGGCTATCGCTATCCGCGCTGGCTCGCGGCGATCGGCGTTGCCGGCTGGCTGGTGACGATTTATCTCGGCTGGCGATCACTCGGCAGCCTCGGCAGGTTGTTCGGCTAGTCATTCAGTTGAGCCGGCCGGGGCGAGATCCAGCCGGCGGACGAGCGCGTCGGCATCGGTGGCCGCACCTGCAGTTGTCCGGCCTGCCCGCACTGCCGGCATCGCGCCGTCAACGGGAGTCGGCGATCACCGAGACCTCGGCGGACCATTGCGTCGAGGTCGAGCAGCGCCCAGCGGTCGCAGCGGGTGCAGTAGACGTGCAGCTGGTGGTCGTGGGCGTGGAGGCTGGCGAGGCTGCCGAGGTCGATCATGGCCGCAGCGTGGCCGCGGCGAGGCTCAGGGGGCGAGCCTGGCTCTGGCTGTCCGAGTGAGTGTCCACACGACTGTCCATAGAACGAGAAAAACTGCCGCCGCTAGCGCCTCATCTCTTGCCTCCTTCCGGCGCGCCGATTGCCACAGGTTCTTCCGACAGGAACGCCGCGACTGCTTGCAGGTACTCCGGCGACAGGTCCAGCGTGTTGTGCCCCACCCCTGGCACCACGACCAACCGGGCCTGCCCCGGCGCAAAGGCACTGGCTAACGCCTCCGAGCGCGCCCGCGGAATGATCTCGTCCTCGCCGGCGATCACCACCAGCACCGGCGCCTTGACCTGGCTCGCACGACTCACCGAGTCATAGCGGTCCCGCATCAGGAGCCGCACCGGCAACCACCGGAAGTACTCGCGCGCCACGTTCACCAGGCTGTCGTACGCCGTCACCAGCACCAGCCGCTCGACCGGCCGCTCTGCAGAGAGCTGCACCGCGACGCCGCTGCCGAGGCTGCGCCCCATGACCGCAATGTCTGGCTGGCGCGCGTGCACGTGATCGAACACCGCCAGCGCATCGGCGACCAGACCCGCCTCGGTGGGACGCCCGGAGCTGCCGCCGAAGGCGCGGTAGTTGACCAGATACAGCGAGCGGTCCGGGAACGCCGCCGCGAACAGCTCGACGTTGCCCGCCACGTCCTCCGCGTTGCCGCCGAAGTAGAGCAGGGCGCGACCACCCGGCCGCGACACCACCCACACCTTGATCCGCTCGCCCTGCGACTCGATCCACAAGGACTGTGCGCCCGGCGCCTCGGACACCGGGGTCGGAAAATAGATCTGCGCGCGCTGCGTGAAGAACACCCAGGCGCACAGCACCCCGTACGCGGCCAGCACAGCGCCGACGATGGGCAACACGTTTCGCATCAAGCGGTACTGACCTCACGCCAGCGTGACGCGGCCGGAGCCAGCGGGCGGACAGCCGCCAGCCCCCGCCCCGAAACCGGCAGGAGCCAGCGGATCCCTGGATTCAGGCCGTCAGGCTTCGTACTTGAACGACAGTGTTACTCGCGCTCGATACGCGACGACTTTGCCGCCCTCGACCTTCATGTCGAGCTTGCTGACCTCGGCAACGCGAAGGTCCCGCAACGTCTTGGCCGCCGTCTCGACCGCACTGGTGGCCGCGTCCTCCCAGGAGACGGTACTCGTGCCGATGATCTCAGTGACGCGATACACGCCGTTGTCAGCCGTCTTCTTTGATTTCTGCTTCGCCATGATGCTCACTCCTCCTGGTAAGAGGCGCGGCCACCGGGCCGACGCCCCAATGCCCGGATCATACGCCCACGCTCGATTCTCGCTGGACGGCAGCGCCTGCCGCAGCGCGGACCGACCTCAGACCGGGCCGATGAAGCC
>Ga0209391_10001129_pt1 | contig 13715 bp, 10 predicted proteins | sample PPLLak3March2015_FD_187246 | JGI IMG/M metagenome (GOLD analysis project Ga0209391, IMG submission 187246) | Freshwater sediment microbial communities from Prairie Pothole Lake near Jamestown, North Dakota, USA - PPLs Lake P7 Core (1) Depth... | ecosystem: Environmental > Aquatic > Freshwater >... | reverse complement strand
GATGTCGAACGGCGCGAAGTACTCGGTGCACCTCGGCGGGTGACGTGCCGCCATCGGGCGCCGCTCGCGTCCGCCGGGCCGGTGGCGGACGCGTTCCTGTCTCGCGGGTCCGGATGCCGTCGAACCGCGGTCAGCGCCGTCGCGCGGCCTGTGCTGCGGGCGGCAGCAGTTCGTCGAGCAGGCGGTCCTTCTCCTCCCACATGCCGGCGACCCACGCCTGCACGTCGGCACGGAAGGAGGGGGCCTCCGCCGCGTCCGCACCGACGAGTTGCTGCGGAATCGGGCGCGTCTCGACGCGCACCACCACTTCCTCCATCCGGCCGCAGAGGAGATCCCAGAACGTGGGCGTGCCGCGCGGGTAGGCGATCGTCACGTCGAGCAGGGCATTGAAGTCCTCGCCCATCGTGGCGAGCGCCACCGCCATCCCGCCGGCCTTGGGCTTCAGCAGGTGACGGTACGGCGATTGCTGGCGTGCGTGCTTGGCCGGCGTGTAGCGGGTGCCTTCGACGAAGTTGATGACCGACGTGGGGATGAGCTTGAACTTCTCGCAGGCGCGCCGCGTGGTCTCGAGGTCGCTGCGGCCGCCCGGCTTGCCGCGCTTCATGAACGGAAAGTCGAGCGCCCACCACGCGAGGCCGATCACCGGCACCCAGATGAGCTCGGACTTGAGGAAGAACTTGAGGAACGGGATGCGGCCGTGGAACACCTTCTGCAGCACCAGGATGTCGGTCCACGTCTGGTGATTGGGGCTCACGAGGTACCAGCCGCGCGGGTTCAGGCCGTCGAGCCCCGCCACGTCCCACCGCGTGCGACCGACCGTGGCGATGATGAGGTCGTTGAACGCGACCCACCGCGACGCGAGCGCCATGAGCGCACGGTCGCAGAAGCGCCGCACGGACAGGGCAGGCACGACCCGCTTGAACAGGGCGAACGGGATCATCGTCGAGAATACGACCAGGACATTCAGGGCGATGGCGACGCCGGCGAGCGCGCCCTTGATCGTCTCGAGCCATTTTTTCATGGGCGCAAGTATGCACCGACCGCCCGCGCGGAGGCCGCAACGCCTTCGCGCGGACGTGCGCGGAACCGGCGGACCGGCGGGCCTACGCGGCCTTGGCGCTCGCCAGCGCTGCGTGCGCCGCAGCGAGCCGCGCGATCGGCACGCGGAACGGTGAGCAGCTCACGTAGTCGAGCCCGAGCGCGTGGCAGAAGGCGATCGACTTCGGGTCGCCTCCGTGCTCGCCGCAGATGCCGACCTCCAGATCCGGCCGCGTCTTGCGCCCGAGCGCCACGCCGACCTGCATCAGCTTGCCCACACCGTCCTGGTCGATCGTCGCGAACGGGTTCTCCGGCAGGATGCCCTTCTCGAGATACTCCTGCAGGAAGCCGGTCTCGGCGTCGTCGCGCGAGATGCCGAACGTGGTCTGGGTGAGGTCGTTGGTGCCGAAGGAGAAGAACTCGGCGAACGTGGCGATCTTGTCGGCTGTGAGCGCGGCGCGCGGGATCTCGATCATCGTCCCGAACTGGTAGCGAATGCGGATGCCCTGTTCCTTCGTCACCGCGGCGGCCTCGGCCTCGAGGATCGCCCGCTCGACCTTGAGTTCGTTGGTGTGCGCGGTGAGCGGGATCATGATCTTCGGCTTCACCTTGATGCCCTCGCGGGTGCAGGCGCACGCGGCCTCGAGGATTGCCCGCACCTGCATCCGCACGAGGGAAGGCAGGTGGATGCCGAGCCGCACGCCGCGCAGGCCGAGCATCGGATTGGCCTCGCGCATTGCCTCGACCGCGGCGAGCAGCTTCCGCTTCTGCGCGAGCGTCCCGGCGAGCCCGAGCGGATCGGCACCCACGGCGAGCTCGGCGCCGGCGATGGACTGGCGCGTCTCGAGTTCCGTCACGTCGTGCAGCAGGACGTCGTGGCTCGGCAGAAACTCGTGCAGCGGCGGGTCGATGAGCCGGATCGTCACCGGCAGCCCGTCCATCGCGCGGAACAGCCCCGCGAAGTCCTCGCGCTGGATCGGCAGCAGCTTCGCGAGGCACTCCGCCTGCTCGGCATCGTCTGCCGCCAGGATCATCTTCTGGACAATCGGCAACCGCTCGGTCTCGAAGAACATGTGCTCGGTGCGGGTGAGCCCGATGCCCTCGGCTCCGTAGCCGCGGGCACGCTCGGCGTCGCGCGGGTAGTCGGCATTGGCCCAGATGCCCAGCGTGCGGAAGCCGTCGGCCCACTTGAGCAACGTCAGCAAATACGGGTCGTTGAAGTCGGGCACGACGGTCTCGAGCGCCCCGGCGAACACCTCGCCGGTGGTGCCGTCGATCGACACCGGGTCGCCCTCGCGGAAGGTGCGGTTGCCGACCACGAAGCTGCGCGACTTCACGTCGACCTCGAGCGACGCGACCCCCACCACCGCGGGCTTGCCGAACTGGCGGGCGACGAGCGCGGCGTGGCTCGTGCGTCCGCCGCGCGAGGTGAGGATGCCGCGCGCGGCCAGCATGCCGTGCACGTCGTCCGGCTTGGTCTCGGGCCGGACCATGATCACCGCCTTCTTCTCATCGCGCGCCCACCGCTCGGCGGTGTCGGCGTCGAAGGCCAGGATGCCGGAGGCGGCGCCCGGGGAGACGTTGAGGCCGGTCGCGATCAGGTCGCCGCGCGCCTTCGCGGCCTTGCGCACCGAGATGTCGAACTGCGGGTGCAGGAAGAAGTCGACGTGGTCCGGCGTCACGCGTTGCACGGCCTGCGCGCGCGTGATCAGGCGCTCGCTGGTGAGGTCGACGGCGATCCGCACCGCCGCCTGCGCGGTGCGCTTGGCGTCGCGCGTCTGCAGGATCCAGAGCTTGCCGCGCTCGACCGTGAACTCGATGTCCTGCGTGTCCCGGCAGTGACGCTCGAGCTTCCGGCAGGCGGCCGCGAACTCGCGCCAGACGCGGGGCATCGCCTCGGCGAGCGTCGCGATGCGATGGGTGACGCGCGTGCCGGCGACCACGTCCTCGCCCTGCGCGTTGGCGAGCCAGTCGCCCTCGATCTCGGGTTGGCCGTCGGTGACGTTGCGGGTCGTCACCACGCCGGTCGCCGAGCCTTCGCCCAAGTTGCCGAACACCATCGTCTGGATATTCACCGCGGTACCGAGGTCGTGCGCGATGCCCGCGGCGTTGCGGTAGTCGATCGCGCGCTTGCCGTTCCACGAGCGGAACACCGCCTCGACGGCCAGCCGCAACTGCTCGATCGGGTCGGTCGGGAAGGGCTTGCCGGTGCGGTCGCGCACGATCTCCTTGAACTCGTCGGTGACCGCGGCCAGGTCGTCGGCGGCGAGGTCGGCGTCGTTCGCGATGCCACGCACGCCACGATGACGGGCGAGCACTTCCTCGAACGGTTCGTCCGGCAGCCCGAGCACGACGGTGCCGAACATCTGCACCAGGCGGCGGTAGGCGTCGAAGGCGAACCTGCGGTCGGACGAGAGCGCGGCGAGGCGCGCGGCGACGGCGTCGTTCATGCCGAGGTTGAGCACGGTGTCCATCATGCCGGGCATCGAGAATTTTGCGCCGGAACGGCAGGAGACGAGGAGGGGGTTGCGTGCATCGCCGAAGCGTTTGCCGGTCTTCTGCTCGACCTTGGCGAGCGCCTTCGTCAATTGGTCCCACAGCCCCGGCGGGAAGCCGTCCGAGGCGAGGTAGGCGTTGCAGGCTTCCGTGGTCACGATCAGGCCGGGCGGCACCGGCAGTCCCAGCTTCGTCATCTCGGCGAGGTTCGCGCCCTTGCCGCCGAGGAGCGCCTTCATCGAGGCGTCGCCCTCCTCGAACAGGTAGACCCACTTGGTGCGCGGCGCGCGCTTCGCGGCGGCGCGACCGATCGAGAGTTTCTGCGCCGGCTTCTGCAACCGGGAACGTTGGGCGGGGCGGGACATGACGTGCCTTGGATGGTTCGCGAGGCCGTCGGAATGGGTCGGTTGCACCGAACGCGTGCGCATCACCCGCACGGCCCCGGCGCGGGGACACCACGGCAATTGTCGGCGCGCATGGCCCGATTTTCCATGACGGTAGTCAACATACCGACCGTGAAGGACGCGCCACGGGCGGCGCGGGGCCGCGCCGGGCTTACATGCCCGGGTAGTTCGGTCCGCCGCCGCCCTCGGGCGTCACCCAGCGGATGTTCTGCCGGGGATCCTTGATGTCGCAGGTCTTGCAGTGGACGCAGTTCTGCGCGTTGATCTGCAGGCGCTTGCTGCCCGCCTCGGCGTCGACGAAGTCGTAGACGCCGGCGGGGCAGTAGCGCGATTCCGGGCCGTCGTAGGTCGCGAGGTTGACGGCGACCGGCACCGACGGGTCGCGCAGCGTGAGGTGCGCCGGCTGGTCCTCCTCGTGGTTGGTGTTCGACAGGAACACCGAGGAGAGCTTGTCGAACGTGAGCACGCCGTCCGGCTTCGGATAGTCGATCCGCGGCATCTCCGCGGCGGGACGCAGCGTGGCGTGGTCCGCCCGGGCATGTCGCAGCGTCCACGGCGCGAGCGCGCCGAGGCCGAGGTCGGCGAGCCACATGTGCGCGCCGCCGTGCGCCATGCCCGCCCAGAGCCCCCACTTGAGGCCGGGCTTCACGTTGCGCACCTTCCACAGGTCCTCGTAGACCCAGGACTGCTTCCACGCATCGTCGCAGGCGGCGAGCGTGTCGCGCTGGCGGCCCTCGCCGAGCGCGGCGAACGCGGCCTCGGCGGCAAGCATTCCCGTCTTCATCGCGTTGTGGCTGCCCTTGATGCGCGGCAGGTTGACGAAGCCTGCGCTGCAGCCGATCAGCGCGCCACCGGGGAAGGCGAGCTTCGGCACGGACTGCAGCCCCCCCTCGTTGATCGCGCGCGCACCGTAGGCGAGGCGCTTGCCGCCGGCGAAGGTGTCGCGGATCGCCGGGTGCGTCTTGAAGCGCTGGAACTCGTCGAACGGCGAGAGGTGGGGATTGGCGTAGTCGAGGTGCACGACGAAGCCCACCGACACCAGCCGCTCGTCGAAGTGGTAGAGGAACGAGCCGCCGCCGACGTCGTTCGGCAGCGGCCAACCCTGGCTGTGGATGACGAGGCCCGGGCGGTGGCGGTCGGGAGCAACCTCCCACAGTTCCTTGATGCCGATGCCGAACTTCTGCGGGTCGACGCCGTCGCGCAGGTTGAAATGCGACATCAGCGCCTGCGACAGCGAGCCGCGCGCCCCTTCCGCGAACAGCGTGTACTTGGCGTGGAGCTCCATGCCGCGCTGGAACGAGGGCTTGCGCGTTCCGTCCTTGGCGATCCCCATGTCGCCGGTAGCGACTCCCATCACGGCGCCGTGCTCGTCGTGGAGCACCTCGGCCGCGGCGAAGCCGGGATAGATCTCCACGCCCATCGACTCGGCGACCCCGCCGAGCCAGCGGCAGATGTTGCCGAGACTCACGACGTAGTTGCCGTGGTTGTCCATGAGCCGCGGCAGCGACCAGTTCGGGATGCGCCACGCCTTCTCGGCGGTGAGCAGCAGGAAGCGGTCCTCGGTGACCGCGGTGCGAATCGGCGCGTCGCGATCCTTCCAGTCGGGGAGGAGCTCGGTCAGCGCCCTGGGATCGATCACCGCGCCGGACAGGATGTGCGCGCCGATCTCGGAGCCCTTCTCGAGCACGCATACCGTTACTTCGCGTCCGGCACTCGCGGCGAGCTGCTTCAAGCGGATCGCCGCGGCGAGCCCGGCGGGCCCGCCGCCGACGATCACGACGTCGTATTGCATCGATTCGCGGGCGGTGTCGGACATGAGCGGACCGGCCGCGGATGCGGCCGCGAGAGGGTAAACACGGATTGTATAATCGCTGGACTCCCGCGGCACCGGGCATCGGCTGTCGCGCGCAAGGCTCGCCCCGCACACGCAGCCCCCATGGACACGCGACGCCCATTGAGCCCGAAGGGCCGCCCCGAGGGCGAATCAGGCCCGGAGCGCTTAGCGCGAAGGGTAGTCCAGTGAGCCCGAAGGGCCGCCCCGAGGGCGAATCAGGCCCGGAGCGCTTAGCGCGAAGGGTAGTCCAGTGAGCCCGATCGGCATCACGCTGATGCTGGTCGCGGCCTTCGCCGGCTTTTTCGCGCTCGCGTGGCGCAAGCTGTCCATCGTCGCGCGCCTCGCGCCGGAGGCGCGCTGGGACCGGCCCGGCGAGCGCTTCGGGCACGTCTGGCGCAACGGCTTCCTGCAGTCGCGCATGATCCGCGGCGACCGGCGGCCGGGACTGATGCACGCCGCACTGTTCCTCGGCTTCCTCGCGCTGCTCGCGCGCAAGGTGCAGCTGATCGCGATCGGCTACGACGCATCGTTCGTCTATCCGGGGCTTGCCGGAGGCCTGTTCGCGACCTTCAAGGACGCGGTCGAGGTCGTCGTGCTGCTTGCCGTGGGCTATGGCTTCTGGCGGCGCTTCGTCGAGAAGCCGCGGCGGCTCGAGCCGAACCGCGAGGCGATCCTGATCCTGTCGCTGATCGCCGCGATCATGGTCACCGACTTTGCGTTCGACGGCTTCCGCTTCGCGAAGCTCGCCGCGGTCGACGCGGGGATCGCGCACGAGGCGGCGTTCGCGCCGGGCGGGAGCATGGTGGCGAGCTGGGTATCCGCACTCTCGCCGGCGACGATCGACGCCGGCTACCACGTGCTCTACTGGCTGCAGATGCTCACGGTGCTGACCTTCCTGGTCCTCCTGCCCGCCGGCGAGCACTTCCACATCGTCACCGCACTGCCGACGCTCTTCTTTGCGCGCGGCGAGCCCGGCCGTCGCGTGCCGTCCGTAGACCTCGAGCGGGTGATGAATGCCGCCGACGGCGAGGAGGTCGCGGTCGGCGCGCGCACGGCACGCGATCTCTCCTGGAAGGACGGGCTCGACGCCTTCACCTGCACCGAGTGCGGCCGCTGCAAGGATGCCTGTCCGACGTTTCTCACCGGCAAGCCGCTGTCGCAGAAGTGGGTGCACGACTCGATCAAGCACCATCTGCTCGAACGGCGCGATGCGATCCTGGCCACGCCGACGGCCGATGCGCTGCCGTCGCTTGTGCCCGACGTGATCGGCGAGGACACCCTGTGGGCGTGCACGACCTGCGGCTACTGCGAGTCGGCGTGCCCGATCGAGCTCGAGCACCTGCCGAAGTTCTACCGGCTGCGGCAGCAGCGAGTGATGATGGAGGGCGCGTTCCCGCACGAGCTCAAGGCGCTCTTCGACGCCTACGAGTCGCAGAGCAACCCCTGGGGGCTGCCGTCCGACACCCGCGGCGACTGGGCGCGCAGCCTCGGCATTCCCGTGGTGTCCTCGCCGGAGGCGATGCGCGACCACGAGTGGCTCTACTACGTCGGCTCGGCCGCGTCCTTCGACCCGCGCGGCCAGAAGATCGCGACAGCGTTCGCCACGGTGCTGCGGCACGCGGGCGTGCGTTTCGCGATCCTCGGCGCTGCCGAGACCTCGACCGGCGAGTGCGTGCGGCGCCTCGGCAACGAGATGCTGTTCCAGGCGCTCGCCGAACCGCTGGTGGGGACGCTGAACGGACTCGGCGTTGCTCGCATCGTCACGACGGACCCGCACGCCTTCAACAGTCTCAAGCACGAATACCCGGCCTTCGGCGGGCACTACGAGGTCGTGCACCACACGCAGCTCTTGGCCCGGCTGATCGAGGAGGGCCGGCTCGCGCCGGTGCCGAACGTCTCGCGCGTCGTGCTCCACGATCCCTGCTACCTGGGCCGTCACAACGGTGAGTTCGAGGCGCCGCGCACCGTCCTGCGCCGGGTCGCGCGCGACGCGCCGCTCGGGATTGCGCTCGAGCGCGACCGGGCGATGTGCTGCGGGGCGGGGGGTGGCCGCATGTGGCTCGAGGAGTCGATCGGCACGCGCATCAACGTTGCGCGCACCGAGCAGCTCCTCGCCGCCGGGCCGGGTATCATCGGCACAGCCTGCCCGTACTGCGCGGTGATGATCGGCGACGGCCTGAAGGCCCTCGGGCGCGAGGAGGATGTCCGCGTGCTCGACGTGGCCGAGCTGGTCGCCGCGTCGCTTCCTGCCGCCGCCCCGACGCCGACCGCCGGACGATGACGCTCGACGATGACTGCCCACCACGCCCATCCCCGACTCCTCGTCCACACGTCGATCCAGCCGATCCGCTGGGGGGACATGGACGCGCTCGGGCACGTCAACAACACCGTGTACTTCCGCTACATGGAGCAGGCGCGGATCGAATGGCTGTTCGCGCACGCCGGCGCGCACGACCCCTACGCCACGAGCAGCGGCCCGGTGATCGTCAACGCGAGCTGCACGTTCGAGCAGCCGCTGGTGTACCCCGGCGACGTCGAGGTGCGGATGTACCTCGCGGCACCGGGCAAGAGCAGTGTCGGCAGCTACTACGAGATCCTGAAGGACGGCCGACGCTACGCCGAAGGCGCCGCGAAGATCGTGTGGATCGACCTCGCCACCGGGCGATCCACGCCGCTGCCCGAGGCGATCGCCGGCCCGCTGCGCGCGCTCGCCGCACCCCGAACCGACATTCCGACATGACCGCCAAGCTCTGGGAGCCGCCGGCGCAGCGCATCGCCCAGGCCAACATCACCGCGTTCGCCCGCAGGATGGAGGAACGCCACGGCGTGGGTCTGCCGGATTACGGCTCTCTGTGGCGCTGGTCGATCGAGTCGCCGGAGACGTTCTGGCGCGAGGTGTGGGAAGACGGCGGCGTGATCGGCAAGCGCGGCGAGCGCACGCTGGTCGACGGCGATCGCATGCCGGGCGCGAAGTGGTTCCCGGACGCGAGACTCAATTTCGCGCAGAACCTGCTCGAGCGCAGGGCGCCGTCCGATGCCGGCGACGCGCTCGTGTTCTGGGGCGAGGACAAGGTGCGACGCCGCATGGCGCACCGCGAGCTCCACGCGGCGGTGTCGCGTGTCGCCTCGGCGCTCGGCGTACACGGCCTGCGCGTCGGCGACCGCGTCGCCGCGTTCATGCCGAACATCCCGGAGACCATCGTCGCGATGCTCGGCGCGGCCGCGCGCGGCGCCGTGTTCTCGTCGTGCTCGCCGGATTTCGGCGTGCAGGGCGTGCTCGACCGCTTCGGACAGATCGCGCCGCGCGTGCTCTTCACCGTCGACGGCTACTGGTACAACGGCAAGCCGATCAGCATCCTCGACAAGGTGGCGGAGATCGTCGAGAAGCTGCCGACCGTGGAGCGGGTGGTGGTCGTGCCCTACCTCGATGCCGACATCGGCCGCGCCAATGAATTCCCGGTGCTCCGCGGCGGCACGACGTGGGAGGCGTTCCTGGCGCCGTTCGCGCCGGGCGCGATCGACTACGCGATGCTGCCGTTCGACCACCCGCTCTACATCGTGTACTCGTCGGGGACCACCGGCGTGCCGAAGTGCATCGTGCACGGCGCCGGCGGCGTCCTGCTCCAGCACCTGAAGGAGCACCGTCTGCACGGCGACGTGAAGCCCGGCGACCGGCTGTTCTACTTCACCACCTGCGGCTGGATGATGTGGAACTGGCTCGCGAGCGGGTTGGCCGCCGGGGCGTCGCTGCTGCTGTTCGACGGCTCGCCCTTCGTCTCGCGCGGGCGGGTGCTCTGGGAGCTCGCCGAGACCGAGCGCATGACGCACTTCGGCACGTCCGCCAAGTACATCGACGCGCTGCGCAAGGTGGCGCTGGTGCCGCTCAAGGACTTCGCGCTGACCAGCCTGCGGACCCTGTTCTCCACTGGCAGCCCGCTCGCGCCGGAGAGCTTCGACTATGTCTACGAGGCGGTGAAGCACGACATCTGCCTGTCGTCGATCTCGGGGGGCACGGACATCGTCAGCTGCTTCGCGCTCGGCAACCCGACGCTGCCCGTGTGGCGCGGCGAGCTGCAGTGCCGCGGCCTCGGCATGGCGGTCGACGTCTACGACGAGGCGGGCAGGGCCGTCCCGCCGGGCCGGGGCATCCGCGGGGAGCTGGTCTGCACCCGGCCGTTCCCGTCGATGCCCATCGGTTTCTGGAACGATCCCGACGGCGCGAAGTACCGGGCCGCGTACTTCGAGCGGTTCCCGGGTGTGTGGTGCCACGGCGACTACATCGAGCTCACCGAGCACGATGGGGTCGTCATCCACGGCCGTTCGGACGCGACGCTCAACCCCGGCGGAGTGCGGATCGGCACGGCCGAGGTCTATCGGCAGGTCGAGCAGCTGCCGGAGGTCCTGGAAAGCCTGGTCATCGGCCAGGACTGGCCGCCGGGCGAGGTCGGCGACGTGCGCGTCGTGCTGTTCGTGAAGCTGCGCGACGGGCTTGTCCTCGACGAGGCACTCGTCGGGCGGATCCAGAAGCACATCCGCACCAACACGACGCCGCGCCACGTCCCCGCCAAGATCCTCCAGGTCACCGACATTCCGCGCACCAAGAGCGGCAAGATCGTCGAGCTCGCGGTCCGTAACATCGTGCACGGTTGCGAGGTGAAGAACCTCGAGGCCCTCGCCAACCCCGAGGCGCTGGAGCAGTACCGCGACCGGGAGGAGCTCAAGCAATGACCCGTGATGCGGCGTGGCGCAGATGGTGCCCCGGGAGGGCGCCGTGACGGCACCGGGCCTCCTGCGCGCCGACACGTCGATGCTGCTCGTCGTCGACGTGCAGGCGCGGCTCGTTCCCGCGATCCACGAGGGTGCCGCGGTGGTCGAGCGCATCGTCTGGCTGGTGCGCCTCGCCCAGGCGGTGGGCGTGCCCGTCGCGGCGACCGAGCAGTACCCGCAGGGGCTGGGGCCCACCGTGCCGGCGTTGACGGCACTGCTACCCCGCGGGTCGATCGGCGAGAAGGTGCACTTCTCGTGTGCGGCCGCGGATTGCCTGCCGGCGCTGCCGGGCGCTGGGCGGCCCCAGGTGGTGCTCGCCGGCACCGAGGCCCACGTGTGCGTGCTGCAGACCGCCTTCGGGCTCGCGGCCGAGGGGCGCGAGGTGTTCGTGGTCGCCGACGCGGTCGCCTCGCGCGACCCCGCCAACCGCACGCTCGCCCTCGAGCGCATGGCCCGCCGAGGCATTCACGTCGTCTCGCGCGAGATGGTCGGGTTCGAGTGGCTCGAGCGCGCCGGCACCGAGCGCTTCCGCGAGATCTCCCGCGAGTTCCTTCGCTGATGCGCAGGCGGTCGTGAATTTCCTCGCGATTCTCATCGCGCTCGGCGTCGAGCAATGGCGGACGTTCGGGTGGCGCGACGCGATCGCCCGCTCCTTCGTGCGGTACGCGCGCGATCTCGAGCGCAAGCTCAACGGCGGACGTTCGGAGCAGGCGTTGCTCGCCACCGTGGCCGCGGTGGTGCCGCCGGTGCTGGTCGCGCTTGCCGTCTACTACGTGGCCCGCGGCATCCACCCGCTGCTGGGTCTCGCGTGGAACGTGCTGGTGCTCTACAGCGTGATGGGGTTCCGCCGCTTCTCGCACGCGGCCTCGGCGATGGTCGCGGCGTTCAGCGGCAACGACGTGGTCGCCGCCCGGCGCGCGCTCGCGGCGTGGCGCGGCGGATACACGGCCGAGCTGTCGTCGCAGGAGGTCGCCCGGCTTGCGGTCGAACGCGGTCTGGTCGACGCCTACCGGCAGGTGTTCGCGGTGCTGTTTTGGTTCGCCGTGCTGCCCGGACCCGCGGGCGCGGTGATGTACTGGTGCGTCCATCTCCTCGCGCGGGAGTGGGCGAGGGTTGCGCCCGGCGAGGAGGACACGCCGATGACGCGCGCGCGCGCGCTGTTCGGCGAGCCGGTGCGAGGATTCCTCCACGTGCTCGACTGGGTGCCGGTGCGGCTCACCGCGTTGTCGTTCGCGATCGTCGGCGATTTCGAGGATGCGGCGTACTGCTGGCGCATGCAGCCAGAGACCTGGAAGACCGAGGAGGGCGGCGTGCCGATGGGCCTGCTGCTGGCGAGCGGCGCCGGTGCGCTCGGCGTGACGATCGGCGGGCCGCTCGCCATGCCGGCCGGGCCACCGCGCCTGCGGCCGGAACTCGGGCTGGGCGATCCGGCCGGGCCCGACATCCTGCCGTCGGCAATCGGCCTCGTCTGGCGCGCACTGATCCTCTGGCTCCTCGTGATCCTGCTCGTCACGCTCGCCAATCTCGCGCCGTAGCGAACGACGCCAGGCACCGCTAACGTCCGGGCTGTCGGATGCCTTTGCTTTCCGCGATCATCGCGTGCATCAGCGCGATGCGGTGCGGCGCGATCTCGCCGCGTGCGGAGGCCTCCTGCACGGCGCAACCGGGCTCGCGGTCGTGCCGGCAGTCGCGGAACCGGCAGTGACCCAGATGGGGTCGGATGTCGACGAATGCCGCGGGAATCGCCTCGGGCTCGAGATGGCCGAGGCCGAAGATCCGCATGCCCGGCGAGTCGACGATCCAACCGCCGCGGGGATCGTCGGGGAGCGGGTGCAACGTCGTCTCCGTCGTCGTGTGCCGGCCCGTCGCGAGCGCCGCCGACACCTCGCCGACGCGCGCGGCAGCGTTGGGCGCGACGGCGTTGATGATCGTGCTCTTGCCCATGCCCGATTGCCCGACGAGCACGGCGTGCTCGCCGTGCAGGCGGGCCAGCAGCGGTCCCGGGTCGCGCTTCGCCGACAGCGGCTGTAACGCGTAGCCCAACCGGCGCCACGGCGCGAGCCGCTCGAGGAAGGTGTCGAAGCCCGGCAGGTCGGCCTTGTTCGCGACCAGCAGGAACGCGCAGCCCTCGGCCTCGGCGGCAACCGTCCACCGGTCGACGAGCTCGAGGTCGGCCGGCAGGTCCGGCGCGACGACGCCGACCAGCAGCGTGATGTTCGCCGCGATCAGCTTCTCCTTGAATGCGTCGGAGCGATAGACGAGGTTGCGGCGCGGCTCGATCGCCTCGATCGTGCCGCCGCCCCGTGCGCGGACCACCCTGACGCGGTCGCCGCACGCCGGCGTGGTGTGCCGCCCCTTCAGCAGGCACACGAGCGTCGACCCATCGTCCAGACGAACCGCGAAACGCCGCCGCCGGGCGGCGACGACTGTGCCCGTGTCCACGGGGCGGGGTGAGCTCACAGCCCTGCGAGCGGCGTCAACGCTGCAAGGCCTCGACGCGCGCGGCGCAGATCAGGTCGTTCCCGGTGACCCCGCCCGCGTCGTGCGTCGAGTAGGACACGACGACGCGGTTGGTGTGGACCGAGAGGTCCGGGTGGTGGTCCGCGCGGTGCGCGATCCAGGCGACGGCGTTCACGAACGCCATCGTCTCGTGGTAGTTGGCGAAGCGATAGGTCTTCGCAATGCGATCGGCGACGTGCGTCCATCCGGGGAGCGCAACCAGCGACTCCGCGATCGCGGCCTCCGCGAGCGTGGGCGCGCCACGGATCAGCGTGCGCGCGGCGAGGGGTTCGGGCGTTGCGGGCATGGCGTCAGTCCTTCAACTTGTCGTACTGGAGATCAGGGTTGCGTGCGAACGGTTCATCGGGGGCTCTCCCCGGCTTCAGGCGGCGACCGGCGGGGACGCTGGCGCGAGCGACGCGAGCCGCGCGACGCGCTCACCGGCGGGCGGATGCGAGTCGTAGAACGCCGAGTGCACGGGGTCCGGCGTCAGCGTCGCGGCGTTGTCCTCGTAGAGCTTGACCAGCGCGCGCACGAGTGCGGGTCCGCCGGAGATGCGGGCGGCGAACGCGTCGGCTTCGAACTCGTGGCGGCGCGAATACTGCGCGGCGAGCGGGGCGAGCGCGAACGTGAACACCGGCAGCGCGAGCGCGAACAGCGCGAGCGCCACGCCCGGG
>Ga0209391_10001128_pt1 | contig 13730 bp, 13 predicted proteins | sample PPLLak3March2015_FD_187246 | JGI IMG/M metagenome (GOLD analysis project Ga0209391, IMG submission 187246) | Freshwater sediment microbial communities from Prairie Pothole Lake near Jamestown, North Dakota, USA - PPLs Lake P7 Core (1) Depth... | ecosystem: Environmental > Aquatic > Freshwater >... | reverse complement strand
GGGGATGCGCCGGGTCCCCGTCGCCACACCTTGCGGTCGCACGGCGAGCAGGCCTTCGCGGGGCGGGTCGAGCCCCGGCGTGGAGCAGGGCCGCCGAAAACGGTGGCGTGCGAGGGTCCGGCCGGATGGGTGCCGATACCGGCCGCGCTAGAATCCGGCTTGCCCGCAACAGCGGCGGGCCCCATTCGTCCGTGTCCTGCATTGCCCACCTGCGCAGCGAAGAGCGCCCCGGCTCGCCCGGCTCCGGCGCGATGCGAATCGTCCGGCCGTCGTCGTGAGCGCGCGCACCGGCGCGCATTTTCCGTCCCGCACGCTCGCGGCGCTGATCGCGCTCGGCATCTGCAACCACGTCACGCTCTCCGGGGCGCGCGTCGCGGTGTCGCTGGACGCGCTCGCTCGCGGCGCGTCACCGCTGACGGTCGGCGTGCTGGTATCGCTGTTCGCGCTCCTGCCGGTGTTTCTCGCGGTGTCCGTGGGACGGCTGGCCGACCGCATCGGCGTCCGCCGGCCGATGTTGTGGGGATCGGCAGGCACGGCGGCCGGCGCGGCGCTGCCGTTCGCGCTGCCGGGGCTGCCCGCGCTCTACGTCGCGGCGGCGCTGATCGGCGCAGCGTTCATGCTGTTCCAGGTGCCGGCGCAGCGTGCGACCGGTGACCTCGCGGATGCCCCGGACCGCGCCGCGAGCTTCAGCCACCTCGCACTCGGATATTCGATCTCGGGGTTCATCGGCCCGCTCGCCGCCGGTCTCGCGATCGACCACCTGGGCTTCGGCCCGGCATTCGTGCTGCTGGCCGTGCTGCCGCTGCTGCCGGTGGCCGTGCTGTCCGCGCGTCGCGTGGCTCTGCCACGCTCGCCGAGCGCGCTCGCGCCGGCGACCTCGGGCGGCATGATGGAACTGATTCGCATTCCGGTGCTGCGCCGCCTGTTCCTGATCAACGCCGCGTTCGCGCTCGGCTGGGACCTGCACACGATCTTCGTGCCGATCTATGGCGCAAGCATCGGTTTGTCCGCGGCGGCGATCGGCGCGATCCTGTCCGCCTTCGCTGCGGCGACGTTCCTCGTGCGGCTCGCGATGCCGTGGATCTCGCACCACGTGGCGGAGGCGCGGGTGTTGATGATCGCGCTCGCAGTCGCGGGGTTCGTGTACCTCGCGTTCCCGTTCGTGGGAAGTGCGTGGGCACTCGCCGCGCTGTCGTTCGTGCTGGGTCTCGGGCTGGGCAGCGGGCAGCCGGTCGTGCTGTCGCTCCTCCACGAGCACGCGCCGCCGGGGCGCATCGGCGAGGTCGTCGGCGTCCGGATGTCGCTGATCCAGTCGATGGCGGTCGCGGTGCCGCTGCTCTTCGGGGCGCTCGGCACTTCGCTCGGCCTCGTGCCCGTGTTCTGGGCCGTCGGTGCCTGCCTCGGTGCGAGCGGGTGGTATGCGCGCCGCACCGGCCGGGGCGCGCCCGAGTGACGGCCGGGCGATCGTGCGCCGCCGTCGCCGAGTCTGCCTAGCGGCGCTTGAGTCGCTCGGCGAATGCCTTGCGGAACTTCGCGACCTTGGGCGCGACGATGAACATGCAGTAGGGCTGCCCGGGGTTGTGGTCGAAGTAGTCCTGGTGGTCCGCCTCGGCAGGATGAAATTCGACCGGGCCCGCGATTTCGGTGACGATGCGGCCTCGCCAGAGCCGGGCCGCTGCAATCTCGTCGACGACCGCGCGCGCCGTCTCGCGCTGGGCGTCGGACCCACAGAAGATCACCGAACGGTACTGCGTGCCGACGTCGTTGCCCTGGCGGTTCAGCGTGGTCGGGTCGTGGATCGTGAAGAACACGCGCAGCAGGTCGGCGTAGGACACCTGCGACGGATCGAAGGTGACTCGGACGACCTCGGCGTGGCCGGTGCGTCCCGAGCACACCGCCTCGTAGCTCGGGCTCGGCATCGTGCCGCCCGCGTAGCCGGACTCGACGCCGACGACGCCCGCGAGTTCCCGAAAGACGGCGTCGAGGCACCAGAAGCAGCCTCCGCCGAGCACGGCGGTGTCATGGGCGTCGGTGTTCATCGTGATCTCCAGGGGCATGCGTCGGGGACCGCCGAACCTGCGCGGGCGTTCCCCCGGCTGAAGCATTGGTGGCGCGGCTCCCCGCACCATACACCGCGGGAAGGGCGCCGCGTCGGTGCGATAATCCGGTTCGGCGGCCGAGTTCGTGACACGGCAAGACCGTGCCTCCGAGAGCCAAGGCGTCGCTCGTGCCTGCCTCTCGATCCTCGCACCGGATGCCAGCCGCCGCACGCGCCGTTGCCTTCGTCACCCGTGTCGCCCGACGGCTCTCCGGCGTCGGCCTGGTGCGCACGGTCGCCGCACTGTCGTTCACGACGGTGCTCGGCATCGTGCCTCTCATCACCGTCGCGTTCGTGTACGTCGCGCGCTATCCGCTGTTCGAGCGGTGGGTCGCGTCGCTCGAGGGCTTCCTGCTCGCGCACCTGCTGCCCGGTACGGCATCCACGGTTCGCCCCTACCTCGCGGGTTTCACGACGCGTGCGAGCGACCTGCAGGGGCTCGGCATCGCCTTCGTCGTCGTGACCGCGGTGCTGCTGATCGCGACGGTGGAGCGCGAGATCAACGCGATCTTCCGGGTGCGCGAGCCGCGCTCGCTCGCCCGGCGCGCGCTGGTCTACGGGCTCAGCGTGCCGTTCGCCGTGCTGGCGATCGGTGCCGCCGTCCACACGACGCGGTGGCTGATCGAGCGCTCGCTGCAGGCGGCACCCTACGCCGAGGGTGCCTTGGCGTTGGTCGAATTGCCGGTGGCGATCGGGCTCGCCACCCTCGTGTTCTCGGCGCTGTACCTGATCCTGCCTGCGCGACGGGTGCCGCTCCGCGCGGCGCTGGCCGGCGGGCTGGTCGCGGCACTCGCTTTCGAGGCGGGAAAACGGGGCTTCATGCTCTACGCGACGCACGCGCCCGGCTACCGGCGTGTCTACGGCGCGCTCGCGGTCGTGCCGCTGTTCCTGGTCTGGATCTACGTCTCGTGGGTGATCGTGCTGGTTGGTGCCGCGGTCGCGGCGACGCTCGCCGAGGGTCCGGCGCGGCCATCGCGCCGAGGAACGTAGGCAAAACACCGATGGCGCGCCTTGCCTTGACAGGGCGCGCCAAGCTACATTTCGCGCGTCCGTCGAGAGGAGCAAATCCCACGTGTGGTCCATCATTCAGGCCGCCGGCTGGCCGATCTGGCCGCTCATCATCGCGTCGATCGTCGCGCTCGCGCTGATCTTCGAGCGCATCTGGTCGCTGCGCCAGTCCGTCGTCGCGCCGGCGGGCATGGTCGATCAAGTGCTCGCCGAATTCCGCCAGACGGGGGCGACCCCGGAGCTCCTCAAGAAGACCGCGGCGCGCGGCCCACTCGGGCGGATCCTCGCTGCCGGCCTTGCCAACGTAAAGGCGCCGCGCCCGGTGATGAAGGAGGCGATCGAGGAGGTGGGCCGCGTCGTCACGCACGACCTCGAGCGCTTCCTCCCGACGCTCGGCACGCTCGCCGCGGCCGCGCCGCTCCTTGGGCTGCTCGGCACGGTGATCGGCATGATCGAGATCTTCGGCTCGCAGAGCGCGAGCGGCAGCAACCCGATCCAGCTCGCCCGCGGCATCTCGATCGCGCTCTACAACACGGCGCTCGGCCTGATCGTCGCGATCCCGAGCCTCATGTTCTACCGCTACTTCCGCGCCAAGGTGGATGGCCTGATCGTCGAGATGGAGCAGCAGGCGATCAAGCTGGTCGACTTCGCGCACGGCGACCGCAGGTAGGCCGATGAACCTGCGCCGCGTGGCGAACCGGGACGAGCCGGAGATCAACTTCATTCCGTTGATCGACGTCCTGCTCGTCATCCTGATCTTCCTGATGGTGACGACCACCTACCAGCGCGTCGCCGAGCTGCAGATCACGCTTCCCGAGGCCGAGGCCGACCAGGCGAAGCAGCGGCCGAAGGAGGTCAACGTCGGCATCGACGCGCAGGGCCGCTACGTGATCGACCGCGCGGTGTTCACGTTCACCTCGGTGCCGGCGCTCGCCGACATGCTGCGCAAGTCCGCGGGTGACGCGAAGGACGCGGTGATCGTCATCAATGCCGATGCCAACGCGACGCACCAGTCGGTGATCCACGTGATGGAAGCCGCCCGCGCGGCGGGACTCGTGCAGATCACGTTCGCGACGCAGACTCCCGCGGGATCCGCCGCGCCTGCGAAGTAGTCCGCAGGACCGGGAACGCCCCTGGGCGCGCGCCTTCGCCAACGGCTCGAGGCCGCGTGGTACGCGCCGCGGCTCGGCCCGCTCGCGGCGCTGCTCCTGCCGCTGTCGTGGCTGTTCGCGCCCCTGGTCGCGCTGCGCCGCATCTTGTACCGGCACGGCGTGCTCGCGTCGACGCGCGTGCGGGTTCCGGTCGTCGTGGTCGGCAACGTCACCGTCGGCGGCACCGGCAAGACGCCGCTCGTGATCGCGCTTGCGGGTGCGCTCGCGGCAGAGGGGCGGCGTCCCGGCATCGTTTCGCGCGGCTACGGTGCCGCCGGAGACGCGCCACGCGAAGTGATGCCGGGCGACGACCCGGCCGAGGTCGGTGACGAGCCGTTGCTGCTTGCCGCCTCCGGCGTGCCCGTGGTCGTCGCGCGCGATCGCGTCGCCGCAGCCCGTGCGCTCCTCGCGACGCACCCGTCCTGCGACGTGATCCTCGCCGACGACGGCCTGCAGCACTATGCGCTCGCACGCGACGTCGAGATCGTCGTCGTCGACGGTACCCGGGGCTTCGGCAACGGCCGCCTGCTGCCCGCGGGACCGTTGCGCGAGCCGAGGTCGCGTGCCGACGCCGCCGACGCGGTCGTGACGCTGGCGACGCTTGGCACGCCGCGCGAGCGCGCGACGGTCGACACTCGGGGGCGGCGCACGACGATGACGCATGTGCCCGCCGGGTTGCGCAATCTTGCCGACCCATCGCGTCGCGTCGACCCGTCCGCGTGGCCGCAAGGCACGGTGCACGCGGTCGCGGGGACGGGCAATCCGCGGCGCTTCTTCGACCTGCTGGCGCGCATGGGCATCGAGGCTGTGCCGCACGCCTTTGCCGACCACCACGCGTTCGTTCCGGCCGATCTCGACTTCGCCGGAGCGAGCGCGGTCGTGATGACGGCGAAGGACGCGGTAAAATGCGCCCGCTTCGCCGACGCGCGCCTTCACGCGCTCGACATTCGCGCGGTGATCGATCCCGCGCTCGTCGCCCTGATCATGGAGCGCATCGATGGACGCCAAGCTGCTTGAGATCCTGGTCTGCCCGGTCACCAAGGGCCCGCTTGTGTACGACCGCGAGCGACAGGAGCTTGTCTCGCGGGGCGCGCGGCTCGCGTACCCGATCCGCGACGGCATCCCGGTGCTGCTCGAGGACGAGGCGCGCAAGCTCACGCCCGAGGAAGTGGAGGCGATGCACAAGGCGGACTGAAGCAACGTGTTCACCGTCCTGATTCCCGCCCGCTACGCGTCCACGCGCCTGCCGGGCAAGCCGCTCGCCGACATCGCGGGCAAGCCGATGGTGGTGCGCGTCGCCGAGAACGCGAGCGACAGCGGTGCCGCCCGGGTGGTGGTCGCGACCGACGACGCGCGCATCGCCGACGCGGCGCGTGCGCATGGTGTCGACGCCTGCCTCACGCGGGGCGACCACCCGACCGGCACGGACAGGCTCGCCGAGGCGGCCATCGCGCTCGGGCTCGACGACGACGCGATCGTCGTCAACGTCCAGGGCGACGAGCCGCTCCTCGCGCCCGCGCTGGTGGCGCGGATGGCTGCGCTCCTCGCGTCCCGTCCGGACGCGGCGATCGCTACCGCATGCCATCCGATCCACGACGCGGCCGAGGCGTTCAATCCGAACGTGGTCAAGGTAGTGCTCGATCGTGCCGGCTTCGCGCTCTACTTCAGCCGCGCGCCGATTCCCTGGGCGCGCGACGCGTTCGCCACTTCCCGCGCAGGTGGGCAGCCCGACCGCCTGCCCGAGGGCCTGCCGATCTACCGCCACTATGGCCTTTATGCCTACCGCGCCGGCTTCCTGCGCCGGTTTCCGACGCTGACGCCGGCGCCGCTCGAGCGTTTCGAGGCGCTCGAGCAGCTACGCGCGCTCTGGCACGGCGAGCGGATCGTCGTCGAGGTGACCGAAGGCACGCCGGCGCCCGGCGTCGACACGCCCGAGGACCTCGAGCGCGTGCGGGCGCTGTACCTTGCGCGTCCGGCGTGAGCGCAATTTGACCGTGCGCCGCACGAGCGGCGAGAATCCGGACGCGACGACCGCGGCGGCGCCCCTTCGGGGCGCCGACGGCGCCCAAGACCGGCATCCGCGGCGCGCCCATCCATCACTGAGAGCCACGATCATGCGCCTGATACTGCTCGGACCCCCGGGTGCCGGCAAGGGAACGCAGGCCGCCTTCGTCACGGCAGCGTTCCGGATCCCGCAGATCTCGACCGGCGAGATGCTGCGCGCCGCGGTGAAAGCCGGCACGCCGCTCGGGCTCGCGGCGAAGCAGGTGATGGACAGCGGCGGCCTCGTCTCCGACGACATCATCATCGGGCTCGTCAAGGACCGCCTGCAGCAGCCCGACTGCGCAAACGGCTATCTCTTCGACGGCTTCCCGCGCACGATTCCGCAGGCGCAGGCGATGCGCGAGTCGAACGTCGCGATCGACTACGTGCTCGAGATCGACGTTCCCGACGCCGCGATCGTCGAGCGGATGAGCGGGCGCCGCGTGCACGCCGCCTCCGGCCGCACGTACCACGTGAAGTTCAACCCGCCGCAGGTGCCGGGCAAGGACGACGCGACCGGCGAGGACCTGATCCAGCGCGACGACGACCGCGAGGAGACGGTGAAGAAGCGCCTCGAGGTCTACCAGTCGCAGACGCGGCCGCTGGTCGACTATTACGCGAAGTGGGCCGCCGAGCGCGACGCGCGCGCGCCGAAGCACCGCAAGGTGAACGGGCTCGGCGACGTCGACGCGGTGCGCGAGGCGTGCCTCGCCGCGCTGCGGCGCTGACGTCCGCGCCCTGCAGCGGACCACCGTGGCGACGAGCGACGCCACCGCGCCCGACGTCAGCGTGATCGTGCGCAGCATGGCGCGGCCCACGCTCGACGCAGCGCTCGCGTCGGTCGCCTCGCAACACGGTGTGACGGCCGAAGCGCTCGTCGTCGCCGCCTGCGGCCCCGCACATCCGGCGCTGCCGCCCACCTGCGGGCCGCACGCGCTGCGCCTGGTGACGGGCACGGGCCGACTACCGCGCGCTGCGGCAGCCAACGCGGGGCTCGACGCCGCGCGCGGTCGCTGGATCACCTTCCTCGACGACGACGACGTCTTCCTCCCCGACCATCTCGCCGGGCTGCTCGCGGCTGCCGGGCAGGATCCGCAGGCGCGCGTGGTCACGTCGTACGCGAAAGGCGTGTTCCGCGACGGGCACGTCGAGTGGTTCGGCCAACCGTTCTCGCTCGCGCAACTCTACGAGCGCAACTTCATCCACCTCTCCTCGACGATTTTTGCGCGCGAGCTCGCCCAGGCCGGCTGCCGGTTTGACGAGGGCCTCGAAATCCTCGAGGACTGGGAGTTCATGCTGCAGCTCGCTCAGCGCGCACGTTTCCGCTTCGTCCCGCTGGGATCGTTCCAGTGGCATGCCGATGCCGGCGACTCGGGGGCGGCGGGCGGCGCGAACCACGATCCGGCGAAGTTCGCCGCGCACCGCGAGCGCATCTACGTCAAGTGGGGGCCCGCGCATGACGCGCTGGTCGAGCGTACCGCGCCACTGCTGGAGCGCGCGGCGGGACTCGCGCAATCCGGCAATCTCGCGGCGGCGGACGTCCTGTGCCGGGAGGTCCTCGAGATCAGCGCGAACGATCCGTGGGCGCTGCAGCTCCGCGCGATGCTCCTGCGCCAGGCGGGTCGGCCCGCCGACGCCCGCGGCGTGCAGACGCTTGCCGCCGCGGTACGGCCGCAGGACGCCTCGTTCGTCTACAATTTGGCCTTGCTCGACCGCGAATGCGGCGACCTCGACGCCGCGCGCCGCAACGCCCGCAAGGCGGCGGCGCTCGACCCCGGATTCGCCCCGGCCCGCACGCTGCTTGCCGAGCTCGAATGACACGCCACAACAGACGCACGCCGCCGAGGCTGGCCGCGCCTCCCTCTGATTCCTGACCACGGATACCTGATCCCTGAAATGCGCAACGCCTTCTATGCCCAGTCCGGCGGCGTCACCGCCGTCATCAACGCCTCCGCCGCGGGGGTCATCGAGACCGCGCGCGCGCACAAGGGCCGCATCGGCAAGGTGTACGCCGGCCGCAACGGCATCATCGGCGCACTGACCGAGGATCTCATCGACACCTCTAAGGAGTCAGCGCGCGCGATCGCGGCGCTGAAGCACACCCCCGCGGGTGCGTTCGGCAGCTGCCGCTACAAGCTCAAGGGGCTCGAGGAGTCGCGCGCGCAGTACGAGCGCCTGATCGAGGTGTTCCGCGCGCACGACATCGGCTATTTCTTCTACAACGGCGGCAACGACTCCGCCGACACCTGCCTCAAGGTGGCGCAGATCGCCCGCAAGCTCGGCTATCCGCTCAACGCCGTGCACGTGCCGAAAACCGTCGACAACGACCTGCCGATCACCGACAACTGTCCCGGCTTCGGCTCGGTCGCCAAGTACGTCGCAACCTCGATGCGCGAGGCCTCGTTCGACGTCGCGTCGATGGCGAAGACCTCGACCAAGGTGTTCGTGCTCGAGGTGATGGGCCGCCACGCGGGGTGGATCACCGCGGCGGTCGGCATGGCCGAGGATGCCGCGACGCCGATCCCGCTCGTGCTGCTGTTCCCTGAGGTCGCCTTCGACGAGGCGAAGTTCCTCGCGGCGGTCGACGCCAAGGTGAAGGCCTTCGGCTACTGCTGCGTCGGTGTCTCCGAGGGCCTCCTGAACGCGGAAGGCAAGCTGATGGCCGAGGCCGGCACGCGCGACGCGTTCGGCCACGCGCAACTGGGCGGCGTCGGTCCGATGATCGCCGGCATCGTCAAGGACAACCTCAAGCTCAAGTACCACTGGGCGGTGGCCGACTACCTGCAGCGCGCCGCGCGCCACCTCGCCTCGAAGACGGACGTCGAGCAGAGCTATGCCGTGGGCCGCGCCGCGGTGCTGATGGCGCTTGCGGGGAAGAGCGCCGTGATGCCGGCGATCACCCGGGTCTCGGACAAGCCGTACCGCTGGAAGATCACCGAGGCGCCGCTCGAGAAGGTCGCCAACGTCGAGAAGATGCTGCCGAAGGACTTCATCACCAAGGACGGCTACGGCATCACCGAGAAGGCGCGCCGCTATCTTGGGCCGCTGATCCGCGGCGAGGATCCGCCTCCCTACAAGGACGGGCTGCCCCAGTACGTGCGTCTCAAGAACGTCGCCGTGCCGAAGAAGCTCGCGGCCGGATTCGCGGTATAGGGCGCGTGGACGGGGCGAGGGCGCTTCGGGCAAAATAGCTCGTTTATCTGATCCCGGGGTGATGTTCCCCGGGACACGACAAGGGGATTAGCTGGCGCAGACCGCGGCGCCGCCCGGCAGGTCGGGTGGCAGGCGGCGGTCGGCCCGATGGCGCCCGCGACGAAGGCGCCCGGGGTGCCGTCCTTACGCCGCATTCACTGGGAGACGCTGTGATGTCCATTTCCGCAGGGCTCATCTTCGCGCTCGTCTGCGCGATCCTCGCGATCGCCTACGGCGTGTGGTCGATCGGCTGGATCAACGCCAAGCCGGCCGGCAACGCGCGCATGCAGGAGATCGCCGCCGCCATCCAGGCCGGCGCCAAGGCCTACCTCAACCGCCAGTACACGACGATCGGCATCGTCGGCGCGATCCTGTTCGTGATCATCGCCGTATTCCTCGGCTGGACCACCGCCGCGGGATTCGCGATCGGCGCGATCCTGTCGGGCCTCGCCGGCTACATCGGCATGAACGTGTCGGTGCGCGCCAACGTGCGCACGGCAGAAGCCGCACGCACGGGCCTGAACGAGGCGCTGGCGGTGGCGTTCCGCGGCGGCGCGATCACCGGCATGCTGGTGGTCGGCCTCGGACTCCTCGGCGTGGCCGGCTTCTACTGGTTCCTGATCGGCGCGGCGCAGTGGGCGCCGAACCTGATGAAGGAAGGGCTGCACCACGCGATCCAGCCGCTGGTCGGCTTCGCGTTCGGCGGCTCGCTGATCTCGATCTTCGCGCGGCTGGGCGGCGGCATCTTCACCAAGGGCGCCGACGTCGGCGCCGACCTCGTCGGCAAGGTCGAGGCGGGCATCCCCGAGGACGACCCGCGCAACCCGGCGGTGATCGCCGACAACGTCGGCGACAACGTCGGCGACTGTGCCGGCATGGCGGCGGACCTCTTCGAGACCTACGCGGTCACGATCATCGCCACGATGCTGCTCGGCGCGCTGATGCTGCCCGCGGTCGCGGAGGCCGCGGTCGTCTACCCGCTGGTGCTGGGCGGATTCTCGATCATCGCCTCGATCGTCGGCTGCTTCTTCGTCAAGGCGAGGCCCGGCGGCAAGATCATGAACGCCCTCTACCGCGGCCTGCTCGTCGCCGGCCTGATCTCGGTGGGGGGCTTCTGGTTCATCACCCAGTGGATGATGGGCGGGATCGGTGCCGCCGATCCGTCCCTCACGCCGCTGCGACTGTTCGGCGCGTCGGTCGTGGGCCTCGTGCTGACCGCGGCCATGGTCGTGATCACCGAGTACTACACCGGTACCGATTTCAAGCCGGTCCGCCACATCGCGGAGGCGTCGACCACCGGCCACGGCACCAACATCATCGCCGGTCTGGGCGTGTCGATGCGGGCCACCGCATGGCCGGTCCTTGCCGTGTGTGTCGCGATCTTCGTGTCGTACTGGCTTGCCGGGCTCTACGGCATCGCCATCGCCGCGACCGCGATGCTGTCGATGGCCGGCATCATCGTCGCGCTCGACGCCTACGGCCCGATCACCGACAACGCCGGCGGCATCGCCGAGATGAGCGACCTGCCCGACTCGGTGCGCGCCATCACCGATCCGCTCGATGCGGTCGGCAACACGACCAAGGCGGTGACCAAGGGCTACGCTATCGGCTCGGCCGGTCTCGCTGCGCTGGTGCTGTTCGCCGACTATACGCACGCGCTGGAAAAGGTCGGCCTGGCGACGACGTTCGACCTGTCGAACCACATGGTGATCATCGGTCTCTTCATCGGCGGCCTGGTCCCCTACCTGTTCGGCGCGATGGCGATGGAGGCCGTGGGCCGCGCCGCGGGCTCGGTCGTGGTCGAGGTGCGACGTCAGTTCCGCGACATCAAGGGCATCATGGAGGGCACCGCCAAGCCCGAGTACGGCGTGGCCGTCGACATGCTGACCAAGGCGGCGATCAAGGAGATGATCGTGCCGTCGCTGCTGCCGGTGCTGGTGCCGGTCGTCGTCGGCCTGACCCTCGGCCCGCAGGCGCTCGGAGGCCTGCTGATGGGCACGATCGTCACGGGGCTGTTCGTCGCGATCTCCATGACCACCGGTGGTGGTGCCTGGGACAACGCGAAGAAGTACATCGAGGACGGTCACTTCGGAGGCAAGGGCTCGGAGGCCCACAAGGCCGCGGTGACCGGCGACACGGTCGGCGACCCGTACAAGGACACCGCCGGCCCCGCGGTGAACCCGCTGATCAAGATCATCAACATCGTCGCGCTGATGATCGTGCCGCTCCTGACCTGGCACGCGGTGAAGCCGGCGGACACGGCGAAGGCGATGGTGGTGGCGCCCGCGGTGGTCACGGCTGCGGCGCCTGCTGCTGCTCCCGCCGCCGCTCCGGTGGCCGTCGGCATCGTGAAGTTCTACTTCGATGCGGGCAAGGCCGACCTGCCTGCCGACGCCAAGGCGAAGATCGACGCGATCGTCCCCAAGGTGAAGGCCGGCGGCAAGTTGGTGGTGTCCGGCTTTCACGATTCCACGGGCAACCTGGAGCAGAATCAGGAGCTCGCGAAGCAGCGCGCATTCGCGATCCGCGACGCGATCAAGGCCGCGGCCGGCATCGGCGACGAGCGCTTCGACATGAAGAAGCCCGAAGTCACGACCGGCGGTCCGGACAACGCCGAGGCGCGCCGCGTCGAGGTGGGCGTGATGTAGCTTGCGCGATCGACCGGGCAGCGATGCCGGGTCGCGCGCGAACAGGGGGCGGCCCGCGAGCCGCCCTTTGTTCATTCGAGGAGGCTCGCCGCATGGGCAAGAAATCATCTGCAAGCAAGTCCGTCATCACCCTCGACACGATGCGCCGCGAGCTCTACAGCGCGGTCGTCTGCGATGCGCTGGACGGGCTGGGCTACCCGAGGCAGTCGCCGCGCGTCGAACTCAAGCCGATGACCGGCGTGCGCCTGCTCGTCGGGCGCTGCAGGACGACCCTCTGGGCCGACATGGCGCACGTGGACCCACGTCCTTACGAGCTGGAACTCATCGCGGTGGACGGATGCAAGCCGGACGACGTGATGATCGCCGCCGCGGGCGGGTCGATGAAGTCGGGCATCTGGGGCGAGCTGCTCTCGACGGCCGCGCGCAACGGCGGCTGCGTGGGCACGATCGTCGACGGCGCGGTCCGTGACACCGCGATGATGTCCGCGATGGGCTTCGCCTGCTTCGCACGCGGCACGAGCATCTACGACAGCCAGAACCGCCAGCGGGTGATCGACATCGACGTCGCCGTGGAGATCGACGGCGTGCGGTTCGCGCCGGGCGACCTGGTCTTCGCGGACGCCGACGGCGTCGTGGTCGTGCCGCGGGAGGTCGAGCAGGAGGCTATCGCCCGGGCGTGGGCCAAGGTCCACGCCGAGAACGTCACCCGCGACGCGATCCGGGCCGGCATGAAGGCCGTGGCGGCGTACCGGAAGTACGGCGTGCTTTGAGATTGCCATGACGAAGGTACTGGTAGCCGGCACCGGCATGGTGCCCTTCCGCAAGCCCGGGGCCGCGGAACCGTACGACGCCATGGCCGGCGACGCCGTCCGGCTCGCGCTCGCCGACGCCGGCATCGCCTACGACGACGTGCAGCAGGCCTACGCGGGCTTCGTCTACGGCGACTCGACCGCGGGCCAGCGTGCGCTCTACGCGGTCGGGATGACCGGCGTCCCGATCGTCAACGTCAACAACAACTGCTCGACCGGCTCGACGGCGCTGTGGCTCGCGCGCCAGGCGATCGCGGGCGGCGCGGCCGACTGCGCGCTCGTCGTCGGCTTCGAGCAGATGAACCCGGGCGCGATCGGCACGGTGTTCAAGGACCGGCCGTCGCCGTTCGACCGTTTCGACCATGCGTGCGAGGACCTGGTCGCGGACGCCGGCGACGTGCCGCTCGCATTGCGCTACTTCGGCGGCGCGGGACGCGAGCACATGCAGCGCTACGGCACGAAGCTCGCGGCGTTCGCCGAGATTCGCGCCAAGGCGAGCCGCCACGCCGAGCACAACCCGTTCGCGATCTTCCGCAAGGTCGTCACCGCCGACGAGGTCCTTGCCGACAAGCCGCTGTGGCCGGGCGTGATGACGCGCCTGATGGCGTGCCCGCCGACCTGCGGCGCGGCGGCGGCGGTGCTCGTCTCGGCCGCGTGGGCACGCCGTCACGGCCGTGAGGGTGGCGTGGCCATCCGCGCGCAGGCGCTCACCACCGATACGCCGGCGACGTTCGAGTCGCGCTCGATGATGAAACTGGTCGGCTTCGACATGGCGAAGGCG
>Ga0209391_10001126_pt1 | contig 13736 bp, 13 predicted proteins | sample PPLLak3March2015_FD_187246 | JGI IMG/M metagenome (GOLD analysis project Ga0209391, IMG submission 187246) | Freshwater sediment microbial communities from Prairie Pothole Lake near Jamestown, North Dakota, USA - PPLs Lake P7 Core (1) Depth... | ecosystem: Environmental > Aquatic > Freshwater >... | reverse complement strand
GCCCTAATTTTCTTAAATCAAATAAGAACACCAAATATGCCAAGACCACCGAAGAGTAGGAAAGTAATCTGTCCTCCAAAAATGCAAGGGTTCAGTCCCTTTGGTATTGCCATAAGTACTTCTGATCCAATTGTCATCCAGTATGATGAATTTGAAGCTGTCAGATTACTTAATTATGATGGGCTTTCTCAAACAGAAGCTGCAGCAAGTATGGAAATTTCACAACCGACACTGACCAGAATCTACAAAAGTGCATTAATGAAAATTTCACAGGCCTTTGTAGAGGGTAATTCTTTTATTATTGAAGGCGGTAATTTTGAATTTGAGAAAGACTGGTATAAATGTAAAGTCTGTTTTAAATTGATTGATGGGATCGAAAATCATGTAAGATGTTCCGGGTGCTGCCGGTTTGGAACTGAAGAATTGGAAAAACTCAACAAATGATTCCAGATTAATATGTTTAGTTAGTTTTTATTTCGTCAACTGATTTTATGCCTGACACAGCATGATTTCTGTTTTGAGATTATCCGGGAGGAGAAAATATTTTCGACTCATCAGACTATAAAAAAGGCCAAACAAGCCAACAATTGAGATTGTTTTTATACGAAAAAGACCACGTCAAAGCGTGGTCTTTTTTAATATTTAAAGGTCGATTATTTATCCTGGATAAAATCAACACCGTCTAAAATAGCAAAACGGATACCGGTTTCGATATAGCTTTCTATCATATAAAACTGACTTGCTACAGTTGCGTTGGTTGCTTTGTCAATTTTACTTGTGTATTTCTTAAGCAATTTTGCTTCTGAATCCTTAATAGAAATAGATTTTTTCAACATAGATTCGGCCTGCTCATTGGTAAATTTACCGGTTGCTGTAGAATAGGTTTTCAGCAAGTTCAGTCTTTCTTTGCCTATGGCTTTTCTCTCAACTTCATACTGGTCATAAAGTGCCCAGAAAGCAGCTGCATCTACCCCTGTAAGGTCTACATTGCTTTTCATGATTTCTTTTTTCTCAGCACCAAAAGCGCCCTGGATAATTTCAATTTCTTCTTTTTCGGTTGATTGAGCTACCGTAATATTTACAAAAAACAAGCAAATAAGACCGGCAATAAGGGTAATTTTTTTCATGATTTAAATTTTTTTTTGTTGTTTGTTAGAATTATTTTTTAGACCTGTAAAGATAAAGAAAATTGAATTGCTATATAATATGCAATGCAAAAAAATATCATAGTAAGCAGCGTGTTGCTAATGAGAAGTTTAACAGAATAATCAGCGGCAATAAAATATGCTAAATAAACCTGTGTGTATAAAAAGTATGATCTGATTTTTGGATTTGGGAAAGGAGACTTGTCTGCTAAAGAAACGGATTTCCAGCGGATCAGTTTTGTAAAACCATGGCAAAACTTGTATATTTTTTAATTAAATATCGTTTTTTCGCCCCCCTCAAGGCATATTCTGCCATGGTCTACGTAACTAATAATTAACTAAAACATTCAAATTTTGTGTTTCTCTTTCGAGTAAGTGAAAAGTGAGTTTTCGCAATTTTTTTATTCTTTTTCATAGCAATTTTTAAGAACAAATTAATAACGCAGGTATCAGTGAATAATTGTTCAAAAATGTTGATTTTATTGAAAAATACCTGCTTTCATGGAGGAAAAAATGAATAATATGCGAAAAACAGGAGAAAGGGTCCCCTATTTTTTTATTATTTCTAATGGAAGGAATAGAAAAGAGATCCGAATGTTTAACCGGAATCTGTATATTTACTTCATGCTCTCTGCATATACCTGCACCTCATCTATAATGCGAAGCAGGTTCAGTCCCCACAGTTTGGCGATGTCTTCTTCAGAGTAGCCTCTTTTTACCAGTTCAAGCGTCACATTAAATGTTTCGGATGCATCATTCCAGCCTTTAACGCCGCCGCCGCCATCAAAATCGGAGCTGATCCCCACATGGTCTATGCCCATCAGTTTTACCATATAGTCTATATGATCAACAAAGTCCGCAACATTTACCGGAGGGGCCTGCTTTCCTGCTTTTGTGAGATCATCTTTTGCCTGTATTTTAATTTCCGCAAAAGTTTTATCGTATTTCTGCTGATCCTCAGCACTGAGCTCCTGCTTTTCCGGCCAGCTCAGTATCGTAAAATTCTGTTTTTGTGTATAGGATTTCAGAACCTTGTCCTGCGCTGCCTTGTGGGCATTGTCCTTTTTCATGTTCACATACCCGTCAAAGGCTACCGTCTGAACCACGCCACCATTTTGTTTGATGAGCAAAAGCAGTTCATCATCGAGGTTTCTGGAGTGGTTGCACAGGGCTCTGGCAGAAGAATGGGAGGCGATCACAGGGGCCTTTGATAAGCGGATCATCTCTATGATGGCACCTTTTGAAGGGTGTGAGACATCGATCATCATGCCAACCCGGTTCATTTCGGCTATTGCCTGTTTGCCCAGCTCACTCAAGCCATTGTTATAAAGCCAATTTCCGTCTTTTTCGCCGGTATTTGAATCGCTGAACTGGCTGTGACCCTGATGGGCAAGTGACATATACCGGCCACCTAAATCATAGAATTTTTGAATATTTGAAAGATCTGTTCCCAATGGATAAGCATTTTCAATACCGATCATGGCCACTTTTTTTCCGCTGGCATGTATCCTTTTTACGTCAGCAGAGTTCAATGCCAGTTCAATTTTATCAGGAGCGTATTCCATAGTCAGGCGCTGAATGGCCTCGAATTTTTGCATGGCATTCTCATAGCCTTTTTTATATCCTTCATCAGTTAGCTTGCCCTGAGATGTAAAAACAATGAACCAGGCTACATCCAGTCCGCCGCTGATCATTTTGGGCAAATCCACCTGGCTTGACATGGTCTTGGTATAGTTCCGGTTCTTCTGAAAGTTTTTTACATCTATATCACAGTGGGTGTCAATCGTAATCACCTGATTGTGAATAAGTTTTGCTTTTTCTGTCAAAGATATTTCCGGATTGGCACCCTGTGAAAATAGTACTGTATTGATAAAAAGAATCAGAATTAATATAAAAGACTTGTAATACAAGGAGATTCCCATTTTTGCGATTTTAGTTTGTAGCGTTAATGATACAAAAAAATGTGGATTTAAGAGCCCAAAAAGAGGATAAAAGAAATTTATTAAAAAGGATGTTCAAATGTGTAATTTATTTTTTTAATTAGAGCAATGCAGCCATTATTTTAATAGGAATTCCCAATCCGATGACTTCTATTTAAATATGTATTCTTTACAGGTTCTTACCCTTTCAATTATAAGGTTTTAGGCATAAAATAATTCCATTTTTTGACCCTTGAACATTGTAAAAATTATTAAAATATTTCAGGCTGTTTACTATATATAATTACATTTGCCTGCCCTTCAAAAAAGGATGAATTAAACGAATTAAATATGGGAAAAACATTATTTGATAAAGTCTGGGACGACCATGTGGTTAAAAAAATTGAAGACGGACCGGATGTTATCTTTATAGACAGGCACCTCATTCACGAGGTTACGAGTCCGGTAGCATTTTTGGGTTTGAAAAGCAGGGGAATAAAAGTTCTGTTTCCTGAAAAAACTTTTGCAACTGCCGATCACAATACACCAACTATCAACCAGCATTTGCCGGTTGAGGACCCCTTGTCTGCAAATCAGTTAAGAGCCCTGGAGCAAAATGCCCATGAATACGGTATTCGTCATTGGGGATTAGGACATGAAAACAATGGCATAGTGCACGTGGTTGGACCGGAGAACGGGATTACATTGCCAGGTGCGACAATTGTTTGTGGTGATTCTCATACTTCCACCCATGGGGCTTTTGGTGCTATTGCGTTTGGAATCGGAACCTCAGAGGTAGAAATGGTCCTTGCCTCGCAGTGCATTATGCAGCCCAAGGCAAAAAGCATGCTTATAAAGGTGAATGGCAAATTGCAAAAGGGTGTTACTCCAAAAGATGTTGCGCTGTTTGTCATTTCGAAACTATCGACTTCCGGTGCCACCGGATATTTTGTAGAATATGCCGGAGAAGTGTTTGAAAGTATGAGCATGGAAGGCCGTATGACCGTATGCAACCTGAGTATAGAAATGGGTGCCAGGGGAGGCATGATCGCACCGGATGAAAAGACCTTTGCCTATATCAAAGACAGAACCTTTACTCCGAAAGGAAAAGACTGGGACAAAGCCATGGAGTATTGGAAGACCCTGAAAACAGACAAGGATGCCGTATACGACAAAGAATTTGTTTTTGACGCAGCAGTTATAGAACCCATGATCACCTATGGAACGAATCCGGGTATGGGTATGGGCATCAGCAAAGCCATCCCTGAAGCGGAAATGGTAGAAGGAGGCAAGGTGACATATATTAAATCCCTTGATTATATGGGCTTTCATGAAGGAGAAGCCATGCTTGGAAAAAAGATCGATTATGTTTTTGTGGGTAGTTGTACCAACGGAAGGATCGAGGATTTCAGGGCTTTTGCTTCGGTAGTCAAAGGAAAAAGAAAAGCCAAAGACATTACCGTGTGGCTGGTACCCGGATCACATAAGGTGGAAGACCAGATCAGGGAAGAAGGCCTGCTCGATATTTTAACTGAAGCCGGTTTTGTTCTGCGGCAGCCGGGTTGTTCTGCTTGTCTTGCCATGAACGACGATAAAGTTCCTGCGGGCAAATACGCCGTGAGCACATCGAACAGAAATTTTGAGGGCAGACAGGGCCCCGGCTCAAGAACCCTGCTGGCAAGTCCGCTGGTGGCTGCAGCCGCTGCAATTACCGGTAAAGTGACCGACCCGAGAGAATTTTTATAGGAAGAGAATCAACAATGATAATAAACAGACTTTATGGCTTACGATAAATTTAATGTTTTAAAAAGTACAGCATACCCATTGCCTATAGAAAATGTGGATACCGACCAGATCATTCCCGCCCGTTTTTTAAAGGCTACAGAAAGAAAGGGTTTTGGTGATAATTTATTCAGAGACTGGCGTTACCATCCGGATGGCTCTTTAAAAAAAGATTTTGTGCTCAATGATCCCAAATACAGCGGCACGATTCTGGTGGGCGGAAAGAACTTCGGTTCAGGCTCTTCGAGAGAGCATGCTGCCTGGGCTGTATATGATTTCGGTTTTCGTTGTGTGATATCCAGTTTTTTTGCCGACATTTTTAAGAATAACTGTCTGAATATCGGCGTACTGCCCGTTCAGGTCAGTGAATCTTTTTTAGACAGCATCTTTGAAGAGATCTATAAAGACCCGACCACCAACCTGGAAGTGGATTTAAAGGAGCAGAAGGTTACGCTGTTAACGACAGGCCAGAGCGAGAACTTTGTGATCAACGGGTATAAAAAACACAACATGCTCAACGGTTTTGATGATATTGACTATTTACAGAATTTGAAACCTGAAATTTTAGAATTTTCAAAAACCAGACCCTTTTAATGAGGTCATTTATTGCATAACCCTATGAGTAAAAGAAAAATAGAAATAATGGATACCACACTCCGTGATGGAGAACAGACCAGTGGTGTGTCCTTTACTGCCTCAGAAAAACTCACCATTGCGCAGTTGCTTTTGGAAGAGCTCAAGGTAGACAGGATCGAAATAGCATCAACAAGGGTTTCAGAAGGAGAATTTCAGGCTGTAAAAAATATTACCGGGTGGGCTGCAAAGAAAGGATATCTCAACCGGGTAGAGGTGCTTTCATTTGTTGACGGAGGATTGTCCATTGACTGGATGCTCGAAACAGGAGCCAAAGTGCAGAACCTGCTCACCAAAGGCTCACTGAATCACCTTGTACATCAGCTGAAGAAAACTCCCGAAGAACACTTTGCAGGTATTGCACAGGTAGTAGCAAAAGCTCAGGAAAAAGGAATCGAAACCAATGTGTATCTTGAGGACTGGAGCAACGGTATGAGAAATTCTCCTGACTACGTTTTTCAATTTCTTGATTTTTTACAAACGCAGCCTGTAAAAAGGATCCTGCTTCCGGATACGCTGGGTGTGCTAACCCCCAGAGAAACATTTACCTATATTGACCAGATTCGAAAACGATACCCGAAATCTCACTTTGATTTTCACGGGCACAATGATTACGACCTCAGTGTTTCCAATGTAATGGAGGCCCTGTATGCCGGAGCAAACGGCATACACCTGACCGTTAACGGGATGGGCGAAAGAGCCGGTAATGCACCGCTGGCGAGTGTTGTGGCGGTAATCAACGATTTTATGCCTGAATTGCAGATTGGGGTCAATGAAAAAGCTTTGTACAAAGTAAGCCGGCTTGTGGAAACCTTTTCCAGTTTTAGAATTCCTGAAAACAAACCTATTTTAGGAGATAATGTGTTTACACAAACAGCAGGTATTCATGCCGATGGAGATAATAAGAACAACCTGTATTTCAACGATTTACTACCTGAGCGCTTTGGCAGAAAAAGAAAATACGCCCTGGGAAAGACTTCCGGCAAGGCGAATATTCAAAAAAACCTGCAGGAACTCGGTCTGCACCTGAGCGATGCAGATATTTTAAAAGTTACGAACCGGATCATCGAACTGGGAGACAAAAAAGAAGTGGTCAGCACGGAAGACCTGCCTTATATTATTTCTGATGTGCTGCACAACAACCAGCTTGAAGATAAGATCAAGGTTAATTCTTATGTTTTGACGCATTCAAAGGGACTGCGACCCTCAACCACCATCTCTCTGACCATAGATGAGGAGACTTTTGAGGAAAATTCCCAGGGAGACGGACAGTTCGATGCTTTTATGAAGACACTGCACAAGATCTATTCAAAAAAAGGCCTGGGCTTGCCAAACCTGATAGATTATGCAGTAAGAATACCACCCGGATCGAATTCGGATGCCTTATGCGAAACCGTCATTACCTGGCAGCAGAAAGAGCAGGTATTCAAAACCCGCGGACTGGATTCTGATCAAACCGTTTCAGCCATTATTGCAACACAGAAAATGTTAAATATTATAAAGTAAGAAATGAAACAACCAAGTCGAATTTTTGTAATGAAAGATAAGGTTAATGGGCTGTTCCATCTAACCAATAAAAAGAAATAAATATTAACAGATGAAAATAAAGATAGCCTTATTGGCAGGAGACGGAATTGGCCCGGAAGTAATCGATCAGGCTGTGAAAGTTTGTGATGCCGTAGCCAGAAAATTTAATCATCAAATTACATGGATGCCCGCCCTAACTGGGGCTGCGGCCATTGATGCCGTTGGAGATCCGTATCCGGATGAAACGCATGAGATTTGCCTGCAGGCGGATGCAGTTCTGTTTGGTGCCATCGGCCATCCGAAATACGACAATGATCCCGGTGCAAAGATAAGGCCCGAACAGGGCTTGCTCAAAATGCGCAAAAAGCTGGGACTTTTTGCCAATATCCGGCCTACCTATACTTTTCCGTCGCTGATCGACAACTCTCCATTAAAAAGGGAGCGGATCGAGGGAACCGACCTGGTTTTTCTCCGTGAACTCACCGGAGGAATTTATTTTGGTGAGAAAGGCCGGACGGATAACGGTAATGTAGCCTTTGACCATTGCGTATATTCCCGGGATGAAGTTAAAAGACTGGCGAAAAAAGGATTTGAGCTGGCCATGACCAGAAGAAAGAAATTGTGCTGTGTTGATAAGGCCAATGTTTTGGAAACTTCAAGACTCTGGAGAGAAACGGTTCAGCAGATGGCAAAAGAATATCCCGAAGTAGAGGTGAGTTATGAATTTGTTGATGCCGTGGCCATGCGCCTGGTGCAATGGCCAAACAGTTATGACGTGCTGATAACAGAAAATCTTTTTGGAGATATACTAACAGATGAGGCTTCTGTTATTTCGGGCTCCATGGGCCTGATGCCTTCTGCATCGGTAGGAGAGAAGACCTCCCTGTACGAGCCCATACACGGATCATACCCGCAGGCTGCAGGCAAAGATATAGCGAATCCGCTGGCAACTGTTTTATCGGCAGCCATGATGTTTGAAGATGCCTTCGGATTGGTAGAGGAGGCAAATGCGATCAGAAAGGTGGTGAACAAATCCCTGGATTTGGGAATTGTAACAGAAGATCTTTCCAACAAAGGCAAACCCTACAAAACGAGTGAAGTGGGTAACTGGCTCGCTTCAAATATTTAGTTTTATACAGTAATTTTTCCAAACGATCCGGTAATTGAAAAAATATCGGATCTTTTTTTTTGTTAAATACTGTAAGTCAAGGGTTAAGCTATTGAAAAAGTATGCGAAAAATATTTGAAAAAATTGCTATACAACCTTATCAATACGCTATTTTTGTAACTTGGTTTTTAGGAGAAAAATGGTATTGACAGAACTTGAAAAAGAAGACAGAAAATTAGGGAAAAAGCTCTATGATTACCAGCATGGAGCGATTGATATGATCTTTGATCACATCAACTCCAACCCCGACAATTATAACCTGTTGTACCAGCTCCCCACCGGTGGCGGCAAGACCGTGATCTTTTCCGAAATTGCCAGAAAATATATTGCGACTACCGGCAAAAAGGTATTGATACTCACACACAGAATTGAACTGAGCAAGCAAACCTCTCAGATGCTGCTCGAATTTGGAGTTTCCAACAAGATCATTGACAGCAATGTGAAAATGGTAAGCAATGACCCAAACTATTACTGTTTTGTTGCCATGGTAGAAACGCTCAACAACCGCCTGAAAGAAGGAAAGGTGAGTCTTTCGGATATCGGCATGGTCATCGTGGATGAGGCGCATTACAACTCTTTCAGAAAACTGTTCAAATACTTCGAGGCCTGTTTCATTTTGGGTGTGACAGCTACACCCCTGAGTTCAAACATACTTCTGCCCATGCACCAGATCTACAAGGATCTGATCGTGGGCGAAAATATCAGTTCACTGATTAAAAACGGCTTTCTTTCGGAAGCGAGTACTTTTGGTTTTAATGTCAGTCTGACCTCTTTAAAAGTTGGAATGAACGGAGATTACACCGTAAAATCTTCTGAGGAGCTCTATGTGCAGACCAGTATGCAGCACAAGCTCGTCAAAGCGTATGAACAGGAAGCTTTGGGTACCAAGACCCTCATCTTTAATAATGGTATTCAAACTTCGAGATATGTTCATGAAACCTTTTTAAACGCGGGTTATAAGATCAAATACATAGACAATACCAATACCAAAGAAGAGAGAAGGGAGATCTTAAAATGGTTCAAAGAAACACCGAATGCGATCCTGACCTCGGTTGGGATACTCACCACAGGCTTTGATGAACCCTCAATAGAAACGATCATCATCAACCGGGCTACAAAATCACTGGCCCTTTATTTTCAAATGATCGGAAGGGGTTCAAGGGTGTTTGGCAAAAAGAATAAGTTCCGCATTCTGGATCTGGGTAATAATGTTTCACGTTTTGGATTATGGACAGATCCCATTGACTGGAGGTACATTTTCAATAACCCGAATCAGTTCCTGGAAAGCCTGGAAAGCGATGAGGAGATAGAAAGTAAATTTTCCTATCAGATGCCGGATGAGATCAGGAGCCGATTTTCACGCACTGCAGTCATGGGATTCAACATCAAGGAAGCGTATGAAGAGGTGATGAACAGCGGAGGTAAATCTAAAATGGTACTGGAACATTCCCTCTCACAACACGCACAAATGTGTATCGAAAATGCGGCTAATCTCCTCGAGGCTTATGAACTTTCAGGCCTGTTAAAGGAAGATATCGCTTACCGGATCAAACAGTATTCCTATTGTATTATGAAAAGTTCCGACAACTACTTAAAATGGCTGGAAGAGGACTATCAAAGACAGCTTAAGGTGAAAATTGCACAAAAGTACAGACATTAGTATTTCGTCCAGAATTCTCTTTTTTTGTTGAGTTCAGTTTCTGTTTGCGCGTATTCTTCCACCGGAACAACCTTTAAAAATGAAGGATGCTGTTCAATAGCGTATTCCAGCTTGGTAACGATGTCATCCACCGAATCGTTTTCGTAATCGATCTCCAGGGGAGGCTTGATCACCATCGATTGCAAAATGCCTGTTTTTTTCATAAACAATCCCTTTTTGTCAAAGGACCTTCTGAAACCATCGATTACAATCGGAATAACGAGGGGTTTGTTTTTGAGTATGATATGGGCAGTTCCCCTTCTGATCGGTTTAAATGGCGTGGTGGTACCCTGTGGAAAAGTGATCACCCAGCCGTCATCCAGCGCCTTGGTGATGTTGGAAATGTCGCTCATTTTAACCTGCTTGTTCACATCTTTACCCTTTTCTCTCCAGGTCCTTTCAATAGAAACTGAGCCAATATATTCCATGATCTTGGGTAAGATGCCGGAGCGCATGGTTTCCTTTGCTGCAACGTAATAGATATTTAGTTTGGGATTGTAGAGATAGCCTATATCCCTTATATTATCAACCCTTCCGCTCAATGAAGCATTAAAAACATGCATCATGGCAGCTACATCTGCAAAATAGGTCTGGTGATTGGAAACGAACAAAACATTGGTGGGGGGAAGATCCCGAATGATTTCGGATCCGTCTATTTGAAGTTCATTAAATCCACGATACCTTCGGTGTGAGATCAAACCGAAAAACTGAATCAGTTTTTTCTTTATGAATAAACTTTTTCCAAATACATCTTTCTTAAACATCTTCATCTTTCCTTAATTGGACGGCAAAAATAAATATTTTTGCGGATTATATTGATTTTAATAGATCTTTTATTTCGCTTAACATCATGGCAGTTGCTCCCCAAACTACGTGGTTGTTGAGTTGAAAGCAAGGTATATCGATTTCCTTCATATAACTTGTAGCCATTTTTTTTGTAGTTAAGGAGCGCTCATCGAGGAGTTCGCTTACCGAAACTTCCAGAATTTCTTCAACTTCATGGTTCTTTTTAAATTCGGGCTTAAAAGGAATGGTACCCATAAAAGTATGTACCAGAAAATTGCTCGGGGGTATATAGGTATTTGTGATTTGTCTGATCAAGTTGACATCATTTTTTTCTACTCCGGTTTCTTCGTTCGTTTCACGCAGTGCGGTGTGAGCCAGGTCTTTGTCATGTTTTTCCATTTTCCCACCCGGAAAACTGATCTGATCGGCATGCACACCTTTATAGGAGGCTCGTAAAGTTAATAAAAAAGTGGTATTGTTAAATCTGTCAGGATAAAAAAGTGCAAGAACTCCGGCAGGCCTGGGTTTTCTGAGATTAATTTCCTCCCAACTGAGTAACGGTCTGCCTTCAGGTATCATTTTGAGCTGTGAACTCAGCCCACCCAGGGAAATTTCGGATAATTGCTTTACATGCTGCTCAAAAAAGCGATAGTTCATTAAAAAGCGTATTTTTGTTTTTTCCAAATGTAATAAAAAACAGAAAACCGGGATGGATGTGCCTGGAATCCTTTTAATAATAAATCAGATAAAATGAAAATAGGAATTGTGTGCTACCCTACCTATGGTGGAAGTGGCGTATTAGCAACCGAGTTGGGAATAGGCCTTTCAAAAAAAGGTCATGAGATCCATTTTATTACCACCCATCAGCCGGTCAGACTGGAATTTCTGAGTGCCAATCTGTTTTTTCATGAGGTCTTCGTTGAAGAATATCCCTTGTTTCATTACCAGCCCTATGAACTGGCCTTGTCGAGCAAGCTGTTTGAAACGGTCATCAAATACAAACTCGAGATCCTGCACGTACATTATGCCATACCGCATGCTTATGCGGCCTATATGACCAAACAAATGTTAAAACAGAAGGGAATCAATATCCCGATCGTGACTACGCTACACGGTACAGACATTACACTGGTGGGAAGCCATCCCGTTTACAAGAATGCAGTGGAGTTCAGTATCAACAATTCCGATGTGGTTACAACCGTTTCGAAAAGCCTGAGAGAGGACACCCTTCGCTTGTTCAATATTGAAAAGGAGATCAGGGTGATCTATAATTTTGTCGATTTTGAGCATCGTAAAGAGCTGGACGAAAAGAATTGTATAAGGGCAAGCCTGGCCGCGGCCGATGAAAAGATCATATCGCATATCAGCAATTTCAGACCCGTAAAAAGAATTAAGGATATAATCACCATTTTTGAAAAGATCCAGCACAAGATCAAAGCCAAATTGATCCTGGTTGGCGAGGGTCCGGAAAAGGAAGCAGCTGTGATGTACGCCAAAGAAATTGGCGTAAAGGAAAAGATTCTTTTTTTGGGCAATAGCGATGAGATCAATAAAATCCTCTGCCATTCAGATCTCTTTTTGCTGCCTTCACAAACAGAAAGTTTTGGACTGGCGGCACTGGAAGCAATGGCTCTTAGAACGCCGGTGATTTCCTCCAATACCGGTGGTCTGCCCGAAGTAAATGTGCAGGGTGTAACCGGATTCTTAAGTGATGTGGGGAATTGCGAGGAAATGGCAAAAAATTCGATCTACATACTGGAAAACGAGCAGCGGCTCGAGGAGTTTAAAGAAAATGCCTACCGCAATGCACAGCGTTTTTCCATTGAAAAGATACTTCCTCAATATGAAGAGGTATATGCCACCGCACTATCAGGTATAGAAGTGTAATGCTTGTTTCAAAACAGATCCAGCTGTGGCGATGCGGGAGAGATCCTTTTTGCCACCAGCGCCGGTGAATTTGTTTTAAAGTCCCCGAGCGGAGCCTGTTGCAACCAGAACTTCTCATTCGCTTCTGTAAGTATAACCGGCATTCTTTTTTTGCTGTTATGGATCTCACTCATCAAACTGTCGGCCTGGGTCGTTATCACAGTAAACGTATGAAACTCCGTCATATGAACAGGGTCTTTCCAAAGAGACCAGATCCCGGCAAAGGAGAACAGGCCTTCATCCTGTAATCCGATCTCGTATTTTTCTTTGGCCTTACCTTTGGCATCCAGCCATTTCCACTCGTAAAAACCATTCGCGGGGATCAAACACCTGTTGCCTGTATATTCCATAAACGAGGCTTTCGTTTCCAGCGTTTCTATCCTCGCATTCAGGGTGTATTTTTTGATGGCATCATCCTCAGACCATGCCGGGATCAAGCCCCAGTTAAAAAAATCGATCATTGAAGGATCGGCAGAACAAATGACCGGCAGACCCGGAAAATTAAAAGCCTTGATCTCTTTATCAGGCACATAGCGGGCTTTATCGGTAAAGGTAGCCTTAAATCTGCTCTCGATCTCTTCTGCTTTTTTTGTGAGTTTGGAATAGAAACACATAATTGCAATTAAACAGTTTTTATTTGTGTATCACTTATATGAAACTGCAGGTTATTTTTATCAAAATGGATCAGTGTATTGTCGAATAAGCGGCTGACGTGGTCGTTTTCTATGAGTTTTTCCGGTGGTCCGGAATATATGCCCTGTTCGTTCATCAACCAGATCACATCTGCTATTTGCAGGGCCAGCTGGATTTCATGGGTAGATATGAGTATACATTTGTCCAGCTCGCGGGCAAGCTTTTTCAATAAATGGAAGGTCTCTATTTTGTGCTGGATGTCGAGATGTGCAGTGGGCTCATCCAGAATGATGAGTTCCGTATTCTGAGCGAGTGCCCTGCAGATCATTACCCGCTGAAGCTGTCCGTCGCTGAGCTCATCCACTTTTCTGTCCCGTAATACCGACAGATCAGTCTGCTCCAGCGCCAGTTCGATTTCCTTTTTGTCCTCCTTTTTTAATGTGCCCATCCAGTTGGTATAGGGATGTCTGCTTAAGGCCACCAGCTCATAAACCGAAAAATTGCCGGTTTCGGGTTTT
>Ga0209391_10001125_pt1 | contig 13738 bp, 11 predicted proteins | sample PPLLak3March2015_FD_187246 | JGI IMG/M metagenome (GOLD analysis project Ga0209391, IMG submission 187246) | Freshwater sediment microbial communities from Prairie Pothole Lake near Jamestown, North Dakota, USA - PPLs Lake P7 Core (1) Depth... | ecosystem: Environmental > Aquatic > Freshwater >... | reverse complement strand
GGTTGCTCACCAGCGCAGCGGCCTCGCGCGCCGCATCGTCGGGCAGGCACAGGAAAGCCACGTCGGCGGCGTTGAGCAGGCGTGCGCGCTCGGCTGCGTCCTTGCGCCGCTCGGGGTCGATGCTCAACACCTCGACATCGGCGCGCAGCGCCAGGTACTCGTGGATGCGCAGTCCGGTGGTGCCTTCCTGGCCATCGACGAAAACCACGTGCTTCATTGCTGCCTCTCGCGTTGCTGCCGCGCAGCATACGACATGCGCGATGGCGATGCCCGACAATGGCCGCATGGTCACGAAGAAACCCAAGGGCCTCGGTCTCGGCCTGGAAGCCCTGCTCGGCCCGAAGGTGGCCGAAGCGCCGGCCGGCACTGCGCCAACCGCGCTGCGCCTGTCGCAATTGCACACTGGCCGCTACCAGCCGCGCACACGGATGGACGAAGGCTCGCTGTACGAGCTGGCCGAAAGCATCAAGAGCCAGGGCGTGATGCAGCCGGTGCTGGTGCGCCCGCTGGCCGGTGGCAGCGGCGCTGCGGTCAGCGGCTACGAGATCATCGCCGGCGAACGGCGCGTGCGAGCCGCCCGGTTGGCCGGCCTGGACGAGGTGCCGGTGCTGGTGAAGAACGTGCCCGACGAGGCCGCCGCGGTGATGGCGCTGATCGAGAACATCCAGCGCGAGGATCTGAATCCGCTGGAAGAAGCGCAGGGGCTGCAGCGCCTGGTCAACGAATTCAAGCTCACCCACGAACAGGCGGCCACTGCGGTGGGCCGCTCGCGCAGCGCCGCCAGCAACCTGCTGCGGCTGCTCAACCTGGCCGCGCCGGTGCAGCAGATGCTGATGGCCGGCGATCTGGACATGGGCCATGCGCGCGCGCTGCTGTCGCTGGACAACGCGCAGCAGATCCTGTCGGCCAACGAGATCGTCGCGCGCAAGCTGTCGGTGCGTGATGCCGAGAAGCTGGTCTCGCGCGCGCAGCACAACGGCCGGCAGTCGCCGCTGCTGCGCGTCAAGAAGGACAAGCCGCGCGACCTGGTGCGGCTGGAGGAGCAACTGGCCGACGCGCTGGCCGCCGCGGTCGAGATCCGCGTGATGCGCAAGACCAAGCGCGGCGAACAGGGCGAGATCGCCATCGCCTTCGGCTCGCTCGACGAGCTCAACGGCCTGCTCGAAAAGCTCGGCGCCACGCAGGGTTGACGCGCACCGCTGCGGCGGCCGGATCTAGGCGTTGCGGAGGCGGCTGACCAGCGCGCGCGTGTAGGCGGCGGTGCCGGCCGTGCCGCCCAGGTCGCCGGTGCGCACCTTGTCGATGTTGAGCGTGTCGTCGATGGCCTTGCGCAGCCGCGCCGCCATGTCGCCCAGCTTGCAGTGCTCGAGCATCATCGCCGCGGCCAGCAGCAGGGCCGTCGGGTTGGCCTTGCCCTGGCCGGCGATGTCCGGAGCCGAGCCGTGCACGGCTTCGAAGATGGCTGCGTCGGCACCGATGTTGGCCCCCGGCGCCATGCCCAGCCCGCCGATCAGGCCGGAGACCAGGTCAGACAGGATGTCGCCGAACAGGTTGGTCGTGACCAGCACGTCGAACTGCCACGGGTTCAGCACCAGTTTCATCGCGCAGGCGTCGACGATGATCGTGTCCATCTCGATGCGGCCCTTGTACTTCTGCTCGTACATCTGCTCGCCAGTTTCCTTGAAGATGCCGGTCAGCGCCTTCATGATGTTGGCCTTGTGCACCAGGGTCACCTTCTTTCGTCCGGTGGCGATCGCATGCTCGAACGCGAATTCGAGGATGTGGCGGCAGCCGGCGCGAGTGTTGATGCCGGTGGCCATGGCCACCGCATGCGGGTCGTCGTCGATCTGCACGTAGTGCTCGTGGCCGATGTACAGGCCTTCCAGGTTCTCGCGCACGACCACGAGGTCGATGTTGTCGAAGCGCCCACCCGGCACGATCGTTCGTGCCGGGCGGAGGTTGGCGTAGAGCTTGAACTCCTCGCGAAGGCGTACGTTCGACGAGCGGTAGCCGCCGCCGGACGGCGTTTCCAGCGGCCCCTTCAACGCCAGCCGAGTGCGGCGTATGCTCTGCAGGGCGGCGTCAGGCAGCGGATCGCCCGCAGCCTTGACGCCGGCCAGGCCGGCGATCTGCTGGTCCCATTCGAAGGGCGCCCCAAGGGCGTCGAGCGCTGCCAGGGTGGCATCGACGATCTCCGGGCCGATGCCGTCGCCGGGAATGAGGGTGGCGGGAATTCGCTGGGTCATGGTGCAAGAGGCGGTAGCAAGAAGCGTGACAGAGCATAGCGCTGACAAGCGTGTGCGAGGCTTACAGTCTGCTGGCGACCAGTCCCGCTGGCGCGTTGTGCGAAGCACACGGAAATGCCCATGTTCAAGGCCGCATGTCAGCGCACAGGGCGTGCTCTGCGTTCAAATCACCATCATGGTGAAGCATGCACTGGCGGGATGCTGGAACGGGTCTTGCAAGTCCTTCGGGAACTGCACCGTTTTACGGCACTTACTTCGGCACTTGCCAGTCTGAACTTTCGACGACGCTGGACGGACAAGACACGACACGCTGCCAATAACCGGAAAGCTCTGATGGCGCCCGGGCCCGTACAGCCGGGACTCCATCAGATCTTCCCAGATGGCGAGGGCTATGTTGCCGCTCGACATCTTCCTGAGCCAGGAGGTTACTTTGGACGTCATCAGCAACTTCACCGCCCGATTCGAGCGCAGTCGCGAGGAGGAACTGTCCCTCGAGGACTACCTCGCCGAATGCAAGCGCAACCCACTGGCCTACGCCACCGCTGCGGAGCGCATGCTCAAGGCCATCGGCGAGCCGAAGGCCATCGACACCCGCAACGATCCGCGGCTGTCGCGCATCTTTGCCAACAAGGTGATCAAGGTCTACCCGGCCTTCGCCGAGTTCTACGGCATGGAAGACGCTATCGAGCAGGTGGTTAGCTACTTCCGCCATGCCGCGCAGGGGCTGGAAGAGAAGAAGCAGATCCTCTACCTGCTGGGCCCGGTGGGCGGCGGCAAGAGCTCGATCGCCGAGCGGCTGAAGCAGCTGATGCAGGACGTGCCCTTCTATGCCATCAAAGGCTCGCCGGTGAACGAGTCTCCGCTGGGCCTGTTCGACGTCACCGAGGACGGGCCGATCCTCGAATCGGAATACGGCATTCCGCGCCGCTACCTGAACCGCATCCTCAGCCCCTGGGCGGTGAAGCGGCTCGAGGAATTCGGCGGCGACATCCGCAAGTTCAGGGTGGTCAAGCGCCATCCCAGCATCCTCAAACAGGTGGGCATCGCCAAGACCGAGCCGGGAGATGAGAACAACCAGGACATCAGCTCGCTGGTCGGCAAGGTCGACATCCGCAAGCTGGAAACCTATGCGCAGGACGATCCCGATGCCTACAGCTACAGCGGCGGGCTGTGCCTGGCCAACCAGGGTCTGCTGGAATTCGTGGAAATGTTCAAGGCGCCGATCAAGGTGCTGCACCCGCTGCTGACGGCCACCCAGGAAGCCAACTTCAAGGGCACCGAAGGCTTCGGCGCAATCCCCTTCGATGGTGTGGTCCTGGCGCACAGCAACGAGAGCGAGTGGAAGACCTTCCGCAACAACAAGAACAACGAGGCGTTCCTCGACCGTATCTATATCGTCAAGGTGCCGTACTGCCTGCGCGTGTCGGAAGAGATCAAGATCTACGAGAAGCTGCTACGCGGCAGTTCGCTGGCCGAGGCCACCTGCGCGCCCGGCACGCTGAAGATGATGAGCCAGTTCGCCATCCTGACGCGGCTGAAGGAGCCCGAGAACAGCAGCCTGTTCAGCAAGATGCTGGTCTACGACGGTGAGAACCTGAAGGACACCGACCCGCGCGCCAAGAGCTACCAGGAGTACCGCGACTACGCCGGTGTAGACGAAGGCATGAGCGGCGTGTCGACGCGCTTCGCCTTCAAGATCATCTCCAAGGTCTTCAACTTCGATTCGACCGAGGTTGCCGCCAACCCGGTGCACCTGATGTACGTGCTGGAGCAGCAGATCCAGCGCGAGCAGTTCCCGCCCGAACTGGAGCAGAAGTACACCGCCTTCATCAAGGAGCATCTGGCGACGCGCTATGCCGAGTTCATCGGCAAGGAAATCCAGACCGCGTATCTCGAAAGCTACAGCGAGTACGGCCAGAACATCTTCGACCGCTATGTCACCTATGCCGACTACTGGATCCAGGATCACGAGTACCGCGACACCGACACGGGCGAAGTCTTCGACCGCAGCAGCCTGAATGCCGAACTGGAGAAGATCGAAAAGCCCGCTGGAATTGCGAACCCGAAGGACTTCCGCAACGAGATCGTCAACTTCGTGCTGCGCGCGCGCGCCAACAACGCCGGCAACAACCCGATGTGGACCAGCTACGAGAAGCTGCGCACGGTGATCGAGAAGAAGATGTTCTCCAACACCGAGGAGCTGCTGCCGGTGATCAGCTTCAATGCCAAGGCCAGCGCCGACGAGGCCAAGAAGCACGAGGACTTCGTCACCCGCATGGTGGCCAAGGGCTACACGAGCAAGCAGGTGCGGCTGTTGTGCGAGTGGTACCTGCGCGTCCGGAAGAGCAGCTGATGGCCTTGCAAAGCATCATCGACAGGCGCCTGGCCGGCAAGAACAAGTCGGTGGGCAACCGCGAGCGCTTCCTGCGCCGCCACAAGGAGCAGGTGCGCGAGGCGGTCAAGCGGGCCATCGACGGGCGCAGCATCCGCGATGTGGAGCGCGGCGAGGAGGTTCACATTCCGAAGAAGGACCTGAGCGAGCCGGTATTCGGTCATGGCTCGGGCGGCATCCGCGAGGTGGTGCACCCGGGCAACAAGGACTTCATCCGCGGCGACCGTATCGAGCGGCCCAAGGGCGGTGGTGGGCAGGGCAGCGGCAAGGGCGAGGCCAGCGATTCCGGCGAGGGCGAGGACGACTTCGTCTTCAGCTTGAGCAAGGAAGAGTTCATGCAGGTCTTCTTCGAGGACCTGGCGCTGCCCAACCTGGTGCGCACACAATTGGCCGAGACGCCCGAATGGAAGAGCCAGCGCGCCGGTTACAGCAGCGACGGCACGCCGAACAACCTGCACGTGGTGCGCTCGATGCGCGGTGCGATCGGCCGGCGCATCGCCATTGGCGCCGGTTCGCGCGCCGAAGTGCGCGCGTTGGAAGAAGAGCTCGACGAATTGCTGGCCGGGCCGAAGAATCCGCTGGTGCTGGAGCGCATCAAGGAACTGCAGGCCGCAGTGGCGGCGCTGCGCGTGCGCATCGCGCGCATTCCCTACCTGGATCCGATCGACCTGCGCTACCGCAGTCGCATCCGCGTGCCGGTGCCCACCAGCAAGGCGGTGATGTTTTGCCTGATGGACATCTCCGGCTCGATGGACGAGGCGCGCAAGGACCTGAGCAAGCGTTTCTTCATCCTGCTGTACCTGTTCCTGACGCGCCACTACGAGAAGATCGACCTGGTCTTCATCCGCCACCACACGCAGGCGCAGGAAGTGAACGAGGACGATTTCTTCCACGCCCGTGAGACCGGCGGCACGGTGGTGTCGAGCGCACTGGTGCTGATGGAGGAGATCATCCGCGAACGTTATTCGCCCAGCGAGTGGAACATCTACGGCGCGCAGGCCAGCGACGGCGACAATTGGCATCACGACAGTGGCCGCTGCCGCGAGTTGCTCAGCGAGAAGCTGCTACCGTTGTGCCGCTACTACGCCTATGTGCAGGTGGCTGAGGAAGAGCAGAACCTGTGGGACGAATACGCCCAGCTGCCGCCGCTGCATGCCCACTTCGCGATGCGCAAGGCGACCAGCGCCGACCAGATCTACCCGGTGTTCCGCGACCTGTTCAAGAAGGAAGGGGCGAAGGCGGCATGATCGACGCACGGCCGTTCCGAAGGCGATCGCGCCCCCTTGGGGGGCCAGCCCGCAAGGCCTGGGGGGCAACATGAGCGCTGCGTTGAAGAACCCGCTGAGCGAGCCGTTGCCTTTGCGCGAGCGGCCGGCCGTGCCGCTGCCCGGGCCGAGCGACTGGTCCTTCGAGTTGATCGAGCAGTATCACAAGGTCATCCGTGACACGGCCGATCGCTTCGGGCTGGACACCTACCCGAACCAGCTGGAGATCATCACCGCCGAGCAGATGATGGACGCCTACGCCAGTGTGGGCATGCCGGTGAACTACCGCCACTGGAGCTACGGCAAGGAGTTCATCGCCACCGAGAAGAACTACAAGCGCGGCCACATGGGCCTGGCCTACGAGATCGTCATCAACAGCAACCCCTGCATCAGCTACCTGATGGAGGAGAACACGATGGCCATGCAGGCGCTGGTCATCGCCCATGCCGCCTACGGCCACAACAGCTTCTTCAAGGGCAACTACCTGTTCCGCATGTGGACCGATGCGGCGTCGATCATCGACTACCTGGTCTATGCCAAGAACTATGTCGCCGAGTGCGAAGAGCGGCATGGCCTGGATGCGGTGGAGAGCTTCCTCGACAGCTGCCACGCGCTGCAGAACCACGGCGTCGACCGCTACCGCCGCCCCAGCCGCAAGTCGCTGGCGCAGGAGCTGGCGGAGGCGCGCGACCGAGAGGCCTATGCGCAGGCCCAGGTCAACGACATGTGGCGCACGCTACCCAAGCGCGCCGAGAAGGCCGAAGAAGCATCCGGCGCACGCCGCTTCCCCGAAGAGCCGCAGGAGAACCTGCTGTACTTCATCGAGAAGAACGCGCCGCTGCTCGAGCCCTGGCAGCGCGAGATCGTGCGCATCGTGCGCAAGGTGGCGCAGTACTTCTACCCGCAGCGCCAGACGCAGGTGATGAACGAAGGCTGGGCCACCTTCTGGCACCACCGCCTGCTGAACCAGATGTACGACGACGGCTTCCTCACCGACGGCGTGATGATCGAATGGCTGAAGTCGCACACCAACGTGGTCTACCAGCCGCCGGTGGGGCACCGCGCCTACAGCGGCATCAACCCCTATGCGCTGGGCTTCGCGATGTACACCGACCTAAAGCGGATCTGCGAGCATCCCACTGACGAAGACCGGCAGTGGTTCCCCGAGATCGCCGGCACGCCCTGGCTGCCAGCGCTGGACCAGGCGATGCGCAACTACAAGGACGAAAGTTTCGTCGGCCAGTTCCTGAGCCCCAAGCTGATGCGCGAGTTGCTCCTGTTTGCGATCGTCGACGACGAGAAGCAGAGCGAATTGGAAGTCTCGGCCATCCACGACGAAAGCGGCTACAAGCGCGTGCGCGAATCGTTGGCGCGGCAGTACGACCTGGGCTCGCGCGAGCCGAACATCCAGGTCTGGAACGTCAACCTGCGTGGCGACCGCTCATTGACGCTGCGTCACTTCCAGCACAACAACCGCCCGCTGCACGACACCGCCAGCGAGGTGCTGAAACACGTGGCAAGGCTGTGGGGCTTTGGCGTGCAGCTGGAAAGCGTCAACGCTGCAGGCGACATCAGCAAGCGCTGGAGCCTGCCGGGGCCGGCGGACTGAGCGCAGGCGTCAGTGGCGCTTCAGCAACTCGCTGACGAAGCGCACGGGTATCGCGTAACTGATGCCCGACGGGTGCGAGATCGCGGTCTCCTTGCTGCCCTTGACCAGCACCATGTTGATCACGGCAATCACCTTGCCGGACTCGACATCGAGCACGGGCCCTCCGCTGTTGCCAGGGTAGGCCGTCGCATCCAGCTGGTAGATGTCGAAGCTGCCCTGACGCAGCCGATTGATGGCCTGGGAGTTCAGCGATTGCGAGCCGGGCGCCGGCAGCGCAATGGCGGTGATTGACGAGACGATGCCGCGGTGGGTCACTGGCGTAAAGCCCAGTGCTCCGCCGATCGGAAAGCCGATGATCGCCACGGACGTGCCTTCACGCGCGCGCGCCTCTTCGGCCATTGGCAAGGCCGGAAGCGGCGCGCCGTCGATGCGCAGCAGCGCCAGGTCGTGCTCGCGGTCGAGCCCAAGCAGTGCGGCACCCCGTCCCGCCGTGGCACTGCTGCCTGTCTGCGTCGGCACCACGACGACCAGGCTGCCTTCGGAGCCACCCGGTGGAATGACATCGGGCAAGACGTGCGCGTTGGTCACCACGAAGTTGCCCGTGCCCACGACGAAGCCGGTGCCGCGAAAAGTGAACCGTGGGCTGCTGGTGGGGTTGAAGACGCCGACGGCCACGACGGACGGCTTGGCAGTGGCGATCAACTCCTCCAGGCCTGCCTGTGCCGGCAGCGGGCCAATGCCCCACAGGCCGATCAGGCTCCAGCAAACCAGGAGCCTGCGTCGATGCAGAACGTACTGCCGGCGCTCGGTCACAGCGCGAAGATCTTGCCCGGGTTCATGATGTTCTTCGGGTCGAGCGCGCGCTTGATCTGCCGCATCATCTCCACCGCGCCGGCGCCTGCTTCGTCCACCAGGAAGCCCATCTTGTGCAGCCCGATGCCATGCTCGCCGGTGCAGGTGCCTTCCAGCGCGATGGCGCGCTGCACCATGCGCAGGCTCATGCCTTCGGCCAGCTCGCGCTGCACCGGGTCGCCGTCCTTCACCAGGTAGGCGAGGTGGAAGTTGCCGTCGCCGACATGGCCGACGATGTAGTACGGCAGCCCCGACGCATCGGCCTCGGCCACCGACGCGTCGATGATCTCCGCCAGCCGCGAGATCGGCACGCAGGTGTCGGTGGTCACGGTGCGGCAGCCCGGGTTGGACTGCATGCCGGCGAAATAGGCCTTGTGCCGCGCGGTCCAAAGCCGCGTGCGCTCTTCCGGCGTGCTGGCCCATTCGAAGTTTTCGCCACCCATGTCGGAGGCGATGGCCTGCACCGTCTCGGCCTGCTCCTTGACGCTGGCCGCGCTGCCGTGGAACTCCATCAGCAGCATCGGTGATTCGCGCAGGCCGAGCTTGCTCTGCGCGTTGACGGCGCGCACCGCATTCACGTCGAGCAACTCGCAGCGCGCGATCGGCACGCCCACCTGCGTCAGCTGGATGGTGGCGTTGACCGCGCCGGCGATATCCTTGAAGTGGCAGATCGCCGCGCTCACCGCTTCGGGAAGCGGGTACAGCTTCAGCGTCACCTCGGTGATCACGCCGAGCGTGCCCTCGCTGCCGACGAAGAGGCGGGTCAAGTCGTAGCCGGCCGAGGACTTCTTCGCGCGTGTGCCGGTGCGGATGACCTCGCCGCTGGCGGTGACGACCGTCAACCCGAGCACGTTCTCGCGCATCGTGCCGTAGCGCACCGCGTTGGTGCCGCTGGCGCGCGTGGCCGCCATGCCGCCCAGGCTGGCATTGGCGCCCGGGTCGATGGGGAAGAACAGCCCGGTGTCCTTGATCTCGCGGTTCAGCTGCTCGCGCGTCACGCCGGCCTGCACCGTGACCGTCAGATCCTCGGGATTCAGGCGCACGATCTTCGTCATCGCCGACACGTCGACGCTGACGCCGCCCTGCACCGCCAGCAGGTGGCCTTCCAGCGACGAGCCGGTGCCGTAGGGGATGACCGGCACTGCATGCTCGTCGGCCAGGCGCAGCACCGCCGCCACCTCGTCGGTGCTTGCGCAGAACACCACCACCTCGGGTGGCGTCACCGGGTAGGGCGACTCGTCGCGGCCGTGTTGCTCGCGCACCGCGGTGGCAGTGGAGCAGCGCGTGCCAAAGCGCTGCTGCAGCGCGGCCAGCATCGCGGCGGGCACGAGCCGAGGCTCGAAGGCGGGCCACACATGGGCGGGAACGGGGGCATTCATGGTGCGCGTCCTTCGGCATCGGGGAGCACCGATTCTAGGCAGTGCGGCCTATTCCTGCACCGCTGCGGGGCATGGGCTGAGCAGGCTCAAACTGCAGGCGTGACGACCCGCATTTCGTGCAATGGCCAGGCCCGTGCAATGGGAAGATGAGGCATTGCCCGACCACACCCCACATGCCATGCCTGCCCGACGAATCATCCCCGACCGCGGCGAGTTCATCGATGCCCTGCACGTGCTGCGCAAGGGTCGCGTGCTGGTGCAGGTCAGCGACATCAGCGGGGGCTGCGTACTCGACGGCGCGCCGCTGTACAGCGCCCATCGCACGCTCCTGGACTACGGGTTGATCCGCGAGTTCGACAACCCGCAGGGTTTTCCCAGCGTGCGCTACTACCGGCTCAGCGAACGCGGCCGCGACTTCGCCGACCGTGCCTGTGAAAGCTGGCGCCAGCGCCCATTGCTGCAGCGCCTGGCGGTGCGTCTGGCTGGCTGAGCCTAGAAGCCGACGCTGGTGTTCGGCACATCCACGCGGATCAGGGGTCGGCGCAAGGCCCCGGCGGCGGCGCGCGCATAGGCCTCGGCCCAAGCGGCATCGGCAAACCCCTGAATGCCGGCAGCCTCGGCAATGGCAAGCACCTTGTCGGCCAGCAACACCTTGCCGGTCGGGCGGCTGATGGTGGCTTCCAGCCGCTGGAACTCGGCGTCCAGCCATTGCCGGGCCGCGTCCAGCGGCATCGTGTCGGCCGGGCGCAGCGCGATGTCGTCGTGCCCGGCGAACTTGACGAAAACTTCGTTTCGCATGGATCACCTGAAGGTAGTCGGGCGCCCAGCCTAACCAGCCTGCCCGGCGCTGGACCTGACGCGCGTCAATGCCATCGCCCAACGGGCACAATCCGCTGACCATGGGACAACGCCTCACACAGATCGCCACGCGCACCGGAGACGACGGCAGCACTGGCCTGGGCGACGGCACGCGCGTGTCCAAGGATCATCTGCGTGTCATCGCCATGGGCGATGTCGACGAGCTCAATTCCGGCCTGGGCGTGCTGCTGGCCGAGCCGTTGCCAGAAGGCGTGCGCGAGTTGCTGGTGACCATCCAGCACGAACTGTTCAACCTGGGCGGCGAGCTGTCGATCCCCGGCTTCCAGCTGCTCAAGCCGGCCGCCGTGCTGCGTCTGGACGAGGCGCTGGAACACTACAACGCCCAGCTGCCGAGGCTGAAGGAATTCATCCTGCCGGCCGGTACGCGCAGCGCGGCGCTGGCCCATGTCTGCCGCACCGTGGCGCGGCGTGCCGAGCGCTCGCTGGTGGCGCTGAGCAGCCACGAAGCGGTGCACGAGGCACCACGCCAGTACCTCAACCGCCTGAGCGACCTGATGTTCGTGCTGGCGCGCGTGCTCAACCGCGCCAATCTCGACGGGCTCGGCGGCGACGACGTCTACTGGCGCAGCGAGCGCCTGGCCCGCGATACCGACTGACACGGATTCGCGATCAAGGCTGGCGAAGTCGGCAAAGGGCGTATAGCGGCCGTCTGCTTCTGTCCCGCGCGGGCCGAGGTATTCGGGGCCGAACACAGCGAGCGCTTGTTGTAGTGCGATGGTGGCCACCCGCGGGCGCAGGCCCCATTCGCGGAACGCTGGCTGGTGAACTGCCTGGTCGGTGTTGACCAAGCAACGCCGACGAACAGAAGTCGTTCACCCGCGAGCGTCGGCCGGAGAACGCGGGTGACGCGATCGCGCTACCGCAGCCCACTCGGCAAGCTGGCTGATCGAAGAGCATAGACCGCAACACAGACAGCTACGCGCCAGGACCCGTCTTGGCCTCCATGTGAGGTCTGCACGGGACTCGTCAAGACCCGCCGCACTGGCTGACCCGTTGCTCCGATGGCCGCTGGCGCGGGTTGGCACGCCTCCTGCTTTGTGCCGGCTGGTATACCAGAACGTGCACCAATATGCCTCCATCCTTCGGCTCCAGCCTGCCGCCGCGTCCCATTGGGCAGTGGCGTGAGCTCGTCGCCGGCGGCGGTGACCCGCGGCCGTGGCTGGCGCAGTGCCGGGCGGCGGCGTCGCATAGCGTCGAGTTGTGCCTTTGGATCACTCAGCCCGACGACTCCCAATGGCAGGCGCAGCTAGAGCAGCTGGGCGCGCGCCTGGCCGAGCCCTTGTCGCGTGCCGATCTGGTGCAGCGTTACCCCTTGTTGGGCGTGCCCTTCGCCGCCAAGGACAACATCGACATTGCCGGCGTGCCGACCACCGCCGGCTGCCCGGACTTTGCCTACACCCCGGCGCGCAGTGCCACCGCGGTGCAGCGGCTGCTGGACGCCGGCGCACTGTGGCTGGGCAAGACCAACCTGGACCAGTTTGCCACCGGCCTTGTGGGCACGCGCTCGCCCTATGGCCGGCCGAGCAGCGTCTTCGATGCCACGCGCATCAGCGGCGGCTCCAGTTCGGGCTCGGCCGTGGCCGTGGCGCGCGGACTGGCTGCGTTTTCCCTGGGCACCGACACGGCCGGCTCCGGCCGCGTGCCAGCGGGCTTCAACGGCCTGGTCGGGCTGAAACCGACCCCTGGGCGGGTCAGTACGGCCGGCGTCGTGCCGGCCTGTCGCACCCTGGACTGCGTGTCGGTGTTCGCGCATACCGTGGACGACGCCGCGCTGGTGCTGGCCCTGATCGAAGGCGACGATGCGCGGGACAGCTACAGCCACTTCATGGCCGGCCCAGCGCGCCTGCCGGTCCCGGCCCGCATCGGCGTACCGAAGTTGCCGGTCTTCTTCGGCGACGCCGGCTATGAGCCGCTGTTCGGCGCCGCGGTCGAACGCGCCCGTGCCCTCGGGCACCCGCTGGTGGAGCTGGACTTCGGCGCGCTGTTCGAGGTGGCCTCGCTGTTGTACGACGGCCCGTGGGTGGCCGAACGGCACAGCGTGGTGCGCGAACTGTTGGCTCGGCGACCCGAGGCCTTCGATCCCGCGGTGCGCCAGGTCATCGGCCGCGCCGTGGGCCTGAGCGCCACCGACACCTTCGAGGCGCAATACAGGCTGCGTGATCTGCAGCGCCAGCTGCAAGCCCTGTGGCAGCAGGTGGACCTGTTGATGGTGCCCACCGCCCCTGGCCATCCGCACTTCGACGAGGTCGATGCCGACCCGCTGGGGGCGAATGCCAGGCTCGGCACCTACACCAACTTCGTCAACCTGCTGGGCTGGTGTGCGCTGGCGCTGCCGGCCGGCACGACGGCATCCCAGCTGCCCTTCGGCGTGACCTTCATCGCCGCGGGTGCGTACGACGTGGCGCTGGCCGACTTCGGCCGGCGCTGGATGGGCGCATCGCCCGCCACGTTGCCGCAGAAGCAGCCCGCGACCGAGCCGACATTGCCTATCGCGGTCGTGGGCGCGCACCTGGCGGGCTTGCCCCTGAACGGCCAGTTGCTTGAGCGTGGCGCCACGCTGCGCGAAGCGACACGCACCGCGCCCAAGTACCGGCTCTACGCGCTGCCCGACACGCGCCCGCCCAAGCCCGGCCTGCAGCGCTGCGCCGAAGGCGGCTCGGCCATCGAAGTCGAGGTCTGGGACCTGCCGCTGGCCCAGTCGGGCTCGTTTCTTGCGCTCGTTCCAGCGCCGTTGTGTCTGGGCACGCTGGAGCTGGCCGACGGGCGCAGCGTGCACGGTTTCCTGTGCGAAGCGCACGCACTGGCCAAGGCCCGGGACATCAGTCATTTCGGCGGTTGGCGCGCCTACCTCGCATCCCTTTAGCACCCCAAGGAGTCTTCGACCATGGACCGACGTGATTTCATCACCAGCACCGCCGCCATCGGCGCGCTGCCGCTGGCCGCGCACGCCCAGGCGCGGCCCAAGGACGTGCTGATCGTCGCCAATGAGTTCGGCCCCAATTCGCTGGACATCCACACGGTCGGCGCCAACCGGCCGAGCTACGGCGTCAGCTGGCTGGTCTACGACCGGCTGATGACCTACGGCAAGCGCACGCTGCCCGACGGCCGCGTCGCCT
>Ga0209391_10001123_pt1 | contig 13749 bp, 14 predicted proteins | sample PPLLak3March2015_FD_187246 | JGI IMG/M metagenome (GOLD analysis project Ga0209391, IMG submission 187246) | Freshwater sediment microbial communities from Prairie Pothole Lake near Jamestown, North Dakota, USA - PPLs Lake P7 Core (1) Depth... | ecosystem: Environmental > Aquatic > Freshwater >... | reverse complement strand
CACCAGATCAGTAGCCAGTAGACAGTAGCCAGTAGCCAGTAGAGCGCGACGCTGTCAGACTGACTGGCCTTTCTACTGAATACTGACTACTGGCTACTGACTACTTACGCCTGAACGGCCTGTCTCCGACGGCCGGAGGGGCTACAATCAGCCCCGGGGATTCCCATGGGCGACGTACGAATTGGCACCTCCGGCTGGAGCTATCCGTCTGGGCCAGGCACCTGGAACGGCATCTTTTACCCGTCCCGCCGGAGCCGGCCGGCGAAGGCGGACGACCTGGCCTATTATGCGGAGCACTTCGACACGGTCGAGGTGAACTCCAGCTTCTATCGTCTGCCCGACCCGGCGGTCACCAGGGGGTGGGCGGCCCGGACGCCCTTGCGCTTCGACTTCTGCCTCAAGCTCTTCCAGAAGTTCACCCACCCGGGCTTGTATCTGAAGGGCGCCGACGTTCACGCCGCCAGCGAGAGGAGTCCGATTCCGGCGATCTCCGGGGCCGACGTCGACGCGTTCCGTCAGTCGATCGAGCCAATCGCCTCGGCCGGCAAGCTCGGCGCGCTGCTGGCGCAGTTCCCGCCGGCGTTCCGGCATGGAGAAGACACGCTCGGGTATCTCGCCTGGATCATGCAGGCGTTCTCGGACTATCCGGTGGCGATAGAGCTTCGGCACCGCAGCTGGAGCGACCGCGAGCAGGAGGTGCTCGACCTGCTGCGGGCGCACGGCGCGGCGTGGGTGCAGATTGACGAGCCCAAGTTCCGCTTCTCCATCCGCCAGGACCGCCTCCCGAAGCCCGGCAGCCTTTGCTACATGCGGCTGCACGGCAGGAACGCGGAGCAGTGGTGGAAGCACGACCATCCAGACGAGCGGTACAACTACCTCTACTCGCCGGCCGAGATCGACGGCTTCGCCGACACGGTCACCCGCGTGCGTCAGCTCGTCCAGACAATCTACGTCTTCATGAACAACCACTTCGCCGGGAAGGCGGTGGCGAATGCGGCGGCCCTGCGCCACGCCGTGGGACAGCCGGTCCCGGGCGAGTACGCGGGCGAGATGCTGGAGCGGTATGCGTTCCTCAGGGGAATCGTGGCCCGGACAGGATCAGACTCGCTCTTCGACGGCCTGCAGCGTGAGGGAGGGGATGGCCCCGGAGGGAGTGGCACCGCAGAGGACGCAGAGCCTCGGGAAGGCTAGTGGCTCGAATCCAGTCGGCCGGGGCGGTGCACGGTCCGCATCCGCCCCATGTTCGTCTTCCGCCGGCTCTGCGCGCTCTGCGAACTGCTGAGTACTATTTTATATACATCCGCTTGACGGTGTCGCCAACTTCTATTTTGTCGACGATATCCAACCCCGAGGTGACTTGTCCGAAAATCGCGTACTGGCCCTCGGGGATCTTCTTCGGCTGCCGCGTGATGTAGAACTGACTGTCGGCCTTCGCCGGGTCCCCGGCGTGCGCCATGCCGACGGCGCCTTTCTTGTGGGTCAGCTTCTTGCTGATCTCCGCGACGCCGATCGGCTTCCCGTTGCCTCTCCGCCCCCAGCTCGGCTTGTTGGCCAGTTCCTTGGAATACGGATCCCCGACCTGGATCACGAACGGCTCCGCTCGGTGGAAGTGCAGGCGGTTGTAGAAGTTCGCCTTCACCAGCGCGAGAAAGTTCTCCACCGTCTTCGGCGCCTCGGAGGGGTACGTCTCGATGGTGATCGTGCCCTTGGTCGTTTCGATCACCACGGTGGGACCCGGCGCCGGCGCCTGCGCGATGGCGGCGCCCTGCAGCCCGACCCAGCACGCCAGCGCCGTCAACAGGACGCCGGCGAGAGAGAATCTGCGCATGTTCGCTCTCCTCTGTGCGATGCTTCGCGGTTGGCTCGGGGCCGGTGCGGGGCGTGCCCGGCCGGGGGCTGCGTGCATGATACACCCGCTGGCCGTCAGCGGCGCGCAGCCCGGGACTTGCCCATCGTCGTGACTCCCACGCGCGGGCAGCGGACGGCCACGGCGCAGTCGCCGCAGCGCGGATGGGTCGGCCGGCAGACGTGCTGGCCCCACGTGACGAGATACAGGTTGACGTAGGGCCACCATCGCGCGGGCACGCGGTCGTAGAGCGCCTGCTCGGTGCGCTCCGGCGTCGTCGTCTGCACCCAGCCGAGGCGGTTCGAGATGCGGTGCACGTGAATGTCGACGCAGATGTTGCGCTGGCTCTTGAACGCCAGGATGAGGACGAGGTTGGCCGTCTTCCGGCCCACGCCGGGGAGCGTGAGCAGTTCTTCCATCGTGCCCGGCACGCGGCCGGCGAAACGCTCCAGCAGCGCCTCGCACGCGGCCTTCACGTGGCGGGCCTTCGTGCGATAGAAGCTGACCGGGTAGATGAGCTTCTCGACGGCCGGCACGGGAAGGGCGGCGACGCGCCTGGCGGTCGGCGCCTTGCGGAACAGGCGCGCCGACGCCGCGGCGGTCGTCGCATCCTGCGTGCGCGCCGACAGCACCGTCGCGATCAGGACGCGGAACGCGTCCTCGCGGGCCTCTTCGGCGATCTTCTCGACGGCCGGCAGTTCGAGCCCCGTGATCGCCCGGGCCATGCCGCGCAGGACCCACTCGATGTCCCGGGGGCTGGCGCTGGTCATGCCGTCACCGGCGTCAGCGGCGCATCGCCGGCGAGGACCGCCAGCACGTTGCGCGCGGCGAGGTCGGCCATGGCCGTTCGTGTCTCAACGGTCGCGCTGCCCAGGTGCGGCGCGAGCACGACGTTCTCGAGGCCGACCAGGTCGGGATGCACGCGCGGCTCCTGCTCGTATACGTCGAGCGCGGCGCCGGCGATCAGCCCCTGGCGCAGGGCCCACGCCAGGGCGCCCTCGTCGACCACCGGCCCGCGGGAGGTGTTCACGAGATAGGCGCGCCGCTTCATGCGCAGGAGGGCGCGGCGATCGACGAGGTGCCGCGTGGCCGGCGTCAGCGGCACGTGCAACGTGATCACATCGGAACTCGAGAGCAGCTCGTCCAGGCTGAGGCGGGCCCAGGCTGCGTCGGCGGCGCCCGGCGCCGCCGCGCCGGCGTCAAGTGTCGCGTACGCGACGCGCATGCCGAAGGCGCCCGCCCGCGCGGCCACGGCGCGCCCGATCCGGCCGAGGCCGACAATGCCGAGATGCTTCCCGCGGAGGTCGGATCCCAGCATGAAGTCGAGGGCCCAGCCCGCCCACGCGCCGCGCCGCAACAGCCGTTCGCCTTCCGCGATCCGCCGCGCCGCCGAGAGGATCAGCCCCCACGTGAGGTCCGCGGTGGCCTCGGTGAGCACGTCCGGAGTGTTGGTGACCATGACGCCCCGTGCGCGCGCGGCGGCGAGGTCGATGTTGTCGAAGCCGACGGCGATGTTGGCCACGATGCGCAGGCCGGGCCCGGCGTCGAGCACCGCGCCGTCCACCCGATCGGTGAGCAGGCACATCAGCGCCTGCTTGTCCGCGAGGCGCGCCTTCAGCTCGGCTCCCGGGATCGCATCCGAGCCGCCCCAGAGGTCGACAGCGCAGTGCTGCTCGAGCCGCGCCATGACCGACGAAGGAACCCGCCTCGTGAGGAGGACTGCCGGTTGCGCCATGGCGTCAGCGCTGCTGGTAGGCCTGGCGGCAGCGGTCGGAGCAGAAATAATGGGTGCCGCTCCGATCTCTCAGCGAGACGGCCCGCGACGGCAGCACGAAGGTCCCGCACACGGGATCGCGGACCATCAGCTCACCCTTCTCGGGCGGCGCCGGCTGGGGCGGCCGCGGCGCGGAGGCTCCCTGGACGATGCCCGAGAACAGGGACCGCAGGGCCCGCCACACGACGAGCAGCAGCAGCGACCAGATGAGGAATCGCGCCAGCATGTGTCGGGCTCCGGTCCGCTACTTGCCGGGACCGCCGGGCGCCGGGGTTTGCGTGGCCGCCGGCGTGCCCGGAGGCGGCACCGGCGATCCGCCGGGATGCGCGGCCTGGAGGTTGGCGATCGAGCGCTTCGCCGCCTGCCCTTCCGGGCTGTCGGGCGCGATCCTGACGACCTCCTGCCAGGCGGCTTCGGCCCCGGCGAGATCCTGCTTGCCGAACGCCTTCACGATGCCGAGATTGAGGAGCGACTTCGTGTGGCGCGGGTCGATGCGCAGCGACGCCTCCATCTGGCTGACGGCGCGATCGGGCTGGTTCGTGTAGTAGAAACACACCCCGAGGTCGGTGCTGACGCTGACGTCGTTCGGGTTCAGCTTCAGGGCGGCTTCGTACCACTGGATGGCGTCCTGGTACCGCTCGGCGTCGAAGTACATGTTGCCGAGCTGCACGCGCGACTGCACGTTCGCCGGGTCCTTCTCGGCGATGTTCCGGAGCGCCGTCGCCTGCGCCTCGTCGAAGACGGCAGCCGCGGCCGGAGGGGGGCCGGCCGGCGCAGGCGCCTGCGCCGCGGAGGCGGACACCTGCGCGAAGGGCCGTGCCGGGGCCTGCTGGGTCCCGATGATCCATCCCACGATCAGGCCGAACACCGTGCCGGCCGCGCCGATGACAATAGATTCAGCTTTCATCGTTCCGATCATAGCAACGTGCGGACGAACCAGTCCACCAGCGCGGTCGCCAGGTCCGGCTCCCGGGCCAGCATGACCGACCCGTGGCCCGCGCCGGCGAGCACTCTCAGTTCTCGGGCGCCGTCCCCCATCGGCACGGCTTCCCGCGCCGAGCGGAGCGCGTACGGGTCCTCGCTGCTCGCGACGAGCAGCACCGGCCTCGACGCGAACCTCTTCAGGGCCTGCTCGAGTTTCAGGCCGCGGTAGTCGAGGCTGACCGACAGGAGCGCCAGCGACCTGACCGACGGGTCGTCCGCCGCCGCGAGGACGGCCACGTTGGCCCCGAGCGACGCGCCCGCCATGCCGATGCGGGCGGGATTCACCTCGGGCCGGGCCGCCAGGTACGCGCGCGCGGCCTCCGCGTCGAGCACCAGCGGCGCGAACGGGTTGCCCGCCTGGTCGGCCGCGTCCGGATCGGCGACGGGGGTGTGCCGGAAATCGACGGCCAGGACGGCGATGCCGGCGTCGACGAACCTGGCGGCCGCCTCGTCCCAGTCCCGATGCGTGCGGCCCAGCATCGTGAGCAGCACAACGGCCGGCGCCGGCGTCCTGTCCGGCACGTACAGCACGCCGGACACCTGCACCCCGTCGCGCGCCGCGAAGGTCACCGCCTGCCGCTCCGCCGCAAGAGCCGGAGACACCGTCAGTGTGAAGGCAAGGAGCTGGATCGCCGCGAGACAGCGTGACCGACTAGCGCCTAGCGCCCAGCCCCTAGTCCCTAGTCCCATACCCCTCGCCCTGCGCCGGAACGGCGCACCCTGAGCGAGCTGCGGCAGCAGCGAGTCGAAGGGCCGAATCCCGCTCATGGCGCCTTCAGCAGCGCGACCATCTCCCGCACCGCCCGGTCGAGGCCCACGAGCGCCGCCCGCGCGATGATCGCGTGGCCGATGTTGAGCTCGACAATCTGCGGAAGCCGCACGATCGGCGTGACGTTGACGTAGTTCAGGCCGTGGCCGGCGAGCACCTCGAGGCCCTCGGCGGCGGCACGATCGGCGGCCAGGGCGACGCGCGCCAGTTGCGCCGGCCGTTCGCTGGCCGCGGCCTCGGCGTACGGCCCGGTGTTGATCTCGACGGCATCGGCGCCGGCCGCCTTTGACGCGTCCACCTGGTCGGGGATGGCGTCCACGAAGATGCTCACGCGGATCCCCGCCGCGCGGCACCCCGCCACGGCCCCGCGCACCTCGCCGGTGTGCTGGACCACGTCGAGCCCGCCGGTGGTGGTCACCTCCTCCGGGCGTTCGGGCACGAGCGTCACCTGGTCCGGCTTCACCCGGCACGCGATGCCGATCATCTCCGCCGTCGCCGCCATCTCGATGTTGAGCCTGGTGGCCACCACCTGCCGCAGCAGTTCGACGTCGCGGTCCTGGATGTGCCGGCGGTCGCTTCGGAGATGGACGGTGATGCCCTCGGCGCCCGCCAGTTCCGCGATGAGCGCCGCGGTGACCGGCTCAGGCTCGCGCGCGCGCCTCGCCTGCCGGAGGGTGGCGATGTGGTCGATGTTCAATCCCAGTCTCATGACTGCATCTCCATCAGTAGTCAGTAGCCCGTAGTCAGTAGCCAGTAGAAACACAGGATCACGCTGTCGAGCAGCGCCGCCGCAATCGGTGTGACAGATTGAGAGCGTCTTCCTACTGAATACTGGCTACTGTCTACTGACTACTGTCAAGCATCAGCGTGGAGTCGCATCCGGCAACCCGCCGTCCACGGGGATCGTGGCGCCGGTGGTCGGCGACTGGCGCGTCGCGAAATAGAGCACCGCGTTGGCCACGTGCCGGGCGGTGACCCTGGCTTTCAGCAGGTTGCGCGAGCGGTAGTACTCTTCGAGGCCCGCCTCGTCGAGTCCTCTCGCCTTCATCCGATCGGGACCGACCTCCGCCCACAAACCCGATCGCCGCGCGCCGTGCGAGAACACCGCATCCGGCGACACCATGTTCACGCGGACGTCGAGGTCCGCCATCTCGAGGCTCGCGATCCTGGCGAGCTGGTGCGCGGCGGCCTTCGTCGCGCTGTAGGCGCCGAACCTGGCGCCGGGCGCGAACACGTTCTTGGTCGACACGAGCACGATGTCGCCGCCGGTCTGCTGGCGCGCGAAATGGCGGCCGCACTCGGCCAACACGAGCAGCGTCCCCTCGATGTTGACGCGCTCCAGCTTGCGGAACGCCTCGATGTCCATCACCGTCAGCGCCGCCACGTGCGCGATGCCGGCGTTGACGATGGCGAGGTCGACGCCGCCCCACGTGCGCGAGGCGAACCGGAACGCCTCGGCCACCGACGCGGCGTCGGTGACATCCATCGGTACCCCGACCGCGCGGCCGGGGAACGCCGCGTCGAGTTCGGCGGCGAGCGAGTCCAGCCCCGCCCCCGCCAGATCGGTGACGACGACGTGGCAGCCCGCCTCGAGCAGGCCCGCCGCCACTCCCGTCCCGATGGCGCCCGCGGCGCCGGTCACGATGGCCACGCGGTCGTGCAGCGGCCCGGCCGGCGCCGCCAGCTTCGCGTGCTGCACGCCGCGGTACTCCATCAGGAAGCGTTCGCGTTCGCCGAGGCCTTCGTACGTGCCCATCGCGGCGACCCGGCTCTTCACGTCGAGCGTCTGAGCCGTGATGTCCCGGGCAATGGCCGCGTCCCGGGCGTTCCGGCCGGCGCAGACGGCGCCGAGGCCGGGCACGAGCACCACGCGCGGCGAGGGATCGAACTCCCCGAGCCCCCCGGGCATCTCGGCGCGGTGACGCTCGACATACTCGCGGTAGGCCGCCCGATACGCGTCGATCGCCGCGCCGAACTGCGCCCGGAGGGCCGCCTCGTCGCCCCACGCCGGCGCCTCGATCCACAGCGGCAGGCTCCGGGTCCGGATGAGATGGTCTGCGGTGAGCGGCGGCGTGACCAGCGCCTCTCTGGCGCCCTCGCGATCGAGCAGCGCGAGCACGCCGGCGCTGACGATGGGCTGCAGCACGACCCGGTCCCACGCCCGGTCCGCGTCGCCTGCCGGGCGCGCGAGCTGCCCTCGCAGGACGGGGCCGATCTCCGCAAGACGGTCCCAGGCCGTCGAGACGGCACCGGTCGTGACGGTGACCGTGGCGCCCCGGCGCGCGCGGGCCTCCGCGATCTTCTCCGCGTGCGTGACCAGGTCCAGGTGGAGCGCGTACGCCTCGCGGGCCGTGGGGCCCCAGGTGATCAGGCCGTGCTTCATCAGGACCAGCGCCCGCGCCGACGCCTTCGACGCCGCCGCGGCCGCGGCGGCTTTCGCGAGCAGGAAGCCCGGCTCGACGTAGGGCACGACGACCGCGGAATCCCAGAACGCGTCGCGGAGGATGGCCAGGCCGTCGCGCTGGTTGGTCAGCGTGAGGATGGCATCCGCATGGGTGTGATCGATGTACGCGGCCGGCAGGAACGCGTGCACCAGCGTCTCGATCGACGGGTTCCGGCTCCGCGCGTCGAACAGGGCCCGTCGGACCTCGTTCACCATCGCGGCGTCGTCGAGCGAGTCGAGCGGCATGAGTCGGAGCAACGCGCCGAGATCGAGGGCGGGGTGCTCCGCGGGCCCGACGGCGGCCATCTCGAGGCCCGACGCCTTGACGAAGATGGCAGGCACGCTCTCGCCGGTGACGGTCCGCCACGGCGCCTTCACCGACGCGTTGCCGCCGCCGTGCAGGACCAGCGCGGGTTCGCGCCCAAGCAGCCGGCTCGCGTACGTCCGGAGCGCGAGAGCCTCTCCCCACACCGGCCCGTACAGATCGACGGTGCGGGCGGCGTCTTCCTCACTCCATCTGTTCAGCATGCGATCATCCGCGTTCGGCGCCGCGCAACGCGCGCGTCATCTCCTCGATGTTCGTCTTCACGTCGCCGTCGAACACCGCGCTGCCGGTGACCACCACGTCCACGCCGCGACCCGCGAGCTGGCCGATGTTGCGGCGCGTGATGCCGCCGTCGACCGCGATCAGGATGTCGCGTCCCGCCGCGGCGATCTTGCGGCGCACAGCCTCGATCCGGCCGAGGGTGGCGGGGATGAACGCCTGCCCTCCCCATCCTGGATTGATGGCCACGAGCACGACCATCTCGAGGTCTTCAAGGAACGGATCGAGCACGTCCACGGGCGTCCCGGGGTTCAGCGCGATGCCGCGGGCGATGGTCCGGTCTCCGTGGTCACGGTGCGTCATCGACCCCAGCACCTGCAGGACGCGGTGCGGATGCGCGCAGGCATCCGGGTGCACGGTGACGAGGTCCGCGCCGGCGGCCACGTAATCGCCCACCGACGCGAGGGGCTCCCGCACCATCAGGTGCACGTCCTTCAGCATCGCCGTCTTCACCGCCTTGATGAAGGGCGGGCCGACGGTCAGCGCCGGGACGTAGCTGCCGTCCATGACGTCGAAGTGCGCCAGCCGCGTGCCGGCCTCCTGCAGCCGGGCGACGTCGGCGCCGAGGGCCATCAGGTCGGCGGAGATGAGGCCCACGCTGAGCGCGGGCCCCGTCCGCCGGAGATCGTCGACAAGTGGGTGTGCCATGCCCGGCCGCTACCGCTTCTTCGCCGCCGCCAGTTCCTGCTCGCGCTTCATCGACTGGTAGAACTCGAACGCCTGTGCGGGCGGCATGAGCTCGTGCACGACTCTGCCGACGGCCTGGATCATCGCGGCCGGCGCTTCCGACTGGAAGATGTTGCGGCCCATGTCCACGCCGGCCGCGCCCTGGCTCACGGCGTTGTGGGCCATGGTCAGCGCCTCGAGCTCGGGCAGCTTCTTGCCGCCGGCCATCACGATCGGCACCGGGCAGCCCGCTGTGACGCGCTCGAAACCCTCGGGGCAGTAGTAGGTCTTGACGACCTGGGCGCCGAGCTCGGCGCAGATGCGCGTGGCCAGGCCGAGGTAGCGCGCGTCGCGCGTCAGCTCCTTGCCGACCGCCGTCACGCCCATCGTCGGCACGCCGTAGCGCAGGCCCATGTCGACCAGGGTCGTCATGTTGCGGACCGACTGGGTCTCGAACTCGCCGCCGATGTAGACCTGGACGGCCATGGCCGAGACGTTCATGCGCAGCGCGTCGTCGATGTCGACGGCGAGCAGCTCGTTCGAGAGCTCCTTCAGCGTGCTCGGCCCGCCGCTTGACCGCATCACGACGCCGTTCGGGAACGTCGACGGGATGCTCGAGCGCAGGATGCCCCGGGTGCACATGAGCGCGTCGGCGTACTGGAGCAGCGGCACGATGGTCAGGTCGATGCGCTCCAGCCCGGTGGTCGGCCCGAGGAAGTAGCCGTGGTCGACGGCGAGCATCACCGTGCGGCCGCTCGACGGCCGGAAGACCTTCGAAAGCCGGTTGCGCATGCCCCAGTCGAGCTGGTGCGCGCCCTTCAGATGGAAGCCCTCGTGGGACGGCGGGATCTCGGGGTAGTAGTGCTTGGTTTCCTTGACGCCTTCGATATCAGCCATTGATGACTCCTGTCATGTGCCGATTTCTCCCCTCACCGCGGCCACGATCTGCTCCGCCCAGGCGGTGATCTCCTCCTGGCGCTCGCCTTCGATCATGACGCGGAGCAGCGGCTCGGTGCCCGAGTACCGCACGAGGAGGCGCCCGCGCCCGGCGAGTCTCGCCTCGACGCCGGCGACGGCCCGCGCCGCCGCGGGAATCGTCATCCAGTCGCGCTTCTCGCGCACCGTCAGGTTGACGAGCACCTGCGGATAGGTTTTCAGGTCGCCGGCGAGATCGGCGAGCGCGCGCCCGGTTTCCGCCATGACCCGGAGCACGTTGAGCGCCGTGACGATGCCGTCGCCCGTGTAGAGGAAGTCGGGGAAGATGACGTGGCCCGACTGTTCGCCGCCGAGCGACAGGTTGTCGCGCAGCAGTTCCTCCATCACGTACTTGTCGCCGACCGGGCAGCGCAGAAGCCGGATGCCGAGATCGCGAAGCGCAAGTTCGAGGCCGATGTTGCTCATCACGGTGGCCACCACCGTGCTCCCGCGAAGCCGTCCCGCCGCCTGCATCCGCTTGGCGCACATCAGGAGGACCGCGTCGCCGTCGACGATCCGCCCGGAGGCGTCGACGAGGATGGCGCGATCGCCGTCGCCGTCGAAGGCCACGCCGAGATCACAGCCTTCGCGGACCACCAGCCGCGCCAGGCGTTCGGGATGCGTCGACCCGCAGTCGAGGTTGATGTTGCGCCCGTCCGGCTCGCAGCCCATCGCCGCGACGTCGAAGCCGAGGCTCCGCAGGAGCGCGGGCGCCACCTGGTAGGTCGCGCCGTTCGCGCAGTCGACGGCGATCCGCCGCGCGTGGGCCGGGCACCGCCCGTCGAGCGCCCGCCGCGCGTGGGCGAGGTACGCGCCGGCCTCGTCAATCGTCTTCACCTCCGGCGCATCGCCGCCTGGCTCCTGCCACGACGCGTCGGCGCAGATGCTCTCGACCTCGGTTTCGAGGGCCTCGGTGAATTTCTCGCCGCCGCCGGAGAACACCTTGATGCCGTTGTCCTGGAACGGGTTGTGGGACGCGGAGATCACCAGGCCGGCGGCGAAGCCCTGACTGCGCGTCAGGTGCGCCACGGCCGGCGTCGGGATCACGCCCGCGCTGACCACCGCCGCCCCGGCCGCCGCCGCCCCGACGGCCAGATCGCGCTCGATCTGCGCGCCGGACTCCCGGGTGTCGCGCCCCACCAGCAGCCGCGGCGAGCCATCGCCCCGCGGCAGCGCCTTCACGAGCGCCATGCCGAGCCGGCGCACGGTCCGGGTGTCGAGGGGCGGCGCACCGGCCCGGCCGCGGACACCATCCGTGCCAAACAGCTTCGTGCTCATCGGATGGTGACGTTCACGTGCGGGGGATCGACGCGGACCACGCCGAACAGCTGCGAAGGCGCGACGCGCACGGGAAGGGTGTATCGCCCGGCGCCGAGGCCCGCGAGATCGACGGACGCTTCGATGCCACTGACGCCCAGACTGTTGAGCGCCTCTACGTCGGCGCGCACGGTGACGGTGACATTCGGCGGATTCGACTGGGCGCTCTGCCCGGCCCGGAGCTGGTGCATGCGCACGGGAATGCCGCCGATGGAGCGCTCGGTCCGGACGGGCTGGATCTCGACGGTGACCACGGCGCGTCGCTCGCTGCGCAGCCGCACCGCGGTGTTGAGGACCCCGATCGCCACCGTCTCGCGGATCAGCGCGGCCGAGGCCTTCAGCGCCACCGGCTCCGTCGTGGCCTGCGTGACCTCGTTGACCGCCGACTCCGGACCCTCGACCTCCACCTCGGCGGGGTCGACCACCACGCGCCGCTCTTCGTATCCGGGCGCGGGTTCACCGGTCACCGGCGCGACGACGGGCACCTTCTTGACGATGTGCCGCTCGAAGACCAGCTGCACCGTCGCCGGCCCCGCGTAGCTCACTTCCACGCCGAACGGCGCCCGCACGTGATCCGGAGCGAGGTGAAAGTAGTTGGGGCCGGGCTTGGCCGTGGCCACATCCAGCACCGCCGTCACGTCACCCGGCGCGAGCCGCGCGAGGTCGGTGGATGATCCACGCACGCGCACGTCGGCCGTTCTGGGGGCGTCGCCGACCACTTCGAGCGCGCTGGGCCGGTTCTGCAGCTCCAGCGGCGCGAGCAGGCTGCGCTCCACGATCTTCTCGCCGCCCACCGCGACCCACACCAGCGTCGCGATGCCGACGGCAACGGCCTTGAGCCAGAAGTTGCGGAAGGGGTTGTAGGCCATCAGTCCATCGACCCCGCATTGACACGCTCGGAGACGGTCCTCCGAAGGGGAACCAGCGTCCGCAGCCTCGCCCGGAGGCGATCGGCGTCGAGGCCAACCTCGACCTGCCCGTCGAGCGCCAGCGAAATGCGCCCGGTCTCCTCCGACACGACCAGCGCGGCGGCGTCCACGTCCTCCGTCAGCCCGATCGCCGCCCGGTGCCGCGTCCCGAAGTGCTTGCTGATGGCCGGGTTCACGGAGAGCGGCAGGAAGCAGGCCGCCGCCGCCATCCGATCACCCTGCACGATGACGGCGCCATCGTGGAGCGGCGATTTGGGCTGGAACACGCTCAGCAGCAGGTCCGAGGTGAGCGTCGCGTCCAGGGGCACGCCGCCCTCGATGTAGTTGCGCAGGCCGATGTCGCGCTCGATGGCGATGATCGCGCCGGTCCTCGTGCTGGCCAGCATCGTGGCGGCCGCCACCAGTTCCTCGACGATCTCGTCGTTCGACTCGGTGCGCGTCAGGTACCGGAAGAAGCGGGCCCGGCCCAGGTGCGCGAGCGTCCGGCGAATCTCCGACTGGAAGACGACGATGGCCGCGAAGACCACATAGCCGGCGATGTTGCGGATGAGCCAGTTGACCGTGTCGAGGTGCCACCAGCGGGACAGGTAGAACACGCCGGCAATCAGCCCCACTCCGATGCCCATCTGCACCGCGCGGGTGCCGCGCATGAGCTTCAGCAGCTCATAGATCGCGACGGCGGCGATGAGGATGTCGACCACATCCATCCATCCCACCTGGGCCCGCTGAAGCATCAAGAGCAGTGAGTCCACCACGCCTGCCTGGGTTCGATCGAGTTGCCTGCCGCACCGTCATACGTGCGCCGCCGCGCAGAGGGCGTCAGCGACGCGCGTCACCTGGAGCATCGCGGCGACGTTGTGCACGCGCACGATGTGCGCCCCGCCCATCACGGCCACCGTCACGGCCGCCGCGGTGCCCCAGTCCCGTTCGGCGGGCGGGAGGGGCGCCCGGGCATCCGCCAGGAACGACTTCCGCGACGGGCCGACCAGCAGGGGCCGGCCCAGCCTCGCCAGCCCCGCGAGGTTCGCGAGCACGGCGCGGCTCTGGTCCGCCCGTTTGGCGAAGCCGATCCCGGGATCGAGCACCACCTGCGCGCGCGGTACTCCGGCTGCGTCCGCGCGCTCGAGCGCCTGCTGCAGCTCCGCCGTCACCTCGGCCACCACGTCGCCGTAGGCCGCCTCGCGGTACATGTCCCGCGGATGCCCGCGCATGTGCATCAGCACGAGGCCAGCGCCGGTGCCCGCGACGACACCGCCGAGTCCAGGATCATACCCTAAACCGCTGATGTCGTTCACGATAGAGGCGCCGGCACCGACGGCCGCCCGGGCAACGGCGGCCTTCCGCGTGTCAATCGACAATGGCACCCGCAGCCGCCCGGCGAGCCGCTCGATGACGGGAACGACCCGGGCCAGTTCGTCCGCTTCGGAGACAGGATCGGCGCC